>Ga0206679_10002205_pt1 | contig 15558 bp, 18 predicted proteins | sample M110012015metaG_FD_155464 | JGI IMG/M metagenome (GOLD analysis project Ga0206679, IMG submission 155464) | Ammonia-oxidizing marine archaeal communities from Monterey Bay, California, United States - M1 100m 12015 | ecosystem: Environmental > Aquatic > Marine > Intertidal zone | place: USA... | reverse complement strand
CAACTAGATGATGCGCTGCACCCACTTTTTCAAATGCATCATGAGCAATTTGTTCCATAATATCGGCTGCAACTCCATCAGGGTTAGGGTTGATTGCAAAATACCTAAATTTTGTGCCGTTGATTGATGGGGAAAGGGTAATTTCTATATCGGCTCTATCATTTGAATCTTTCGAATCTATAACTTCTCCATCCGTATTCCACAATTCAAATAAACCACCCACTTCCTCACCAATCGATTTGGCGGGTGGTCCATCTATAGTGATCACCGATTTACCTTCTTTATTGTGCCCGGTTACTATTCTCCTCATGCATTAATTCCTATTATTTCCATAACTGAGAATTATTTAACTGAATAAAACTTCATGTCCACAGTATCCGTGCTTAAATTCATATCAGTTAAACAAAGATAAAAGTTTCCATCGGTCACATCGTCCAAAGAATAAAAAGAAATAATATTGCCTTTTCTTTCCCAAACACCTTGCCTACTGGCAGCATCTCTGGCGCCTTCATCATTGATGGCTGTTGCTCTTCCTGAGAATGATCCTTGAGTTGGATGATTAGGATTATCCAAAGCTAAATTATAAGTAAGCCATACTTTTCCATACTTTCCAGTATTACCGACCACATTAATAACTCCGCCATCATCCGTAAGGGTTACTGAGGTAATCTTACCTGAAAATACATTTGCATCGCCTCTTATATCAAGACTGTTAGCTGCAAAAGAAGTTGTCATCAGGACAAACATTAATATTAATTGTTTCATTTTTTACTCCATTATTTTTTTAGTTTAATTTCTTGTTTAGAGATTATTGCACCATTTCTATCGCAATATATCCAATCTCCAGATTTGACAGAAACACCATTAAGGTTCAATGCCTCTCCAATGGACCCTCGACCCATTTTTTCACTTCTTTTAGGAACTGACCCCAATGCCAGAATACCAATTTCTATAGTTTCTAGAATTTCAACATCCCTGACACAGCCAATGATGATGATTCCAGACCAGCAATTACGATGTGCATTAGCAGCAAGTTGATCACCGAGTAATGCAACAGAAGTGCTGCCACCGCCATCGACTATCAAAACTCTGTCCTCACCTGGGGTTGCCAACACTGCTTTGACTTTGGAATTATCATTCGGAGCCTTAATCGTTTCAACAGGGCCTGAAAAACTAGTGCGAACACCATATGATTTGAACTGATAGGGAAGACATTGAAGTTCTGGATACTGATCGGATAGGTCTGGAGTGGAATGTCTCATAGGAATTATCCTTATTGCTTCTTAAGCATATAAATACTAATTAACAACATGGAAGCCATTATTATTTCAGCAATAATAGCACTGATTAAAAATTCTGTTCCATGGAATAAACCAGCATATATTCTAAACAGCGCAGCAAATAGTAATAAAGAAAAAGGTCCATATAACCATTCATATTTAGCTTTATAAGCACCTATACAAGACAACAAACCTACTGTGAAAAAAAATGAGGTAAAATCACCAATAAAACTATTTCTTCCTAACGCTGTCTCTTTACTCAGTGATTCAACCATCCCTAAAGAAGCGGCAGCTGAAGAAGGGTCTAGCAGCCATCCTATGGCCTGAAATAACATAACGCAGCCAACAAACCCTGATAATAATCTTGCTGTCATTGTCTGCACTTTTTCATGTTGATTTGTCTTTTATCAAAAATGGAAGGTAAGTTAAGAAAAATGCAAATATTGCAGCTGGTATAAGAGCAAAAATATGCAATGGTGCATCAGGAAATATATTCATAATTGTATCGCCTTCAGGTTTATCTTTGAGATACCAGAAATTAGCATCTGGGCCTAAAATTAAATTTAAAATATAGACAATCAGAGTTAATAAGAGAGTGATTCTTACGACGTATAAAAAATCCTTAAAGTAAGGTCGTTTATTGAGACAAAAAACAGTGATTCCAACCCCTAACAATATTAATCCATGACCATAATAAAAATTAACATACTCAGGGTGCGGGTAAGCAAAAACTAATCCTGGTGTAATTAGAGCCATTGACGCAGGAATGGTGCCCCAAAAAAAAGCGCAATGAAAAAATCGTTCTCCATAGCCTAAGAGGTATAAACCAATAGCAATTTTAGAAAAATCACACATGTGCAGTGGTATTGCTTCCTGCCATGCTAGTTGATAACTAAAAGCATTAAAAATTTGCATAACAGCATGCGTTAATAACAATACACCTACTGAAATTTTTGCTTGAGTAACAATCTGTTCCGATTGCGATCTAATCCAGAGTATGGCTAATACGATTACTCCATAAGTAACCACTAGAGTAATGATGTGTGTTTGATCAAAAAGTATAAAAGGTTGCATGCAAAACTATTCTACATAAGTTAAATAAGGATTTGTAACAAGAAATACATTCAATGGTGCCTTTGAATTCGTCGCTTATATTTAGTGAGAGTGATAGCAGAAGAAGCATTAATGCTTATCCAGCGATCTTTATTCATTATTATTCCATATGTTCTGACCCAAACAGGAGTGGGAGTAACTCTGCCAAATATTTCATTTCTTCTTCAGCATGATGCTTTAGATCATTTGCAGTCTGTTTATCAAGCACAAGTAGACGGGTTAAAAAAGCATTGCCTATTAGGCCTTCCAATGAGGGTGTGGTTTTATTTCCTTCTCGTTTGACAACATGTCCCAACCAAAATCGAGACCTCATCTCAGCTCCATTTAAAGTGTCTCTTATCACATGACACATTTTTGCTATGTTCATATTCTCATCAAGAAGACCCACTCTTGCACAAATAACAAATGTTTCTTCATCATTAGCATCGAAGCCAAAGAATTCTGCAGAATTAACAAATTGTATTCTAAGTTGTGATAAGTCTTCTCCAATATACTCATGAACTAAATGGCTTGCCCCGATAATTTCTCCTGGTACTTTATTTTCCCAATCCATCCATACATGGTCTTTGGGATGCCATGTTTTATATTGTTCAGTTGTTTGCAGAAAATCAGAGAACCACCAACGAACCATGTCTGCCTTTACCTCAGGCATTGAGGTTCTCACAGCAACTAAATAAGTTGCATCAGGCAATCTTCGAACTTCGGTAGCATAAACTCCAGTGTCTTCAACCAAAGTTTTTTCAGCATCTATGGTTTGACGGAATGGTTGTAAACCAAAGATTGAAATAATAATTAACAATACCAAGAAAATATTTACATAATATTTCATAACTAAACTCTAATATAGATTACTGATTTGATCCATTTTATCGTAGTATCAAATTGTATACTTTTTAAAAATGAGGGAATCTTTGAACAATTCAACTTACATCTATCTTTTTAGAACATTTTCCAAAATTACTATCATCATCCTTTTGAGTGGTCTTTTAATTCCGTCTGTTAGCGTGTCAGAAGTCCCCATCCTTCAGCCAGGTGCTCCTGGCAATCCCACGCGTGAACTTGATGCTGAAACTGCAGTAAATATAGCTAATTCTTCATATACGGGTGCTGATGTTGAATTCATGAAGGACATGATTCCCACGCGTGAACTTGATGCTGAAACTGCAGTAAATATAGCTAATTCTTCATATACGGTTGCTGATGTTGAATTCATGAAGGACATGATTATCCATCATCATCAAGCGCTATTGATGTCTAGACTGGCAATACCAAGTACCAATAACCAGGCAATTCTTGACCTAGCTGGGCGTATTGATGTTTCGCAAGAGGATGAAATAAGTTTTATGCAAGGCTGGCTGCAAGAACGTGAAGAACAAGTACCTGACCCTACCTCGAAACACTCAGAACATACTCATCACACCATGATTGGTATGGCAACTACAGAACAAATGGCTCAACTTGCTGAATCAAAAAGCACAGATTATGACCAACTTTTTCTGTCTCTTATGATTGCTCATCATGATGGAGCAATAAAAATGGTTAAGGAGCTCAGAGATCAGCCTGGATCTACCTACGACCCCATTCTCAATAAATTTGCCTCAGATATAACCAATGATCAAGCAGTGGAAATTGAGCGTATGAACTCATTATTAATAGGTCTTTCAAGCGACCCTCGGGCTGGGTTGGCTTCGGGCCTTTATGATGCAGAAGAAGCAATCATGAATATGCAACTTTTGGAATCTCAACGCAAGCCTATGGGATTCTATGACCCTGCGAATCCTGCAGAACGAGGGGCTGAAGAGCCGGATGAAAATACTGAGAGAGAAGAAGAAAGCATTGAGGGAGATGAAGAGGAGATTACATCTATAGAAGAAGATGCAAAGAATCGGCGTTATCCAATGCTCAGTTTCTCCAACACGGACATGGCCTTCCGAGACGATATATTAGTGACTGGAAGCTACCATGGCTTTAACATCTATAGTATCAGTGAGGAAGGTTTGCCAGAACTTATAACCTCTGTTATTTGCCCAGGAGGTCAAGGCGATGTTTCCTTAGTTGGGGACCTACTAATTTATTCAGTTGAAGAGACTCGTGGTCGACTTGACTGCGGGCTAGAAGGAGTGATAGTAGATGCGAGTCTAGATCGTTTCCGTGGATTACGCATCTTTGATATTTCTGACTTGAGTCGACCAAAACAGGTGGGTGCTGTGCAGACTTGCCGTGGCTCTCATACCCATTCAGTGGTGTCAGGCCCGAGTCCAGATGGAAAGATTCTGGTCTATAACTCAGGCACAGGAAGTGTTCGTGAAGAGGAAGAATTAGAACAATGTATTGAGGACATTCCTGGTGATGACCGCACTGCCCTTTTCCGTATTGATGTGATTGAAATTCCAGTGGATGATCCCTCTCAATCACGAATCATTGACAGCCCTGCAGTATTTGCTGACCCTGAAACAGGAGTGCTGGCTGGACTCTGGCGTGGCGGTGATCATGGTGATGATTCTCAGGAGACCTATATCACAGATCAGTGTCATGACATCACGGTATTCCCATCAGCCAATATAGCTGCTGGTGCCTGTTCTGGTAATGGCATTCTCTTTGACATCACGGATCCAAGTAAACCTCATCGAATCGATGTGGTAACAGATTCTGGTTTTGCTTACTGGCACTCAGCTACCTTTAATAATGAAGGCACTAAAGTGCTGTTCACAGACGAATGGGGTGGCGGTGGTCGTGCACGCTGTCGGGCCTGGGATCCAGTAAACTGGGGTGCAGATGCAATTTACGATATTGTCGATGAGAAACTTGAATTCAGAAGTCACTACAAGATGCCAGCGCCGCAATTGGAAACTGAAAATTGTGTTGCTCACAATGGTTCAATTGTCCCTGTTCCAGGACGAGACATCTTTGTCCAGGCCTGGTATCAAGGTGGAATCTCAGTGATTGATTTTACTGATTCATTAAACCCCATAGAGATCGCCTACTTCGACCGTGGACCTATAATGGAGGACGAGTTGATAACAGGTGGTTATTGGTCTGTGTATTATTATGAAGGCACTATTTATGGAACTGAGATAACTCGAGGCTTAGACATATTAAAACTAATACCCAGTGAGTATCTGAGTGAAAACGAAATCGCAGCTGCTGCACTTGCCTATCCAATGATTGGCCATCGTCGTGCTTTTAATCCACAACAACAAGTGCCAATGGACTGGCCCGCGACACCAGAGGTGGCTCGTGCCTATATTGATCAGCTTCTGAGAGACAAAGCCATAAATACAGATACTGCGGATCAGATTATCGAAAAACTCGACCAAGTTACAATCGAAATGGAGATGGGTGGTAACAATAGACTCTCCCGACAAATTAACAGATTTAGCTTGTCAGCTGAAGGATTGAATGCTGATGTTCAGACAAAAAATCGATTCGAAAGATTAGATGCCACCCTAAAGGGGATCTCAGACGGTTTACGTAAATAATTGAGTTTTAGTCATGTCTTAAACTGTTATAAATCTTTGGTTGATGGCCGACTTATTTTAAGAATTCTACCGCCACTATCATTCTCTAATAGCACGTATATTGAACCGTCATAGCCCACTTCTATATCACGAAAGCGAGCAATATTTTCCAATAAAAATTCACGAGTCACTAAATTATTTTCTTTGAATTCAAAACGCATGAGATCAGAGGCTCTCAAGCTTCCAATAATGATATTGCCAGACCACTCTGGAAACTGATTGCCTTGATAAAAAATAAAGCTTGAAATTGCAGGTGCTGGAGTTAAATCTACCAATGGCTGGACCATATCTTTAACATCGAATTCAATGCCAAGTAACTTAGCAAAATTAAGAGGTTTTCCAGTGTAATCCACGCCCTTTGATATCAGTGGCCAACCATAATTAAGTCCAGGTTGAATGAGATTTATCTCATCGCCACCACGAGGCCCCATCTCAGAACTCCACAATTCATTTGTTTCATTATTAAATTCAAGCCCTTGTGGGTTGCGATGGCCATATGACCAAATAGCCTTAATAGCATTAGGGTTCTTTAAAAATGGATTATCTAAAGGTATGCGACCATCGTCATGCACTCGCATGATCTTGCCATAAGGTAGACTTAAATCTTGTACTCCAATATGCTCCATTGGTCCCTTCATGCCTACACTGAAATAGACGAATCCGTCATTATCAAAAGCTATCCTACCACCTGCTGCAATTTCTGGCATAGAAGTGTATGTTTCCTTATCAGCTTCCCAAATCACTTCCTCATCAACCCAAGCTCCTCCTTTAATTCTTCCTCGTACAAGCTTATTCATTGATACGGGTTGATCTTCATTTAGACTCATCTCGTTACAATCGCTGCAACGGTCACCAAAATGAAGATAAATCCATGAATTATTTAAATAATCTGGATGAAGAGCAACATCCATCATCCACCCTAAACCCATCGGCTGTCCTACGAATTGAAAAGAATCATCATAAGCTCTGGGTGTTCCAGTAATGAGTTCAGAGCGATCACCATCTTGACTGACTATGCTTAACCCAAGTCTTTTTTCTGTTAAAAGTATTGTCCCATCCGGCAAAGGAGCAATACCAAAGGGTAAGGCATCTAAATTACTAATCACTGTTTCAACAGTAAAATCATGTTCTTTGGTTCTAATAATTCCTGGTGGCACAACCACTGATGCATCATAGCGAAAGTCTTCCAGATTGGTACCTTGACGTTGCTCAGCGATATACATTGCTATAGCAAAAATCTTATTTTCATTTAAAACAGATGACCAAGCAGGCATTCCTTTATCAGGAAAGCCTTGAGAGATATTCTTAGCAATCTCTATAATTTCACTACCATGCTGAAGCTCTATACCAACTAGTGGAGTGCCCTGTGCCGCTCCACGTAAAGTCTCACCATGACAAACTGAACATTCCTTTTTGTAGATCTTAGCTACAAAATCTTTTTGTATAGGAATATTGAGATCCCTAAGATTTACGGCCTTAACTTCAGAATAAACTGCTAGTAAAAAAGCAGAGATTATAAAATATTTATGAAATTTCATTTTTCATATCATTCGGTATTCTATTAAATAATTAATTTAAACTTAAACTCAAAATACAGAGATTACAACTGCAATCAATACACTGTAATTAGTTCTCATTTATTTTCAAAATTTTAGTTACTCCTGTATATGAATTTTATTGTGGTTTGTATTTTCTTTTTTTAAAAAAAACTCTAAATGAATAGATCTAATAATATTAATTTAAACGAAGTAGAAAATTTTCTTCATTCTAGGAAGAAAGGAATAATTGATATTGGAATACTTTTTCATGAAAGTAATGATTATAAAGCAGCAGCTAGAAGTTTTATTGAAAAACATTATGCTTTCATTAGTAGGAACCGTTTCTCATGAACCTCTTATAAAAAAGATCCATGAGAACAATTGCCATGACATTAGATCTTAAAACTGATAATTGAACCTAATTCCATAATTTCTTCCTGCCAAGGGAATTTCATTCTTTACAAAAGAGGTGTGGTTTCTGGCAACCTCATCGAGGAGGTTATTAGCAAATAATGACAAGCTAAAATTGCTTTGATTACTTAGATTAAATGTTTGCTTAACTAAAACATCTAGCATTTGATAACCATCAGTCTTTGTTTCACCTACTCCAATGTCTCTTTGTTCTTTTACATCTTTTAAGTTGAGTCTAAATTCAAGATCATTTACAGAATATGACATTGAATAGATATTTCTTGATGGAACCATTCTAGGAATATTGCCTCCATTTTTAAACTCTCCTGAAACAGAGTCTATTGCAAAAGATAATGCTAGGTTTCCTCTTTCCAATTCAATAACTCTACCAAATTCAAATTCATATCCATCAAGTTGAACATTATTTTGTAAGTAATTTGCAAGAATTAGACCTTCATGATTACCATACTCTTCCTCGTGTTCTTCCTCTTCATGTTCTTCTTCTGTTTCATCTAATAAATAAATATAGTTATCAACATTATTTCTAAAAAAGGTAAAATGACCATAGAATCCATAATTTTCATAATTGAAAGTTAAGTCAATATTATTTGAGGTCTCAGACTTTAAATCAGTATTACCAACTTCAAATCTGCTCGTAGCAAGATGTGGACCATTCATAAATAGCTCTACCGCTGAAGGAGCTCTTTCAACTCTTGATAAACCAAAGTTTACATCCCAATATTTATTAATATCTCTTCCTAAACTCAATGCAAAACTTGTATGTTTAATATTTCTATTGAAATACTCGATTTCATCTTCATGCTCCTCCTCTTCATGTTCTTCATGACTGAGTGATCCATTTCTTTTTATTTGATCATGCCTAATACCAAAATCTATATGAAATAAATCCAGTTCTTTACTCAGATAATAGCCAATGGATCTTTCTTTATTGTTTGAAGGGTTCATATATGCTTCAGCACCAATTATAGAAATATCTTCTTCAATAAAATTAAGAACCATTTTTTGAGAAAAGGAGTTGTTTGTTAGGTCAAAAATTGCACCATATTCTCTTGCATCATTTTTGAATAATGTTGGACCTTCTTCGTCATGCTCATCATGAGCTTCCTCTGTATGGTCCTCTTCTTCATGTTGTTCAGTCAATGAGTAATCGCTATTCCTAAAAAAATAATCTACTTTTTGTAGCAATGAATTATTAAAAACATACGAGCCTTCTATATTAAAAGCATCTGATTCAGTGGTTGAAAAAATTCTTTTATTTTCATGTTCCTCTTTCTCATGCTCCTCGCCTTCATGCTCTTCATGACCCTCTCCATGAAAAGGTATTCCATAAAGGCTTTCAATATTATTTACAGAAAGACCAAAATATCCCCAATCTCCTATTTTAGACAATCCAAATCTCTTTGAAGTTGACTCATAATCAGAATTAGGCAAATATCCTAAGTTTTCATCATGTCCTTCTTCTTCGTCATGATCATCTTCTCCATGCTCATCCTCTGTATGAAGAGCAGCACCATGAGGAATATCAAAGTTACCAAATTGAGAATCCTTATAAGCAAGACTAAGATTGAACCCAGCAATATTATTTTGATAAGAGAAATCATGGGTATCTCCATCATTAACTGACTGAGTTTCCAAACCTATTCTTAACTCAGGTTCTGTAAAATCTTTTCTAGTTATTGTGTTGTCAACCACATTGATTATTCCACCAATAGATCCATTAGAATAAAGCAATGAAGATGGACCTCTTACCACTTCAATTTGCTGAATATTGTTCAAATCAATATCATTAATGTGATCTGCTCCAAGACCTGAAACATCTCGAACAACCATTCCATTATTAAGAATTTTTACACGATTACCAGACATCCCTCTAATAATAGGTTGTCCAACACCTGAACCATAGTCTGTGGATGAAACTCCTACTAAGTTATCTATCAACTCTCCTAAACTTTGAGTTGGTATACTAGAGACATCATCTCCACTTAAAACATGAAGTGGGTTTTCTATTTCAGTCAATGCTTGATCTATATAAGATGAAGTTACTATTACTTCTTCTATTTCGTCTGCGATTATATTATTTATTACTAAAGCACTCATAATCATAAGTGCAACATGATAGTTTTTCATAAAACCTCCTGTTAAGAATTAAAATTTAAAGATCTAAAAGAATCTAAATTTTAGGAGGTGCCCTTGAGTAGAAGTTATTAAATCTATATGAAATAAAATCTTCATGTGTTACAACTTTTAAAATAGCTGACAAAGAGATTTTTGCTATACCGATCTTTGATTGGATCGGATTGGATACTTCGTTCTTGCAGATTTGACATTCTATTTTAGAGTCTTCACTTTCAAAATATTCATGCTGTAATGGATCTAAAGTTACAGAAGTTACAAAAAGCAATCCTGCTAAAAGAATAAAATATTTTTTACTAAGTAATTTCATATAATTTTTCAAATGATATTCTAATATAAATTAAAAAAATTACATAGGATTTAGAAGTTAATATTTTTTCAAGATTGTTGATAAATAGTTGGAAGCAAGTTACCTAAATATTCCATTTCTTCCTTCGCATGTTCTCGTAAATTATCAGCATCATTCCTCATTCTGAACTCTCCTTCTGAATTATGATTAACTCCTATAACTGAAAAAGGAAGTAAAAAAATTAAACCGAATATTACTAATAACTGTATTGATAATATTTTTTTTAAATTCATCAACTTATACTATTATTTTTAAAGAATTAATCAGGACTCTCTACTTGGGCCAGGAAAGAAACGGTTCGTTTGTTGTTGGTATAATTGATAACCAGGTCTTTTTTTAAGTGAATAGTATTCTGATGGCACAGCTCCAGTTATATAAACTAATGTTGTATACATTGCTTTAGAAGCATATAAAAGGCTTAATCCTAATAATAGCCACAATTCAGACCCTTGTAGTGCTAACCAAGATGGAATGGCAGCGATAATTAATCCATTCCATACCATCCATTCAGAAAAATAATTAGGATGTCTAGAGTATTTCCATAAACCAACATTACAAACTTGAAGGTGATTTCCTGCACGTTTCATTTTTCTGAGAAAGTGAATTTTCTGATAATCAGCAATAGATTCCATCACTAATGCTAGAAACCAAATTATAAAACCTGCTATTTCTAATATTGCAAATTCTTGATTATTATTTGATCCTATAATAAAGATTGGTAACGCTAAAAATGATGCATTCGCTAAACCTTGAGAAATAGCATCTACCTGTAAGGCTAGAGAGGTATTCGTTTTACCTCTTTTTTTCCATATAATTCGTTGATATTGGTACCTAGGCAATTCTTTTTTCAAGAGACCCAATCGCCACATATTAAGGGCAAACAACCCCATACGAAGCCCAACTAATATTATTGCTCCACTAACAAAAAAAGAACGTAACCAATAACCCTCACTGTAGAATAAGTTGATAACACCAAGCCAGACTAAACCCCAAGGCCAGCCAATATCTACATAGCTCATACGCCCAGTTCGCCAAATTGGTATGCAAACAACTAGTGTAAAAATAACAAATTGTCCCAAGCTATTTAAAAGGGCTAGGTTAAAAAATGTTTTAGAAGAAAAAATTAAAACTATTCCCAACAAGAAAGGATAAAGGGGGCGAAAATAATTCATATCTGGTAATTATAATTAAATTTATACTAATGAGCGGTTGGTACAATCAGGACCTTACCATTTCTACCGTCTTTTTCTGCACGTGTGACGGCTTGCTTAATTTCTGAAACACTAAAACGTGAGTCAATATTGGCTTTGAGATCACCGCTAACAATTAGAGGAATAATCTGTCCAAAAGCAGCCTGCACTTCTTTCATTTCTGCTGCTTCATACCATTTGGTCAGCCAAAAGCTTCGCAAACGAATATCATTGAGCTTCGCAAACGAATATCATTGACAATAGTCATACCCGTATTCAGAGTGGCATCTTTTCCTGAAAGAACACCATAAGCAACCAAAGTTCCACCATAACCAAGGCTATTTGCTAGTCGAGTGTAGGTATCACCACCAACGGCATCGAGTGCTAACATAACAGGAGCATTATTAGTTGCTTTGGATATTTGTGCACTAAGATTTGGTCCATCGATGAGTACTACATCTCCACCCTTTGCTAGCAAGTCTTCAGCCAAACCTTCACGCCGAACAACATTGATAGTTTTTATGCCACGTTGTTTTGCAAGTTGGATAATATACCCACCGACAGCTGAATTCGAAGCGCTCTGCACAAGCCATTGACCCTCTTTCATTTCCACAAAAGAATTCAACATGATTAATGCTGTCATGGGATTAACTACGGTCATTGATAATTGCTCAATCATATTAGAGTCATTGATAATTGCTCAATCATATTAGAATCAAGAGGTCCAAGATTAGGTAAAGGAAGAAAACCTGATGCAGGTGCGATTATTTCATCGCGCCAGGTTCCAGTTTCTCCGCCAACAAGAAGCACCAATTGGCCCACTATTAAATGCTTTATTTCTGGGGATATCTCCAGCACCCTTCCTATCCCTTCCTTGCCTGGTTTATAGGGCAATACTGGATCTATACCATAGTTACCTTTAATCTGTAATAAGTCTGACGGATTAATAGGCACTGCCAATACTCTGACTCTAACTTCACCACCCTTTAACGACCGAGAATCATCTTCCTTTACCTCAAGAACGTCTGCAGGGTTGCCCAGTTGACTAAATTCGATGTATTTCAGTTGTGCAGCTCCATTGACTGCAATAGCGAAAGGTGTGAAGCCTAGAAAAAGTGAAAAAATTACAAAAATAGAGAAGTATTTCATAGTGTTGTCCATTAACTGTTTCAGTTGCTAACTATAACACTGCTAAGGATTATAAATATAAGGTTCATACTCTTTCTAAAACCTAATTAACAAAACTGGTGAACTTGACATGAGCATGTTAGCAAAATATCAAATAGTAGATGATATTTTCAAAAGAACAACTTACATACCTGATGGTAAAAAATTTCTAGGTGTTTTCTATCGTTTCTCTTGTCATTCCCACTCAATAGCTGGGACTAGATCTTTTTATGAGCTAAGTTATAGTCAGGCTGAGTTACTGAGTATGCCCAATAGAAAAAAATAAACTGTAATGGTAAACGAGTATAAAGCAGTGAAATAGAGAGCTCAGGAAAAGCTTCAGGTGTAATAGCCATATAAATATTAGCAGGATAAACGGCAACTAGTAGAGCAACTAATCCCCAACCAGCTATTTTGCGTAGTCGAGGAATCAAAACACAGACACCTCCTAGTACTTCAAAAAAACCACTGATATAAACAGCCTCTGAATGCAATGGAAAAGCCGGAGGCATAATCGATAAATAAAAGTCTGGATTAAGAAAATGATCCACTCCCACATTGATAAAGAAAGCTGCCAAACCAAATAGAACTAATTTTTTCCACCTGCCAAACCAAATAGAACTAATTTTTTCCACCAACCGGCAGGTAGTTGAAGTACAGCAAAAAAATTAGTTGTAGTGTTTATCTTATTGCTCCTTACTTTTTTATTTTCTTATCATTCTAATCAATTAGACTACACTGGGTGTAATGGTTAGTAAATTCGATAAAGAACTTGGTCTGGATAGAGATATCACCCGACGTGATTTCGTTTACGGATCATCCATACTTCTTAGCAGTGCGGTTGTTGGATGTGGAAAAAGTACTGATAAAAAATCTCACTCAAATAGTGATTATTCCTTCGATGTTAGCGCTAATTGGTATGGCCCTGGAGGCATTGGTGATTATGCTAAGTCTCATGGGAACACACCTGAACTCATTAAAACCGCACATGAGATAAGGTCTGGACGATTCAATACAGAGATTGCATATGCTGTTGATTCTGGAGAGGAATATGATCTTGTAGTCGTTGGAGGTGGTTTTTCTGGTTTATCTGCAGCTTATCATTTCAATCGTTTAAATCCTTCAGGTCGTGTCCTTATTCTTGATAATCACCCACTTTTTGGTGGAGAAGCGAAACGTAATGATTTCAACGTTAATGGCGTTCATATTTCAGGACCTCAGGGATCCAATGATTTTGGTATTCCATCTGCTACTGGTGGTCCGGATGATTATTTTTCAGCATTGAATCTGCCAAGAGAATTCAACTATGTGGAACCGGGTGGATCCGCTGCTGGCATGCGTATTCCGATAGATAATTATGATTATATGACCTGGCAAGAAAAGCACTTTGATGTAGGCCATTTTTTTAATGGTGCAGTAAATCCCTGGATCAAAGATGTGTGGGGAACTGGATTAAATTCGACTCCATGGAGTACTGAGGTAAAAGACGCTTTTACTCGTGTTCGTTCAACTGAGATTAAAGATAAGAGAGGGCGAGATACGGATCGGTGGCTAGACTCCATTACTCTAAAATCTTATTACGAAGAAGAATTGAGATTACCGCCTGAGGTTACGTCTTTTTACGATCCAATTATGGCTAGCATCATTGGTCTTGGATGTGATGCCATCAGTGCATATTGGGGTAAGTATTTTGATATGCCTGGTTTCAAGAAGCCTGAACTATATAATGAAGATTTATTGCAGAGTTTTCCAGGTGGTAATACTGGCATTGCTAGACACTTTGTTAAGAAACTTAATCCAGATGCAATCGAAGGAACATCATTTGAGGAAGTATTGTTTGGCAGAATCGCTTTTGATCAGTTGGATCGCGAGGATAAGCCTGTTCGCATGCGACTTAATTCAACAGCGGTAAGTATTGAGCATACGAGCCAAGTTAATGGAAATGAGCAAGTTCAGATTACCTACGCTAAGAATGGAGAGCTAAACCAATTGAAGGCGAAAGCAGTTGTAATGGCGACTGGTGGGTGGGTTAATCGTAATGTACTTAAAGACTTACCTAGCGAATATCATGGGGCTTATGGCAAGTTCGGTCATTCACCAGTCCTAGTAGCCAACGTTGCTCTGACAAATTGGCGCTTTTTAGAGCGCCTTGGTGTTTCAGCTGCAATTTGGCCTGAAGGATTTGGCTTTACTTGCAATATACGCCGACCAATGATTGTTGATGGTAAATCTCAACCTTTGCATCCAGACAAGCCAATTGTATTAACATTTTATACTCCCATTTTTAAACCTGGTCTTGAAAGAAAAGAGCAAGGTGCTGTTGGCCGAGCAGAGTTACTCAGCACATCATTTACTGATTATGAACGACAAATCCGTGAACAAATGACAATAATGTTTTCTGCTGGAGGCTTTGATCCGGCGAAAGATATCGCTGGAATTATTTTAAATCGCTGGGGTCATGCTTATGTTAATCCAGATCTTGGCTTTATGTTCGGTGCGGATGGCAATAACGCACCACCTGACGTAATACGTGAGCCTTATGGGCGTATTGCGATCGGCCACTCTGAGTTGAGAGGTCACCAATATTGGTCGGGTGCTGCTGGTGAGGGCCGCCGTGCTGTCGAAGCACTATTGGACCTTCATTTTTAGCATCCTGAAATCCCTATTTCTGCGTTAAAATTCACTCCCACTCAATAGTTATCAGATAACCCTGGGCCATCTCTTCACCAATGGCCCACAGGCGCTCTGCCATTGACTTATCAAATATGTGGTTATCACCAGCAACGGTAACCGCATTACAGTCCTCAAAATAGGCGCCGCTGACTCCCTTGAGAGCTG
>Ga0206679_10002202_pt1 | contig 15573 bp, 15 predicted proteins | sample M110012015metaG_FD_155464 | JGI IMG/M metagenome (GOLD analysis project Ga0206679, IMG submission 155464) | Ammonia-oxidizing marine archaeal communities from Monterey Bay, California, United States - M1 100m 12015 | ecosystem: Environmental > Aquatic > Marine > Intertidal zone | place: USA... | reverse complement strand
TTATATAATATTATTATTATTTCTTTATACTGTTTTCCTAATATTTTGAACTTAATATAACTTTTTGAAACCATATTTACCCGGAATTCGTTTCATATTCGGTAGATCAATATTCGAATATATTTTAAAATTTTTCCATTTATTTTCTTTTATATGAGCATACTCGGGCATTAAATTCGTTTCGGATATTCCATATGGTTTAAATGTTTCTAATAATGGATATTCAAATCGTTTTAAATATGCAATTACAATATTTGTAGAAAAATCGTGATTCGTTATTACATTGGTCGCATCAAATAACTCTTTTGTCGAAATATTAAAAAACGGTGGATCAATTACAATAATATTAAATGTTTCTTCTACATCGTGTGGATTTAAAATATCAAATTTTTCAAATCGCGGAAGATAATCAAATCGCTCATCTATATCTAATAATTTCTCTTCTCGACCATTTTTATGAAATCCGTGAGCAAGACTGGGTGTTGTAAAACAACAAGTATTTGTTATAAATTCACATGCTTTTAATAAATCCTTAACTGTTTTTGAGGTCCAAAAATATTGTTCAATTTCTCTTTTTTCTGTTAATTTATTATTAAATACATCTCTTTTTCCATTGGTACCAATAGAACTTTCAAAGAAATTTAACGGTATATTAACGGTCATATTTATTGTAAGTTCCAAATCATCTTTTTTATAATTAATTTGATTATCTTTTGTTTTATCCTTTTTAGATTTTTTAATAAGTGACTGCATATAACATATATAGAATTAAATTTTTATATATGTTTTTTATTAATAAAAAGTAATCACTTTGATTCTCCAATATTAAAAGTTGTATCTTCGTAGGTAATATCTTTTTTTAATTCATAAATTTCAATATTTTTATCTTTGTAAATTGAATTGAATGATAAAATAACGTAATTTTGCGGTCTTCTTTCAAAACCAGAATATTTTCCTTTTATGGGAACATTTCGAGGAACACATAGATAACCAATACCATCTTCTTCTAACAAACTTTGAATATTTGATATTATTTCTTTTCTAATTTTGCTCGATACTACATTTAACACATTGATACATACGATATTTTTAAATTTTTTGGTTGGATAATTATCAAAATAATAGGGGTCAAATTTATCCCATCCATTTACATCAGCATCATATCCATAACCACATCCATAATCTAATACATTTGTTGTTAAAATATTTAATTTATTTAAAATATCAGCGGATTTACTTGGATTTTTTCTTTTCATAGCTCCACCTAACAAAACTTTTGTTTTATTTACTCTGTCCATTTATCTATTTAATATAAGATCATTTTAAGTTATTTTGTGTTTTTTTTCTTTTCTTTGATTACTTTACTGGTAAAAGAATAATCGTGATTAATGATTCTATTTTCCGCATTTTTTTTCTGCACTACTCTTTGTTTTAATCCTTTTTGATGTTTATCACTTTTACTTTTACATTTATTTTTTGTATGTTCAGCGCCATCAATTGCTATGTTTACGGTAACATTAATTTTTTCATTTTGAATATTGTTGTATTGTTTTAATACAATGGCTCTAGGTTCCCATATAACCAAACTTTGGCTATTCATTTCCTTTTTATTTTTATCATTATTTTTATTCATTTCTTGATCTTTATTTTCTGGTTCATTTTTAAAGATTTGTACCAATAATTCTTCATTTTGTAATGCTTTAATGCATATAGTTCTTTTATCATCTTCTAATAAAATTTTATAAGCGATATTTACTGAATTAAATGCTTCACAAAATCGTTTAACATTCCAAGCTTTATCGGGGTGTATTAATCTTACAATTATTTTGTAATTTTTTTTAATAAGTTTTATTTGTTCCTCTTGATCATTTTGAATATCTTTTCCATCAAAAATATTCATTAAATTTAAAACCATTAATGGATTATAATATTCCAATTTCACAATTTTACTTATTCGATTTAACTCTCTTTCAACGAGTAATACGCGTTCATTCATCAATCAATATATAGTTTATACACCTTTGAATATTTAAATTATTTTTATAATATTGTATAAAAAATACAATAATATACATTTCTTTTTTTTTGTTTTTTATTATTAATTTAACTAAATCTTAATCATTCGTCATCGTTATTGTTGGTCGTAGAATCCAATACCGGAACCGCAACCGGAATAGTCATTGATTTCAATACAGGTTCCAATTTCTCCAATGTATTGGTCAACTCTTTCATAGTATTTGAAAGTGCATTTATTTCTTCTGTTTTCTTTTGAATATAACAAATAGTTTCTGTGAGTGTTCTGGACATTTTAGAATTGGGTTCATCGAAATCATTTTCCGTTATGTTTTGCACAATATTCAAATTCTCTACAAAATGTAAGTATTCGTCTACATCCGACTGTCCATCAGGATCTTCTTGAAGACATTCATTGATTTCATTTAAAACTTCCTCACAACCATAATGTTTATATAATGTTGAAAATACTAATCTAGAATCCTCAACAAATTCAGTTTTATATTGTTCAATTTCACCTTCAGGATTCATAAATTCTTTCCATTTATTTTGGAATAATATACACAATTCTTGAATTTTGTTTTCAATATCCATAAATTCGGATTTATTATCGATTTTTTGACGAATATCGTCACATAATGGGGTAAACGTTGATTCAAGGTTTGACATGTTAATTATAACTGAATGGGATGTTATTGTTTAAATAAGAATAAAATGTATCAATTTTATATTATTTTTCTTTTTAGTCGTAATTCTTGTAAAAACCCTTTTTCTTAATCTAAAAATTCGTTTTGTATATCTGGATAATCGCTTTCATACCACGAATTGAACTCATCAAGGTCAGCAGGAACAACATCATCGTGGATCAATTTGTAAATTTTTAAAGCCTTTGTGCGGTCTTCAATTATGTGCGCTCTTTTCTTAGCAGTTGTTGACTTAGGTGATTCTTTCTTAGGTCGTCCTCTTTTCTTAGGTGTTTCTTTCTTAGGTGATTCTTTCTTAGGTCGTCCTCTTTTCTTAGCAGTTGTTGACTTAGGTGTTTCTTTCTTAGGTGATTCTTTCTTAGGTCGTCCTCTTTTCTTAGCAGTTGTTGACTTAGATGAAGAAGTTTCACTTGTCTTAGTTGATGTTTTTTTAGGAAACATCGCTTCATAATGTTCATCGTCTATAAGTCTTATATAGAGAGTAGGTTTTGTGCTATTTACATTTTTACATGGTTGAATAGAATATTCATCATCTCTTTGTATAAATACAATAATATCACATTTATAAAATATACTGGCAACATATACGTCACCTAGACTTGCGTATATGCGATTTTTACATATAGCAATTGTATGTTCGTCTCCAGTAGCACCAATTTCGGGAGTATCAAATCTGTCTCCAATAATCAACATTGCTAAACGATATTCTATACTATCTTCAACGTGGCTAGCTAAGTTTGTATCAAAAGTGCGATAGAATTTACAAATGTTTTGTCGGATCTCTTTATGTTTACGCGGCGATTTGTTATATAATAGTTGTGACAATGATTCAAAAAAACAATTACCGTCTGCTGAATTCTCTACAATATCAAAAACATCCTCAATGTCGTGTGCATCCATGACCAACTCTTCGGTCAAACTATTTATAATTTCTAGGGTAGTCATCTATATAATGAATACAAAAAAAGGTTGTTAATAAGTTAAATTATAAAATTATCAAAATCTACTACTACTACTACTACTTACCATTCATCCCCCAGACACCCTTGTGGTCCTATATGAGCCATTTGATTAGGCTGGCCTTCAATACATCCTCTGCAATTTTTTTGTATATTTTCCATAATATTGTGTGCTATGCGCACAGAACGTCTTATAGGAGGAGGATTTTTCTTTTTCTCTTCTTTTTTCTCTTGTCTGGCCTTGGCTTGAAGCTCTCTTTTACGCAAAAGCATAAGTCCTTCCACGGCTTCTTCTTCTTCCGCTTTTTGTTTTTCTTTCTCGGCTTTTTGGATACGAATAGCCATTAATACTTCAAGGGTATGAAGACGAGTATATTCCATATCAACAAGTTCTTCAATGAATTGAGTGGGATGGAAGTCATCCATCATATGATCGAAGATTGTATTTGAAAATTTGTATATATTATCCGTATGGTTCTTCCAAATATTATATTCATCTTGGGTAGAATCACGTAGTGGTAGTAGTTTAAAATTTCTACAAAGTTCGATTGCTTCCCTACGTTTTTTGATAAAGTCATTGACGATTAAATCCAAAGCATCCATGTTATTTGGGAAGAATAGTTGTCTAATCTTGCGGTGTGAGAACATTTTGATGCGATTGCTCCATTCGTTCCAAATAGTTCTTTCGTAGTAAGTTTCAAGTGTGATGGACATTATGCTATGTGTTTTGTATTGGTTATTACTGTTTACAATCAAAAAAAACCTTTCAATTTTATACGCTTTATTTATTTATTAATATAATTTAATCGCTATCACTATCCAATCCATCTATGAACCGATCCACATCACACTGAAACTCATCCGTCTCTTGATCATAGGAAGCCTCCCTTGCACGCTCCAATATATGCTTTGCGCCTACCTTTAATTGAATAGAAGCCATCGCCACATCAATATATTGAATAAAATCAAGCACTTCCTTCGCTAAAACAATTGATTCTTCTCCCTCAATCGCCTCAAGATCTCGCACGAGAGGAGTAACCCCTGTCTTCAATATATAATCTAAGCATCCGATATCCTTCTGCTTAATAGCGCTTACGGCATACCCCCATAGTCCACCAAGACAGTCACGTATAGCACTCAATTGCCCCATTAGTCGTAATTCATCAATAGACATTTTGCTAATTTTATTTGTTGTTTCAAATAGTAACAACAAATAAAAGCCCTTCAATTTTATGTTAGGGGGATACTCCCCCTATGACCCCCATTTGAAGGAGGGATCTTAAGGGAACCTGGTTCCCTTATTAAGCATGTAAATGTTCAATCTTTTCTTCCAAATCAATAATGTCGTCTTCAGACAGTAACCCTTTTTTGCGACCATCCTTAATTTGTTTTAGAATTAATTTTATTTCTTTTTTCTTTTCCTTGTCCGATAATTGCACTTTACGTTCGATTTTAATTTCGTTACCTAATGCATCAAAAACAGTTTCTTCACGATTTTTAATTTCACTATTACCTTCTTCTATTTTCGCAATTGATTCACCTTCTTTACGAAGGCGACCTTTTTCCATAATCCATTTTTCAGTAGTTACAGCATTCGTAAATTCCTTGTTATGTGATATAATAACAACACCTCCATTAAATTCATGAATCGCGCTAGTTAAAGCACCTAATCCATCTCGATCGAGGTAATTCGTAGGTTCATCAAGAATAACTAAATGAGGATTTAACCAAAGAGAAGCAGCCAAAACGACTTTAACTTTTTGACCCCCGGAAAGAGATTTAATTAAAGTATGATTCGCCTGTTCGGGGTCAATACCAAAATCCGCAAAATGTTTTTCAATATCTTTGGTGGTCAATGTTTTTGAGGCTAAACCTCCTCGAATCGCTTCTTTCTCATCTTGACGTTGAACCATTTTAATAGCACCCATTTTAATCAAAAGATCACGTTTTACCCACATGTTCATTTCATCTGATTTATTTTTCCATTTTACTTCATATTCTTTAATTTTCAGTTTGCGATTTTCACGACGACCTAATAAAGATTCGGGTTCAACAATAAAGGCAGCTTTAGTCGGTGTATCGCATATTTGTAATACCATCTCGAATTCATTTTGAACAATACAATATTTTTTCACGTCTTCTTCATTAGTAGTACCTTTGTTAATATTATCAAGACTTTCTTTATCTTCACTGCCGGCAAAACGCCACATAATATATTGCGTGGGTGTTTTATGCAAATTTTTTTCTAAATGATGGAATGCGTGTTGTGCGATATAAGCCATACGTAAATCGGGATGTTTCATAACAGTACCCTGTTCTGTTTTGAGTTCCCCAATTAAAATTTTAATAGCGGTAGATTTACCGGCACCATTCGCACCAATAACACCAACACGTGAAACACGAGAACATTCTAAATTAATATCAAAAATGGTAGGTGTGTCTCTAGTAGGATATTGAAAAGTAACATTCGCCATTTTCAAAAGGGTTTTCGATTTACTTTTCACATTTTCGAGTGGGCCAGGTTCAGGGAATTTAAATTTCACAACATCATTTTTAAGTTCAAAATAACTCTTTTTTTCTGGAAATTTTTCTACAAACTCTTCCAAAACATTGCCTCGTTTACCAGTAAACATACGTAATTTACGACTTTGAAAATCAATTAAATGAGTACACATTTCATTTAAAAATCCAGAATCGTGAGAAGTCGCAATAATAGATCCGCCGTCATCCATAAATCCTTTTAACCAATTTTTAATCCATGCAATATTAGTAACATCCAAATGGCCAGTTGGTTCATCAAGCATAAGAATATCAGCATTCATTAAAGTCGCTGCACAAAGTTGCATTTTGACTTTCCAACCACCCGAATAAGTGGTAATCCCCATTCCCATATCAGCAGCCCGATCTTTACCAATATCTTTTTGAGCATAACCAAACCCGATTTCTTCCATCACTGTTTCGACTTGTTCAGGAGTGACTTTAGGTTCCATTTGGTATTGAACATTACAGCAATGAACGACCCAACCAATACCACATAAATCGATATTTAAAATAGGAAAGCCTTTATCATCTTCACCAACTTCCATTTCTTGAATTTCGTGTTCAACAAAAATGGTTCGCAACTCATCTTTTTTAGGAAATCCTTCGACTTGTTCATTCGCAATAGCACGCATTAAAGTAGTTTTACCGCAATTATTAGGACCAAGTAACCCATAGAATCGGTTTTGTTTTAAATGCAAATGAGTATTATTTAAAAGAGTGAGTGCACCATAGGCTAAAGAAAAATCGCCTTTATAAAGATCTTTACCTTCTTCAGTATCTTCAAAAATGTTTTCCTTAACAATAAAGGTATCTTTTGCGGCTTTATAAATAGGTTCAATAATATCAATTAAATTGTATTTTTCATACATAGAATTCCATTGTTCTTTATCAAAACAATGACTATTACAAATATTAGCGGTTAATGTTCCTAAATGTTTTACATCATTTTCGGAATATTGGATAGAGTTTTTATCACATTCTTCAATAATCATTTTTTCAAAATCATCGGCTAATTTATGAAAAACGGCATTTTCATTTTCAGAGCATGATTCTTTAAGAGTATTTAAAGCGCGTAAACTCATTTTACGAGCTTCTGGATCGCTCATAGTATCATTACATCGTTCAAGAGAATCCAGTAAATTTTTATAAAAAGGTAAAATTTCCTTGGGATGTTCAATTAATTTGCACATATTATCGATAATAACGCAAGTTAAACGACGTGTAGCAGTTTTTTTATCATTTAATCCACGTATAATAATAGGCATAGTAATGGCTAATGCGGGAGCTTCAACATTTTGTACAAACACACAACTAGCTAAAGATTCAATAGATTCAAATATAATATTTTGGTTTTTAATTCCATTTAACACGGCAGGAATAAACGCATCTAAATCGATATTACCACTACATTTTAACAAATTTTCAAGAACATTAGAAGAAGTAGTTTTAATATTTGGTGTAATATCATTGATAAAAGAAGAAACAAAAGGAACTAAATCGGGCATACTAATACGAATTTCAATATTATTTTTATTAATAAGATATTGTAATAAACGAAGGCCGTATTCTTTTTCTATTTTCATAGAGGATTTGATAATACTACAAAGAATAACCGAAATGTTTGGTGAAAACCAAGGATCAACAAAATCAATTATTTTTTCACAATATTTTTGAGCGTCATCATAATAATTGCGTTTGTATTTAGAGGAAAAAATTTCAAAAATTTTTGGAATATAACTATTAATAAGTGTTAATTGATCATTTGTTTGAAAATCGAAGTTTTGTTCTCGTATAAAATCACACAATTGTTCTATGTTATAATCTAAAACAAACATTGCGTATATTTAATATATATAATTCCTTTTATATTATGTTACATAAAATGTATAATTTAAGCAGGCTAGTTGTTTTAAGACCCACAAGCTTCACACATATCGTTTTCTACATTATCCGATTGTTTATCGGGTTCAATGGTAAATTGTTGAGCTTGATGTCTTCCTCGGCGACGCAAATAATAGATGCCGGTTTTGAGACCTTTATTCCAAGCATAAAAATGCATAGAGGTTAAAGAATTATAGTTTGGATCTTCTAGCCATAAATTCAAAGATTGACTTTGACAAATATAGGCACCTCGATCCGCGGCCATATCAATAAGACTACGCATAGGAATTTCCCAAACAGTTTTATATTTCTCACGAATTTCCTTTGGAATGTCTTCAATTTGTTGAACGGATCCATTGTTAAGTATAATGTTATTTTTCACATCATCGTTCCAAAGATTGAGTTCAATTAAATCGTGCATTAAATATTTATTAGCAATAATAAATTCTCCAGCCAATGTGCGACGACTATAAATGTTTGAAGTGATAGGTTCAATGCATTCATTATAACCTAAAATTTGAGAAGTAGAGGCAGTGGGCATAGGTGCGAGTAACAATGAATTACGCAAACCGTGTTGTTTAATTTGCGATTTCATATCATCCCAGTCGTATCGATTACTGTCTGGAACAACATTCCACATATCAAATTGTAGAATACCTTCACTAGCAGGAGAACCTTTAAAAGATTGATAATAACCTTCTTTTTTAGCGATCAAACAAGATTCTTCTAATGCAGCGTGGTAAATAGTTTCAAATATTTCGCGATTTAATCGTTGTGCTTCTTCGGATTCGAAATTATATCCCAATTGAATAAATGTATCGGCCAAACCTTGAACACCAATACCGATAGGACGATGTTTGTCGTTACTAAGTTTGGTTTTGGGTGTAGGATAATAATTAACATCAATGACTTTATTCAAATTATAAGTAACTATGCGTGAAATACGGTGTAATTCTTTGAAATTATAAACAGGAGGGTTTTGTGTATGATCAATAAATGCAGGTAAAGCGATACTGGCTAGATTACAAACAGCAGTTTCGTCTTTATTAGAAACTTCCATAATTTCCGTACAAAGGTTCGACGATTTAATCACACCAATATTTTTTTGATTAGATTTGCGATTAGCGGCATCTTTATAGCACATATAGGGAGTGCCGGTTTCCATTTGAGCATCCAAAATTTGAAACCATAATTTACGTGCACTCATTGTAATTCTGCCTAATCCCATAGATTCATATTTTTCATACAACTCTTTGAATTCTTGTCCATATACATCTGATAGTCCAGGACATTCATCCGGGCACATCAATGTCCAATTTCCATCCGTTTTAATACGTTCCATAAAAAGATCAGAAATCCATAAAGCATAGAATAAATCCCGTGCTTTCAATTCTTCATCGCCGTGATTTTTCCGCATTTGAAGAAATATTTCAATGTCTGCGTGCCATGGTTCTAAATAAATAGCAAAACTGCCGTTCCGCTTACCACCGCCTTGGTCAACATATTTAGCAGTATTATTAAAAACCCGTAACATGGGAACAATCCCATTAGAAGTGCCGTTAGTTCCACGGATATGACTACCAGTAGCACGAATATTATGAATATGCAAACCAATACCCCCAGCCCATTTTGAAATATTCGCACAATCGCTTAATGTGCTATAAATTCCAGAAATGCTATCATTTTCCATAGCAATTAGGAAGCAAGAAGATAATTGAGGACGAGTAGTTCCGGCATTAAAAATAGTAGGAGTAGCGTGTGTAAAATATTTTTGAGACATACAATCGTAGGTTTCTTTTACGCGTTCAAAATTGTTTCCGTGGATACCGATGGAAACACGTAGCCACATATGTTGTGGTCGTTCAACAATTTCATTCCCAATTTTCATTAAATAGGCGCGTTCAAGAGTTTTAAAACCAAAATAATCAATAAAATAATCGCGTGAATATTCGCATAAATTATCAATATTGTTTTGATTATTCATAACAATATCATATAATTCTTGAGAGACTAAAGGAGAACAAATATTATGTTTATCTTTGAAATGAAAAAGTTTGGTAATAACTTGTGAAAAAGTATGTTCAGTATTTTTTTGATGATTGGAAATAATAATTCTACCAGCCAAACTATTATAGTCGGGATGTGTAGAAGCTAATGATGCACATTGGTCGGCAGTTAATTCATCGATTTGAGTAGTAGAAATACCATCATACAATTGATCAATGACTTTCATTGTAAGTGCAGTATAGTTAAGATGAATATTAGCTTCAGTGCCGGTTTTTTTAATACGTTGAAGAATTTTATCGAAAGATACAATTTCTTTTTCACCATTGCGTTTAATAACATTCATTTCTTCATCATCAAGGAAAGGCATAATTATTAATATTATAAAAGATTATAATAATAAATATTTATGTTCTTTCTAATAAAGATAATGATATAAATAATTATTTCTTATATAATAAACAGAATGAGTTCAAATTTAATAAATATTTTGTTCTTTGGAATATTTACAGTAGGGATGAGTATAATAATATATTATAATTGTAAGTGTTTTTATTGTGATGCAGACGATGATGACGATATATTCATAGATGATATTAATATACTAAATCCTACAAATCAATTAAGGGTTTAATTTATACTTGGTTTTTATTAAATTTAAATAATTGACTAATTTATTCATACCTTCTAACATATTGGATATATCAATATCGTCGGTTTGATCAATGTTATATTTAAAATCAATAAATGAGAAACGTAAATTTAATCCGTTTATATTAAATGATTCCCCGGGTACAGTTAATATTTTCAATTTATTTAATAAAAAAATAGATAAATCTTTCCCATCAAATATATGCAAAAAATTTAATTCTGTTTTATAATGATCAAAATTGATAAATATATACCATGCAGCATTCGGTTTAACATATATTAATTCTGATTTGTTTAATATGCTGCATATTTTATCCGCTATACTATTATATATTTTACTCGATTGAATATAATGATTTTTGTGTTCATCTTTGTTTAAAAGCATAAAATTAGTAGCATATTGGGTTGGAACAGATGCACAAGAATATATATTTGACGATAATTGAGTACATTTGTTATAGAATTGTTTCAAATTTTTGGGAAATGCTAACCAACCTAATCGATATCCTCCACAACCCAAATCTTTGGATACAGATGTTCCTCGAATGGTTAATTCAGGAATGAAATGAGAGATGGATTTGACGTTTTGTTCATAGCATAAATTCAAATATATCTCATCTGAAAAAACAAAACAATTATATTTTTTAATAATATTCGCAATTTGTTCTAGTTCATCATTACTATATGCGATTCCAGTAGGATTATTGGGATTATTAAAAAATAATAATTTGGATGAATTTGAATACCATTTTAACATTGTTTCAAATTTATGTAGATCAATACGATATTGATCATTTATATGGGTTTCAAATTGTATCAAATTATCATTTTTATTTAACGCATCTATTTGTTCTTTGTAACTTACCCATGACGGTGTAATATGAATAATTTTCCCATTAAAGGCTAATTGTAATATAAATAATAATTCTTTCAGTCCATTACCAACTAATATATCATATTTGTTATTATCTGTATTGTATATATTTTTTAACGTTTGATTTAATTCAGTTATACCGTCATATTGTGCGTATTGTTTTTTATGGGCATATTTTCGCATCATTTCGATATAATAGTTTGGTTGTTCAATTGGATTTTCACCTAAACCAAAATTGTATACATTAATACCTTTTTCTCTATATTCTTCCAAAATAATTTTCGCTTTTAATGTTGAAGAAATTTGCTCAGACATTATACAATAAATAAATAATACATTGTTAAATATTAAATGTATTATTTTTGTTAATAATAATATTATTTAAATATATATAAATGTCCTGTATTTTATGTAATAATCTCGTGAATGAGTGGAAAACTTTTTCATCAAGAATTAATGTAGGATGTCCCTATTGTAATTCTGCTGAAAGACATAGATTAACGGCATTATTTTTAAAATTAGAGAATATTAATTATACTAAATTTTTACATATAGCACCAGAATTTCCTTTACAAAGCATATTTAATAGTTATGCAAAAAATTATATTTGTGGAGATATTAATCCAGAACGATATAAAAAACTTGGAGCTATTTATTTAGATGCCACTGATTTACAATTTAACGACAATTATTTTGATTGTATATATGCTAGTCATATTTTAGAACATATTATAGAAGATAAAAAAGCAATTTCAGAAATGTTTAGAACATTAAAACCAGGGGGTAAATTAATAACAATGGTTCCTCAATTATGGAATAGAACGACGTATTATGATTCAAATATTGTTACACCAGAAGAAAGGAAAAAAGAGTTTGGACAATGGGATCACGTCAGAATATATGGAACAGATTTTTCTACGATATTAAAAGAACAAGGTTTTTATATTAAAGTTTATTATCTTAAAGAAAAGGAAAAAGATATTCAAAAAATATTTTATAATGAAAAACATATTATTAATATCGATGATATAGAAAATAATACTAATGTTGTTATACCAAAAAACAACAGAAGTAAGTATAATTTAAGTATTAGCGATGTTTTATATGTATGTGTTAAACAATAATACACGATAACATTATTAATTTTGTATTATTTTTTGTGAAAAGTATAAATGAATAATTTTTTTCTAACTAAGTCTAAATTGGCTTCATCAAGTTTTAAATATTGATTATATTCATTATTTTGAATAGGTATACCTTTGAACACTTTAACAATGCATTTTTGGTTTTGGATGGAGTTAGTATAATTTTCCATAATATGTAAATTTAGTTTTGTATAACTTATATCAATAAATAATTTTAGGTTCAATTTTATGTGTAATGTAAGGGAACATTGGTTTCCTTATACATTTTCGTGTGTAGTATCATCGTGATCTAATCTAACTAAACATATGCCGTTAGTAGAAGGTAAATTATGAATAGTTCGACTATCTTGACCTTCATTTTGAGTTATTTCCAATCCAGGTATTTTTAATGTGCGTTTTTTTGAGGCACGATGTTCATATCCAGTTACTCGTTCTTTTAAAATGGTTTCCCATGTGAGTTGAATTTCGGGTATAGCAGTATTAAACCATTGTTTATTTCGTTGAACAAGTACACAAGAGAATTCGTCAACATACCAGAACAGGGGGCTGTATAACGACCAACTGCTTCTCATAGTTTCTCTTGTAGTTTCAATCCAATTATCGATACTTACTTTGTCTAGGGGGATATCTAAAGGCATATAAACGTATTTCGGAGCACCAGAATATTGAACATTATTTTCGTCATCTATAGGATTGCTTTGCTCAGTAGATGCAATACGAATTCGTTCAATAAAATGTAACATTACTCCCTTTTCTTTTGTGCTTTCATAAAATTCTTCTTCTGTATCAAATTCTTTAATACGCGTTTCTAGAAAATCACAATAATCAAGATTACAAGCTTCTAATTGAATTTGCATTTGTATCCAATATTGTTTGGAAGGATTTCCATCAATTTCGCGGTTCACGATATTTTTTATTTCTAACATTCGACCAAATCGATCAGATGTTTGATCTACGTTTATTCCATCAGGTGAAGCTCCTATAAATTTGTAATCATTGTGTTGAATACAACCAAAATCTTCTACTTTTGTATTATATCTTTTTTCATAGAGCATTACAGATACGGGTTCATATTTTTGCCCCCAATGCAAAGGACTTTGAGTATTTACGTATGTATATGAACTATCTGCTTCTTTTAGAGGAGAACATTTTTCATATATTAAACTATTGCGTTGTGCTTCAGACCCAAAAACCTTTCCTAAATTAGATGCAGTTAACAAATTATATCGAAACTTATACCATTCGGGGGTCCGTTGTTCAGGTTGAGGAATAGCACGAATAGTATCAATAATGTTTATGGTAGATTTAATATTAATATTTGTTTTATAATGCGTGTCGAAACGTTTTGGTATATTAGAAGACCATTGTCTAGAAAGTTCAAAATAATCATTAATAATATTCATTATAAGTTTTGATACATCTTTAAAATCATTTTCACTATTATCATCGTCATTTTCATTATCTTCGCATAATCCAGCACTAAACCAATTTTCAAATATATATTCGGTTATTTCGTGTTCCATTTTAGTGTGAAAAGTGGGTTCATGAAAATAAATAATATTAACTGTAATATAATCATCAACTAATTCATATACAGTGCATGTTATATCTATCATATCATCATCACTTATTGTATTTATGAAAGGTTCCTTTTCTTCTTGCATAACTAAATCACTAAATATTCTTATAAGTTCAATTGTATCTTCAAATTCAGTATTAGTACCACCATCTGTAATGGTACTAATAGATGAGGTATCACTATAAATAATATCATTCATAGTATTTATATCTTCTATAGTATTTATATCATCCATAATATTTTAATATATAATATATTGTTTGTATTGTTTTTCAATTTTATTTGTTTTTTTTAGGTGTTAAAGATTTTAGGGTAGATACACGTTTATTATCCAAAATACGTAATGTGAAAGATTTTTTTTCAATATTAAAATATAATGCTGGTATACCAGTAATATGTTGAGTTTCTTTAATATATGAAATATCTTTATTTTTTGAGATTTTCCCCTTATTAAGACTTTCAGTAAAAAACAATTTTAAATTCTTAATTTCTTTAACAGGTAAATGATTTTCATTACCATATCTTTCAGCATAACCGTGTAATAATTGAATTTTTGTAGTTTTATCAATTTTACTCCATTGTTCATTTTTCGATTGTTGTTTCTCAGTTTCAAGTAATTTTTCAAGAGTATTTATATTAACGGTCTCAACATTTTTATCATTGTTATATTTATTTACATAATATAGTTCTTTATCATTAGAAGATGGTGTTTTAGGTTCAATAGTTTCATCATTTGTCGGTTCTTCTTGTGATAACATAGAAATCCTCGGGATGCTTTTATATTATTATTAAGGTCAAATGTTTAATTTCTTTTTATTTAAATATAGTTATACATCTTTCACTTAGCAAAATACTTATAAGCATACCGTTTTCCTTTTTTATATTCAAACCATTGAATCTTGCCTTTTTTTCTGAGTATTTGCAATCTATAATTTACTGTATTATCCGACGTTTTGCCTTTAAATTTAGACGGATGCCGATCTAGAATTAATTGGGTGATTTCGTTTTCTGTTTTAGGTTCTTCAGTTAAAACCTCCAATATGTAGAAGTCCCAAGTTTCTTTTGAAACATGGTTGGATGTATTCCGTATTCTACCTTCTTCGTCTTCATCTCCCCCATCCACCCACACCCCTCCTTCGTCTTCACCTTCGTCTTCACCTTCGTCTTCACCTTCGTCTTCACCTTCGTCTTCACCTTCGTCTTCACCTCCGTCTTCATCCAC
>Ga0206679_10002201_pt1 | contig 15580 bp, 14 predicted proteins | sample M110012015metaG_FD_155464 | JGI IMG/M metagenome (GOLD analysis project Ga0206679, IMG submission 155464) | Ammonia-oxidizing marine archaeal communities from Monterey Bay, California, United States - M1 100m 12015 | ecosystem: Environmental > Aquatic > Marine > Intertidal zone | place: USA... | reverse complement strand
AAGGGAATGGGATTGCGGGGGGGGGGGAGCGATTTCATCACACCAGCAATCAATGAATGAGCCAGTGTGATCCATTGAAGACGAAAATCCATCGCCAAATCTTCCAATTACCTTTCGGTATCCAGGTCATCCCTTATCGTTCCGGCTACGTTAATACAAAACTTGTAACATGATAAATTCGACAACAACCCTTGGTGAAAGTGGAACAACATGCTCGTCATGACACTGTAACCTCAAACAGGGTTTCTTTGCTCTTTCATGGCGTCTTGTGCATTTTATGTTTCGATGGCATCTGTACTTTACCGAAGTTCATCCGAATTGAGACTAAAGCGACATCAAACAAAGCTACCAGTGAACGAATATTCAATACAATGCCAATCATCGCCGAGAATGACAGAGTGATTTTCAACCGGGATTACCGCATAGTCAGGAAGTCAATCAGATTGCCAAGTCTAAACCAATGAACAAACTAAAATCGACGGGGCCTCTGGCCGGAGTAAAGGTACTCGATCTTTGCTCGGTCGTGTCCGGTCCCATGGCAGCAGTGATCCTCGCAGACCAGGGCGCAGATGTGATTAAAGTGGAGCCTCCAGGCTGGGGTGATGGCATCCGTCAGCTTGGCGCGAGTCGAAACGGGCTTAGCGCGATCTTCGCCATGATCAATCGCAACAAACGATCCATAGGTCTCAATCTAAAGCATCCCGACGGTGCCCGCCTCGCTTGCACACTCGCTCAGAACGCTGATGTGGTCATTCAGAATTATCGACCTGGAAAGATGGACAAACTAGGGCTTGGCTACGATGACTTGAAGCAAGATCACGCTGACCTTATTTATGCGTCGATCAGCGGCATGGGCGAAATCGGACCTTATGCCGAGCAGCGGGTGTACGATTATGTGATTCAAGGGATCAGCGGTGTTGTGGATGCGCAATCAACCGGCGAACCCGAAATGGTGCGCACCATTATTTACGACAAGGTCACTGCACTCATCGCCGCGCAGGGGATTACAGCCGCCTTGTTCGCAAGGGCGAGTGGGGCTGGCGGTCAACATATCAGGTTGTCGATGCTAGATGCGGGGATCTATTTCAATTGGCCCGACCTCATGTGGAATTACAGCTTCGAGGGGGATGATGTGCAGTACGCAGGAGATCTTGCTGACATGTACGAGGTTAGTAAGACCCAGGATGGGCACATCGTCTCACATCATCTGGGCGCCGACACTTCATCTTATAGCACCGACGAAATCGTTGATCTGCTCGCCGAAAACGGTATTCCGGTTGCTAAAGCGAATTCGCGCGCAGACGTCATCAATGATCCACAGGTGCTGGCAATGGGCATTATCGAATCCAGCCAGCACCCACGAGGCGGTCCTATGCTATTGCCCAGGACACCGGTTAGATTTGAAGGCACGCCAACAAAGCCGCGGTTGGTATCGCCAGAGGTTGGGGAGCACACCGTTGAGATTCTCACTGAACTCGGCATGACTCTGCCTGAAATGAATGCGTTGGCCAGTCAAGGGGCGATCGGCTAGCACGCATAGAAAGCTTACCTTACGATCGATCTCCAGGCGGCAGATACAAGCAAACCAGTCCGTACAAACCATTTCGCACAACGAGAGTCATGGCTGGGCGCGACAGGCGCCTTGAATGATTTAAAGGGTAATGGTGACAGCGCGCTATCTTTATGGGGCGTCGAGATCATAATACCTATTGAATCAACCTGGCTTTTAGCCGCATGATACTGGTCATCAAAGACAACCAAGAGCACCTTTATGATTCGAGGCATTCATCACGTCGCTATTTCCACCCCCAATCTGGAACGAATCGTCGCTTTTTATCGTGACATTATTGGCGCAGAGGTCGTCTATGAAGGCGGCTGGCAAAAGGGTTCAGAAGTTATCGATGGCATCGTCGGGCTGAAAGACTCCCATGCCAAACAGGCCATGTTAAAAATGGGCAACGCCTATCTGGAATTTTTCGAATATGTGAATCCCCCCGGCGAACCCATCGACCCTCAATATGGCGTTAACAACCACGGCTACACACATTTCTGCCTAGACGTAAAAGATATTGATCAAGAGTACCAGCGTCTATGCCAAAACGGCATGACATTTAATTGTCCCCCGCCAAATTTTGAAGGCAGCCCAATTCGCGCAACCTATGGTCGGGACCCAGATGGCAACGTGGTGGAAATTCAACAAATAATGGATGTTTCACACGATTTCGCGCTAGAGCAAACCAAAACTACTTTCTGAAACCATATTTCAGCGGCTATTTACCGAAACCCTGCACAGCTAACAGGCGTTTCAATGTCGACGGAATGTGCTCAAGCTAACGTCAAGGGCCGGCAGCCTTCGACTGGACCAAGAATCAGGCAGCGATCTCTTTCTATAAACCTGAGGTAAACGGTATGTTCTGGCGGCGATTGGCGCCCACACTGCTGCTCAGTAGCTGGAGATCCGTGTTAAAGTTCTCGGTAATCCTCCTTAAGAAATCAGTTTTAAAAACAATGCGAACGACGTTAGCAACGCTTTCAGTAAGTCCTTCTTTTATCGCTAACCATAAGCGGCTTGTACAAAAATCTTGACGCTACTCACCGTATCCTCATCGCTAAGAAACTGATCTTGATAGAAGCACAAGCCAGGCATCAGGACGATAATATCTTTCTATTTTCAGACAAGACTACCGCGCCTCTGTCACTTGCCAGTGTGTTGATCACTCGCTGGATATTGTGCGCTCTCTGTTTCATGACTTTATGGGTAGAAGCGGATGAATTAGAAGACTATCCACCAGAAGTAGCGGCTTTACTACAGGAATATCAAAACACATCCGATGCTAACGGATCTACTATTCCTTCTATATTCGCTTATCGCAGCGATAGTTCGGGAAGAACACTCATTGATTTTGAAAGCGGCCTGATAGTGGCGTCTTCAGAGACAATATCCGGGCTTAAACAGCGCATTGTTGAAGTATTACTAACTCAAATCGATCCCAGTGTAATAGATGCTCACACGGCCCATGATCTTGGCTTGATCAATCAAAAAACAAAGAAACCATTTTTTTTCAACCAAATTAAAGACCACGATGGTGAGAGCATTGCGTCGGTATGGCGCGCAGAACGATTTGCCAATTTCCTCATCTACAATGAACTTAGACATGCAGGTGATTTCAGCATTGTGCTATCCATGGTTGCAACGCATAAAAAACTAGCAGGGGCAAAGTATGTTCACTATGTACTTGAATCTACTCGCTTACATCGAGTCAACCCGTCCCTGGTGATGGCCATTATGGAAACTGAAAGTGCCTTCAATCCAATGGCGCGTTCTCGCTCTAACGCGTTGGGGTTGATGCAAATCAAAGCGGATACGGCAGGGCGAGACTACTTTACGCGTATCAAAGGTTACGCGCATACCCCCAACTCCGCTTATCTTTATCAACCAGCCCAAAACATCGAGATAGGTAGCGGTTATTTAAGTATTCTTGCCGATCGATATCTTGTTGGCATTAACGATCCGAAAAAGCTCGAAGACGCTGTGATAGCCAGCTATAACGGCGGCGCTGGTAATTTGTGGCGAAGCTTAAACGCTTCAGGTAACCGCAAGCTGGCTATAGCCCGTATTAACAAGATGACAACAGGTGAATTCTACTGGTTTCTGACCAACCGCCATATTAGGAGTGAAACGCGTGATTATGTCAGGAAGGTAAGGACCAGAATGTCTAAGTATGAGGTCCTGTAGGCCAACAATGGTAGCGGAGCATCACCGGTTGCCATAACCCCGATAGAAATTATCGCGCATCCCCCTACTGGATTATTTTTCCAATCTCGGTCTCTAGCGTAAGCAGTAAGGTCAGTGTAAGTTGGTGGAAGTAGCTTTTGATGGATAAAAGCTCATGGCTAATGACTAATGAATCAGGTAACAATTTTTCTTTCGGCGCTCACCTTGCCTGAACAATGGCTTTTAGACATCGCTACAATAGTAGTTCCTCTTCAATCGGATGGAAAAAGCTAGCGGATTTGATTAAGGATTTGGAAGTCAGCTCTTTGACACCAAAAACCTCAGCGGTGATGTTGGATCGCGTCTTCACTCTTTCCAGGAGTAAATCAAAATCTCCGTCGCCGGACAGCAGTACCACTGTGTCGACATTCCGCGCCGCATCCAGCACGTCAATCGTAATGCCAACATCCCAATCCCCTTTAGCAGACCCATCTCTTCGTTGAATATAAGGTTTAAGGCGCACGTTAAACCCAATGTGCTTCAGTGCGTTCTGAAATTTAAGTTGCCTCTCGTCTCCCGCATGGATCGCGTAGGCATTGGCAATAACGATTTCTCCGCCCAAGCTAACTTTTTCCCAGAGTTTGCGATAGTTAAATTGGCGGTCATAGACTTGTCTGGTTGTGTAGTAGATATTCTGAACATCAACGAATATGCCAATCCTGTTCATTGGAACTTCGCCATTTGTGCCGCAGCGGATATGAGCTTCAACTCAGCCTCAGTGGATTCTGCACCCAATTTTCCGTAATAAAGCGTTGATCAGACAACGGTTTTTCCAGCTGTTGAATTTTGCGACTGATTGTCGGTTGACCCATGATCATCGCCTTTGCAGCTTCGCTAAAGCCCCTGTGTCCGTCACAGCAAGGAATACTTGAGCATCGTCCCAGGATAAGGGGTTCGCATTGGTTTTCATTCAGACTTGCCTACGCCTCAATCGAACTATGTACGCGTATTTGAATGCACTTACGCTCTCTCATGAATCATACATCGAGAGTCAAATACTTAATAATCTAGATTGCGAAAGACCATATTGAAATGCCATCTTCAGCGTACCTCTGAAGTGCGCCATCCGTGATTGTCACAACGGACTCGGACATGGATTTACCTTTTATTAATGTGGAATTCAGCGCCCAGAGTAAACCATACTCGCGGCGGATACGCGGTGTGGTGGGGGATGCCAGAGGACGACTTTATACCGGCTTTATCAACAACGGTTATCTAGCGTTCGAACGTATAACCACATGAACTAATGAAGTGTATAATTGGCCGTTATGCTTTCAAAAATAATCTTTCCAATTGTCATCATTGCGATCAGCACCGTAGCTGCCGTATGGATGTTCATGCAGAAAGACCCGCCACAAACCATCGATAAAAAACCACCCTCGATGCTGGTAGATGTCATGCGTGTACATGCCGCGAACGAAAAAATCACCGTGAAGGCACAGGGCAGTGTGACACCAAGAACCCAGACGACCCTGGTCTCTGAAGTGTCCGGATTGATCACCGAAGTTTCCGCAGCATTTGTCGCTGGCGGATTCTTCAGCAAGGGGGACGTACTGGTTCGAATCGATGACCGAAATTATCGAGCAGAAGTCAAACGTGCGCAGGCCGCAGTTAGAGCGGCTGAAACAAAGGTCACTCGCGAAACCGGACTGGCTGACTACGCCAGGGAAGACTGGGAACGAGCGCAATCAGTATTGCGGTCCAGTAAGGCCGCTACCGATCTCGCCATGCGTAAACCACAACAGGCTGAAGCCTTAGCAAGCCTTGAATTTGCAAAAGCAGACCTGGAAAAGCGTGAAGGTGACCTCGATCGTACGGTCATCAGAGCGCCTTATGATGGGCTGGTTCGAGAAAAAAGAGCTGATATTGGTCAGTTCGTCAATTCAGGCTCGCCTCTGGCCGTCACGTTTTCGGTTGAAGTTGCCGAAATACGATTACCCCTGCCAGATAGCCAATTGCCATACCTCAACCTGGATGAGCATGAACTGATTCAAGGTCGAGGGCCCGAGGTTGTACTGTCGGCTAATATCGGGGGACAACTCAATAGCTGGCAAGGGCGAATTATACGAACAGAAGGCATATTCGATGAAAGTAGTCGTGTTCTGTATCTCGTCGCACAGATTGATGATCCCTACAATCGGTACTCAAAAAAGTGGCAGCACTCTCTTCGCATGGGGACATTTGTTGAAGCGGCTATCGAAGGTGATCAATTGGACAACGTGATTCGACTACCGCGTACAGCGCTGCGCAGGGACAACAAAATATGGACAGTCACTGACAACGATACATTACGACCTGTCACTGTCGAAATTGCCCACGCTGACGAACAATCGGTCTTGATTCGGTCGGGTTTAATATCAGGCCAGCTAATTTGCCTCACCGTGCCTGAAAACCCTTTTCCCGGAACGCCGGTACGCTATCAGGAACTTCACGACACTATAGTGGGGATGGATCTTGGAAACGATTGATCCAACCATTGATCCTAATAAGGGCATTATTTCCTGGTTCGCAAGGAATCATGTAGCGGCAAATCTCTTGATGTTTGTAATCATCCTGACAGGGATCTTCTCCGCGTCGACCATACGAACACAACTCATGCCGGATGTTCAACTGGACGTGATCAGCATCGATGTCCCTTTCCCAGGGGCTTCGCCTGGCGAAGTGGAATCAGGTGTCGTTACTCGAATCGAAGAAGCTGTGCGAGACATCGAAGGCATTACCGATATGCGTTCATTCTCTAATCCATCATCCGGCAGAGTACGGTTGGACGTTGAAACCAGTTACGACACATTGGCAATCCTTGACGAAGTGAAGATGGCGGTAGATAGAATTTCCAACTTACCTGGATCTATCGAAAACCCAGTGATCTATAGGAACCAGCCAAATCCTCGCGCGATCAACGTTCAGATCTATGGTGATCTGGATGAAGTCACGATGAAAGATCTGGCCTCTACGATTCAGGATGAAATTCTTTCTTTACCCAGCGTTACGAAAGCAGATATCCAGGGTGCACGACCTTATGAAATTAGTGTTGAACTAGAAGAGTCAAGATTACGTCAGTATGGGTTGAGCCTTGATGATGTGGCGAAAGCTATTCGTCGGTCATCTCTGGACCTACCAGCGGGTTCGATTAGATCTGATTCCGGCGACATTCTGCTTAGAACGGAGGGTCAGGCCTATCGAAAAATAGACTTTGAAAAAATCGTACTCATTCATGAGTCAGATGGTACACGACTGACTCTGGGAGACGTCGCAAAGATCACCGATGGGTTCGTAGAAGTCGAGTTCTATTCGATATTCAACGGCAAACCCAGCATTGGTATTTCTGTTTCCGCAGTGGGAGATCAGAACCAGATAGATATCTCAAATGAAGTGACAGACTATGTGAAAAAGAGAAGCCAGACACTACCGGCAGGAATCTCTATCGAATCCTGGGGCAACAGTACCGCCTACCTTTCAGAATCCATCAGCATCATGGTTTCTAACATGGCAATGGGTATTGTGTTGGTGCTGGTGATACTTGGCATATTCCTCAGGTTGCAATTAGCCTTTTGGGTGATGCTGGGTATGCCAATCGCGTTCCTGGGCGCATTCGCTCTGTTACCCTTGGTAGACGGTTCTCTCAATTTACTGAGCCTTTTCGGATTCATTCTGGTGCTGGGTATTGTCGTGGACGACGCCATCATCATTGGCGAGAGTGTACAGACCGCCAGCGAACGCGATGGCCACTCACTGGACAACGTTATTCGTGGCGCCAAGCGTGTAGCCATGCCAGCAACCTTTGGTGTGTTAACGACGGTGGTAACCTTTATCCCTTTGCTCACAGTGCCCGGCGGATTCGGCGCATTGCCGGCCGCCATCGGCTCTGTTGTGGTTCTGTGCCTATTATTTTCAATCATTGAATCAAAGCTAATTCTTCCGGCACACCTGGCAAGCATGAAACCGTTGCCGGCCAACGACCATTCGCCATTGCGGCGATTCCAGAACAGGTTTGCTGATGGGCTGAAATATCTTGTTGAGCACAAATACCGGCCACTCCTGATCAAATCGATTAACGCGCGTTACACCACGCTCGCCGTGTTCATCAGCATGTTGATATTATCTACCGGTTTCGTGATGGGCCCTTATATCAAAACGGTGTTCTTTCCAAGCATGTCTACTGATCACATTAGGGCGCAAGTGGAAATGGTCGATGGAACATCACCGGCACGAGTGGTGAAGGTTGTCGAACGGCTTAACGACTCGCTTGTTGAACTCAATGAGGAGCAACCCGAAGACGATAAGTTCCTAAAGAACACGGCCGCTTATGTTTTCAACACCAATGGTAATGTCTTCGCCGAGCTAAAGGCTGTCGATTCACTTTCACAGAGCCCGGAACAAATCTCGGCAAACTGGCGAGAACGAGTTGGTGAGCTCTCCGGCGTGAAAACAATTCAAATCAGCGGTGCACAAAAGTCTCATGGTTATAGCAAAGACATTAACTTCAAACTGATTTCACCGAATATCAAAGAACTGGAAGCTGCAGCAGAATTACTGCATCAACATCTAAGGTCCTACGACGGTGTGTACGATATTGAGAATTCCAACACCGGCAGCATTCCTGAAATAAACCTGAAGATTAAACCGTCGGCAGAGGCGCTTGGCTTAGCACTTACAGATCTTGCTGGCCAGGTGCGAGCCGCATTCTATGGTGTTGAAGCCCAAAGACTGCAGCGTGGCCGCGAGGAAGTGAAGGTCATGGTTCGTTATCCACGGGAAGAACGTGAATCAATGGGTAACCTTGAATCCATGTATATCAGGACCAGAGATGGTGACGAGGTCCCTTTCACCGCGGTTGCAGAACTGGAAACCCGAGTCTCGCCTTCTACCATTCGCCGGACCTGGGGTAAGCGCGCGATTATTATCTCCGCTGATATCAATAAGACGATCACCCAACCCGGGAAGATAGTCAACGATGTGACATTCGGTGATTTCTCTGTGCAACTGGCTCAACAGCACCCCGATGTACGAATCGAGCTGGGTGGTGCAAGCCAGGAAGAGGACGAATTGATCCAGCGTATGGTTCTGACCACCGCGCTTGCGTTATTTGGCATTTATGCCCTAATGGCCATCCCACTGAAATCGTATCTACAGCCCCTTATCATCATGGGTGTGATCCCATTCGGAATGATTGGCGCACTGATTGGGCACATTATCGTTGGCATCCCCTTTAGCGCACTCTCCGTCTACGGCATTATTGCCTTGGCCGGTGTGGTAGTGAACGACAGTATTATTCTTGTTGATTTCGTCAACAAGTCTGTTGCTCATGGGATGGATATCCTAGAGGCGGTTATTAAAGCAGGGACTGAGCGGTTCCGCGCCATTATGCTAACGTCTCTTACCACTTTCTTTGGCCTGTTACCCATACTGACAGAATCAAGCCTGGCTGCTCAAATGGTGATTCCAATGGCCGTCTCACTGGGCTTTGGTATTTTGTTTGCAACAGTCATTACCCTTATTCTAATTCCATGCCTTTATGTGATGCTTAATGACATCAAACTAGCGCGGGATGCGCTGGTGAGCGGCGGCGCAAAAATCGCTCGCAGCTAGGGCTGCTACTGGTATCAGGCCCCGAACTCAACAATAAGCCCCTGGCATACCTTTCCATCTTTAGCTATTCATCCAGCAGCCTAACTCCTGCCAATAACGGCAGAAACGGTTACGCTCGGTGGTAGTCCAAATGCAATGCCATGTTTTCAGGCTCCATTCGGAACGCTGTTTGATAGCTAACGTTTCCGTCACTCAGTTCGTCGTATTTCAAATACCAAACGTCATGCATTTTGTAGAACGGCACTGTTGGGTACAAATGGTGAACTAGGTGATAATTTTGATACACCATTAACGGGGTCAACAACCACTCCCAGCCCATGCGCATAGTAGAGGCTAAAAACGGATCTTCCTCTTGCGACACAACACCTGGATAGTGCGGTAAAAATACAAATACAAGCGCCACGAAGAACAAACCAATCCGCGTTGGCAGCAACCACAACATTAGAATCTCAAAGCCGTAGCCGAAGTAAGTCGCAGCCGAAGCTATCGTCACGAGAGCAGCAACGAAACCAACCACAAGACCAAGATGGTTATCTCGTACTTTCCCCCCATGTCGGAGGAAGTACACAAAGTAATACAGGTCAAAGTTTGACCACCGAATCGGGATCTGCCAAACGGGAGAATCATGGATAAAACGGTCAGGATCTGCTTCAGCATTGGCGAAGCGATGATGCTGCATATGAATCCAGCGCGTAATGGGCATAGGGGCGTATGGGGCAAGAAATAGCAGGCCTACGCTCCCTATAAACTCGTTTAGCGGGGACACTCGAGAGACCGTGCGATGCAAGCCTTCGTGGGCTACGCTGAACATGCCGTAGGACAACACACCGTTGATGATACAGCCTACCCATAAGGGTATCAGCCCTTGAAGTGCAAAGTACCAGGTTGCCACATTTGCCACTATGAGTGCGGTGCCTAACACCAATGTTGGCATCGCAATCTTAGGGGACCGCAAAATCTGTTTGAACAGTTGGTCACTGGCTCTGTTTGTTTCCATCTGATTATGCCCTTGGTCCGCTTTGGTTTAAGAAGTCTACGGTTCCTGCTTGCGATTCGGGAGAGACATATCCAGCCCTCGTAGTGTCAATAAGTGATATACATTCTCATTATCGCCTTGATCTAGCGCTACTTTAACGTATCGGCTATTGATATTTCTACCTGGCGAACAATTGTCAGATCTACTAGACGCGCAGACTTCCGCTGAATACATGATCACAACGGATATCAGCGTGAACTCAGTAGCACAGTTACTCGGATACAAAGACCCGGCTAACTACAGGCGGTCGTTTGAGCGTTGGTTTCTAGTCACTCCAGCAGCCTATCGCGAGCAACACCGCCCTCGAGCGTAACCGCAAGCTTTGATAGGCTGATTTCGAAGCACTGCTTCAGACCAAGGTAGGCGGTTAAGTCAATTAGACGACTAGCGGCGGAAACATGGCGGCCAAACTACCAAAAAACAACCCACAGACCTCTTTTCGCAAGAAGTCCCAACCAAGATACTTTTGAAATTAAGAATAAATGCGGTTTAAACTTCCTAACGTCAAGTGAACAATCTGTTTCACTGAACGAGAATCAAGCGAGAGGGAGAGCGATGACAAGTGAAAAAACCGTCGGTGATACCGATCATCGACATCCAACAATGATTGATGCACACAAGCGTTTAGATCGAATGCGAGATGAAATTGTTCGACTTGATTTAACGCAGAATGTTCTGGAGCTGGAGCTATATGGTTACACCATTGTTGAAGACGTAAAGCCGCTAGCCTTTTTTGACGAATTACGAGAGACCATCTTAAGGCTCGGAGAAGAAGATCGCGTTGCCGGCAAGCGGATTCCTTTATCCGGCCCTAATGGCAAGAGTTATCTTGTCACTTGGCTGTTGGCGCGAGGCAGAATATTCGAAGAGGCGGTAATGGCTGAAAAACCTCTAGCGCTAATTACTTATCTGATGGGTGAAAGTTGCCAAATTAGCAGCAATCATGGCCACGTCAGGGGTGAAGGTGACCCGCCCCAGGGAATGCATACAGATGCACCCATGGTGCCGGAGCCCATTCCCGTCGCGCCAGTGGCGAGTAACATGATGTGGGTTACTGATGACTTTTCGCTTGAATCCGGCGCTACATTAGTGATTCCAGGCTCACACAAAAAACAACACAACCCTTTCCCCGGCGCCCTCAAGCAGGCTGTACCGATGGTGGCCAAAAAAGGCTCGGTCGCCGTATTTCACGGGAATCTTTGGCACAGCGCCGGCGCCAGGACAATACCCGGCGAGCGCGTCGGAATGACGGTCTATTTCAATCGAATGTATGTCAGACCACAGGAAGACCTTAACAGTGTGATTAGCGATGACGTTGTTGCTCGAAACCCGCCTCGGTTTGCCCATCTTATCGGCCGCAACAGTCCCTATCCCGCAAAAGACTTTGGGTTTTTCAACCCCAAAGGAGCGACTTACTTCGGACGCACCACCGATCAGCGAGGCTAGCGCTCAATTGGATTCCGACAAATTAACTTCTTGTAAACACACAAATTTGCCGTTTTCTTTCGGGCAACTGACCTGCTCCATTCGCTGAAGGCACCCGGGTCGACTACCCGGTACTTTCCGGGGAACACTTCCAGATTGACATGGCCATTGTCGTCACGCCCTGACGTTCGACGTTTAGCTGACTAGACATCGGGCGTCGCCCAGCGACGTTAGACTAGCGTGTCGGCGGCGCAAGTTTACTCGTGTAAATTTCCACCTGCTCATCGTTGCCAAGGTCCCGGTTGAAGGAAATGAGCGCCTGAATGATATCCTGGTCATTGGGATACTGATCGTGAGCACTGATCAGAGCACTGATCGCGTCTGGGCTCCTGCCTGAAGAGTTCAGCGCAACAGCGTAGACATAAACAAAACGTGGATTGGTCGTTGTAAGACCGGCCGCGATTTGCAGTTCAACCAGCGCCTCCTCAAGGCGACCCTGCCTGACGAGCGACAACCCAAGTGTGTGGCGTAGGGTTGCATCTTCACCATAACGCTCCATTCCCTGCCTTAGCACTTTTTCTGCGCTAGTTTCATCACCCAGCGCGCGATAGACATCAGCCAGATTGGTATAGGACGGCATAAAAACCGAACCGGTCTCGATGGCTTTCCGATAAGCTTCTATCGCACTAGTCGCATCTCTTCTGGAGACATGGAAGTTCCCAAGATTGACCCACGCTTCCGGACGTTCTGCACTCGCCATCTGCGCAGCAACATATTCGTTTCCAGCCCTGTCTAAGAGCGCCTGTTGCTTGCCATCAAGCTCGCCCGGCGGAATGGCTGCAAGAACACGGGCAGCTTCAATACGAACTATGCGGACCGGATCTTCCAACATCGGAAATGCAAGCCGTGCTCGCACATTGAGCGGCGTGCGGTCGAGGATGGCTACTGCAGCTGTACGAACCGCCGGGTCATCATCAGATAGTGCCAGTGGCAGTACATCAATGGTGCGCAAACTCAACGTCGGACCCAGCTCGGTCAATGCAGTGGCACGAGCAATCTCCGCAGTGGATGTGTCTCTTATCAGATCGGCGAGCTGGGGGCTCACTGAGGGTTCACGGGCTCGAGCACTCGACAGTACAGCGGTATACCCCTGAAAGCCTTCTGCATCCCGCCCATACCACTCGCGGACGCTATTCCCTGCCCATTTCGCTGATTGATCCACGTGACAGTTTGTACATGCATTTGGAGTGTCGAATTTCTCTGACAGGTCGGGACGAGGCACACGCATACTATGATCATGACGTGGATCGACAACCATGTAGTCTTTCACCGGCATATGGCAGTCAGCGCAGGCCGCCCCTGGCCCACCGGGCTCATGAAAATGGTGGGACGGTTGGCTGTATGTTTTGCTCTCATGGCACTGTAGACAAACTGCATTTCCTGGGAGTTTCAGCTCACTGCTGTGAGGTTCGTGGCAATCACTGCAGGTGACACCAGCCTGATACATCTTGCTTTGACGAAAAGAACCGTACACATAGACCTCGTCATCAATTTGCCCATCGGCATGATACATGCCGGCATCAAGTGTTCGCGGCAAATAGTGATCCATCAGCCGGTCACCGTGAGTGTAGTTTCCACTGATTGGGCTACGACGGGAATGACATCGAGCGCATACCTCGATTTCCTTATCCGTGGCTTTTGATTCGCTTCTGACGGGCTGCCCGCTGGATGGATCCGTTCGCCAGAACACACCCTTTCGCTCATCGAAGTTTAGAACAAGGCCAAGAGAACCCTGCATGCTAGTCAGCTCCGGCCCCTGACTCACCCAGTTTACGTGATCAGACCCCGGTCCGTGACAGGACTCGCAGGACACGTCAATATCGGTCCAGGTAGTATTGTATGTAGCAGTATCAACCTGGAAGTTCTTTTGCAGATTCATCGAATGACATTCCGCACACATGGTATTCCAGTTCTGGCTTGGCCTGGTCCAGTGCAGCACGTCATCTGCACCGATTTTTTCGTCCGGGTAGAGATGAAACCACTTTTGACCACCCTCTTCTGTTGGTCTTGAATCCCAGGCGATACTGAGCGCCTGCTTCCTGCCACGTGAAAAATCGATGAGATATTGCTGCAGCGGATAAACACCGAATGTGTATCCTATTTCAAATTCCTGCAACTCACCGCTTTCCCCCTCTGTCTTCACGAGGAACTTGTCTCCTTGCTTGTAGAAGACAGAGGTCACGTCATATTGAGTGAAGTTTGCATTATCAAAGTCACCCAGCACGGTATCGCTCGTGGCCGGCTGCATCGCAAGGTCATGGTGGGATCCCTGCCATTTTTCGAAGGACTCCACATGACAACCTTTGCAAACAGAGACACCCACAAAACCCGGTGCTGTATCCGAAGTCTCGGACGCCAGACAACCTGAGCGCACAGTTACGGCAAGGAGAATAGCGATAGCCCGTAGTATTAAAATTTTGTTTACCTTTCCCCGCAAAATTTAGGACTTCTGCCAGCGGCTGGCGCGCGGCATCCAAGGGAGGCTTAGCGCCGATGTATGCTGACGGTGTCTGTGCATTATAGTATGGAGCGACGGGCATGACGACACGCTCGCCACCTGAACACATAACGGAGAAGATCAGAAGCACGGACGTGTTATAACTTCGTGGCGAGCCGTGAACTGACGCAACGAGAAGCCCATCGAAATCGTTGATGAAAACATTCGGCTCAAAAACGCTATAGATATCACAGGAACGCCTGGCACTGCCTTTCTTTGAAATCGATCGATTAATCTCTGTGACCGGCAGGCCGGTTGACAAAAACCATCACGACTATTCATCCCGGGAAGCCAGAATAATGATCTCTTCAGCCGTTTTCATTGTTCCCTACATGCTAGGCTTGTTCGGTTACTGCTTTAGCGTCGCCCTACTTACTCGCCCTTTTTGGCGAACGTTCTTAATATTTTACGTTGTTTGGAATGTCTTGTATTACTACCTTACTGGGGTAGATTTGATGCAAGGAATGACGCGTGAAGTATTTATCATCGCGCAAGCGTTTGGCTGGCTCCTTGCGATACCGTCATACATAGCGCTGTATCTATATGGGGCCAAGAAGTATGTCTTATGGACGGACACCTAACATGCAGTTGAAGTCATTCGTTACGCTCATTCGGACGAAGCACCTGCGGTCAATATGCCGCTTAACTGGGTGTTATGCGTCCTGTTTGGGTCAAACTTGCTAGCTATCTCGCTGCAACTTCTCTTGCGGCGTTCACACTGGCTGTTTATCTTTTGGCGACAAAGTACACTTGGTGTGTCCCTTTTGGTTTTCACTTGTTTGCGGCAGTAGCACCACTACTTGCCTGTATGGTGCTTGTCTACTTTGTAAACGAACGGTTCTTGTCCCAAGTGGTTTTAGGCCTTGTGTTGACGCTTGGAATCGTAGGCAATATGGCCCTTTGGTATGTTTTTGTGCTTGACGCCCGTTCTCATGCTGCTCTCGTGATGAATATGGTTCCACTCTGGCAATGGGTAGGTCTTGTCGCTTCATTGCTTCCAATCTATATGCTTAAGAAACAGAGGGCCTTTACCGCTATCTGATGGTTAAAACCACGGCAGCCCATTTCTCCCTACGCCAACAGAAAATTACGTTGGCTAATCGTCCATCACCCGATCAGCCAATCACCACAAGCAACAAAAAACTTGGTAGCGTTTAACCACTACTCGTCATACCGCTACACGCTTTCATCAAACAAG
>Ga0206679_10002197_pt1 | contig 15604 bp, 7 predicted proteins | sample M110012015metaG_FD_155464 | JGI IMG/M metagenome (GOLD analysis project Ga0206679, IMG submission 155464) | Ammonia-oxidizing marine archaeal communities from Monterey Bay, California, United States - M1 100m 12015 | ecosystem: Environmental > Aquatic > Marine > Intertidal zone | place: USA... | reverse complement strand
CGGCATGATCGCGGAGGTGCAACGCGCCATCGACCCCGTTGCGCCGACGCTGAGCGAGGAGATTTTCGACGATGCCGAGCCGGACGGCCCGCCGCCGTTGCTGAGCGAGCTGGGCGGCCAACTGCACGAGCTGCCCGAGGTGACCGGCCTGATTTCGAGGGCGATTGCCGATGAACCGCCGATGACGATCAAGGACGGCGGGATCATCCGCGAAGGCTTTGACCCGGCGCTCGACGAGCTGCGCCGCGGCGCGACCGAGGGCAAGGACTGGATCGCCCAGCTCCAAAAAGAGGAGTCGGAAAAAACCGGCATCACTTCGCTCAAGGTGCGGTTCAACTCCGTGTTCGGTTATTTCATCGAGGTGACCAAGACGAACCTCGACAAGGTGCCGGAGCATTACACGCGCAAGCAGACCATGACCAACGCCGAGCGGTTCATCACGCCGGAGTTGAAGGAGATGGAGGGCAAAATCCTCGGCTCGGAGGAGCGCAGCCAAAAGCTCGAGTACGAGTTGTTCCAGCGCGTGCGCGAGCAGGTGCTCCTGTCGCTGCGGCAGATTCAGCAAATCGCCTCGGCGCTGGCGCAGCTCGACGTGCTCGCCGGTTTCGCCGAGGTCGCCCGGTTGCGTGGCTACGTTTGTCCCGAGGTGCGCGACGAGGGCATGCTGCAAATCGACGAGGGCCGCCACCCCGTGCTCGAGCAGGCGCTGATCGGCGAGCCGTTCGTGCCGAACGACACGCAACTCGAGAGCGACGCCCAGCAGATCGCCGTCATCACCGGCCCGAACATGGCCGGCAAAAGCACGTATATCCGGCAGGTCGCGCTGCTGGCGTTGCTGGCGCACACCGGCTCGTTCGTGCCGGCCAAGCGCGTGCGGGTGGACTTGGTCGATCGCATCTTCACCCGCATCGGCGCGAGCGACGACCTGTCGCGCGGCCAGTCGACCTTCATGGTCGAGATGACCGAGACGGCGAACATTTTGAACAACGCCACCGACCGGAGCCTCGTCGTGCTCGACGAGGTCGGGCGCGGCACGAGCACGTTCGACGGCTTGAGCCTGGCATGGTCGATCGTCGAGCATCTGCACAACCAGGTCGGCGCGAAGACGCTCTTCGCGACGCATTACCACGAGCTGACCGAGCTGGCCGACAGGCTGCCGCGCCTGCGCAACTTCAACGTCGCCGTCCGCGAGTGGAACGAGCAGATCGTGTTCCTGCACAAGATCGTCGAGGGTGGCGCGGACAAGAGCTACGGCATCCACGTCGCGCGCCTGGCAGGCGTGCCAAAGCCGGTTATCGAGCGGGCCAAGGCCATCCTGCGCAACCTTGAGGAGACGGAACTTTCTCCCGACGGGGAGGCGCGCTACGTCGCACGGCAGAGCATCGAGCGGGAGAAACTCCGCCGGATCGAGCCCGCGCCGCAGTTGGATCTCTTCGCGGGCCAATGATACCTTGACCCCGGCCGTGTGCTTGGCCAAGCTGCCGGGCCCGCTCGGAGAGATGGCTGAGTGGTTGAAAGCGCTCCCCTGCTAAGGGAGTATAGGTTAACGCCTATCGGGGGTTCGAATCCCTCTCTCTCCGCCACTTTTTTTTCACCCGCCACACTGCCAATCACCCTCCGCACAGGTCGAGGAACTTGGTTTCGTTGAGGATGGGGATTTCGAGGGACTTGGCCTTGGCCAGCTTTGAGCCGGCTTTTTCGCCGGCGAGGAGGTAGTCGGTTTTTTTGCTGACGCTGCCGGTGGTTTTGCCGCCGGTGGCCTCGATCTTCGCCTTGGCTTCGTCGCGGCTCATCGTCGGCAGCGTGCCGGTGATGACGAAGGTCTTCCCGGCGAACACGCCGTCGCCGCTTGGCTTGGCACCGCGCGGGTCGATGCCGAGCTTGGCCAGGCGCTCGAGCGTGGCGCGACCGATCCCGGACGCAAACCAATCGAGCACGGAACGCGCCACCGACGGGCCGACCTCGGTCGTGTAGTTGGGCGGGTGGCTGCCGTTCTCTTTCGAGATTTTCGCGAAGCCAAGCGACACCAAGCCGCCGAGCATTTCGCGGATTTCTGAAACCAAGTTTTTGTACTGCTGCTCGCGCTTGGCCTTCTCGGCGTCCGAATTCGGCCGGTTTTTTCGCGAGCGCGGATTGACCCGAACCGTCTCGGCGACTTTTTCGTCCAGCGCGATGACGTTGCGCAGCAACGGCGACGCGGCGACGGCCGGCAGGTCGTCGTGAAACTTGCCCAAGCTACCGGCGATCGTCCGGCCCATCTCCGGGATGGCCAGCGCGAACAGCCAGCGATCCAGCCCCAGGCCGCGCGACCGCGCGACCGACTCGACGAGCTTGGTGGCATTCTTCTCGCCGAACATCCGCGGCTCGTCGTCGGTGCCCAGGTTCAGCGGGCCAAGCTGCTCGACGGTCAGCCCGAACAGATCTAGGGGGCCGCGGGCCAGTTGGCGCTCAACGAGCTTGTCCGAGACGATGTCACCGAGGCACTCGATGTCGAGCGCGGCGCGGGCGGCAAAATGCTCGAGCCGTTGCGCCGCCTGCGCGGGGCATTGCGTGTTGATGCAGCGCCACGCGACGAACGCCTCGTCCTTGCGGATCTCGCCGCCACACTCGGGGCACCGGCCGCCGGTGGCGCCTTGCATATCGAACGGCTCGGCGCCGGCCGGCCGCAGTTCCCTCAGCACGCTGATGACCCCGGGGATGACATCGCCGCGTTTCTCGATGAGAACCGTGTCGCCGACGCGGATGTCTTTTCGGGCGATTTCGTCCTCGTTGTGCAGCGTGGCGCGGCTGATCGTCGAGCCGTCGAGAAACACCGGCTCCAGCTCGGCGACCGGTGTGAGAGTGCCGGTGCGGCCAACCTGCACTGTAATCGCGTTGAGCTTGGTTTGCGTCTGCTCGGGTGCGTATTTGTAGGCCATGGCCCAGCGTGGCGCCTTGGCGGTGGCACCGATGCGGTCGCGCAGGTCGAAGCGGTTCAGCTTGATGACAGCGCCGTCGGTGTCGTAGTCGAAGCCGGGTCGGACGCGGTCCAGCTCGGCGATGGCGTCGAGGACGTCGTCCACGCCGGAGCAGCACCACGTGTGTTGTGGTGTGCGGAAACCAAGCCGGCTAAGCGCGTCGAGCAGGCCGGATTGCGAGTCGATCGTCGGGCCGCCGATGATCTCGCCGCTGCCGTACAGGACGATGTCGAGCGGCCGCCTGGCCACGAGCGCTGAGTCGAGCTGCTTTAGCGAACCGGCGGTGGCGTTGCGGGGATTGGCGAAGAGAGGCTCGCCGGCGTCGGTTCGTTCGCGATTGAGCTGCGCGAAGCCGGAGCGCGTCATGATCACCTCGCCGCGCACCTCGAGCACTCCGGGGGCGTCCGCTTGGCCAAGCGCATTGAGCCGGAGCGGGATGGTGCGGATGGTGCGGAGGTTGGCCGTGACGTCGTCGCCGGCAATGCCGTCGCCGCGGGTGGTGCCGAGGGTGAACAGGCCATCCTCAAAACGAAGGCTGATCGCGACGCCGTCGGCCTTGGGCTCGACGAGCCACTCGAGCGGCTCGCCGGGCAGGAGCTTTTGCACGCGGTCAACAAAGTCGCGCACCTCCTCTTGCGAGTAGGTGTTGTCGAGGCTCATCATCGGCACCGCATGCCGAATGGTCTCGAAGCCGTCGATCGGCGCGCCGCCGACGCGCTGGCTCGGCGAGTCGTCGGTGCGGAGTTGCGGCTGCGCCAACTCGAGGTCGAGCAACTCGCGGTAAAGCTTGTCGTACTCTTGGTCGCTGATCGCCGACTGTGCCTCGACATAATACGCCCGGTCATGCCGGCGAATCTCCTCCGCCAACACCGCATGCCGCTGCTGTGAAGTGTCAGGCATCAGTCAAACATCTTGCCGGGGTTCAGGATGCCTTTTGGGTCTAGGGTTTTGCGGAGTTCGCGCATGACTCGCATCTGGGCCGCGCCGGCGAACTTGGGGAGGAACTCTTTCTTGGCGAGGCCGATGCCGTGTTCGCCGGTGATGGTGCCGCCGAGGCGGATGGCTTCGTCGAAGATTTCCTTGAACGCCTCGTGTACGCGCTGGATTTCAGCCTCGTTGCGTTCGTCGGTGAGGAAGGTCGGGTGCAGGTTACCGTCGCCCATGTGGCCGAAGGTGCCGATTTTCAACTCGTATTTCTTGGCGACCTCGGCGACGAAACGAATCATGTGGGCCAGTTCGCTGCGCGGCACAGTGGCATCCTCGAGGATGGTTGTCGGTGCCAAGCGGGCGAGCGCGCTGAAGGCACTGCGGCGGGCGGTGGCGAGCTGCGCGGCCTCGGCGGCGTCCCTGGCCACGCGCACTTCCATCGCGCCGTTGGCCTTGGCCAGTTCCTCCATCTTTGCGGCTTCCTCGGCGACGGCGGCGGGGTGGCCGTCGGTTTCCATCAGCAACAACGCCTCGCAATCGAGCGGCAGGCCGACCTTGGCAAAATCCTCCACGCAATGAATCGTGGTGCGGTCAAGAAACTCGAGCGTGCACGGAATGATTTGCGCGGCGATAATGTCGCTCACCGTTTGCGCGGCGGCATCCATCGCGTCGAAGGTGGCGACCATCGTTTTCTTCGCGGCCGGTTTAGGGATGAGCCGCAGCAGCACCTTGGTGATGACGCCGAGCGTGCCTTCGCTGCCAACCATCACGTCCTTCAGTGAAAAGCCGGCGACGTCTTTCACGCACTTGTTGCCGAGCCGCATCACCTCGCCGTCCGGCAGCACGACCTCCATGCCCATCACGTAATTGCGCGTGACGCCGTACTTAAGCCCGCGCAGTCCGCCGGAGTTTTCAGCGACGTTGCCGCCGATGGTGGAAATCTTCATCGAGCCCGGGTCCGGCGGATAAAACAGCCCGGCCTTCTCGGCGGCCTCGGCGATTTGAATCGTCGTCACGCCCGGCTCCACCGTCATGGTGAGGTTCGCCGCGTCCACCTCCAGAATCGCGCCCATTTTCACCGTGCACAGCACGATGCAATCCGCCGCGGGAACACTGCCGCCGCTGAGGCCGGTGCCTGAGCCACGCGTGACCACCGGCGTTTCGGTGTCATTGGCCAGCTTGAGTACCGCGCTGATTTGCTCCGTGCTCACCGCGAACACCACACTCCCCGGCATTTCCTTCATCGCCGCCGTGCCGTCGAAAGCGTACGGGATGAGGTCCTCCCTTGAGGTCAGCACATTTTCCGCGCCGACGATGTCGCGCAGTTTGTTGAGGTTTGATTGATCCAAGGCCATCCGTCGAACAGGCGCGAAGCTTCCGTGACTTCGCCAAGCGGGGCAAGCGCGTAGGCCGCTTGGCCAAGTGCTGGGGATACCTTGTCGATAAGCACCGAGCAAGTTTTCAAGTTCTATTCGTTGCGTCGGTGCCGGGTTTGGGGTTTCCTTGAGTCGTGCCTGATGTCTTGGATATGCCGCCCAGCGAGTCCGTGGATCTGAAAAAAACGCCGCGAAAAAGGGAATCAATGGCCTCCATTCCGCTGGACCGGACGCCGCCGCACGACACTGCCGCCGAGCAGGGGGTGCTGGGCTGCATCCTGCTTGACCCAAAGGAAAATCTCCCCGCCTGCATTCAGAAGGTCAAGGACGAGTCGGTGTTTTATGACCTCCGCCACAAGGCGATCTACTCGGCGTTGGTGCAGATGAGCGAACGTAACACACCGATCGATCTGCTGACATTGTCGCACCAATTGCGCACCGACGGGGAACTGGACAACATCGGCGGCGTGGCCTATTTGGCCGAGTTGCAGGACGGGGTGCCGTCAGCCGCGAACCTTGAGTATTACTTTGACATCGTGCGGGATCGGGCGCTCCTGCGGAAGGTGATCCACACCTGCACGAAGGCGATCGCCGATGCGTATGAAGGGAGCGATGAGGTGGAGAGCCTGATCGGCGAGGTGGAGCAGGCGGTGCTGGATATTCAGCGTGAGCAAAGCATCTCCAACAACGCAACCATCCAGGAGCATGTCAAAAACGCGGTCGGCAAGATTGAACAATACTTCAAAGACAAGGGAGCCACCACGGGCATCGAGACGGGCTTCACTGATTTTGACCGAATGACGACGGGGCTGCACGGCGGCGAGATGATCGTCGTGGCGGCCCGGCCGAGCATGGGCAAGACATCGCTGGCGATGAATATCGTGGAGCATGTTGCGCTGGAAAGGGGGCTGCCGGTGGGGGTGTTCAGCCTCGAGATGTCGGCGGACGCGCTGGTCATGCGCATGATCTGCTCGCTGGCCCGAATCAACCTGCGCGATATGCGCGAAGGGCTTCTGCAAACCAGGGAATTCCCGCGAATTGTTGATGCGTCCGGTAAATTAACCAACTCCGGGCTGCATATCGACGACACAGGCGGCCTCTCGATTCTTCAGCTCAAGGCGCGGGCGCGCCGCATGTGGCAGCAGCACGGCATCAAGTTGTTTGTCATTGACTACATGCAACTGCTTCATTCTACTTCGCGCCGCGGCGGGGAGAACCGCCAGCAGGAAATTGCGGAGATTTCCAGCGGCATCAAGGCCTTGGCCAAGAATTTGGGTGTCCCTATCATCGTGTTGAGCCAGCTCAACCGTGAACTGGAAAAGGACAAAAGCCGCAAGCCACGCCTGTCGGATCTCCGCGAGTCCGGCGCGATCGAGCAGGATGCCGACTTGGTGGGCCTTTTATACAAGCCAGGTGGAGCGGATGATGACGGCGATGAGGCGGAAAGTGAAGCCGAGCAGATCAACCTGCTCATTGCCAAGCAGCGCAACGGCCCGACCGGGGATGTGCGCCTGACCTTTTTGAAGGGATTCACAAGATTTGAGAATGCAGCCAAGATCAGCAGCGACGACGTCCCGCAGGTTGACTAACCCGGCGCGGTGGCTGCGCGCGCTTGGCCAAGCGATCATCGTCTGTTTGCTGATGTGGGGCGGACAGGCTTTGGGGCAAATCAGCGGCCCGGCTCCCAGGGCGCGGCTGGTTCAAAAAATAATCATCCAGCACGAGGGGCAGCCGGCGGCCAGCGAGCAGTTGATCCGGGCCAATATCCGGCTCAAGGCAGGCGAACCCTACTCGCGCAAAGCCAGCGATGACGACATTCACAACCTCCGCAACACCGGGTTTTTTGAGAACGTTTACGTGACTGACAAGCAGGTTGCCGGCGGAGTGGAGGTGACCTACACGCTGGTGGGCAAGCCGGTGGTCACGGAGATTCTGTTCGAGGGCAACACCGGTGGCCGCAAGTTCAAGGGAAACAAGCTTCGCAAAAAAATCCGCTCCCGCACCGGGGAGACCCTCAACCGGCCGAGAATTTTCTCCGACACACGCCTCCTCCAAAAGGAATACCAAAAAGGGGGCTACGACCAGGCTAAGGTGGGGTACGAGGTCCGGCATGAAGAGGCGCTTGGCCAGGCGGTGGTCGTCTTCCAGTTTGACCCGGGGCGGAAGGTCAAGATTGAGGACATCGTGTTCGAGAATGCTGTTGCCTTTTCCCAGCGCGAGTTGCGCAAGGTGTTCAAGACGCGCAGGCATTGGTGGATGTCCTGGCTGACTTCCAGCGGCAAATTCGAGACAGACCAGTGGGATGAGGATCTCGAGATGCTCGTCCAGTTTTATCAGGACGAAGGCTACATCGACTTCAAGATTCGTGAGATCGAGTTTGAGGACTCCGAGGATGATCGGATGGTGATCCGCCTCGACCTGTACGAGGGCTACCGTTACCAGGTAGGCAACGTCACCTTTGAGGGCACCTCGATCTTTACCGGGGACGAAATACGCCGTGGCGTGCAGGTTCGCAACAGGCCCGTGGCGCCGGTGATGCTGGAGGGCGCCATCTTCACCCCCAGTGGCTTGGGCGAGGACAGGGAAGCCGTCCGGGATTTTTACGAGACTTACGGTTACCTCGACACCCGCGTGCTTGTGTCCAAGGTGCCCAACACCGACCAGGGCACGATGGATCTGGTTTACAGCATCAGCGAGGGTGAGTTGAACTTCGTGGAGAAGGTGGAAATTCGCGGAAACACCCGCACCAAGGACAAGGTGATTCGGCGCGAATTGGCGATCTACCCCGGCGAAGTGTTCGACATGGTCAGAGTCGAGTTGAGCAAAATCCGCCTTGAGGGCACCGGGCTCTTTGACGGTGTCGACACACAGGTCGAGAAAATCCCCGAACTACCCAACCGCCGCAATCTCATCATCGGGGTGAAGGAGGGCCGAACCGGCCGCCTCATCATGGGGTTTGGGTACAGTTCCATCGAGTCGATGTTTGCCCAAGCGGGCTTCGTGCAGGGCAACTTCGACCTGTTCAATCCACCGTATTTCACCGGGGGCGGGCAGAAATTCCGCCTGCAAATCACCGCCGGCACGCGCCGGCAGGATTACCAGGTCACCTTCGAGGAGCCGTATTTTCTCGACCGCAAACAGCGTTTATCCGTGGACCTGTACCACCGCGAGATCCAGTACTTCAGCCGCTACTACGAGCAGCACCAGACCGGCATAAAGCTGGGCTTTGCCCGGAAGCTTTGGGACGATTTCACCTCCGGGGGAGTCAACCTCACCTTCGAGTCCGTAGGCATTTTCGACCGCTCCTCTTATTCCGACATGCTCAAGGAGCATGACATGCTCACCAACGGCTTGGCTATAGTGCCCCCGGATCAACCAGAAGTTTTATATACCGCTGCAGATGACACTGACACTGCAACTGAAGGTATACAATTACCGGATGGAAAAACGGTAAGTGTAGATGAGGTGAAAACAGCAGCGAAAGTATATACTCCCTTCGACTGGACCTACAACGAGCCCCGGGGAAAGATGGATGGTGAGTGGGGCGAGTTGAACAACGACCGCTTGGTGTCCAAGCTGGGGCTGTTTTTCGCCTACGACACCCTCAACCACGGGCTCATGCCCAGTCGAGGCCAATTCACCCGGATTAACGCGGATATTGCCGGCGGCCCCCTGGGCGGCGACACCGAGATGTACAGCCTCGAGCTCGAGACGGCCTACTTCTATCCCGGTTTTGTCCCGGGCCATGTGTGGGAGGTGGTTGGCAAGCTGGGCGTCGTGGACACCTTCGGCGACAGCGGGCGGGTGCCTTACTTTGACCGGTTCTTCCTCGGAGGCGGATACACAATGCGCGGCTATGACTACCGGGACATCGGGCCGCAGATGCAACGCTGGAAAAACGGCATGGAGGACGGCAAGCTTGGCTACTATGTGAACGTCGAGGGCGCCGACGGCGAATCGAAGGGAGTGGATTTTGTCCCGGTGAACTCGAAGGTGCCCTACTACCCATTTTCGCAGAGCCCAGAGAAGCAGCCTGCCCCGGGCGACAAGTGGACCCCGGTCATTGAAGACAGCACAGAAATGCCGCTGGGAGGCAGCAGCTACTGGTTCGGGTCTGTTGAGTACACCATCCCGATCATCGACAAATTGCGGTTCGCGATGTTTTACGACATCGGCATGGTGTACGCCGATCCCTACGACTTCGATTTCTCAAGCTACGCCGACAACTGGGGTATCGGTCTGAGACTCTTCGTGCCACTGCTGGGGCCGTTGCGACTCGACTACGGCATCCCGCTCAATAGCCCGGATTACGCCGAGGGAGGCGGGCAGTTCCACTTTGGGGTCGGCTACTCCCGCTCTTTTTAACCTGACTTGATAAACACAATAAAACCATGAACCACTCATCCCCGGCCAAGATGGCCGCCATGATACTGGCCACAGCCTTCTTCGCCGCCACCGCCACCGCGCAGGAACCCGTCAAGATCGCTACCGTTGATCTCCTGAAAGCCTTCGACAGCTATTGGAAAACCAAGCTATCCAACGACCAACTGAAGGAGCGCGGAGCCGACTTCGACAAGGCGCGAATCGGCATGATCGACGATTTGAACCTGCTCCGGGAAGATTACAACCGGCTGAACGCCAGCATTCAGGATCAGGCCAACTCCGAGGAAAAACGGGCCGACGACCAAAAGAAAGCACAGGTCAAACTCGCCGAATACAAGCGCCTCGAGCAGCAAATAATCGAATTTAACAAAAACGCCCAAAAAACCCTCGGAGACCAGACCCAGCGGCTTCGCAAGGGGCGCCTCGAGGAAATTCAGGAAGTCGTCAGCGCCAAGGCCAAGGAACTGGGCTACGATTGGGTCATAGATTCGTCGCAGGATGTCATGCTGCCGCGCACACCCACCGTTCTTTACACCAACGGCAAAAACGACCTCACCGCCGTAATCATCGCGATTCTCAACGAGGATGTCGTAGGCAAATACAAACCCAGCGAACCGGCCAAGCCGGCCGAGCCAAGCGCGGAGAAACCAGCAGCCCCCACGCCGACAGAAAAATAGTCGTCCCGAACAGTTTCAAGGGAGGGGCGAGTTCCACCTCACCCTATTTTCAGCGTCTCCAACTCACCGCTTGGCCAAGCGGTAAAGGTTGACTTTTTGAGTCCCATCCAGTAACAATTTCGCGCACTAGAGAGAGACAAATATCATGGCCGCAAAAGCATCCTCCAAGACCCCATCCGCCGGACTCGACAAACGCAGCGCTGACCTCGACTCCGCCATCGCCGCGATCACCAAGAGCTTCGGCGAAGGCTCGATCATGCGGCTCGGCGCCGAGGGGGCGAGCTTGAAGATCGACGCGATCTCCACCGGCTCTCTTGGCCTCGACATCGCGCTTGGCGTGGGCGGCGTGCCGAGGGGGCGCATCATCGAGATTTACGGTCCGGAGTCGTCCGGCAAGACAACGCTCATGCTGCACATCGTGGCCAACGCCCAGAAGGCCGGCGGCACGGCGGCCTTCATCGACGCTGAGCACGCGCTCGACCCGTCGTACGCGGCCAAGCTGGGGGTGAACCTCGAGGAACTGCTAATCTCCCAGCCGGACAGCGGCGAGGAGGCGCTGACGATCTGTGAGACGCTGGCCCGCTCCGGCGCAGTGGACGTGATCGTGATCGACTCGGTGGCGGCGCTCGTGCCGAGGGCGGAACTAGAGGGCGACATGGGCATGGCGACCATGGGAATGCAGGCGCGGTTGATGAGCCAGGCGCTGCGGAAGCTGGCCGCCATTCTCGGCAAGTCCAAGACGATGTGCCTGTTCACCAACCAAATGCGCGAGAAGGTCGGTGTGATGTTCGGCAGCCCGGAGACGACGCCCGGCGGCAAGGCGCTCAAGTTTTATGCCAGCGTGAGGATTGACATACGTCGTCGCGAACAGCTCAAGGATAACATGGGCAACGTGATCGGCAACCACATCCGCACCAAGGTGGTGAAGAACAAGGTGTCGCCGCCGTTCATGGAGGCCGAGTTCGACATTATTTACGGGCAGGGCATCAACTGGGAGGGCGACCTGATCGCCGTCGGCTTGGCCAAGGAGATCATCCAGAAAAAAGGCGCCTGGCTGCAGTTCGAGGGCGAGATGATCGGCCAGGGCAAGGAAGCCTCCCGCAAGGCGCTGCAGGACGAACCGGCATTGGCGCAGAAAATCCTCGCCAAAATCAAGGGCGAGACTGTGGAGGAACCCCCCGCAGAGGAGGAACCGGCGGAGGAACCGGCGGAGGAAGCCGAGCCAAGCGCCGCCGAGGATTAACCTCTTAGCCAAGTGGGCTGGCCTGAATTTGGCACTTTTCCCGCTTGACGTGTCGTGGCGACTGGGCTACCAATCCGCCCGCTATGGCAAAAGTAGTGGCAACAATCGTAATGGGACTGGTCGTACTGGCACTCGGCCGGGGTCGGGTTTGTTGCGGATAAGTTAAAATTTCCAAGACACCCACGACCCAAACGGTCGTGGGTTTTTTTTTGCAAAACCAAGTAATCCGATGAGCGAGACAACAGAAACCAAGACGGTGACATCAACCAAGGCCAAGGGAGAGATCGGCCCGAGCATGATCGGCAGTGAGATCCTCGTCAGCGCACTCGAGCGCGAGGGCGTGGACACGATCTTCGCCTACCCCGGCGGCGCGAGCATGGAGTTTCACCAGGCGCTGACCCGATCCGAGCAGATCCGCACCATCCTGCCCCGCCACGAGCAGGGCGGCGCGTTCGCGGCCGAGGGCTACGCCCGCGCCACCGGCAAGGCCGGCGTCTGCATGGCCACCAGCGGCCCCGGCGCCACCAACCTCGTCACCGGCATCGCCGACGCGTACATGGACTCGATCCCGCTGGTCGCCATCACCGGCCAGGTGCCGCAGGCGATGATCGGCAAGGGCGGATTCCAGGAGACCGACTTTTTCGGCATGACCCTGCCGGTGGTGAAACACAGCTACCTCGTCACCGACGTCAACGAAATCCCGGCCGTGGTGAAGCAGGCGTTCAAGATTGCCACCAGCGGCCGGCCCGGCCCAGTGGTCGTCGACGTGCCGAAAAATATCCAGCAGACCCGCGCGCAGGTACTGTTCCCCGACGAGGTGGACATCGCCGGGTTCGACCCCGAGGGCCTCAAGGCAAGCGAACTCGAGCTCAACGAGATCGTTGGATTGATCGAGAAAAGCGAGCGGCCACTGCTCTACGTCGGCGGCGGCATCATCAGCGCCGACGCCAGCGATGCGTTGCGCCGCCTGGTCGCAGCGACCGGCATCCCGGTCACCAGCACGATCATGGGCGTCGGCGCGTTTCCAGAGACGCACGAATTGTCGCTGCGCTGGCTCGGCATGCACGGCTCGGCCTACGCCAACTGGGCGGTCAGCGGCGAGTTCGAGAAGGACGCCGAAGGCAACTCCACAAAGGTGGCCGAGGGCGCCGACCTGCTGCTGGCCTTTGGCGTGCGGTTCGACGACCGCGTGACCGGCAAGGTCGAGAAATTCTGCGAGCACGGCACCATCGTGCACATCGACATCGACCCGTCGGAGATCAACAAAAACCGCAAGGTCGCCCTGCCGGTGGTGAGCGAGATTCGCTACGCGCTCGAGCAATTGGCCGACATGGTCAGCGAGCGGCCGTTGCAGAAAAAATTCACCGTGTGGCAGAAGCAGATCGCCGAGTGGAAAACCAAGGCGCCGTTTGGCTATCGCGTGACCGACGAGGTGCTGAAATCGCAGCACATGAAGGATCATCTCGACGGCTCGGAGGACGAAGTCATCCTGCCGCAGATGGTCATCGAGATGCTCTACGAGTTGACCGGCGGCGAAGCCATCCTGACCACCGGCGTCGGCCAGCATCAGATGTGGGCCGGCCAATACTATTTGTCAGACAACCCCCGCCAACTCATCACCAGCGCCGGGCTGGGGGCGATGGGCTTCGGCTACCCGGCGGCGCTAGGGGCCAAGGTCGCCCGCCCTGACAAGCAGGTGATCGACATCGACGGCGACGGCTCGTTCCTGATGAACGTTCAGGAACTGGCCACCGCGCGCATCGAGAAGATCGCGGCCAAGGCCATCATTCTCAACAACCAGCACCTCGGCATGGTGATGCAGTGGGAGGACCGCTTTTACGCCGGCAACCGCGGCCACACCTACCTCGGGGACCCTGACGACATGAAGCAGATTTATCCCGACTACGTGACGATGGCCAAGGGCTTCGACGTGCCGGCCGAGCGGGTCATGTACAGGCGCGACCTCCGTGCGGCGTTGCAGCGGATGCTCGACTCCGACCAGCCGTACGTGCTCGACATCATCGTGCCGTACACCGAGCACGTGCTGCCATTCATCCCCGCCGGCAAGACCGTCGCCGACATGATCTGGAAGGTGTAGGCAAAGCTAATATACAAGGGACGGCTGTCCCCGCCGTCCGCTTGGCCAAGCGCGTTCGGTGATTCTTATTTTAGCGGTTGGTTTTTGGGGCGAGGTGGAACTCGCCTCTCCCTTGCAGTCCGCTTGGCTTACAGCGCTTTTATCAAGTTTCGCAACTCGGCCAGCCGTCCGTCCGGCGAGCGCTTGGTGAAGCGGGGGAATTTTCCGCCAAGCGTGATTAAGTCGCCGTTGCGTGTCAGCATGATTTTGTCGCCCTTGGCCTCGACCCCAGTGACGTTCTTGGCGGCGGCCAGCACCTTCAATTCGGCTGCGCCCAGCAGCCGCTCGACCGGCTTGGGGATGGGCCCGAACCGGTCGCGAATCTCCTCTTTCAATTCGGCAAGCTCGGCGGCGTTGGAGAGCTGGGCCAGCTTACGGTAAAGAACGATGCGCTGCCGCGTTTCGGGGATGTGGTTGAACGGCAAATACGCCGGCACTCGGCCGATGTCCCTCGGCTCATCGGCGGCTGCCGACGGCTCGTCATCGTCCATCTCGGTGATAACATCACGTGGCACGGTCACCTCGAACTCAGGCGGGGCGGCCTTGCGGGGCGCTCGCACGGCGCTCTTTTCCTCGCCGGGATTCATCGCGAGAAAATCGAGTGTGACGCGCACCTCGACGCGGCGCTCGACGGTTTCGCCCTTGAGCCGCTTCACGCTCTGCTTGAGCAACTGGCAGTAAAGCTCGAAGCCGACGGCGGTGATGTGGCCGCTTTGCTGTGCGCCGAGGATGTTGCCCGCGCCGCGAATCTCGAGGTCGCGCATGGCGATCTTGAATCCGCTGCCGAGCTTCGAGTACTGCTTGAGTGCGCTGATGCGCTTGCGGGCGTCGTTGAGCAGCGCGGCGTGGCGCGGCAAAATCAAATAGGCAAAAGCCTGGTGCTTGTAACGCCCCACGCGGCCGCGCAACTGGTACAGCTCGCTCAGGCCGAAACGGTCGGCGCGGTCGACGATGATCGTGTTGGCGTTGGGGATGTCGAGGCCGCTCTCGATGATGGTTGTAGAGAGCAGGATGTCGGCGTCGCCGTTGATGAATATTGTCATCACCTTCTCGAGCATGCCGCTGGCCATCTGGCCGTGGCCGACGATGAGCCGCGCCTTGGGCACGAGCTTGCGGATGCGATCGGCCATCGTCTCGATCGTCGTCACGCGGTTGTGCAGGAAGAACACCTGCCCGCCTCGGTTGAGCTCTCGCTGGATGGCGTTGCGGAGGGTCGTCTCGTCGAACTCGATGACGGTGGTCTCGATCGGCAGCCGGTCCTGCGGCGGCGTCTCGATGGTGCTCATGTCGCGCGCGCCTGTGAGCGCCATGTGCAGCGTGCGCGGGATCGGCGTCGCGGTGAGCGTGAGCACGTCCACCGTCTGCCGCAGCATCTTGAGTTTCTCCTTGTGCAGCACGCCGAAGCGCTGCTCCTCGTCGATGATCACCAAGCCGAGATCCTTGAAGCGGACATTGGGCTGGACGAGCTTGTGCGTGCCGATGACGACGTCCACCGAGCCGGCCGCCAGCGCCGCGATCACGGCGTCGGCCTGTTTTTTTGTACGGAACCGCGAGAGCAACTCCACCGACACGGGGAACTCTGCCATGCGCTCGACGAACGTGTTGAAATGCTGCTGCGCCAGCACGGTGGTCGGCACCAGCACGGCAACTTGTTTGCCGCCCATCACCGCCTTGAACGCCGCGCGGATGGCCACCTCGGTCTTGCCGAAACCGACGTCGCCGCACACGAGCCGGTCCATCGGCTTGGGCTGCTGCATGTCCCGCTTGGCCGCCTCGATGGCCGTCCACTGGTCCGGTGTTTCCTCGAACGGAAACGACCCCTCGAACTCCCGCTGCCATGGCGTGTCGTCGCCGAACTCGTGCCCCGGCTGGGCCTCGCGCGAGGCCTGCAGCTTGAGCAAATC
>Ga0206679_10002195_pt1 | contig 15616 bp, 16 predicted proteins | sample M110012015metaG_FD_155464 | JGI IMG/M metagenome (GOLD analysis project Ga0206679, IMG submission 155464) | Ammonia-oxidizing marine archaeal communities from Monterey Bay, California, United States - M1 100m 12015 | ecosystem: Environmental > Aquatic > Marine > Intertidal zone | place: USA... | reverse complement strand
CTTGAAGATTTTCAATATTACCCGTTGATAAATCATCAATTACTGTCAAAGTATTTCCTAGTCGGATTAATTCATCACAAACATGAGAGCCAATAAAGCCTCCGCCACCTGTAACTAGTATGTTGGTCTCAGTAATCATCTTTTATAGTTTTATTGCCTTATTTTTAAACTCAATATTTTTCAATAATTATTCCAAAAAGATGTTCACTCCAACACCAAGTTATTATCTAATCCATCAATAGCTGCGAAACCCATTGCCATAATAGATTCTTTAGCTAATCCTCCAATGTGGGGTGTTGCTAATAAATTTGGACATCTTATAAATTCATTGTCAATCGGTGGCTCTTCTTCAAAAACATCAAATGCAGCACCAGCAATCTGCCTTGACAAAAGTGCATGCTTGAGTGCTTGCTCATCAACCAAACCTCCTCTTGAGAGGTTTATGAGTATCGTATTTTTATTCATCAATCCAATTTTCTCTTTATTAATTATCATTGCTGTTTGATCATTTAGTGGAATATGCAATGAAACAATATCAGAATTAATTAAAAGCTCTTCTAATGAAGCACGTCTAATATTTTTTGTGTCAGGAGGAAGTTGAAATTCTGCTATATCATAAACTAAAATCTCGCAGTCAAATGGATCAAGAAGATCTATAACATCTCTACCAATATTCCCGTAACCAACTATACCAAATGTTTTATTTGTCAGTAAATTGCCTTTATGTTGCTGCCAAACACCTTCAAAAACTTCTCTACTAGCAGCCGGAACATGCCTTAATACAGAAATTGCATAGCATAATACAAGCTCAGAAACTGCCCTTTTATTAACTCCGCCTTTCCATCCAAGTTTTACTTGATGTTTTTTCATTGCATCGAGGTCAATCATGTCAATACCAACGCCATATTTGCTAACGACATTTAGCGTTTTAATTTGACTGAGTAATGATTCATCAATTCTCTCCAAACCAATAATCACCTTATTTTGGCCTTGAAGAAAATTTACAAGAGTGTCGCCAACCAATGATAAACCTTCATCATTGAATTTAACATGCTTATACTTATTTAAAATTTCTTTTCTAAGTACAGTATTTTTAGAAAAAGATCGTGAGCAAACTGCAACCCTATCAACTAGATTCATAATATTCTCATTTGTTTCATAATTTTCTTATTTGCTGCCATGACATCCAGAGAGTATTTGTCTTGATTTTCTTCAAACTCAATAACTCCTCCTGCACCCTCGACAATTGCTAAGCCAGCAGCAATATCCCAAATCATAATATTTTCCTCAAAATAGGCATCGGCATAACCCATTGCAACATTAGCAAGGGATGCTGCTGCTGACCCTACCATTCTAACTTTTGCAAACTCTTGACAAAAAGACCAAAATTTATCATTCCCTTTATTAAAATCAAACCTCACAGGAAAACCTGTAAATAAAACAGCTTCGGATAAGCGGTTGCAATGGGAAATCTGAATTTCTTTGTTATTTATAAAAGCACCATATTTTTTTCCACCAAAAATAAGATGTTTCTTATTGATATCATAGATTGCACCAAATATTGGAATATTACGTTGCCACAAAGCTACAGAGATGACACTAGGCCCTGAGCCTTTGAGGAAATTAAATGTCCCATCAAGTGGATCTACAATAAACATGAGATCTAGATTTTTTGTACCCTCTGTATATCCAGCTTCTTCAGATAATATGGAAATTCCTGTATCCATTAATTGTGGTAAAATTTTACCTTCAAGATAAGCATCTGCTTTGGCTTTAACCTCTTTTTTTAGATTTTTATCAAATTTAAATTTATAAAAATCAGGATTTAAATTAGAGGCAATATAGTCTCCAGCATTAATTGTTGTTTTCTTAATTGTCTCAATTAATGGTTCTATCTGATAATTTTCAGCTTTTATATTCATATGCTAGATCTTGACTATAAGGATGATAACTTTAGTTATGGTTTCTGCCAAAAACCTCTGAGTAGATCTCCATAGAGTTTAGAGTCTATAAGTTGTTGCAGTGAAGCACCCAATTCTCTGTTTAATTCATTACCGGAACATTCAAATATTGTTGCCACATCTAATCCATTAGTTTGAAGAAGGGAAGAAGTAAAACCAGCATTTTTATGCAATTCACTATAGGCCTCAATCGAATACAACATGATATGTTGTTCACCCTGTAATATACGCTTAGGATCCATCCCACTTTGCCTACAATGGTCAATAAGAAGTGAATTGCCATGTGGAACCTCACTTACAAATAAACCACCAGGCTTTAAAAGATCAAAAGCTTTCTTTAGAAACTCTTTTGGGTTTGTTACATGCTCAATCACATTCCATGCCATAATTAAATCAAATTGTTTTTCTGTTTGATAATTATCTAATGTATCTGGGAATACTTTTATGCCTCTTTCAGTGAGCCATTTTGAGGCAACTGGATTGAGTTCTATGGCTTCGCATTCCCAATGATTATCTTTAAAAACATCAATCACTTCACCAACTCCACACCCAATATCAAGGACTCTCTTTTTAATGTCAGTATCTTTAAAGAATTCTAAAATCTGTTTATATTTATTTTGGCCAATTAGCTCTTTTCTCTTAGCAAAAAATGGAATCATAGACTTTGTGAACATTTCAGAATAATAATCATCTGAATATAATTTATGTAGACATTCATCATTTAGTCGTGGGCTGACATAAACACTATTGCAGCTTTTACATTTTTGATGCTTAAATCCATTAAGAGAAAATTCAGAGTCAGCTTCACTCGAATTGCAGTGAGGGCAATTGACATGGACTATGTACTCTTCTTTTAGAGTATTTTCATCAGAGTAATAAATTGAAAGCATTTGCTTCCAAACATCCTTAACTGAGGTAAAATTTGGTTTTACATCAGAAGCGTTTAGAACAGATTGTTTTTTCATAATTCATTCTCTCTAATAATTAAGTGTATTTTGATCATTTTTTATCAGATCTTCCACTAATTTTAAATCTTCGACTGTGTCTACACCTATACTTCTCGTTTTAGCCTCTAACATAAACACCTTATCGCCATGCTCTAATATTCTCAACATATCACAAGACTCTTGTTGTTCTAGGTCGGTAGGCTCCATGGATAAAAACTTCTTTAAATAATTGGATCTAAATACGATTAAACCTGTCTGTATCAACATTTGGTGATAAGTACCCTTGCTCCAATTAGATGGAATAGGCTTCCTAGAGAAATATAATGCATGAGAGTTTTTATCCACCACGACCTTAACATTATTCTCATCTTGAAAATCATCCAAATCATTTGCTATATTCATCAAGTTCACAATGTTGACTTCAGAACGATTATTAAGTTCAGCAATGGCATGACTAACATCCATTGGGTCAAACATAGGCTCATCTCCCTGGACCATAGCAACAATATCAAATTCATACCCATATTCATTTTTTAAAATATCTAGCGCTTCTGCTGTTCTTTCTGTTGCTCTTTCATGCAATTCAGAAGTCATTAATGCAATTCCTCCTATGCTCTCTATATAATCAAAAATAGCTTTATCACAAGTTGCAACACAAACAGTATTGATATTTTCAATTATTTGGCTTCGATAATATACATGTCCTATCATAGGCATACCATTGATCATTTCCATTGGCTTACCAGGAAAACGTGAAGATCCCATCCTTGCTGGGATGATTGCTACTGATTTTAAATTACTCATTTTGAATCTTGACTAAATTTAATTTAATCAACTGATAATGCACTTCTTGAAGCAACATCTATCATTCTGAAGTCAACACTGTAAGCAATAAAATTATACTCTTTTTTAGCTGACTCGAGTAATTGAAGATCAGGTTCAACAATATGAATTCCACCACTTTTGTTTAATTTTTTTGCAACTTTATTAATAGTTTCAATAACATGAAGGTATTCACTATTTTCAAATTGACCGGGTATATTCATTGATCCAGATAAATCATAAGGCCCTATGATATAGCCATCTATGTCATCCAATGAAAGAATAGCCTCCAATTCATTCAAAGCATCAATATGTTCAATTTGTACTATAATGACAGTTTCTTCCTTACTTCTCTCAAGGTAGTGTTCAAAACCAATTCCATAACGTTGGGCTCTAGCTAAACCAAATGAACGTTTCCCCTTTGGCGGGTAGTAAGCTGACTGAACAGCTAATTGTGCATCGGCAAGAGAATTAACCATAGGTACAATAATCCCATGAGACCCAGCATCTAAAACTCTTTTTATAAGATTAGGATCGTTATTAGTGATTCTGACCAATGGTGAAACATCGCATAACTCAATTACTCTGATTAAATCTTCCGTCTGCTGAATATCGATGCCGCTATGCTCTAAATCAATAGTCAACCAATCAAATCCAGCTTTAGACATTATTTCAGCAATGCCAGGATGTCCTAGAGTAATCCACGATCCAATTGTTTGTGTATTATTTCTAATTTTTTCTTTTAACTTCATAAATATTATTCAATAACTAGATCTAATTATCGCCTATTTAAGGTGACTTGTGAATTTTACAGTGAATAAGGTCTCTTCTTTGGTGGTTGCTCAAGGTAAGTGTAGATATTGTTTATAAAAAAAGGTATTACAATATTATAAAAATCTTTCATTAAAAAAGACCAAATTTTCATCCCAGTAGGATGCTCAGATTCATGCAATAACCCCTTGGAGTCTAGGGCTTCAAAAAAATGCTCATTGAGAAGTATCTTTTTTTGAACTGATGATTCTAAGTATTGTACCGATAGATAAAACAATTCTTCTTTTAAGGAGCCATCCAACAAGATTGGATGTGAGAATTCTTTTGTATAGCGATATGGAACACCAACTATGGTTTCAATATGGTGAATCAAAGTTACTGCTTTTGACGGATGCAAGCCAAAATTGACTTGTTTAGTATTCAAATCAAGCATAGAACTCCAAGGCGAACCCATTCCATAGGCATGCTTTGAAGAAGAGTTGAGACAATCAGCATCTTTACCTATACCGCAAATAGACCAAAAGGGGTGTAGACTTCTGATTGATTCAGGCAAAAGTCTAAAATATTCTGCTAAAGGTCCCATTTCATGTGAAGGCGTATTTTTTATATCAAAAGGTATATCTGTATTACATAAATTCATAGATGCGGCAGGTGAAAATATTGTTGATTCTTTCCCAATCTTTGCAAGTAAAGCATGATGCAATCCTTGTATTTTTTGATTCTTAGATAATCTAACTCTCCCCAACTTACTGATATTACCTGTTAAATAAATAGTATCGCCTTTGTTAATGTTAATTTTGCTAAAGCATTCAATTAATTGATCCTGATATAACTTATATTGTTCTTCCCTCATATTAATTCTTAAATTGATCTAAAAAACGTTCTGCCGCAAATACCTGATGGGGCGGAATGAATCGGGTTGTGGACATTCCAAAAGATCTTTTATTAGCTCTTCCTTCATAATAACCCTTAACAATAGACTCTGCCTCCTCAACCAACTGGCTATGATCATTAGTAAGCGAAATGCAATTTAATTGCTTAAGAGTGTTTGGCTTCTCAGATAATGATAACTCTAAGTTTAGTGTGCACGCCCAGAAATTTAACCTGGGAAATAAAGATTGTAAATAAAATTGAGAGGACCAAAATAACTCTTTATCATTTGGAAAAGGAAATGGTGTATGTATGTATACCTTTTTATATTCAAGAAGTAATTCAATCATGGGCTTAATTATTTCCCAATACTCCTTATGGTTAGGGTCGGGAAATGGCCATAAACATGAATCCAGTGAATAATCAAAATGCCCATAGTGTACTTTTGATATCAAGCCATTAGCTTGATCACCAATCAATAAATCAGATAATTTTTTATACCCTATTTGGGTCTCTATCATGGGAACGATTTCTAACCTAATATCATTTTCCAAAAATAACTCATGGATCATTACAATCGTTTGATAATTCTCTGTTTTAGGAAGAAAAATCCCCTTGATCGGCATGCCATTCTTTATTGATTTCTTAATAGCAACTACATCTTTATTAAAAAATTCAGAAGTTATAGCATTAACTCGGATATAAATCATAGAGTTAAACTCTTCTTTGAAGGATTCTGATATAGAAATTAAACCTTTCCTTGCTTCATGTTTAAGTTTCCTAGTTTTTTCAATATTAAATGGATCTTGGGCACTATCTTCAAGATCCAAAATAGCATGTATATTTTTATAATTGAGCTTATTTAAAAACCTTCTTGATGCCCTTGCTCTGGTTAATGGTAAGTATTGAATGATTGGAAACTCTGGACTCATGGTTTTATTGACTAGCATAATAAGATCAAGAATCAACGGATGTAATTAAATTACTATCTTTTAATGAATCAATTATCTCAGTCAATTCCCAGATTGGTTTATTTATTTTTTCTGCTATTGACAGTAAATCAGAATCGCCATCAATATATGTTAATAAATCCATCATCGTATCAACGTTTTCATTAGATTCCTTGGTACTGAGTGATGGATATAAACCTCTTTTACTTAACTGAGGTTCACATAATACGATATTCTTAAATCGCTGATTTAACTCCAGACTTTCGATGGCTTTGATATAGACATTGTATGCTCCATTCAAGCCTTCCATACTGATAAAACTTAAGTCATCCAAAGAGGTATGATACTCATCATAACTTCCATATTTAGATCTCATAATGCTTGCAACTGGAAGATCAATACCAGGATAACAATATTGTCTTTCATCGCTCCCTCTATCCAAGAAAGAATATTTCTTATAATTTATTTTTAAATGATTTAACACATGAAGTGCAACCTTATCAGCCAATGTTTTTTCATTTCTGGATGGTAAATATGAATAATTATTATTATCTCCAACACATGTAACATTGAATCCAGCAATCATATTTTCTTTTAAGTGATCGAGATTTTTTGATAAATAAGCAATGGAACCAATAGTTTCAGGAATAAATATGAACCTATAGCTATTTCTTCTGTTCTTTATTGATTGGAGATGTTTTGCTATATGCGTTGTTACGGCTGGACCAGACAATTCATTATTTGCCATTGAAGGATGGCAAATATAAGTTGAGAGGAATACTTCATCAGTAGAGCTGCCCTCCAAAAATAACTCTCCATAGTTCATCACTCCATTGGTGAACTCACTATCAATGAATACTCTATAATTGCCATTCTTTAAGTTTTTCTTTTGCTCTTCAGAAATACAAAATCCCCAATCCCTTTCATAATATGACGTAATATAAGGTATGGCTGTTGGTTGATCAGGCAAAGAGTAAAGTTTGTTTTTAAGTTTATCCAAAGATAATGTTAGATCTATGGGTGTTGAGTAACCAACTACATGAAGGTTATTTTCTTTAAAATCAATAATCTTGTTTCCATCTGGATCGATTATATAAGCATCTTTAATATTCCATTCATCAGGTATAATCCAGTCAAAGCAATTTGTACCAGAAGGAATTTCGCGAATATTAAAATCTGGCAACTCTCGCTGAAGAATTGAAAGAGTTTCTCTTACTCCAGCTCCTGTAATGCTTCTATTTATGGGAAATAGCTCACAACATAAATCATATATTTGGTTTTCTTTGGGTTTATTCATATCTCAAAAGGAAGGTAATGATAGACTCAATCAATTAAATCTTCTAGCTCCAACATATCTTTAGGGCTTTTATCTAATTTAAGCTTTTTACCTAATACGAAATGCAGTTGATCTGGTTGAATTCCATGTCCAGGCCTTCTATAAGTCAGATCTTGTTCACAAATTTGATGCCCAGCCGGTAATTCATTTTTCAAAAAGATAGATCTTCTAATCAGATCTCTTTTTTCTTTATCTTTCTTTGTTAATTCATTTTGGGCCATAGCTAGTTCAACATCTCTAATAGAATTAACAAAAGGCTTAAGTTGATGGGGTTCTAGCGACATAATGTGCTCAACACTAGGAGTTGATTTATCTTCAGTGATGGTTTTTTCTATAATATCAACACCCATGGCTAGTGCGGCTATATCTATCTGCATTCCAATAGAATGATCAGAATAGGCAATTGGATAAGAAAAAATTTCTTTTAGTTTAGTGATAATTCCTAAATTAATATTCTCAACTTTAGCTGGATATCCAAATGAACAATGATGAATAATGATATTACTGTTGCCTTCGCTCTCAATAATATCGCATGCTCTTGAAACCTCATCTAAGGTTGACATCCCTGTATCTAATTGAATTGATAGACCTGTTTTAGCTGCAGCTCTGATCAAAGGAAAATGATTAATATCTGCAGATGCAATTTTGATGGTTTGACATCCCAGTTCAGCTGCAAACTCTATCTCATCTTCAAAACCAATCGTAACAAAAAAAGCCAAGCCAAGACTATCCGCATAGTGTTTAAGTGAGGCCCATTGATCACGAGAAAGCTCTCTTCTCTTCAAAATCTCATAAAGAGATTCTTCAATATTTCTCACCACATTAGTTTCTCTATTAACTAAAATATCATAAGAAAACATCTGCTGCTTATTGGAGATAAGCTTCTCTGAGTCAAAGATTTGAAATTTAACTGCATCTGCGCCCGACTCGGATGCTATTTTTATCAAATTTTTTGCTGACTCAACTCCATTGTGTGTGGCACCTATCTCAAAAGTGATAAAACATGGGTGTCCTGGACCTATTTTTTTATTATTAATTTCCATATATCTTATTCCATCATCTCCCATGAAAGTGGGGTCCCTTTTTTTATAACAACTTTAGCAGTTTTTCCTAATACTTCATCAAAATATTTCGGTTCTAATCCAAAGCTAGGTCTAATTCTTCTAATGTTCTTAATAGAAATTTGCTCACCGACCTCTATATCTTCCACAACATAGATTGATCTTCTAAATCTTAAGTTCTCTTTCTCCTCATCTCTTAATTCATAATTCACCTTACCTAAGGACTTCCAGACACTTAAAGATTGTTTACATAAGCTGCCTAATTCATCTGGCTCTAAAGAAAAATCACTATCGGGACCTGTATGTTTTCTGCTTGTTGTGACATGCTTCTCTATAAGGCATGCGCCCAATGCAATTCCAGAAAGTGATGTATTAATACCCATTGTATGATCAGAAAGTCCCACGTCCACATTAAACTCAGAAGAAAGATCTGGTATTGTTTTTAGATTATATGCCTCCAAAGGAGCTGGATAGCTACTAACACAATGCAGCAATACAAGTTCACTACAACCAGCATCTCTTGCGGTTTGAACAACTTCTGATATTTCTTCATAGTTTGCCATCCCAGTAGAAATAATAAGTGGTTTTTTTGTTGAAGCTGCATACTTAACTAAAGGTATATCAGTAGCCTCAAACGAAGCAATCTTATAAGCTGGTGAATTCAAATCCTCCAATAAATCTATTGCCGACTCATCAAATGGTGTGCTAAAGCAAGTCAATCCAATTTTTTTAGAATGACGAAATAATTCTTCATGCCATTCATACGGGGTTTGTGCCCATTGATAAAGCTTATATAAATTATAGCCCTTCCATAAACCTGTTGTGATTTGAAAATCATCTGTATCGGAATCAATTGTCATGGTATCTGCTTGATATGTCTGGAGTTTAATGGCGTCAGCGCCCTGTGCCTTAGCAATATTAATAATTTCAATAGCTCTATCAAAATCTCCATTATGATTAGCAGATAGTTCCGCTACGATATAAGGAGGGCAATTATTACCAATAATTCTTTTATCTATCTTAATCATAAATTCTTTACTCAACTAAAGTTATAGTAATTAAAATCTTCATCTTGATTAGTCATTTCAAATAAACACCTTTCAAAACATTTAATAGAAGCCATATTCTCTTTCTTTACTTTTGCCATTACTGGCAGATGATGAATCAGTCTAAATTGCTTTATAGCGCTGGATAATAACTCCACTGAAACATTTTTTCCACGCCATATAGGATTTAGATTAATTGAGACAACAGAATTCTTATTGTTATTACCTATATCAAAACGAACCATTCCAATGGAGGTTTTTCTCTCTTCATCTTTTCCCAAATAAATAATGCTTTTTTTTGACTCTAATATTTTTGCATACCATATTTTGTGATCCTCCCAGGTAATCCTCTCGCCATTGACATACATAGCTCGTGTATGATCATCATTTCGCCATTCAAAAATATCTTTTGAATCATCAATAGTTGCTATATCTAATTTCATTTAGACTTGATATTAACCACCGCACGAAGTTCATCGCCTATTTTTTCTACTTGGCTAAATTCAATGCCTTTACTTCCTAGATTAACAAATGCTTTAGGATAGCCTGGTGCGTCCAACATTCTTATATGATTGTAGAGTTGATTAATTGTATAATCCTCTGGTATTTCACTATCAGATGGTTTTCTTCTTTTAAAAAAAGTAGGTTCTCCAACTTGATCTATGGGCATAGGCTCATTATTAATAATATTAATAATCATCAATTCGACTTTTTTAGCAATTCTTAGAAAAATATCAGACATTGATCCTGATAAAGAAATATCCATAGATTGATAAATTGGTCCACTATCAAAGTTTTCACTCATCTTTAATGCACAGACAGGAGATTCCTCAAAATCTTGCATTATTAAATTCTGAATTGGACTGCCTCCTCTACCATATGGCAGTGGGGCTGTATGAAATGCAACACACTCAAAAGTATCGAAGATATCTGAAGAAACTTTCCAGTTCCAATGAGGAAAGAATATATATCTTGGACTAATTATATCTAAGTTGTCTTTATTTAGATCTTCTCTGTCATTGATATAAGTAAAGTCATGTTCAAGAAAAGCTGGGCTCTTTTCTTCATTAAAGAACCAATCTCTAGAACAAGCTATAACATATCTTTTCATTTTTTCATCTTTTTATCTTTCTAAGAATTTGGAATGCCTCCGCTAAATTTAAACCAACCTGGTTACCTCTATAGTTAGCTAAAGTTTCAATACCATGAAATGACCTAGAATGTGGCTCCTCTCTAATTTCACCTTGATATTGTATTAGAGCTTGGTTTTTCTTTTCCCAATATTCTTCAATTGAAATAAACAAATTAGGGTAAAAACTTGATGTTACATCCTCATGACTATAATCAGTTGCAGAAGGTACCTCAAATGCACGAATCTCCTTCCATTCTTCATTAGGCTGAGGCCTAAAAGCTGTCATTGTTGCTTCTGCTACAATCCTATGATCTATATTTAGATCGGCAGTACTATGAGTATATACAATAGTTGGATGTACTTTTTCCTTAGCTGCTTCAATAAATTTAACAACATCCAATAAGGATATTGAATCCATTGAATTATCTGGAAAATTTGCATTATCCAACCACTTAAAACCAAGTATTTCTGATGCATTGTGAGCAGCATTTTTTCTATTTTTAATTATTTCATCAGAATGATTAGGTCTAGCACCAACTCCATCTGTCATAGATATAGAAAACACATTATCGCCTTCAAAAACATGTCTTGCAATTGTTCCGCCCATTCCAATAGTCTCATCATCAGTATGGGCTACAATAATTAATACTATTTCATTCATATTACCGTTAGTTATTTTCTAAAAATATACTCTAACACCTCACAATTAATAATAGTTTTATTATTTCAACCTTCGATTCTATATATATATCAATATTATATCCATATCATCATAGACTTAATAATGAGGATGAAAACTCTTTCATTATTGATTCTGTTATTCTCTTTGTGCCTAATCCATCACAAAGATCAAAGGCTTTTTCTTGCATTGATATCAGATAATTTATATCTTCATTGCATGATTCTAAGACTGTTAATAAATCTTCGGTTGAGTCCCAATAAATTGCAGCTCCTGATTCAGTGATGCCTGTGATATTTCTTTGCTGATTTGGTGCAATACTTGTTAAAAGTGTTGGCAGCCCTAAAACACATCGCTCCCAAGCACTATTGCCGCCAGAACCAATAGCTAAATCTGCATTATAAATAAGCTTTTCCATATCACTTGTATTGCTGTGGATGCTTGCCCTTAAGTCTAATGACTCAATATCATTTGAAACTTTCTCAAGACTGGGTGAATGAGAGTCCAAAATACAATTAACTATTATACTTTGTTTCCAGTCGATTTGATTAATTGCATTAATTGCTAAGCTAGAATAATTATCTGGATCCATAGATCCCATAAAAATTAATATTTCTTGAATTGATGAAATATGTTCTCTTTTGTTCTTAGCTTTTAATCGTAAATTGCTAAATTTAGGCTGTATCAAGGCATAATTAGGACCTAAAAAAGAAATACAATCTTTGTTAGAAATAAATTTTTTATAGTCTTTATCTTCATTGGTAAAAGATGAATTTAATAGAAAATCGCAATCTAGATGCCTATCTGCCAAATCATCAATAACAAATATTTTTTTACAATAATCTCTAACTTTGTTATGCCAACGTGCATCAATTCCATAATGATCAACAATTAACAGATCAGCATCAATGTTATCAATAATTTGAATAACCTCATTAACGTCTTGTTCCCAGTCAACAGAAAGCCAAGATGAATATGATTTTTTATTTATTATAGTATTAGTTTTTTTTTGCAATAATCTAACTTCATAAGCAGTAGCAAATAAGCTCTCATAATCTTTATTACTCTCAGGTCTACATATGAAAAGTATCTCACACCCAAGTTCTTTAAATTGATCTGCTAAAGTAAGGCATCGAGCTAAGTGCCCGTTACCTATTCTTACAGATGCATCTAATCTAAATACTATTCTCATAAGGGGTTAATTATCATGAGGATTAGTATTGATAGTTTTAAAAACGCAAAGAATAATAGAACTTATTGCACACTTCAAAAAATAGTTTCTTCTATAGATTTTGAAGAATCCAGATTATTTAATCTAATATATTGGGCCAACAAATGCATTAGACTTTGATGGACATCTTCGACTATCCCATAGTTATTACTATTTATATGTATGCAATAATCGCTCATCTCTTTAGCTTCTCCACCGGTAAACCCTACAAAACTGATTGTTTTTACTCCCATGTCTTTTGCTTGACTAATTGCACGAATTATATTTTGGCTTTTCCCACTGCTTGATATGCATATCAAAAGATCCTGATTTGTAGCATATTTCTCAAGTTGAAAAGAGAAAATATCATCATAGCTAATATCATTAGCTACAGCGGTAAGCGTAGGTGTATTACTAGTAAAAGAATGAATAATTGGCTGTATCTTCGTGTCAGTAGCAGTTCCTTTAAGAAAGTCGCAAACAAAATGATCAGAGATAGCTGATGAACCTCCATTGCCACATGAAAAAATTGTGTGGCCATTCTTGATGGTTGTATCCATTACCTCTTGAATCAATTTGAGCTGATTTAAATCTATACTCTCAAAACCTTTTGTGATTTCTGAAGTATAACCAAAGAGAAATTCTGGGAGATTAGTATGATTTTTATTAGGGAATTTCATTTTTATTATTAAATAATTATAAGTGCTATTGATCTGGGTTTTCTATGTTATATGAATTTCTCCACTTCGTATCATTATAATATATTCTATAAACAAGTTTCATTGTCTCTAAAGCATCATGGGACGAACCACTGTCCACCTTTTCATCTTGCAAAATATATTTGGCAAATAACTCCATTTCTTTGTCCCATGAACTATCTTTATTATATCGAATTGTGTGTTCTTTTGGGTCTCCTAAGTCAAGATCTGGGTCAGCCTTAACTATTATCAATGTTTCCGATCCATAGCTCTTTGTTCCAGTTAGTAAGCCACCTAAAATTAGGCTGCCTTTCTCCAAGTTAATTTCTAGATGAAATCGATGCCTCCATTGTGTTGCAGATGAATTTAACATTGCAACCACACCTTCTTTGGAACGCATTATTGCATAAGCATTATCCTCTACATCATAACCCCAATGACTATTGGATACGAAACTATGAACATCATCAAAATCACCACCAAAAAGTCTTATTAAGTCAACCATATGTATGCCTTGATCAAGCAATACGCCCCCACCAGATAGCTCTCTTTTAGTCCTCCAATCAGGCTGATTAAATGTTATTAACTTAGCTTTGCCATACATTCCTCGGATATTTATTACTGAGCCGAATTCACCCGATTTCAAAATATTTAAAGCTTCTTCTACAGAGTCATGATACCTATGATTAAATCCATACATTAACTTCAAAGATGGATTCTTACTTTCACAATCAACAACCGCTTGCACTTCTTTAACTGTTCTTGCGGGTGGCTTTTCACAAAAAACATGGAGACCTTTCTCTAAACCTTTTTTTGTTACTTCACTAGCCATATCATTGCTCATACATACCAATAGGGCATCCAAGTCTTCATTAAGTAGATCATTATAATCGGTATAACAACGAACGTTATTATCAATCAGAGTTGCATTATCGAGCTTTCTATCACAAACAGCGATCAAACTATAATTTGGATTACTATCAAGACATGCCTTTCTTTTTTGTCCAACAATTCCAAATCCTGCTATTCCTATCTTTATCATCGATATATACTCAGTTCTTCTTTATCCATATTTGATTATAAGTTGTTTTCTCTATTCCAGAATAGAGTTTTATATTGTCATAATAGTCAGCATGTTTTTTTTCTTTTAATATGAACCCACTATTAGTTAAATATTGTCTGCTTGTTTCAGATTGCTCTAAAAATGCATCATTGATTTCAATTAATATACTTTCAGCATTATTAAGAACTTCTCCACCACCCTTTAATATCAAGTGTTCAATTCCATCAACATCTATTTTAATATAATTAGGTGGTGGTAATTTAAATATTTGTACAGCGTCATCCATTGATAATCCAATCATTTGATAGGCAAAACTAGAAGCTATTGGTTTACCATCACTACCATAATTCTCTCCAAAAGTAGACAAAGCATGTCCTTGGGCTGTGTCTGACATAATCATATTTGATGTTTTAATTATTTCAGTCAATGGAAGTGGGATAATTGTAACCAGATTATTGAGATTATTATTCCAAACATTTCTAGCTAACAACTCTAAATTAAATACTGAAGGCTCAAAAGCAGCAGTAATACATTTATGCTTTTTAGATGCATAACAAGTATACAAACCAACATTAGCTCCAATATCCCAAAAAACTGAATTCTTATTAAAACAATCGATCCAATCTAAAGTCTCTGGCTCTTTTGTGGAAAAAGTATCTATTCTAAATTTAGTTAAACGATTTATTTCTATGAAAGATAGTGCAGTGCCATCATGATTAATGCTTCTAGTATGGGTTAACAAATCATTTGTTACCATCTCTAAAATAACTCTTCCTATTTTTGTTCTGAATAATGGCAGAAATAGCTGAATACATTTTTTAATAGAATTCATACAAATTAGTTTAATACGAGTAAATAAAGTAATTTCAGAATCATAATTTATTATATCTTTTTCATTATTGCTTAAGTTGATATTCTCTGATTTAAAAAAACTAACCCATTCGTCCACCCAATTATCACTGACTGTTCCACACATTTCAAAAAAATAATCTACCGCTTTTCTTGTTGATGGATCTAGCCACCATTCATCAGGATTATCCCAAACTTGATTGATGTGTTCTGCTGCTTTC
>Ga0206679_10002194_pt1 | contig 15617 bp, 12 predicted proteins | sample M110012015metaG_FD_155464 | JGI IMG/M metagenome (GOLD analysis project Ga0206679, IMG submission 155464) | Ammonia-oxidizing marine archaeal communities from Monterey Bay, California, United States - M1 100m 12015 | ecosystem: Environmental > Aquatic > Marine > Intertidal zone | place: USA... | reverse complement strand
TAATTCTTCATTTGAATAAGAGATTGCTTTTTTAAGATATTCAGTTGGATCTTGATTATCAATTTCATACACACTTATCGCTTGCGCAAAGACTTCATTAACGTTGTGCCAATCATTTGATTGTTCTTTTAAATCATTAATCACGCAAACATCTACAAAACCATTATTTATAGTTGTTATTTCACTGCTTTGGTTGCAAAATTCTTTAATTCGCTCCTTAGATCCTGGATAGTAATCAACTCTGTTAGTTTTTTTCAGAAATGCAACCAATGCATTCATTAAAGTACCTTTAGACTTCCATTTTTTTGGCAAAATTAAAACCTGACACGCGATACAATTATACCCCGCGTTATGCATTTTTTGCGTAGCAATATTATCTGCTTGATATTTAATATCTGCATTCGACCAAGGGCCTGGCACAACAATCGTTGGGCAAACAGCACCTAACTCTGATGTGATTCTTTTTGAGTTTATCATTGATTTTTTTTTCTTACTTTCACTACCAATATTTTCTTGGCCCCACACAATTTTATCATGCGTTTTTGCGGAGCCTGTAATATGAATTTCTTCTACTAAATCATGTTGTGTTAAGTATTGCCCAATCTCACCATTGCCTTTAATAATTTTAAGAACACCAATTGAAATTAATGGATCTAAAACAAAATTTAAATGCTCAAATAAATAATCATTTACTGGATTTAATTTTAATAAAACAACTTGGTTTTCTAAGAATAATTTTTGAAAACAATCTAAAGGTGCAATTGACGCTATGTTTCCAGCGCCAAGCACCAACGCTACTTTTCCTTTTCGTTTGCCTAATGGAGTTCTCAGATTTTTTGCTACATAATTATTAAAGTTATTTTTTTTAACCTCTGGCTGCATCCAAACTTCTGCAGTTACTCCAGACAAAATAAGTCGATCCCAAATTGACGCTGGAATTACAGTTACTGATAATTGTCCATTTTGTAACTCTCGCGTTTTCATACTGTTTTGGAAATCTTTTTTATTAATATTAGAAAAAGTTTCTATAAAAGCATTACAGGCAGACATTAAGGCGTAAGGCCCAGACATCCACTCTTCTCCCACCAGAGGGTTATTTTCTGGGATCCCTTTATTTTTTGCAGCTAATTCGACCCAATCTTTTGAGACATGCATTAAATTCTTTTTAATTTGTTCTAAAGTTTTAATATGCCTATCTGTTGGAGTATTAGCCCAGATGTGTTTCATATCATCCAATGCAACTAATAAATTGCTTAAATTCTTACCACTATCAATATTAATCGCATCTTCTTTAGTGACCATTTTTGATCCCTCAGATTTAATTTAAACACATTATATTCACCATCAATCAATTTTCAAATCAAAACAAGTATTCAAAAATTTTAACTCAGATCTTAAAAAATAATTCCAAAAAAACCTTGATTAATTTAAGTACTTTGTTAGATGAGCAGTATCCTGTTTAGTTGTTAGAAAGAGTTTGACAATGGCAAAAAAGGCTAGGTTCAACAAAGCACTCGATCGTGATCTTAAAAGCAGGTTGGCTTTAGAGCAAGCTGCAACTGCGACTAGGCAACAATTTATAGCACCATCAATAGGTTTCGCATTCATATTAATTGTAGGATTACTGACGAGTGTTCTAATAGGGTGGAATTCTCAAAACGTTATTATTATCGCAGCAGCAGCCATTGGCGCATATATGGCATTAAACATAGGTGCAAATGATGTTGCTAACAATGTAGGCCCAGCAGTTGGAGCAAATGCTCTTACGATGCTTGGTGCTCTTATTATTGCTGCTATTTTTGAAAGTGCCGGTGCTTTGCTCGCAGGAGGAGATGTTGTAGGAACCATCTCGAAAGGTATTATTGATCCGAGCTTTGTTTCAGATCCAAAGATATTTATTTGGGCAATGTTTGCCGCCCTTTTGTCTGCAGCTCTTTGGGTTAATCTGGCCACTTGGATTGGCGCACCGGTATCCACAACTCATTCGGTTGTGGGCGGCGTTATGGGCGCGGGTATAGCCGCCGCTGGCATGGCCGCTGTAAACTGGCCCAAAATGAGTCAGATTGCAGCAAGCTGGGTAATTTCTCCAGTTCTTGGAGGTTTAATAGCGGCATTGTTCTTATGGTTTATAAAATCCCAAGTTTCAGACAAAAAAGACAAAATAAGTGCAGCCAGACGTTGGGTGCCATTGCTTATTGCTATAATGGTTGGTGCTTTTGCTACTTACTTATCAATTAAAGGCTTTAAGAAAATAATTCAAATTGATATTGAAACAGCCCTTTTAATTGGGGCTGTAACACTCGCAATTTGCTATCTAATAATTAGGCCATTAATTCACAAACAATCAGAGGGTATGGAAAATACTAAGAAATCTGTGAGAAGTCTCTTCAAAATTCCATTAGTATTTGCAGCTGCGTTGTTATCATTTGCGCATGGTGCCAATGACGTAGCAAATGCAGTAGGACCATTAGCGGCAATCGTTCATACGGCTCAAGCTGGAGAAGTTATAGCCAAGGTCTCAATACCAATTTGGGTTATGGTGATTGGCGCATTTGGTCTATCTTTTGGATTATTACTATTTGGACCAAAATTAATTCGAATGGTGGGTAAGCAAATTACAAAATTGAACCCATTGAGGGCTTATTGTGTAGCTTTGTCAGCAGCGATAACAGTTATAATAGCTTCATGGCTTGCATTACCAGTTAGTTCTACACATATAGCCATTGGCGCGGTTTTTGGGGTCGGGTTTTTTAGAGAATTTCACTGGCGATTAACTTCCAGCAAAAAAGACTTAGCCGCACTAAAAGAAAAAGAAGTAGTAAAAGCTGGATCAAAAAAAAGAGTGCACAGAAAGCTAGTAAGGCGTTCTCATTTCCTTACCATCATTGCAGCATGGATTATAACTGTTCCAGCCGCCGCCTTACTATCTGGATTTTTATTTTTGGCACTTAGCAATCTTGCATAATTGAAGTTGAGTTTCAGATTGTTCAAAATAAAATAAGCTGTTAGTCCAGAAATATTAACGCTGATACATAAAACTTAATTAAATCAACATTAATAAATCTAATTTATTTTGCATTCCTTTAGGAGTAAAAATAATGAGCAAAAAACACCTGCCTTATTGGGAGTTTATAGTATTAGTATCAATTATGTTTGGCATGATTGCCTTTGGTACTGATACAATGTTGCCCGCGTTTCCCGTCATTGCTCAAGACTTAGAACTTTCAAATGTTAACAAGGCTCAATTAATAGTTTCCAGTTTCATCCTTGGAACAGGCCTTGGACAATTAATATCAGGCCCCGTCTCCGATACATTCGGTCGAAAACCCATAATAACTATTGGTTTATTGATATTTATATTGGCCTGTATTGGCGCGTATTACATTGAATCCTTGGAGTTGATGCTCGTTGCGCGATTTATTCAAGGTTTAGGAATCTCCGCTCCGAGGACCGTCACTATGGCTCTTATTAGAGACTTATATTCTGGACGAAAAATGGCTCAAGTTATGTCACTTGCTATGGCTATATTCGTACTTGTTCCAGCCCTCGCGCCATCTATTGGACAGCTACTATCTATCAACTTTGGGTGGAGATCAATATATATCGCATTTATTGCTTTTGCATTAATTGGGTTACTTTGGTTAAACCTTCGACAGCCTGAAACATTATTATTTAACCAAAGAAAGAAACTTAGACCAATTGAATTCATAAGTGCGTTTAAAATAGTCATCACAAACACTGCCGTAGTTAAATACACTATTACTTTAGCACTCGGCTTTGGTGCTCTTTTTGGTTATCTTAATTCAGCCCAACAAATATTTGTAGACACTCTTGGAGCAGGCATAAGATTTCCAATATATTTTGCAATCATCTCAATACTAGCAGCACCAGCTAGTTTCATGAATGCTGCATTAGTAATGAAGTATGGGATGAGATTATTGACCATTACAGGCTTTGCACTACAAATTATTTTTGCAATTGTAACTTTAATAATACTTAATCAACCTTCTATCCCCGTTGAGTGGTTACTAATTACTTTTATTCTTTGGTCTGTAATAGCCTTTTTTTTAAAGGGCTTATATTTTGGTAATTTAAACGCTTTAGCCATGGAACCAATGGGGGAAATAGCAGGAATGGCATCTGCTATAATTGGCGCGTCTGCCACAATGTTAGGGATTTTAATTGCGATTCCAATTGGGTTGGCCTTTAATGGAAGTGCAGTCCCTGTTTTATTTGGATATATTACTTGCTCGTGCTTAGCACTTATTTTGATGTTAACAAAATCAACCAAAAGTTAACACCAGTAAACAATATTTGGCACTCGTAGCCATATTAAAGCTCACATTACACAAGTTTATCTTGGGTTCGCATTTCAAAATCACTGGAATCATGTCGTTCATGCAATTGGGCCTCTAATCTTCCTGAAGTTTTATTAACCATCCTTCCCCGCTTAACCGTTGGCCGGGAATTAATTTCTTTAGCCCAACGCCTGACATTTTTATAGGATGTTACCTCTAAAAACTCGGCACAATCATAAAGGCGATATAAAACTAACTGACCATACCAAGCCCAAATCGCCATATCAGCAATAGTATACTCATCACCACAAATAAACTTTCGGCCACTCAAATTACGATCAAGAACATCTAATTGTCGTTTAACCTCCATTGCAAACCGGTTAATTGGGTATTCAAGTTTTTCTGGTGCGTATAAATAAAAATGTCCAAAGCCGCCACCCAAATATGGGGCGCTAGCCATCTGCCAAAATAACCATGAAAGCATCTCTGCCCTCTGTTCTTGGCCTTTACCTAAAAATACATCAAACTTTTCTGCGAGATACAACATAATTGCACCTGATTCAAAAATGCGAACAGGAGTGCCCGAACTATGGTCTGCAAAGGTTGGAATTTTAGAATTTGGATTAAGTTCTACAAAGCCACTTCCAAATTGATTGCCATCAATTTTCACAAGCCAAGCATCATATTCTGCACCTTCAAATCCTAATGCTAATAACTCCTCAAGCAATATCGTAATTTTAACACCATTTGGCGTAGCCAACGAATATAATTGTAAAGGGTGTTTTCCAACAGGAAGTATTTTCTGATGAGTAGCACCAGCTATAGGTCTATTAATCTTGGCGAATGTACCGCCACTTGCCTGATCCCATTTCCAAACATCTGGAGGAATATACGAATTATCACTCATGTCATGAATACCTTTTTAAAATAATAGAAAAATTATTCTATTGTGCTAAGTAATACATGCAATATTTAGAATTAAAATACCATTAAGATTTTTACTAAACTTCTAAGGCATTATTTTGCTCAAAAAAAACTAACGCTTGATTTTAGAAAAAATATAAGTGAAGATTAGATATAAAAATAATCTGGCAATAAGTCAGAACGCAGTTGAGGCACAAATGTTTATTTTAGAAACTATTTATCTCCGTTTTACGGAGGTGTTTATTTCGTTATTAATTTCAATAGCTCTTTTTTACGCAATTACTTTAGTATTAGAAAAGCAAAATACTCATATTGAGAATTTTGAATTTGCTAAAACTTATATAATTGATGAAAATTAGCACTTAATCTATCGTCCAAATTGGGACACGAATTAATAAACGACACGCATAAAAAGATTTAATTAATCTTTTTATCGTCGATAATTTGCATGATAGCCTTACCACTTTTACCAAGCTCCACTGCTGCAAATGGTCCACCATGGAAAATTTGAGCACGATCATTTTTATTCACCTTATCAGCATTCGCCAAAATTTTATCAGCAAATTTTTCTGCATTGTCTTTGGGCGTAAACCCTAAAAATTTGGCGTCACTATTATCAACAGGAGTTCGATCATTATTAGAAACGCCGTAAATAATACTAAACCCTGTAGTGGGTGCATCAATTGCTCTTTTAACCAACAATATTAAATCATCATAACTCAACCAACTCCCTAAAGCTCGGACGCTCGTAACCTTTGCACAGGATAAAATTCGCAAGCAAACTGCCTCAATCTGTTTCTTATCCCAATATAAACTCGCAAGATCCTCAGCAAAGCACTTGGCTAATCCGTAGAATGTATCTGGTCTGTGTGGAACATTAATACCTATATGTTCATTTTTTGGGTACATACCAACAGCATGAATAGAGCTAGCATATATCACTCGATTCACATCATTACGGGCTGCAGCTTCCCAAACATTGTAGGCCCCAATAATGTTGGAGCTCAATATATTATCAAATGTATCCTCATCACTAAGAGCACCAAAATGAACAACCATTTCAGCACCATCCATTAACTCATTAACCTCGTCAAAATTGGACAGATCTGCCTTAATATAAGTTTCACCCGAATAAGTATTACCTATTTCATCAACTAAATCTGTTGAAATCAGATTATCACAAAGATCTGATAATGGCCCTCTTAAGTAAGAGCCCAAACGACCAGCTGCCCCGGTTAAAACAAGTTTTTTCATTATAACTTCCCCTGTGATAATACAAAATTGAAATTTAAATTATTGCCTCTTCAAAAAATGGTTCGTTGTTTATTATACGATCATAACTAAAAGATGATAAATCAAGCTCTCGATATTTTCCATAAATCAATAATTCAGACATACCACGACCCATTGCAGGTGATTGCTGCAAACCATGCCCTGAAAATCCATTTATAAACATGAAGTTTTTTACTTCTGAATGAGGGCCTATAATGGCATTTTGATCAAAGGTGTTAAATGCATAATGCCCTACCCATTCTGTTATAATTTTTATTGATTCAAACGCTGGAATACGTTTCACAATCTTTGGCCAGACATAATCTTCCCAAAGATTGGGATCCATAGAAAAATCATTAAAATCAACTTTGTTATCAGAAAACCCTTTACTGCCCGCCAAATAAGTCTTTGGCCCATCCTGACGCACGTGAATACCCGAAGGGTCTATTGTCAAAGGCAACTCTCGTTCTAAAGGATGTTCTGCAGAAAATACCCAAGTGTAACGCTTTCGGGGTTCTACAGGCACTTTTATACCAAGCATTTCTGATATCTCTGAAGCACGGGTGCCAGAAGCGTTCACAACGGCGCCACAACCTATTAGTTCACCCGATTTTAATCTTATACTTTTGACCATGCTGCCCTTAGAGTTCTTATTAATCCCCACAACCTCATCTGAAATATATTCAATGCCGTTGTTTATCGCAGAGCGACGCAGCCAATCAAATACAGTTCCCCCGTCCCAATAGCCCTCGTCAATGGTATTTATGCTACCCAACAATATATCTTTCACATTGTAGAATGGATATTTCCTTTTAATTTCATCAGGGGTCATTATAATTGTACCCGCACCAGCTTTCAGTTGAGTTTTATGAATCGAGAGCAAAGACTGAGCCTTACTTTCATCATCAGCTAAATACATATATCCATAATTCTGAATATGTAACTCTGGAATTCTATCATCACCACCTAAGTAAGTTCGAAAGTTTTTAACGAAATCTGCTGTAAATTGTGAAATCTGAATGTTTAAATTGCGACTAAATTGCTGCCTAATACAAGAATTGGTTCTAGAGGTTGAGCTAAATTCGTAAGTTGGATCTTTTTCAACTACCAAAACCGAACCATTAAAGTCTTTATTATTAGATAGAAAACATGCTGTTGCTGAACCCATTATCGCACCACCTATAATAACAATATCATAGGTGGATTTAGTTGGTATCTTTTGTCCCCAATGGCTATTCAAATTCATACCTCTTGATCACTAGAAGTGTTTATTAGTTCAAGAAATTCTTCATAATTAAAACTATGATATTTAAAAGCATACTCTGGCGTTATGTAACCCATTTGAAGATCTAATTTAACTTGGTCCAAATCACGCTCCAAAGGGTCTCCATAACCAGCCCCTCCTGGAAAAGCCATTTTCACCCTCAAGCCGTAAGGTACAGATTGCTTGCCTTTTCCTTTTAACAACTTTCCATCATCAAGCGATATCTGTGTAGGTGCACCATTGCTTCCACCACGGCGTCCTCGAGCAGGGAATTTTAAACGATCAAACATTGCCTGAATATCAAATTGATAACCTTCTCTTGAACCGACCTCCATAAGTTGGCCCAATCCACCACGAAATTTTCCAGCACCTCCACTATCTGCACGCAACTCTTTACGCCAAATAATTATTGGGCCAACTTGTTCAGTAACCTCAACTGGCATGGTCATAACACCAGATGGAAAGGCGGTGGCATTCATACCATCTAATGATGGCCGCGCTCCAGAGCCACCAGAATTAAACATTAAAACTTCTGCTCGTGAGATTTCGTGAGCCGAACTGATATGTTCTTTTTCACGTAAGGAAATTTGAAAATTGCACAAACATCCAGCTCCCTCAGCAGGAACGGTATCCGGTAATAGTTTGTCTAATGCATCAAAGATGGCATCTGGCAACATATGACCTATCACATGCCTTAATGCTACAGGTGCTGGATGTATTGCATTGACGATCGAACCTTGCTTTGCCAAAACTTTAAATGGCTCAAGCGAAGCAGCATTATTTGGAATATTAGGCGCAATAGCACATTTTAAGGCATAACAAGAATATGCTTTTGTATAAACTAAAGGCACATTTATACCCTTTTTATCAATTCCCGAAGTGCCTGACCAATCACATATCACACAATCATTTTTTATCGTAATTCCAACATGCAAATTTACAGGATTTTCGTACCCATCAATAGTCATTGATCCCTCTGCAAATCCAGTTTGTAGGGAATTAATGCATTTTAACGTAGCATTTAATGAGTTCGACAAAATAAAATTTGCAATATCATTAAGTTTATTGATTTCAAATTCAGTCATCATAGATGTGAGACGCCGGTATCCAATCTCATTACAAGTTGCGAGTGCATAGATGTCTCCAATCAATTGATCTGGCTCACGAACATTAGCACGAAGTAAAGTAATCAAAGTTTGATCAACTTCACCACTAGCAAATAATTTCATTATTGGAATATAAATACCTTCTTCGTAAATAGAATTTGCATCAGCACCAAAGCCGCGGCCACCAACATCAACGACATGCGCGGTACAAGCAAAAAAACTAATTAGTTGATCCTTAAAAAATACCGGTGTCACAATCGTTATATCATGCAAATGACCAGTACCCTCCCATGGGTCATTCGTGATATAAACATCTCCTTCCAATATATTTTTCGATCCGATTCTACGAATAAAGTGAGCGACCGAATCTGCCATTGCATTTACGTGTCCTGGAGTACCAGTAACCGCTTGAGCTAACATTTTGCCCTCTGCATTATAGACCCCTGCAGAAAGATCACCCGCTTCCCTGACAGATGTAGAAAAAGCAGTACGAACAAGTGCTTGCGCCTGTTCTTCGACGATAGAAATTAACCTATTCCACATTACTTGATAAGCCACGTTTGACATATTAGCCATTAATAGCTCCTAACATTGCCATTAGATTATCAGGCGAACTCTCTCCGTGGTTTATTCTTAAATCTAAACAACCGTCATTTCGAACTGCTGCTGAAAAACTACTAGATACTATTGTTGCTGTCTCTTTTTCGCTAATTATTGCTGGACCAACTAGCCAAGAATTTTTGGTAAGTTCGTCTCTAGTTATTTGCATCGCATTTACATTTTGACTAAGACCTGCATCAAAAAACAAACAATTTCTATCAAAAGAAACCTTATTAATTTTTTTCAAATCAGGCTCTGCATTAGTTGGGGGTAATGGTGTAAATGTATTTACAGCCCAAACAGTAATTTCAATTTTCATACCAGAGACTGATCGACCGAAAAGGTTTACGTATTCCTCTTCAAATCTATTTCGAAACAGATCTTTTGTTGGATTTTCTAGCTCATGTTTAGTAAATTTTATAGGTATCTCCCAACCTTGCCCAGAGTAACGCATATAAACCTTAAAGTCAGATTCTAATTTTGCATACTCATCACATGAACGAACAAATTGTGAAGATTCATTCTCCAACTCGATAAATATTTTCTTAGTTAAGAGATTATCAAAATCTGACAGATTCATAAAAATTGAGCGACTTGCTTCAAAACTGAACGGCGCTCTTAAAAACCCAATTGCAGAACCTACACCTGCTCCTTTTGGAATTAGGCATCTCGTTATCCCAATTTTTTCACATAACCTAGACGCATGCAATGGCGCGGCGCCTCCAAAAGCAATCATCGTATACTCGCTTAAATCTTGACCATTTTCCACTGCATGAACACGCGCTGCGTTTGCCATATTTTCATCCACAACTTCTGAAACACCCCATGCTGATTCTTCAGAACCCATTTGTAGTTCTTTACTTACATCCTTTTCTATCGCTAGTTTTGCCAATTTTGGTTTCAATTCAATTGATCCTCCTGCAAAATTTTTAGGATCAAGTTTACCAAGTAATAAGTCGGCATCAGTTACTGTGGAGTTACCGCCGCCTTTACCAAAACATGCTGGTCCTGGATTAGAGCCAGCACTTCTAGGCCCAACTCTAATTTGATTTAATGAATCAACAGTAACCAAAGAGCCACCACCTGCACCTATTTCCACCATATCGATTACGGGAATAGATATTGGCATCCCTGAGCCTTTTTTGAAACGATAGGTTCTAGCAACCTCAAAAACACGGCTAGTTTTTGGTGTATAATTATTAATCAAACAAATTTTGGCAGTTGTCCCTCCCATGTCAAAACTTAGTACTTTTTTCAACCCATACTTTGCGGCTATATAAGCAGCAAACATGGCACCTCCAGCAGGACCAGACTCAACTAGCCTAACTGGAAACTTAGCAGCATCTTCAAAAGAAATCACTCCGCCACCTGAATGCATTAAGAAAGCAGGGCAGTTTATATTTTTTTGTCTCAATCTGTTTAAAAAATTAAGAAGATAACTCTTCATTAAAGGTTTAATATATGCATTTGCTACTGTGGTGCTAAATCTTTCATACTCACGAACCTGTGGAGAAACTTCAGAGGATAGCGAAATCATAATATTAGGTAATCGTTGCTTAATTTTTTTTCTCACCATGTTTTCATGCGCTTTGTTCGTGTAAGAGTGTAAAAAACCAACAGCAATGCTTTCATAACCATTTTTGATTATTTCACTTATCAAGTCGTCTAACGCGTCAATATCAAGAGGAATCAAAACCTGACCTTGAGCGTCCACCCGTTCCTTTAATACATAACGCTGATCTCTTGGCAAAAGGGGCTCAGGTAAGCGTAAATTAAGATCATATTGCTCAAACCTACTTTCAGTTCGCATTTCAATGACATCACGAAAACCCTCAGTAGTAATCAAAGCCGTTTTAGCGCCATTTCGTTCTATCAAAGCATTTGTTGCCAAAGTTGTGCCATGTATTATTTGCGTCAAGTCACTAAGAGCAATCCCTGCCTCTAAACATACAATTTCAATACCTTCTATTATCGCAGCTTCAGGATTTTCTTTATTAGTTAAAACTTTAGCAGAGTAAATACTCGACGTTGTTTCCAACACCACATCAGTAAAAGTGCCTCCAATATCAACCCCCAACCTATTGTTATTTAATTTTGTAGAAATATTCACAGAGTACCACCCATTGCTTTAATGGGGGGAGTTGATCCTTTTGGTAAAGGACAAATATAACCATTTGAACCAACTCTATTTTTTAAATCAGTTAAGGCTTTAATTCGCAAATCTGGGTCCAAAATAACATCCACTGCCGTTGCAGCCATAACTGAAGCTGCATGGGTCATTCCTTTATGTGCCGTCGCACTTTTGCCTTGAGCAACCATTTGCCAAGAATGGAAAGGTGTGCCAATTGCATAGTTACCACCCCATAATTGTACAGTTGGAACAACCCAACTCACATCTCCAACATCAGTAGAGCCAACTACCGACTGCGGCACTGCACCTTTTGGAACAACAAAATTTGCTAGGCTTGTGTTTTCAGTACGCACAATTCCTGTATTTTTATATGACTCATAAATATCATCATCTGAAAATGTTTTTATAAATTTGTCTGCGTAGGCATAGTCTTCTTTTTCAAATGAAGGTGGACCCAGCATGTCCAGGTTGCGCTGCATAGCTTCACAAAGAGGATCATTTGGAAGTAAATTTGAAACTGCAGCTAAGATATTATCACTTACTTCAGTTTCAGTCATCATTGCAGCTCCCTTTGCAACTTTTCTTACTCTTTCTAACAATTTCAACATTTCTGGGGTAGTCTCAGAGCGTACCACATAACGAACTAAAGAATTAGCTTGAACAACATTTGGTGAGATTCCACCTCCATCTATAATCGCGTGATGAATTCGAGCTGTGTCAGGCATGTGTTCTCGCAAATAATTCACCCCGACACTCATGAGTTCTGCAGCATCGAGGGCACTGCGACCTAGATGCGGAGCACCCGCAGCGTGCGAGGCACGACCTTTAAAAGAAAAATCAATACGGCAGTTGGCCAACGAAGATCCTCTCCACACCGCTGGTATGCTATGGGGATGCCATGAGATAGCTATATCAACATCATCAAATACGCCATCGCGCACCATAAATGTCTTTCCTGCCCCTCCTTCTTCAGCAGGGCATCCGTAGTAACGAACTGTTCCCTCGGTACCAGTTTCTTTCAACCAATCTCGAACGGCTACGGCAGCCAGAAAGGACGCTGAGCCAAGCATATTGTGGCCACAACCATGTCCATTTCCTCCCACAATTATTACTTTTTGCTCAGGCAAGTCAGCTATTTGGCTTAATCCAGCCAGAGCATCAAATTCTCCCAATATTGCAATTACTGGACCACCAAAGCCAGCTTCTCCCATGATAGCAGTCGGAATTCCTGCTACATTCTCAGTAATTTTAAACCCTTGATGAGATAATTCTTTGCGATGAAATTCCACTGATGATTTTTCAGCATAACACGTTTCAGGTGAGTCCCAAACGTTATCCGCAAGCGTGCAAAACCTATCAGCGTTTTGATCAACATAACTCCATACTGGATGTTCATTCATTTCAAACTGTCCCTCTTTTATTTTATAACGATTCACATTTTTGAAGTTAAATTGATTAATTTGCGGGTGTACATAATAAAATCTTTATTATTATAATGATTTGAATTTAAGGGGCCAAATTATGCGACCATTTGGAAGAGAAGAACTTAATTCATTATACTTTGACTACCCAAAGTTTAAAGCACCCGAAATTGATAAAAAAAAAGAACAAACAGCAGATATTGCAATTGTAGGCGCTGGTCCAATTGGATTAACAGCAGCACTGACATTAGCAAAATACGGGGTGTCATCAGTAATTTTAGAAGCAAAAGATACGTTTAATGATGGTAGTCGTGCAATTTGCATAGCTAGGCAAAGTTTTCATATATTCGATACGTTAGGGGTCATAAATCAATTTACAAAAAAAGCATTAGGTTGGACAACAGGTAGATCTTTTTATCGTGGCAAGCAAATTCTCGAATTTGACATGCCTGACGATAAAAATCAAAAATATCGACCGATGTATAATCTGGAACAGCAATATATAGAGAAATATCTCCATGATGAAGCCGTAAAACAACCCAATATTGATATCAGATGGCAATCACGCGTTGAAAACATAAATGCAGAAAAAGACCATGCAAACTTGGAGGTGAATGACCCAAATCAGAATTACATATTGAAGGCAAAATGGGTGCTCGCTGCAGATGGGGCAAATAGCACAATACGTAACTCAATGAACTTACGCTTGAATGGCAAAAATTTTGAGGGGCGCTATATAATTGCCGATGTTCAAATGAAACATGATTACCCAACTATCAGAAGAGCTTTGTTCGATCCTGATTGCAGAAGGGGTGGGACTGTTCTGATCCATAAACAACCAGATGATATTTGGCGAATAGATTATCAAATAACAAATGATGAGGACCCACTGGACGCGGTAAAAGAAAATACCGTTAGAGAAAGTATCTCTGCAGTTCTTGCTGATATTGGCTACTCTGGACCATGGGAATTAGAATGGTGGAGCAATTACACGGCCAATACTTTAGCACTTGATAACTACCAACATGGACCAGTTTTTTTTATTGGTGATAGTGCTCATATTGTTCCAATATTTGGAGTTAGAGGTTTAAATAACGGTCTTGCAGATGCCCAAAATATTGGTTGGAAACTAGCTTTCCTATTAAAAGAAAAAGCTACAAAAAAATTACTAAATAGCTACACAACTGAAAGACGTGGAGCAACTTTGGATGTTTTTGCCAATGCCATAAAATCAACCAGATTTATGACACCACCAAGTTACGGATGGTTAACAATGCGTGACGCGGCTTTATCATTGGCTCTGAGATATAAATTTGCAGGGGAACTAGCAAACCCACGCCAAATGGAACCTTACACGTATGTGAATAGTCAAATAACGGTGAAAGATGATAAAAGGTTTAAATCAGGACCAAAGCCAGGAGCAGTTATAGAAAATTTTTCTACTGAGGATGGTTTTCTAAGTGACGATTTGGAAACTGAATTCAACATAATATGGTTTGGGGAAAAAACCAGTGAAAACACAGAAAACCTGAACTTAAATATAATTTGTATTGATCCCAAATCTGAAATTGCAAAGTGCTATGGTGCAATCGATGGATCAGCTTACTTAATTAGACCAGATATGCACATTGCCGGTAGATGGTATAAAGCGGAGTTAAAATCTATTTTATCAACTTATCAAAAGATCCTAAATGGAGAACCATTGTGACAAAGAATGAGATGGAAAAAATATATGAAATACTTGCTATTAAAATAGATGAATTTGGAAAAGATAAATCGAATATATTTTTTGCTAAGCTCGTTTTACTTTTAGCTAACGAGTTAAATGATTTTGATAAGATAGTTTCACATATTGAAGAAGCAACTTTAGATTTAGATAATTAAGCTATTGCCAAAATCCTAAAGCAACACCCTCCCGACGGTTATCTGCAGCTCCGTGCAGCTCCGCTTCAGATGCTAAGGGATTAGCCCCGTGACAACCATCCAATTATACGATCTGGCAGACTTACCATTTGCTTCAAGTTTTAATACCGTAGATCTTTCTGGAGAAATTGAATCTGTGATTTGTTTGTCAGCCAGAAGAATATTCACAGCCACGAATAAAACACTAATATAAATTAGAAAACTTCTCATTAAAAATTTAAACCTTTTAAACATAAAACGGTATTCTGTGATTTTATTTAAGTAATCATCATTCAAAAAGATGTAGCAGCAGGCAATATTATAAAACTTGAAAAAAATACTACTAGAAAATTAAAAAATAGCTTTTATCCTGTTTGATGGCCTTGTATAGCGGTCAGCGGAGATGTGGCCGAGTGGTCGAAGGCGCTCCCCTGCTAAGGGAGTAGACCCGGAAGGGTCTCGAGGGTTCGAATCCCTTCATCTCCGCCATCTGCTTCCCCAGATAGCACACTAGCCCATAATTCCGTGAATTATCCCGCTGTTTCAGTGCGATACAGACGTAAGTTTTGCGTGATGCTTCGGCTGAGGCCTTGATATCAGCAAAACTACAGCCTTTACTCAGAAGCTCATATGGCGAGGGTGGGTTTTCCCTGTTATTTTCAATTAACAGGGAATTTAACAGAGGAATTGTGCATGCTG
>Ga0206679_10002193_pt1 | contig 15619 bp, 14 predicted proteins | sample M110012015metaG_FD_155464 | JGI IMG/M metagenome (GOLD analysis project Ga0206679, IMG submission 155464) | Ammonia-oxidizing marine archaeal communities from Monterey Bay, California, United States - M1 100m 12015 | ecosystem: Environmental > Aquatic > Marine > Intertidal zone | place: USA... | reverse complement strand
AAACAGGGGTAAGGCCATGAAGTCCTTGTCGTAGGCCCGCTGCTGGATCAACTCCGAGATACGCACCTTGCGGCGATTCGGGTTCGGGATCTCGATACCGACGGTGGACTTGCCGGGAATCGGGGCGATGATCCGTACGCTCTGGGCGCGCAGGGTCGCAGCGATCTCTTGGCTTAGGTTTGTCACGCGGTTCATGCGCGTGCCCTCGGCCACAGACAATTCGAAGAGGGTGACCGCCGGTCCAACCTGGACGCCAACCACTTCGGCTTTGACCTTGAAACTCTTCAGGGCGCGCTCGAGGGCCGCAGCATTCTTCTCAAGAAAATCGTTGTCGGTTGTACCGGCGGTGGCGGGTGGAACAAGCAGGTCCGTGGGGGGCAAGGTCCAGGGACCCGGCGGAGGCGTGACTGGTTCGTAGACCGGCTGCTTGACCGGTGGCGGAAGGTGTATGGGCTTGGAGGGCACGATGGCATCGTCTTCTTCGTCCTCGTCCCATTCATCTTCGTCCTCGTCCTCGTCTTCATCCTCGTACTCGTACTCCTCTTCTTCTTCCTCCTCCTCCTCTTCCTCCTCGTACTCCTCTTCGTCTTCGTACTCCTCTTCTTCCTCAAGCTCTAGCTGCTTGGCCTTCTTTTTCGCGGCAGGTTTCTTTTTGGCCGCGGGCTTCTTTTTCGGGGCCGCTTTCGCCTTGGTACCGGAATGATCCAAGTCCGCGCCACGCAAGAAATCCCAGAGCCCAAGCGCAAACTCTCGGGACCAGGATGCGATAGCCGGCACGAGGGACTGCCCTAGTTGCTCACGGCGCTCGGTGAGCCAAACACTGAATGCTGAAATCGCCGGATAGAAAGCCCGGTCGGTGGCTAGGACGAATGAAATCGCGGTGATCGTCAGCAGCAATACCCAAATGCCTACTCCACCGAAACGATCCGCCAAGGTGGGCACGGTGATGTGGGCCAGCCAACCACCTGGCCCATAGGGCAACCAATTGTTCAGGTCTCCCAAGGCCGCCATCTGGGTCTCATCGGGGCCAAAGCTCAGGTGCAGGAGGAACGAGAAGCTCCCCAGGAAACAAATAGTCCCGAGGACGCGCACCGCGGGCAAGCTGACCTCGCGGTGGGTGATCAAAATCGCGCCCCATGCAAGGCCGAGAATACTAAGCAGGTAACCCGCCAAGCCCATGGCCAAGAACGCCGCGTGAGCGAGGTGCCAACCCACCTGACCCCCATGGTTCTCGACCCCTGGCATTGCGCCCGCGGATTGAACCTGAAAGCTGACCATGGACACGAGCAACCAGGTCGAGAGCCCTATCATGCCGAGGCCCGTCAACTCGCGGATGCGCGCGACTGTGGTCTCTTCCATGGGCGCCCCCAACATGAGGCTCCTGAAAATCTCTTTCAGGCGTCCATCGGACGCTGTCTTACGACGACTCTTTTTTCGGGCCAATCCTTATATTCCCCTCATTGGATCCGGAGCCTGCGCAGGCCAGAGCCCGGCGCGGACCGAGAAAGCGAACGCCCTCCCTTAGGCCCCTAATATCCCCTTCCGCAGGTGCCAATTCAACGCTCGGCAGGAATTCCCATCACTCAAGGAGCCCAATTACCACGCGGGCGACCTGGACCTTGGCCCGATCAAGCAATTCCAGCTCATTTCCAGCGCGATCCATGAGGGTCACGCTCGTGCGATCCCCCCCGAGGGCCTCGGCCCCGTTCAACACGATCCAATCCGCATTTTTGGCCGCCATTTTCGCCAGTGCACGGCGCTTACCCTGGGAGGTTTCCAGGGCGAAGGCCACAACCTTGCGCTCTCCCTTGCGGCGAGCGACGGTCTTGAGCAAGTCTGGGTTCTCCACCAAGTCGATGCTCGGATCCCCTCCATCCTCTTTGGCCTTCCATTTCCCCCGCAATCTTCGGCGCGGCCTGAAATCCGCCACGGCGGCGGCCATGATCAGAGCATCCGAATCCTTGAAGCGCTCGCGGAGAACCGCCAGCATTTCTCGGGCGCTAACCACATCGATGCGTTCGACCCCCTTGGGTGTTGCGAGGCAAACCGGACCGGCGATCAATGTGACCTGGTGCCCTCGGCGCTTGGCAGCTGCCGCAAGAGCAAAACCCATCTTGCCGCTCGACTCGTTTGAGAGGTAACGCACCGGGTCGATGTATTCGCGGGTGGGTCCGGCGGTGATCAGGATGCGCATGGTTGTTCTAGACTTACGCCAAACTGGCGAGCACTTCGACGATGCGCTCAGGGTCCACGAGACGACCTTGGCCCTCTTCACCGCAGGCCACATGGCCTTCTTCGGAATCCAGCACCTGCCAACCGTCCTCAACCAACTGGGCCAAGTTGCGTACAACGCTGGGCGCAGCAAGCATGGTGGGATTCATGGCCGGGCACAAGAGGCGCGGAACGGATTGGGGCACCGCCAACAGGGTAGTGGTCACCAAATCGTTGGCCACGCCAAGAGCAATTCGTGCGATCAGGTCGGCGCTGGCTGGAGCCACCACCACCTTCTCGGTCCAACGGGCCAAGTCAATGTGGTCCATGGAAGTGCGCCGGTCGGGACCCCATTCGGAGGTCGCGGCGGGCTCGGAAGTGAGCGCCTCGAAGAGCTGGGGAGAAATCAACTTGCCCGCATTGGGGGTCATCGCCACCCGCACTTGATCCCCCGCCTGGAACAGCTTACTAGCCAAATCGCAGGCCTTGAAGATCGCCGCCGAGGCGCCGCAGCACAAGAGGATTCGGCTCATGGGGTCGCCCCCTGGCCCAACCCGCTGATCAAGCGAATCTCTTCCACGGCAGTCTCCAGAACGTCATTGACGATCACATGGTCGTACTTGAAGCGCTCTTCCATCTCGTCTGCAGCCTTGTGTAGGCGGCGCTTGAGCAGTTCGGGGGACTCGGTCCCGCGCCCCGAAAGGCGCCGTGTCAGGGTCTCGAAATCCGGCGGAGCGATGAACATATAAAGGCCAGGCATCTCCAGCGTCTTGAGTTGCAGGGCACCTTGAATGTCGATCTCAACCAGGAAAATCTGCCCCTTCACGATGGCCTCTTCCATGGGTTTACGAAGAGTGCCGTACATGTTGCCGTACACGTCGGCGTGCTCGATGAACTCGCCCTCTTGAATCATCTCGGTGAAACGTGCCTTGCTGACGAAGTGGTAGTCGCGGCCATCGACTTCTCCGGCCCGCGGTTCCCGGGTGGTGGCTGAAACGGAAAACACAACCCTCGGGTCCTCGCCCAACAGCTTGCAGATGGTGCTCTTGCCCGTGCCCGAAGGTCCGGACACCAGCAACATTTTCCCTCCTCCTTGGACAGTCTCAGTCATTGGAATCACTCCACATTTTGGACTTGCTCACGCAAGCGCTCGATCACGGCCTTGAGGTCCACCACCAGGTGGGCGATCTCAGCATCATTGCATTTCGATCCCAGAGTATTCGCCTCGCGCAAAAGCTCTTGGGAGAGAAAGTCCAGAGAACGTCCCACGGGCTCGCCTAGGGCTAGTTTGCTGCGAAAGTGCGCCACGTGTGCATCGAGACGGCTGAGTTCTTCAGCCACGTCGAGACGGTCGGCAAGGACCGCCACTTCCCGGGCAAGATCCTGCTGCGAAACAGCCTGGGCATCCCCAAGTAAAATCCCCACCCGCTCGATCAATGCGGCTTGATGGCGCACTTGAACCTCAGGCATCAAGATTGCCGCTTGGGCCGCGAACTCTTCGGTTTGAGCCAAGTTGGCTTCTAGATCCGCCAAGAGGGAAGCGCCCTCTTGGGAACGGGCGGCCAAGATTTCTTCCAGCGCCAGATCGAGAGCCCCGAGCAACGGCGCGCCCACATCTTCGGGCGCGGGCGCCTCGCCGTTCACCAGAACCCCGGGTAAGGAGAGCACCGAGCGCACATCGGGCGCGACGAGTTGGCTTTCCTCGGCGAGGGTCTTGAGCTCTACGAGCAAACGCCCCGCCAAGTCGTGATCGATCAACCGGCTTTCGGAACCAGCCAGGGGCGTAACGGTCATCGCTACCCCCACCGCGCCGCGAGAAAGACGTTTACGGATACGTCCTTCCACCTCGGATTCCAAGGACGCAAGCCCGGGGGGCATGCGCAGCTGGATCGTCAAGTGGCGATGATTGACGCTACGTAGCTCCACCCGTACGGCGAGACCAACACCCTCGCAGGTGCCCGACCCAAAACCCGTCATCGAACGAATCAAGAACAGCTCCTGTTACTCGGAGTCGGCCGGATTCTCGATAGAGAGCGTACCGCCGCCCTCACTAGCACCCCTGTTCAGGATGTGGATACCGAGGGCGCAACCAAAGAACAGCACGGCCATGGCCATGGTGAATTTGTGGATGCCGGCAGCTTTGACACCGAAGGTCTGTTGACCGCCGGCACCTAGTGCATCAGAAAACCCGCCACCCTTGCCCTCTTGGAGCAAGATAACCACCACGAGGATGATCGCTGACAGGACAAACAGAATGTAGAGAATGGCAGTTAGTAGAGTCATCGGACACGAACCTCTGTGGCGGCGTCGAGGATGGGCAGAAAGTTCTCTGCGGTGAGTGCTGCACCACCTACAAGCGCTCCGTCAATGTCGGGAACACTCAAAAGATCAGCAGCGTTGGAAGGTTTAACAGAACCGCCGTAGAGGATGCGTGTGGCATCCGCAACGGCTTGATTGAAGAGGCCGGAGAGTACGCCACGCACATAGGCATGGGCTGCTCCGGCTTGATCGGGTGACGCGGTTTGGCCGGTACCAATAGCCCAGACAGGCTCGTAGGCGATGGTGATTTGCCCCATGTCCTCGGTGCTGAGCCCGTTCAGACTTCCGTGCAGTTGGGTGCTGCAGACCTTTTCAGTCTGGCCCGCATCCCGCTGCTCTAGGGTTTCGCCAATGCACAGGCATACCTTAAGCCCACTGGCCAAGGCGCGACGCACCTTGAGGGCGCACTTCTCATCGGTCTCCCCGTAAACATGCCGCCGCTCGGAGTGCCCCACCAAAACCGTGGTAGCCCCCACATCGCGCAACATGGCGCCCGACACCTCGCCGGTGAAAGCCCCGACTTCTTGGTCGCAAATGTCTTGGCCGCCAACCGCGAGCGCAGTACCGGCGCAAGCACGAGCCACCTCTTCGATGTAAACAAAGGGCGGATAAATCGCACCATCCACGCCCTCAAGCCCTTCGAGGTGAGAACGCACAGCCGCAGCCAGATCCACGCCCGCTCTGCGGTCGAGGTTCATTTTCCAGTTTCCGGCTACAAGGGGCGTACGCATGGGGTGAAACAGTAGAAGGGGGTGACTTCCAAGGGTTCAAAAAGAGGTCTTGGTCAGACAGTTCGATCAGTCGGTCGAGCGACGCAGTATAAGGGGGGCACAGGTGCAGCGTCTACGCATCCCATGACCTTCCCCCCAAAACGACTCGAAGCCCTAATTTCCTTGGGCGCCCTAGAGGTCCTCCCCCGCACGGGATGGCTGCTGGCGGGGGCTAAAGGCGGCGAATCGGTGGCTGGGCATGTGCTGGGGGTGGCCTGGCTGGCTTTGAGCCTAGCCCCCGAAGTCGATCCGCCCCTGAATTTGGAGCGTTGCTTAGCCATGGCGATAGTGCACGATGCTCCAGAAGCCGCTTCAGGGGATCTGCCCGCCCCGGCGGCCAAGCACCTGCCCCCCGGAGCCAAAAAAACCATGGAGAGTTCCCTGGCCCAACAGCTCATTACCCCCCTAGGAGCGCTCCCAGAGGCCTATTTTGCCGAATACACCGCACAAGAGACTCCGGAAGCCCAATTTGTGCACCTCTGCGACAAGCTGCAGTTGGGGGTCCATCTGGTCCGCCTAGAACGCGCCGGGGGCGGAGATTTGGCCCCATTCCACGGGGTCTTGGAGGCCCTCAACTGCGCGGGTTTTGCCCCCTGCGAAGAGTTGAGGATCGCCCTCATAGAAGCGCTGCGTCCAGAGGCCCTTGCCGCACATGGGGCCCGGCCGGAGAAAAACCGATGAACCGCACCCTCTGGAATCTGACCATCGGCTTCCCCGCGGTGGTTTTCATCGTGGCCTTAGGCCTTGGGGTTTGGATCTTGACCCGCGAAGCTCCCCATGCGGCTCCCTTTGGGGAGGTCGCACCCTTCGAGGCCATCGCGGCCCCTGACCTGGGGCTGGGCGACACGATGCTGTCCGGCATCGTGCGCGACACCGCCGGCCAACCGATTGCCGACGCGACGGTGGTCACCACCCAAGGCAACCGAGTGCGCCGAGACCGCACCGATGAACAGGGGCAATTCCTCCTGCCCGAACTCACCAAAGGCCAAGCAGAACTCACCGTGCTTGTCCTCCATCGCCTACCCACGTCTATCACGGTGGAAGTGGGCTCGGGCTTGCAAGAGATCACGATCGAAAACCCGGTGATCACGCCCCCCGAACCCGCTGTGGTCGCCGCGTCGGATCTGCAAATTGAGTTGTCCCTGCCCCAGCCCGATGATTCGCCCGAGGGCATGATCTTGGCCTTTGATCCCGTGGGCGCGCCCAAGACGGGAGACCGCGCGCCCCGGCGCATGACGCTCGGTGGCACAAAGAAAATTACAGTCCCGGACTTGCCCCACGGATCCTGGATCCTGCGTCTCTTGCCCCCAAGCGGCGCCCAGGACTTCGACTGGGATCTGTTGCAACCCCTGGGGGAATCCACCACGCGCCTGAGCCACCCTGGACCCGAGCCTTTGCCTCTGATTGCGCGCACGGGAACCATCGCGGGGGTTCTCCGGGACGAAGAGGGCAAGCCAATCTCTGGAGCCCTCATGCTCGCCATCCCCGCCAACGGCCAGGGACCAAGCCTGCCCGCCGGGGAAACCGATGGGAACGGCCAAGTGCGCTGGGAACATGTACCCGAGGGCCAATGGCTGATTCGCTGGCGCGCCCGGGGCGCAGGGGCAGAGACCCCGGTCACGGTGGAGCGGGGCGTGACTGCGGATCCATTCCCCGAGGGATAAGCCAGCGGACAGGCCCCCTCCCCGCCCGAGGCACCTATGTGGCGTTATCCTGCCCGGCTGATTCCATGCAGCCTGTCCTCCTTGATCTCGCAGCCACCAGTCCCTTGGACCCCCGGGTGCGCGAATGCCTCATCCAGCACCTCGACGAGGTGCACGGCAACCCATCTTCGCGGCATGCCCTGGGGACCCGGGCGCGGCAGGTGGTGGAGCACGCCCGACGGCGCGTGGCCCGTTGCTTAGGGACGGAACCCAAGGGGATCGTGTTCACGTCAGGAGGAACCGAGAGCAACAACCTAGGCCTCATGGGCAGTGTGCGGAACCGGACACCGGGACGCATCTTGGTAGGTCCGACGGAACATGCCAGTGTGCGTGTGGCAGCGGCGCAACTCGCAAGCGAGGGCTTTGTCGTGGAAACCCTGCGTCTCAAGCGCGACGGACAACTAGATCTAGACCACGCCACCGAGCGTATGGGAGAAGACGTAGTCCTGGTGGCTCAAATGCTCGTGAGCAACGAGCTCGGCACGCGCTATCCGGTGCAGCGCTTGGCACGCTTGGCACGAGCGCGCTGCGGCAGGGTGCATGTTCATTGCGACGGGGTGCAAGCCCTGGGCAAAATCGATTTAGACCTAGAAGAGCTGGGCGTCGACAGCCTCGCGCTCTCAGGGCACAAGGTTCATGGACCCAAAGGCATGGGTGCCTTGGCCCTTGGCAAAAACTCACAAACCAAACCCCTTTTATTCGGTGGCTCCCAGGAAGAAGGGCTACGCCCCGGCACCGAGAACGTACCGAGCATCGCGGCGTTTGGACTCGCAGTGGACTTGGCACATGAGGGACAAGCAGACTTCAACAAGACCGCTGAAATCTGCCAGCGTAATTTGGAAGAAGCTCTAACCGCCGTGTCCCTCATGCACCAGAACAGCATGGACTGCGCGCGCATTCTGCAAGCAGGAGAACGCGTGAATTCGATTTGCGCGGTGCACCTGCCTGGACCTCCGGCGGAGGTTTGGCAGCACCACCTAGAGGAATACGGGGTCTTCATCGGTGTCGGCTCCGCCTGCCAATCCGCATCGAAGATGGTCAGTCCGGTTTTACTCGCACTTGGCCTGAATGCGGATTCCGCCCGACAAATCGCACGTTTTTCATTTTCACGCGAAACCACTCCGAACGACATCGGCATTGCCGCCAGCGCCCTGCGGCAGGTTTCGAAGAGCCTCAAGGACCTTTCCTGATGACTACAGAGCTACAAGACCCTGACATATTGCTAGTGCGCTACGGGGAGCTAGCCCTCAAGGGCGGCAACCGTGCACTTTTTGAAAATGCTCTTGTGCGCAATCTGCAAGGAGCCCTGAAGCACGTGGGCGGCGGCGAGGTCGTACGCCGCTGGGGCCGCATTCAAGTCAAGCCCGCAGGTCGTTGGCGCGAGGCCATGAGGGCCTGCGCCCGGACCTTTGGCATCAAATCCGTGTCCCCCGCGTGGAACACGGAGCGCGACTTAAAATCCATGATTGCCATGGGCCGCCGCCTCTTGGAGAACAAGCTCCAAGAGTACCCGCCCGGATCCCGGCCGAGCTTTCGGGTCACGGTCAAGCGAGCAGACAAGACTTACCCCATGACCTCGGGCGAATTGGCCCTCGCCATCGCCGATGGCATGCTGGATGAGGACTCCACCGTGTTGATCCAGATGAAGAATGCAGATATCGATTTCAATATCGACCTGCGCCCAGAAGGCACCTTTGCCTTCCTCGAACGGGAGCCCGGGCCCGGCGGATTGCCCGTCAAAACCCTAGGCCAAGGACTGTGTCTGCTCTCGGGGGGGATCGACTCTCCCGTGGCCGCCTGGTGCGCAATGAAGCGCGGTTTGAAGGTCAGCTTCGTCAGCTTCCACAGTCCGCCCTACATCGGTGAAGGGTCGCGCATGAAAATTCGCGATCTCATCCGTGTCTTAGCCGAATGGCAGGGACCTAGCACCCTTCACGAAGTCCAGTTCGCGGACATCCAATTGGCCATTCGCGAGGGCGCGCCCGAAAGCTTGCGTACCATCCTCTACCGTCGCTCCATGCAACGCATCGCGTCGCACCTGGCGAGGCGCTCGAAAACGGGCGCATTGATCACGGGCGAGAACCTGGGGCAGGTGGCAAGCCAAACCCTGGAAAATTTGGCCTGCATCGGGGCCGCCGCGAATGTCCAGGTGCTGCGCCCCTTGATCACGCACGACAAGGAAGATGTGATCGTCCTTGCCAAGCACATCGGCACTTTTGATGTGTCGATCCGCGATGAACCCGATTGCTGCACGGTCTTCCAGCCCAGAAAGCCCGCTCTTCGCGCCCAGGTCCCGGAGTGCGAGGCCATCGAAGCGGAGCTCGGCCTGGTCACTCTCGAAGAGGCACAGGTGCGTGCATCCGCCAAAGAGCACATCCACCCCGGTTCCTGAGAACAAACCGCACGGGCACTAGCTACGAGCACGGGTAAAGCACTACCTTGGCACCCATATGAAGCGGGTTATGGCGCTCCTGATGGCGATGGCAGTGCTCTTGGCACACGCACTCGCTATCCACGTGGATGAATTTGGCGAGATCGCGCCCGCGCGTGAGGTCGCCCATGTAGCCTTCCGCTTGGCGCGCAACTGGGTCCACTTTGGTGAAGTCGCTTGGAACCTAGGTGAGCCCGTCGCCTGGTCGGCCTACCCGTCGCCCCTTTGGGTGGTGCTGTCTGCCGTGGCTGAGAGACTTTACTTGCCAGTCACCTTCTTTGCCCAAGTGACCGGAATCCTCTGCGCCCTCTTGACCTTGGGAGCCACCGCACGCTTTTCCACCGACCGGGTAGCAGGGGTCATTCCGCCCCTGCTGCTGGTGGCCAATGCGACACTCGCCGCAACGGCCATCAGCGGCACCGAGTGGGCTGCGGTGACGCTCTTCTTGAGTGCGGCTTGGGTCGGATTCGAGCGCCGACGCTGGGTGGCCATGGCCTTCTGCCTGCCGGTGTTGATCGCCCTGCGCCCGGAAGGTGCGCCCATGTTCGGCTTCTTGTTTGCCCTCAGCTTGTGCGAGCGCTTGCGGCCCCGAAACGATTGCGGAGAACCCGCGCCCCTCTGGTCCTTTGCTCCGGGCCTGCTTGCAATCCTGCTGATGATGCGCATCGAACGCTTCGATGGCGCGTCCCTCTACATCACATGGTGGCAACAACTGTTCACCCCCGACGCGGCCACGCTCCTCGATGGGGTGCACTCGACCCGGGACGCACTGGTGGCTTGGGTCACGCCGATCCTGATCCCGTTCCCTGTGGTCGCTCTCTTGTGCGGACGCTTGTCGGGGCACGGGGCGCGAGCTCTCTTAATGGCAGCAGCCTGGATTGCCCTGATCATCCTAGGGGGCGGCTCGGACCCGGCCATGCACATGGCCCTCGCCCCAGCCCTGCCCCTACTCTGCATTGGTCTTCAACAAGGCATTCTGGTTGCCCTGGACACGGAATCCCGCCTCATGGAAATCCTGGCCTGGTCGGCCCTGGTAGGCGTGGCCAGCGCAGGAGCCATGGCCAGCCGTTTCCCAGCGGATGTGGGTCCTTTCAAACTGAAGGACTCCATGACCAAGTGGATGACCCCAAGAGGCCCCATGCCCTTGGCTGCCCACTTCCCCCAGGATCAGATAGGGCCTAATCCTGCACCTGCGCAACAGGGACGCCTCGCCCTGCAAGCGGAAATCGACCACACGATCACCATGCGCGCCCTTGGGATTTTCCTGAGGGACTACACGCCAGATAATTTGACCATCGCAACCGCCTGGCCGGGTGCAACGGGTTACCTCGCGGGCATCAAGCCGGCCCAAGCGGGCGAACTCCTACCCAGCCCCGGAAACCCGGTGCGGGATTTGACTGGCCGCATCCCGACCATGACCTCTCCGATCCAGTCCCCCTTTCGAGCCCGAGAGGAACTGGACCTTGCTCGGCTGCAAGGTGCAGATCTTGTGATCCTAGGGGAAATCGATCCCAGCCTAGACGTGGCCTTGCCACCCCTGCCGGGAATGGGCGAGTCCTGGGCTAATTTCTTAAAAGGCCCAAGCGAGAGCCCGGCCACAGGCAACGGATTCCTTGCCAGCTATGAATTGGTCACAGTGCCCCTCTCCACCACCGGAGCCAACTACCGGCCCTTCCACATGTTGCGCAAGCGGGCTCTTGAGGCCCAGCCCCAGCTACGCATCAGCCTTGTGAAAGGAAGAGTTCGGGTGGAGCTAACCTCTGCTCCCAACTGCCCCGAACCCTCCATGCCCCAGATCCTGGATCTGCAAATCAGGCTTCTCAAGCGAGGCCGGAACACGTCCGGCTTCATCAACCCCTTCGGCCACGTGGTGATGGTTCCCCCGCGCCATGTATTGGCGCGCACGGACCTCTATTGGCAAGGCGGACAACAAACGGTCGTGCGCCTGATCGAATTTGATTTGGCAGAGGCCCACGCCGCCTGTGATTTCGACAGCTTGCGCGCGACGCTCTTCAACACGGGAATGCGATCGAGCAGCCCAGTCGCTGGGGCCGGGCCACCAGCAGACCTCATGACGCCATAGGGGCCCAGTGGATGCGGTAGCCCTGGCCAATCACGGTTTGGATCAGGTCGCTGCCCTCGAAGGCCAACTTGCGGCGCAGTCGAGTGATCTGCACCTCAAGCAGCTTGGTTCCCGGATCGGTCTCGAGTTCCCAAACCTCTCGGAGCAATTCAGCCCGAGAGCAAATTCCACCGCGAGCGCTCACTAGGGCCATCAGGACTTGGAATTCGCGGGGGCTCACATCGAGGCGGCGGCCAGCAACCTCTACCGTTTGGTGGCTCAAGTTCAAGGACAACGGTCCCACCTGATAAGTCGGCAACATCTTGTGCCGCCGCAGGACAGCGTTGACCCGGGCGATGAGCTCCTCGGGCCGGAACGGCTTCTGGATGAAGTCATCCGCGCCAAGCTCAAAGCCACGAATCCGATCTGCCAGGGCATGCTGTGCCGAGAGGAAAATCACCGGGGTCTGATCGCCACCCTTCCTTAGATTGCGTAGGAACTCCCAGCCGCTCTGGTCGGGCAGGCCAATGTCCAGCAAGATCAAATCCACGGGCTGGTCCACCAAGGACAAGGCCCCAAGGGCATCGGAAGCAGAGCCAGCGCATTTGAAACCGTGGCCGGCAGAAGTCATCAGGCCTTTCATGAAGGCGCCCACGGAAGGGTCATCGTCCACAAGCAAGATTCGCGCAGTTCCCTGCGCGGCTTGCTGTGTATCGTGAGATACCACTTGTTCGGTACTCATGTTCAACAAATCCCGAAGCGCTTGAGCTTCCGATAAAGAGTGCTCTTGCCAAGCTTGAGCAGACGGGCGGCTTCAAGTTTGTCTCCATCGGTCGCATTCAGCGCGCGCAACAGAGCCTTCATCTCGTAGTGATCGAGACTGATGGGATCTTCCTCCGTGATAGCCCAAGGGCCAGTGGTTCCGGATGCTCCTGGCTGGTGGCGAATCCCTGCGGATTGAGCCGTGTGCGCCATCGGCGCGAACTGGCCGTGGGCGCCATTCATCTGGGAAGCCTCCAAGCCGAGGGCGGGGGCCAACTGATCCACATCCAAGAACTCGGACTCACAGCGATGTATGGCGGAATTCACCACAGACTTGAGTTCTTCCATGTCGCCTGCCCACTCCTGCTCGGCCAAAAGGGCCAATGCTTGCGGCGTGGCCATGACCAAACCCTTGGGGCCACAGTTCTCGGCCAAGATCTCTTGCACGAGTTCCGGAAGGTCCTCGGGGCGCTCTGAAATCGCGGGAATGTCGATCCGGTGATGGTAAAGATGGCCCAATAGAACCGGATCAAAAGCGTCCCGGTCACTGAGTTCCTCAAGATCCACCACACTTGTCGCGACGACGCGCATGGCGACCTGTTCGCTGCCATGTCCCTTGTCGTAAACACCACGGTCGAGCAGCGTGGCCACCTGTGCCTGAACTGACGGATCGAGCTTCTCCACGGACTTTAAAATCAGAGTGCCAGGGTTGCCCCCTGTCAGATACCCAGACTGGGCCTTGCCGTTAACCACGCCGCCCAACAGGGTGGCCTGCTCGACTTCGGCGGGAAAGCTGCCACAGGGGAAGTTGATTAGAGGTCCGCTGGTGGTGCCAGAAGAGTAGTGCAGAATGCGCGCGATCAAGTCGTGCTCGGCTCCGAGGTTACCGCTAATCAAGACACAACCCGTGCGCTTCGCTGTGCGGGCCACGATGCTTTTTAATCGGCGGGCCGCAGGGCCCGAGCCGATGATCGCCGCGGGGGTATAGTGGCGGTGAGCAGTCAGCAGGAGTTCGTTGATGTCCTCACGGATCGAACTTTGATTGGACTCTTGCGGGGCCGAAGCCATGACCAGTCCTGCTCCACGCTCGTGGAAAAGGATAGCACGCAGATTCGTGTCGCCACTCTGTGTACCAAGTGCCGTGGGGATAACTTGCACACCAAAAATGCGGTTAGGTACCTCTCCCCGGCTGCGTAGTTCCAAGCGGAAGGTTCGCGGGGTGCCAAGGTGGGCATCTCGCACGAAGGCTTCCAGTCCAGTCCCCGGGAACATCGCCCCCAGGCGCTGGCCAATGCACTTAGACCCAACGATGCCGATGGTACCGCGATCCGCATTGCGGACGATGCCTTGACCGTCAACGATCAACATTCCGCTGGGGCTGGGAGGACCTGCTTGGGCCTCGGGCTCGGCGGGAGCGAGCTTTTGGGAGCGCTCCTGCTCAAGTCGTCGGACTTGCTCCGCAATCAGGCGGTTCTGGGCACCGAGTTCCCCGAGCCGGACCCGGGTTCGTTGATGGGCCCCCAGCACGCTTTCGATGACCTCCATTTCGGAGCGGCCAAGCACTGCATCGCATCCTGCTTGGTACAGGTCCTGCATGCATTCGGCTGAAATCACGCCCTGGCGATAAACCAGGATCGGTGCTCCCGATTGCATGAGAATGGCTTTGAGGCTCTTGATGGCCTCTGGTGCTGCAATCTCCCCGTCAAGGGCGGCGGAAAGCAGCACAGCTTCCGGATGTTCCTCACGGGCGCTCGAAAGTGCAGTGAGTCCAGAATCAGCGACACTGATCTGGTACCCGAAATCGGATAAGCGGCTAGATAGAATAAGCCGCTCGGCGGAGTTAGACTCCACGAGTAGAACTCGAATCACGTTGTTAGTCTCCTTTTGCTGTAGACCCGCGGTCAGCGCACCTCAGCACAATCTCTTGCACTCTCTCTTGAGGGCGAGGCTCACGGGAGGTCCTCTTGTTTCTCTCAATGAGCATCCTCGACCATCATTCGCTGCATTTCTTGGATGAACTTCCAGAAAATGCGGAAGGTCTAGAGGCCGCATCCTTTTTAAGGAAAGTCTTAGGGCCCGAACAGGCTCTCGCAGCTACAGAGCAGCACTCTCTGCGCAGAAAGGCCTTCCTCCAACGGGGCAATCGGGACTTTAAACTTCTAACGCGCAAGGGCCTCGAACAGGCGACACACCCCATGGTCGCGGCCTGGCGGGCACGGGAGCTGAGCAAGATTTCCCCGGGCGGGTCCTTTTGGGATGCAACCTGTGGACTTGGTGCAGACAGCATTGCATTGGCACAGGCGGGCATGACCGTAGTCTCCAGTGACTTAGACACCAGGACCGCCCATTGCGCAGCCTACAACCTCTCGGAAGCTGAAGGCTTGACAGGGAATACCCTAGTCTTGTCCTGCGACGCAACGGAGGGCGCGGTGAAAGCATCCGGGATGCTGATCGACCCGGACCGACGGACGGCGGGGCGGCGACGCTTGAATCCCGCGGCTTGGTCCCCGAGCCTAGATCAGTGCTTGAAGCTTTTGGGGCAGGTGGAAATAGGCTGCGTGAAACTGGCGCCGGCCCTCGAACCCAATGAGGAAATTCTGAGCCAAGGAACCCTCTGTTGGGTCAGTCTCGAGCGGGAATTGAAGGAGGTCACCCTGTTCACCGGACTGGCCCGGGCGGAAAGCCCAGAACGCCGGGTGGTGGCCCTCTCCCTGGACGGGGGAAAAGCGACCCTTGCGGGGGTACCGATCACCCTCGCCCCTATGGATCCCGGAAAAGTGGGAGACATCGGATGGCTGGCCAATCCTGACCCGGCCCTACTCCGGAGCGGACTTCTGGAGTTCGAGGCCAAACGCCATGGCATGCTCCCCCTTGCCCCCCAATTGGCTTGGCTCGGCGGCCATGAGCGCCCCTCTTCCCCCTTTCTCAAGGCCCGCCAAGTCCTGGGAAGCACCCAGGCAGACCCTCGGCGCGTACGTAAAATGCTGGCAGAGCACGATGTGGGCCCGCTTGAGATCTGGAAACGGGGCCATCCGGACCCGGCGGAAGTCCTCGCCCGCCGCTTTCGAGGCCGGGGCAGCCGCCGAGCAATCCTGGCGATTGGACGCCTTGAGCAAGGGCACCAAGCCTGGCTTCTGGATCTGAACCCCGGCCCGAGCGCCTAAAACCCGGTCGAAGGGGCGCTTCCTGGTGGGCGATAAGGGATTCGAACCCCCGACCTACTCGATGTAAACGAGACGCTCTAACCAGCTGAGCTAATCGCCCCAGGAAGCTGACGGGTGGGATTCCCGCCCCAAGACGATAACCTACTGACCCCCCGGAGAGGAATCCCCCACACCCGGCGGTCAAGACCCCCCCCATG
>Ga0206679_10002191_pt1 | contig 15622 bp, 14 predicted proteins | sample M110012015metaG_FD_155464 | JGI IMG/M metagenome (GOLD analysis project Ga0206679, IMG submission 155464) | Ammonia-oxidizing marine archaeal communities from Monterey Bay, California, United States - M1 100m 12015 | ecosystem: Environmental > Aquatic > Marine > Intertidal zone | place: USA... | reverse complement strand
TCATAGATGGGATAAAATGTATTGAAGGCAAGATCACAGAACACCGCTGGATCATTAAAACGTCGATTCGAATTAAGGATCGAAATCTTTGTCATTTCCTCACCTGTTAATTCGAAGTCAAACAAAGCTATATTTTCTCGCAGTCGTTCCTTCTGACTGGTCTTAGGAATAATCGCAGTGCCCCGCTGCAATCCCCAGCGCAGGATCACTTGTGCGGGTGTACGTTTTAATCGGGTCGCCGCTGCTAGGACCGCTTCCGTGGTAAGAACAGATTCTTCAGCACTAGCCATATCTAGAGATAAATATGATAAAGCACCTAAAGGTGAGAACGCTGTCACTGCTAACTTATAATTTTTGGCAGCACGAAGCAGGCGCTCCTGAGTTAAGTGGGGATGAGATTCTATTTGCAGCATTGCTGGTTTAATTTTCGAATATGCCATCAAATCATGGAGAAGCGCGCTGTTGTAATTACATACTCCAATTTCTTTCACTAGGCCAGCTTCTACTAATGATTCCATCGCCAGCCATGTTTCATGGAGTGGAACCGGATCAATTTCCATCTTGGGTTTAGTGACCTCCGTATCAAAAAACCACTCCGGCGGATAACGCGTTGCAAAATCCACATACTTTAAGGCTATGGGAAAATGGATTAGATAGAGATCTAGATACTCGAGCCCAAGATCACTCAGAGACTTTTCGCAAGCGGCTCTCACATGCTCCGGTCGATGAAAAGTATTCCAAAGTTTGGATGTCACCCATAAATCGTCTCGTGAACAAAGCCCTGCAGAAAGTGTTTTACTGATCCCTTCACCTACTTCTAATTCATTGCCATAATCTGCGGCACTGTCAAGATGACGGTAACCCGCGTCGATTGCATCGACTACAGCCTGAGCTGTATCTGTTTTATCTATTTTCCAGAGACCCAAACCGACTGACGGCATCGTGCCTTTGCCCACTGTGATTGAATTCTTCATCTTTCTCCAGGTTTCTCCAGGTTTCTTTGTTTTGACTGGCCTTGTTGATCTTTTTGCCTAGTAAAATGGCTAACACAAGTCGGTCAGACCTTGTTTATTTGTATATTCTTCAATGTCGATTACTTCACCACATTCTATTGATTGTTGAGCGGCACTTGCTACTAACATTGCTCGAAAGCCCTGTTCTACGGTAGCACTGTCTACGCTCTTTCCTTCCAATTGATCAATCAAAGCCTCGTGTTCGAAATAGGTGGCGCCGTGATGACCACTGCGCTCAACTAGTTCTGGATAAGTAATATCTTGGGGCGTGTAGCGCTGGTGATCTGGGACTTCTACCATTATTTCTGCTTTGGACGATTTTTCGCGATCAAAGCTGGCGTGCTCAGAGGCAATCAAACGACCTTTTTCACCGGTCACTATCAATTCTTCGTAAAGCTCATTGGCAAACATATTGAGGATGAAATTGGCACGCACACCGTTACCATATTGAATGGTCACAAAGGCATTGTCATCGATATCAGACTTGCGCCCTGCATATTCAAAATCCAAAAAATTCACTGCTTGGCCTCCGCTAGCGTACACATGGGTGGGCTTCGCTTCTGCCATTAAATTTATAAGATCAAAATAGTGGCAGCATTTTTCGACTAAGGTGCCACCTGAAAACTCTCTGAACTTGTTCCACTGCCCAACTTTATCGAGAAAGGGTGGCCGGTATTCACACATAGAAATTGTTTTCACGCCACCGAGAGAGTTTAATTGTTTGACTTCATGAAAGGCATCTACATATTGGGCTTTGTAACGATACTGCATGCCAATTTGAATCGGCGAAGAGTAGTCCCTGCTTATCTCAACAATTCGTGCCCCATCTTCTAGGGTCGTAGCCATGGGCTTCTCGACAAATAATGGTTTACCTGACTCTAGAACGACTTCTAATACTTGAAAATGCGTAAAATTTGGTGTGCAAATTAATATTGCATCGATAGCATCATCCATACACGCAAGCTGCAAATTTTTATAACGCACGAGCTTTTCATCACTGTAAGTTCTGAAGGTTGATTCAGCTGTATCAAGGCTCATTTTATTAATGTCATAAATTCCATGGATTCGGGCGCGGCCTAACAATGTTGCCACGCGCATGTGTTCTCGACCAATTAGCCCGCAACCCACAATTAGCAAGTTATGTTTTGGTGAAATGTCAGATGGCAGTTGTTTTACTCTTGAGCTTCGTTCGCTGGATGTTTCAACAAAAAAACGATCTATAGATTCCATGGGGTTATTGATCCTGAGCTTCACGAGAAACGTCATTGATTAATACTCTAGGGGCGAGTGCAGGACCCTTACGGATGTACCGAGCCCAGACCAAAAAATTCCCGATCAACAGTGCTAGAACTAAAGGCCAGAAAGCTGGACTTAAGCCATTGACCAAACCAATTGGCGAGAATAATAAATACAATCCGACCACACAAGAAAACAGGGTAGTGGCGCAAGGGATAGCGAATCGCCAAGGTGTTAGGTCAATGAGTTCTCGCTTATGAAAAGTCCATTCTTCTTTTCTAGGCCGCAAGTGCCCGACCAAAAGCATGATGCCAATCTCTATAAAGAATAGTATGGCGTAAAGGTGTAAGAAATGAATATTAATGTAATCGTTTAACAAAAATTGAAAAACACCATAGGCAGTTATGTGAAAAACAATAACGATCTTAGGGCCTAATGCAGGAACATGGCGAGTGAACAAGCCAATCATTACTATTGCTATGACAGGAATATTATAAAACCCTGTAAAAATACGAACAATTTGCCAAAGCCCTTCCGTTGCATACTGCAACAGCGGCGCAACGATAAATGAGAACAATGCGATAGCTACACTAGCAATCTTTGCAATCTTTAACATATCGACTTCACTAACTTGATTGTTCTTAAGTGGTAAATAAACATCCAAGCAAAAAAGTGTGGCCGCACTATTCAGAAGCGAATTAAACGAACTAAAAACTGCCCCAAGTAATACCGCAAGAAAAAACCCCATGGCATAAACAGGCAGTACGTCTTTAATAAGCTGAGGATAAGCTAAATCTATAGACTCCATGCCTTCACCGTACAAATGAAAAGCTATGACACCAGGAATCATCATTAAAAATGGTACTAGGACTTTAAAAAAACCAGAAAAAAGCACACCTTTCTGTCCCTCGGCTAGATCTCGTGCTGCCAAAGTGCGCTGAATTACGTATTGATTGGTGCACCAATAAAATAAATTAGCGAATACCATGCCGGTAAACAGGGTGCCAAAAGGTGTAGGGTCTTCCGCTGAACCAATGGCATTCAGTTTATAGGTATCTGTGTTAACTATGATATCGAGACCGTTACCAACACTACCTTCTCCTAAAGCAGAGAGGCCGAGTATTGGCACTGCTAACCCAATGATTAACAAACCTATCCCATTCAATGTGTCGGAAATTGCTACTGCCCGAAGGCCGCCAAATATTGCGTACATAGCGCCGAGACAACCAATACTGATAATGGTAATTAAGAGGCCCTGACTGTAAGAGACTGACAACAAAGTCGGCACATCAAATAACTGCAATACAGCAATGGAGCCAGAATAAAGAACGCCAGGAATTGTCACCAGCCCATAACCAACCATAAAAAGAATGACTGTCATGCGACGCAGGCCGTCATCGAAACGATCACAAAGAAATTGTGGAAGTGTCGTAAAAGCACCTGCCAAATAGCGCGGCAAGAATATAAACGCCATCGCAACTGTTGCAACAGCGGCAGTCACTTCCCACGCCATACTACTTAAATTAAATCCGTAGGCTGAACCGTTTAGGCCGATGAGTTGTTCAGCCGACAGATTAGTGAGTAACAATGAGCCTGCAATAAAAACGGCGCCCAAGCCTCGGCCAGCCAGAAAATATCCATCCTGGGTGCTGACTTCACCTCGGGTCTTGCGGTACGAGATGTAAGCCACCAAAGCCATAAAGAAAACGGCTGTAATCAATGTGATGGTAATATCTTCAGTGTTCATTCTAATAATGTGAGGACTAAAAAAAGTAATAGAGGGGCGGAAGCATATTGGTATTTTTAGCCTAAAGATAGAGCGAAGAATGTCAGTTTGCGTCTAGCTAATAGCACCAGAAAATGCTGCCAAACTTCGGCTCACCAGCCTTCGCTACAACTCTCGCTTACGCACTGATGCTTGGACTGCAGGCGCCCACATGGATTGGCACTACTTGGTCGGAAGCCATGCATTTGGGCGCTATTTTGGCTCTACCCCAAATGTTATCCGTTAATTTAAATGATTCTCGAAATTGTGGAGTTCTCTGCTGTGTTAATTTACTGATATTCTTGGCACTACTTTAAAACGGAAAGGAATAAAAAAATGTCGAGCTACCTTGTTGCCAATTATGATGTTACAAACCAAGAAGGCTATAACGCGTATCTTGCAGCTGTGGGCCCAACAATTGTTGCCCATCAGGGAAAAATCTTGGTGGCTGGCCCAAACAGCACACCTGTTGAAGGGGATCCTGGTGGAGTTACGGTGGTGCTAGAATTTCCAAGCCGAGAAGCTTTAGAAGGTTGGTATAATTCATCTGAGTATCAGGAAATACTCAATCTGAGATTGGATAATACTGAAGGTGGTTTGGTATTCGCCGATGAATTTGTAGCGCCGACATAGATAGACCCAACAAAATCAATTCCATCATAAATTTGATGGACACAAGTAACTGCAAAAACAGCGTGGTTGATTATTAATAATGTATGACCTGCTTATTAAAAACGGTTTAGTAGTAGACGGCACTGGAGCCAATCCTGTTGAAGCTAACATCGGCATCCGAGATGGCGTAATTGTAGGCGTTGGAGATATAGATACTGCTGCTAAGAACACGATTGATGCTAAGGGATTGATTGTGACTCCAGGATTTGTGGACATCCATACTCACTACGATGGTCAAGTGACCTGGTGTGGAGAGCTAACGCCTTCATCAAACCATGGCGTGACTACTGCAGTAATGGGTAACTGTGGCGTAGGCTTTGCACCCTGCCGACCGAATGACAAAGAGCGGCTGATTTCTCTTATGGAAGGCGTGGAAGATATTCCCCATCCTGTGCTGGCGGAAGGTCTGCCCTGGAATTGGGAAACCTTTCCCGAGTATTTAGACAGCTTATCCGAACACCAATATGACATTGACTTCGCAGCACAGATTCCGCACGGGCCGCTTAGGGTTTATATCATGGGTGATCGCGGCGCCAATAGAGAGACCGCAACTGCGTCTGACATTGAGAAAATGGCTGAACTGACCACCGAGGCAATTGAAGCTGGAGCGCTGGGCTTTTCAACCTCACGTACGCTCAATCATCAAACTGCAGAGGGCCAACCAACACCGACGCTGACCGCTGAGATCGACGAGATGGTAGGCATTGCTAATGGAGTTGGCGCAGCAGGGTCTGGTGTCATGCAGGTCGTAACTGATTTCAAAGGCAGCGACAGTGAGTTTGAAATACTTCGACAAATGGTAAAGCAATCCGGGCGACCTCTCTCGGTCTCAGTTGCTCAGCACCACCGAGTTACAAATGGCTGGAGAAAGATCCTCGAAACTATTGAAGATGCCAATAACGAAGGTTTAGAACTAAAAGCACAAGTGTGCGGACGGCCTGTTGGCGTTCTGTTTGGTCTCGAACTCACTAATAATCCTTTTAGTGCACACGCACACTATCAGGCCATTGAATCACTTCCTTTAGAAGAAAAACTCATAAAACTGCGAGACCCATCAATCCGAAAGCAATTATTAGAAGAAGAACCTCAATTAGAAACTAATCCATTCATGCGCCAAGTACATTCTCGTTATCACGATATGTATGTCTTAGCTGATGAGCCTAACTATGAACCATCACCTATGAATAGCATAGCGGCTTTAGCAGAGAACCAGGGAGTCCACCCCCTTGAATTCTGCCTGGAAATTCTCACTCAAGACGACGGCAAGAATATGATCTACTACACCTTTCTTAATTATGGTGAAGGATCATTGGAACCTGCAAAAGAGATGATGGAACATCCCAATACGATCCTTGGTCTTGGCGATGGTGGCGCTCACTGTGGCAGCATTTGCGACGGTAGCTTTACCACACACATGCTTACTCACTGGGTTCGCGATCGAAGTCGCGGTGAGAAACTTTCTCTACCCTGGGTAATAAAAGCCCATTGTCAGGACACTGCTCACGCAGTTGGTCTTAATGATCGGGGCATAATTGCAATCGGATACAAAGCTGACATTAATGTCATTGATCTGAAAAATATGAAATTACATAAACCCGAAGTACATTATGACCTGCCAGCTGGAGGCCGTCGTCTAATGCAATATGCTGACGGTTACGTGGCAACAATTGTCAGCGGTGAAATCATTTACCGTAACGGTGAAGCAACGGGAGCCCGGCCAGGGAGATTAGTTCGCGGAAGTCAATTGGCCCCGAATGAAGACTCACTGCAGTGAGTTTTGGAATCACTAAAACCATACCAGCATCACGGGGTGATGAAGGTATCGACAAACTTTTTGATGAATCGATCAATGAGTTTGAGTTTCACATGGCGGGGAAACCATCCAGACTGAAAGAGGGTGATTTTGTTTATACAATTTTTAACGATAAATTGAGGGGCAGACTTAAGATTACACATATAATAAGCGGGGCGACCAATCCAAATTCAGGAAGACCGCGAACATTGATAATCGTGAAATGTCCTGGTGAGAAAATTAAGAAAATAATTCCACGAAAAGGCCATCGTGGAACACGCTACTATGATGGTGCTGACTGGAAATAGTAACTAGGCTTTAGGACCTCCTAAGCCCGCGGCGCAATCTCGAAAACCCAAACCTCTCCCGCTGCTATTAATTCACGATTAATAGGGTTACGATATTTTGAAGCTTTCTTTTCGATTACCCAGTCAAGTTCTGGACCCTCAGTGATTCGTTTGAGTGTGCGCTCATACCTGGCTTCACCTATTCTCAACTCAGCTGCACCGTCGCCTTCGGCAGCTCGAACCGCCCACTGCTTCCACAAGCGACCAAGTGATGTGCCCATATAGTCGCAGGTAACAAAAATTCGGCCGTTGCTCTCAATAATAAAAGTTGTTCTGGAATCTTGAGTTTCATTTAGTTGTAACTCCACCAGACGAATGTCGTCTGTAAAGCTCCAGTTCGGTTCAGCACCCCGATATAACTCTCCGCTTGTAAACATGCCTCCCCGAAAAACGACAGAAGGCCCATCATCACCTCGAGCATCTATCCATAGGGTTAAAACTACGACGAGGGGAATGAGTGCGACAAGACCGAGAAGCTGGCCGGCGATTGTTATTATTTTCATATCTATATTCATAAGACTCCCAGGATTGAAAGTAAGCATACCGCGGATTTATCCCACATTGCCAAGATTTAAAATCAAAACAATATCTAGCAAGTACAATCTATTCAGGCCATGCAAGCCAGAAATACTGTAGTGGATTTTACCCTCGCCAGCTCAATTGGCGGCTCAAAAACTGATGATTTACAATCGGATCGCTTTACGTTGACCCGCTTTGTTCTTGACCCCTTTGTTCTGTTACTCTGAGCACCCCATATCATTTATCAATTTAGAGGATCTTTATTTTGTTTAGTCATGTCATGATCGGCGCAGATGACGTCGAAGCAGCAAAGGCATTTTACGATGCTACTTTAGGAACCTTAGGCGTCGAACCCGGATTTATCGACTCCTATGGAAGACTGTTTTATCGAACCAAGACCGGTATGTTTGGAATAACCAAGCCCATCAACGGTGAACCAACCACTAATGGAAACGGCAGCACGCTTGGGTTTGCAGCAGAAAGCCCGGAGCAGTGTGACGCCTGGCATGCAGCAGGTATGGAAAATGGTGGCCTAGCTATCGAAGACCCGCCAGGAGTCCGTGAGGGCGGAGGCATGAAGATGTACCTTGCCTATCTTCGTGACCCTGCAGGAAATAAAATCTGTACTCTCCATATGATGAACGCAGAGTAACCTCTTCCGAAATCTCTTTCACAGAAGCTTCGATTAATCATTTTGATGATTGCTTGGAGTTTCTGTTTGTATGGTTTCGCACAAGAATAAATAAACCCTCGTCACAAAACTTAATATTGATGAAGCGCTCAATTAACTATTTCTGCTGCGGAAACCTTGCTATTCCAAAACTACCGTAGATTCCACCTATCCAAATTTCATCATCAGCATCTATAGCGACAGTGCCAAGCTCGAAGAAATCATTGCCATCATAATCAACTAACTGCTCAACACTCAAGGAATCCGGATTCACTTTCGCGACTCGCGCGGCAGATAATTCACAAGGGTTCTCATCAGGACAGCGACTTATATGACCTGCCGCGATTACACGCCCATCTGTCCCCCAGCGAACATTGTCCACATTAAAACCAACCGGGATATGATCAATTTGCACCGGCGTCTTACCTCGAGAAACTCTGATTAAGGCACGGTCGCTCCATCCACCGACATAAAACCATTCTCCATCTGCAGATGATACCAAACCATTTGGCCCCAGCATGTCTGAACCAGGAACTTTTACCCAGTCGGTAGAAGGATGCCATTCCCATAGCTCACCACCTGCCGTATCAAAATTAGTCGCGCCCAAATAACCGTCAGGTAATGCGGTAATGGAGTTAATTCTGCGCGTTCCTTCAGGGGCGGGTATGCAGCCAATCCAAGTTAATGAAGGAACATCCCCCCTGACATCAAGGTTAAAGACTTCTACCGCTTCTCGAGCACCATGCCCTACAACATACAGAATATGTTGGCCATTACTACCTTGCCTGAGCGTTAAACCATGGGGCTGAAAAATTCTAATGGGGCCAGGGCATTCTTGGTAAGTCACATTATTAAAGTTTGGTGGTGCTGCATTGACAGGATAAATATTTTCTACTTGATGGCTAGAAACATGCACCGCGTATATCGGTCCTTCGGAATCTGAGATACGACCTGATGCAATCACCCAATCGGTATTCGGAATCCGATACAAGTCTTCAGGGTTGGTAATGCCACAAACAAATAAAACGTTACTATCCACTTCACAAGCTGTTGTTTGTGCAGGATAAGACCCCTGACCCATAGCATTCCAAGGCACGCACGTAACTAATATAAATCCTAACAAGATCCTTAGCATCACTAATTCTCCAATAGACCCCGACTAGGGACGGTTAAATAATTTATGTTCCTAATTGCACTCTACTTTGATTCTAAATTGATCTATCGGTAATTTTTCAATTCAGTGAACCAAGAAATTCGATCAGCAATCGATTAGTATCTTCCGGTGCCTGCTGCTGATTACGGTGGCCTATACCTGACTGAAGAACTATTCCTCGCAAATCTTCAAAATGTGGTTGTGCGCGAAGTTCTAATTCATCCTGAGTTGCACCGCGGTTAACAATGTCTAATTCACCGGCAATAAATAGCGCTGGTTGTTGAATTTTTGCACCATCAAGCTCTGAGGTAAGTTCCCAGTTTAATGCCCCATTGCGATAATAATTAATTCCACCTTCAAATCCAGACTTTCTAAATTCGCTCACATAGTACTTCAAATCTCGTTCGCTCAGCCATGCAGGCAAGTGAACCGGTTCACCTAATCTTTTTATCCAACCCCCTGCGATAGCTCGAGCATCCGTTACTTCGGGTGGATGGACCGGGGTTCCAGGGGATCGCGATGTATAAAGACGTGCAATCAGCGCCTCTGGATCAGCATCGAACTCAGCTTCGGCTACACCTGGATCTTGAAAGTAACTGACGTAAAAGAATTCGTCTTCTGGATCTTGTCGAACAGGCCGTTCCGGCTTGTTTTCTGAGCGGCCACCATAGAGAACACTTAAACCGACAACCGCATCAATTTTTTCTGGGTATAACAATGCAGTGTGCCAAACTATAGGTGCACCCCAATCATGTCCGACGATAACAGCAGATTCTTCGTCTAACGCAGTTATTATTCCAGCAACATCGGCGGCTAATTCCTTAATATTGTAATCTTCTGTAGCAAAAGGAAGTGTAGAACCACCGTAGCCACGCATGTCAGGTGCAACCACTCTGTAACCTGCTTGGGCGAGAGCGGGTAATTGATGCCGCCAGGAATACCAAGATTCCGGCCAGCCATGGACAAGAATTACCAGCGGTCCTTCGCCCGACTCCACTATACGAAGTTCAATTCCATTAGATTCAAGTGTTCTAACTTCAGCGCCAAATTCTGCTGCTAAATCAATTGTTTGATTATCAATAGCATTACCCTCACTCAAATCTGCCTTAGGATCAAATCGGAAAAAGTACCGGGGCGGAAATCCGGTCAAGAATCTAAAACTAAATGGTACAGCAAAATCGATGGAGCCCTTATCGTGTTCTGCTCCTTCAAGAACTACAGCAGTGTAGTTCCAAGTTTCACCCTGATAGGTTAATTGTACATCCGAATTTCGTTGGATTCTTCGAGCCCATGCACGCGGCCAATGATTAACTGCAACATAGATTTGACCATCGAGATCAAGGCGAGCGACCACCCGATCAATAGCCTCACCATCTTCTTCAAAAGAAGTAATTATCATGGTGCCGTCATATGTCGGTTGGTTCGTGCCAAGCAGAGTCTCAAAAAGTATAACGATGACTGCATAAAAAATAAGAAAGCAAATACCGATCTTAATCGCCCTCTTTTTTGTCAAGATCGCCATGATTTAGCACCTTTGTTGGAAGGAAGAATTAGTGAATTGCTTAAAATTACCTTGATTTTAAGCTCGCGGCACCCTCTTTCCAGCAAGAAGCGTTTCAAACGGAAATAATCTTTGAGTACCAGATCTAACATTTTCATAATTATCAATAAAATTGAAATTACCTTCTCGTAGTTCAAGAATTGCGATATCAGCTGGCGCACCCAAATTGAGCGTACCCTTGTCTCTGAGAAACGGAAACACCCTCGAGGGATTCCAGGTTGAAGTGGCGACTACAGAATTAAGTGGCATACCAAAATTCAAAAATTTCGACATTATGTTTGGATAGTTTCGTACTCCTGGAGCACTCCGACTGGTAGAAAACCCGTCGGTGGAAATTGTATCTGGCCAGAACCCTTCTGCCATAATCGCATCGAAAGTATCCCACCGAAGATGATCTACCCGACCGTTGGCCACATCGAACCAGATTCCTCGTCTTCTTGCCTCTAATATTTCCGGAAGGATTTTACCATCTTCATCAATAATTGCATTTGGTGGAGGTGCATACATGTGAGTGACAACATCGCCTGGTTTTAGTTCTGCTGCCAAATCCGCCATAGATGAAGCTGATTGCCCCATATGTATCATGAGTGGCATATTGAAATAAGAAGCTACTTCTTGTGCACGGCGAATGACAGTCAGGTCATTTGCGGTCACCCCTTCTGTCATGCGTGCTTTTACGCCGACAATATAATCGAGATTGCGAGCAATTGCTGCTTTCGCTACTTCCACATTCGCCAGAGAAAGATTGGCGGTATCGCCCTCTGGAATGACACCTTGTCGTCCAATATTCAGTAAAATTTTAGCTGGTTGTGGAGCAGAGCGCGCGACTGCAATAATTTCATCGACATTATCTGCACCGGCAGAGCCTGCATCTACCCAACCGGTAACACCATCGGACAAACAAATGTGGGGGCCTTGATCATCTTGAGCATAGTGCGCATGAATATCGAGCAAGCCTGGTATAACGATTCGATCAGATGCATCGATTTCCTCGGGAGCAGAACCCTCAATCGAGGAAGCTATGGAAGCGATTCGATTTCCAGAAATCGCAACATCAGCAATAGCATCAAGATTTAACGAAGGATCAATTACTCGGCCGCCCCGCACGATTAAGTCAAAAGACTGTGCTATGAGACTTTTAGGCCTAAAAAATAACGCGGCTCCTGCTGTAGTTTGGACGAACTGTCGCCTTTTCATGGGCTCTCCTGCGTGCGTTATGGGTTAGGGCATAAAGCATAAGAGTTAATTACTGCTTTAAGCAATCAATCTACGAGGTTGCTGTCAAACGCCAGTCGCTATTGTCGATGCGAGACTTAAAAAGTGCCAATTTAGAAATAAATGGTATAGTAAAAAATTACCTTACAAAGCTTATTTGCCTCGTGCCAAAGAAACCAAAAGCGAGCAAAAAACTAAGTTGCCAACAAGAAAAAAGCCCTAGTTCACACCAGGGCTTCCTCAAAATCAGGTATCTATACTACTCAGGTTTCTGGAATACAAAAAAGAAGCGATCAGTCATGTTTGGAATCTGACCAACTTCTTGGGTTAAATCATCGCTTTCTTGAAAGAACATGTCAGACACACGATCTAGAACGAAGCCCGCCTGCTGCACTTGAAAGATGACCGATACGGGATCTTCTCTCCGACCGGTAGCACCAGTTTCTTCTTTCATGTGACGACGAGTATGGTCAATAATCACGTATTCGCCTCCTGGCTTTAAGGTTGCGAAAACCTTTGCATTGATGCGTGCATTATCGGCTTCATTAAAATTGTGATATTCGCGAACATAAAGAAATTTGTCAGCAGAGCCATCAGGAATCCCAAAGTTTAGTTCGCCAGGCACATAACGGCCTTCGGATCGACTAAAGTTATTTTCAATTGGAACAGGGTGAACCATAGCCATTTCTGGCATCTCTACCCAATCACCCCAGCGATCGAAAGTGCCTTGGCTATCCACAGCCATCAGATGTCCGTTATCCCTCAAGACAGGGCCAAGAATCTTGGTGTAGTAGGCTTGAGCTGCTGGAATGAATTCGACAACGGTCATGTCATCTTCCAATCCCATAAATTCTATTGCGTTTACAGGGTCACGATCTGTGTCCCGCGCTAACTCAGCATCGGTACGGTGATCCATTTGCATAACTGCCTGAACTTTCTGTTGTATGGAAGAAAGTTGAGCGCTTGCTAGGAATGGCGTCACGAGCAATGTGATAGCAAGGAGAATCTTAGTAATTTTCATCATCATTCTACTCTTGTTTATTGGTTGATTGTGTAAAGACCGGAGTTAACCAACAACGCTTGTAAAAGTCTAGTGATACCGCGCTACGGAACACCGTTAAAGCAACGTTACTTAAAATGTGAGGCGATTAATGATCAAAATCACTAGCATCATGTCGTTCGCGTAAACGCAGTTCTTCCGGGCCCCAACTTCGATTAACTCGACGCCCGCGGATCACCGCTGGCCGCTCTTCAATTTCCATCGCCCAGCGAACTACATGAGTATAAGACTCGACATCTAAAAATTCAGCCGCGCCATAAATGTTGTGAAGCACCAATCCCCCATACCAGGGATACGTAGCCATGTCTGCGATGTTGAATTGATGACCACAGAGAAATTGGCGAGACGCAAGATTTTGATCCAATACATCAAGTTGACGTTTAACTTCCATAGCATAACGATTAATAGGGTATTCCAATCGATCCGGTGAGTAAGCATAGAAATGACCAAAACCACCACCCAAGAAAGGAGTAGCTCCCATCTGCCACATGAGCCAGGAGAAACACTCTGCTCGTTCGCTATAATCTTGGGGTATGAAGGCATTAAATTTTTCGGCGAGGTAAATTAGTATTGCTCCTGATTCAAAAACTCGGGTAGGTGGATTGGTACTCTTGTCAAGCAGAGCAGGAATTTTTGAGTTGGGATTGATAGAAACAAATCCACTGCTGAATTGTTCGGCTTCATTAATTCTTACTAGGTAGGCATCATATTCCGCTCCCTCATGTCCGAGCGCCAAGAGTTCTTCCAGTAATACAGTTACTTTGACGCCATTAGGAGTGGCGAGCGAATATAATTGCAATGGATGTTTGCCAATGGGAAGTTCTTTCTCTTCGAGTGCTCCTGCCGTTGGTCGATTGATTTTCTCAAACTTACCACCACTCGGGGCATCCCATTTCCAAACTTTGGGAGGAATATACTTCTTCATTACTCATTTCCTTTTTTACGAAACTATTAACTAAATCAAGTATAGAATTAGGCTATATTCTGCTAAAGAGCTGGGTGTTTTAGGTGCCAGTCATTCGCTTGCTCAAATGCATATCCGAGCCGAAATAATGCTAACTCCGACAATTTCTTGCCTAATAATTGAATTGCGTAGGGGCGGTTGCCAGCGGAAAATCCGCAGGGCAAAACAAGACCGGGGGTGCCTGCCAAATTTGCTGGAATAGTGAATTGTCCCTGAAAGTGCTTAATTATATCGCTCATAGCTTTAGCATCTCCGTACTGCGCTTCTTTATTCGCCTCGAATACAAATCCGCCAGCTGGACAAATAACAGCATCTACTTTCGCAAGCTCATTTTCAAATTGTTGGCAGTATTGATGACGCTTCTCCATAGCTAATGAATAATCAGAATCATCCGTCGACAAACCTAGCTCTAAAACTCCCTTCAAATAACCACCATATTCGTCTGCTCGCTCTGGAAAAGTTTGAGCATGTGCTTTAGCAGCTTCGTAGCCGGTAATTGGTAACCAAAGGTTTCGTAACTCCATTGGATCTGAATCCGGCATTGAAACTTTTACAATTTTTGCTCCAAGTCTTTCAAAATCTGAAATAGCGCTTTCGATGGCACCAACTAAACCAGGGTCAGTTCCTTGTTTAAAATAAGATTCATCGATGCCTAATTTTAAGTTGGCAATATCGTCATTCAGCTGTGGAATAATATTTGGGATTTCCTGTTTGAATGAAGTTGAATCATTTTTATCTGGCCCCGCAATTGCGTCAAAGACTATGGCTGCATCTTTGACCGACCGAGTCATTGGTCCAATATGGTCTAGCGAGGCCGCAAGTTCCATCACTCCGTAACGAGAGACCCTGCCATAAGTAGGCTTCAACCCAACAGTGCTATTAGCCATTGAAGGGTAGCGAATTGAGCCACCAGTATCGGTCCCCAATGAAGCAAAACAAAGTCCTGCCGCTGTTGCTACACCGGAACCAGAGGAGGAAACTCCCGCCCAAAGGTCCGAGCCCCATGGGTTGATTGGTATGTCGAAGTCCGGGTTGTACCCGGAAAGAGCACCTTCCGTAAGATTCAACTTACCAAGTAATATTGCGCCTGCATCAAGCAGTTTGTCTACGGCAGTGGCATTGAACTCTGGTACAAAATTGCGTCGTACTTTCAAACCGCCTGAGGTCGGCACGTTTTTGGTATAAAACAGATCTTTAACTGCAATAGGTACTCCATGCAGTGGTCCTTTATAATTCCCAGCAACTATTTCTTGCTCAGCTTTTAGCGCCGCTCCCATTGCAAGATCAGCACAAACATAGGCATAACTATTTAGACCTGCATCAACAGATTCGATCCGATTCAACATAAACTCTGTCAACTCAACTGGTGAGATTTCTTTACTCTTTAGTAAAGATGCAACAGAACTTATATTTGCGTACTGAATTGATTCACTCATAATTTCATTCTTAGAAAGTGAAAAATAAAAAGGCAGTGTTATTTACCAATAACACTGCCTTTTTTCGTAGATCTCGTTCTTTTACAATGCCTTTCTTCTACGTTTCCCTTCTAACCTATTTTTCTCTCTCAATTACCACCAATCTGTAGTCATCAATTATTATAATTGACAAGTTAAACTTTGTTGACGGCATCAGCCATAGCCTCTAAAACGTCAGCT
>Ga0206679_10002188_pt1 | contig 15630 bp, 16 predicted proteins | sample M110012015metaG_FD_155464 | JGI IMG/M metagenome (GOLD analysis project Ga0206679, IMG submission 155464) | Ammonia-oxidizing marine archaeal communities from Monterey Bay, California, United States - M1 100m 12015 | ecosystem: Environmental > Aquatic > Marine > Intertidal zone | place: USA... | reverse complement strand
GCTCGTTTTCTGTGCGTTTATATCACATATAAAAAAGAAAAAAAACACAAAAAATAGGGTAGATATTTTCTTCACTTAAAATATTTTAGGTCGTTAACAATTTATAGACGAGGTAAAATCTATAGGGTTGCTTACATTAAAGATATTCAAAACTCGAAAGAATCCATAAATTTTGTGGTGAAATTTCCCTTTACAAAATCTTCGTTCTCCATAAGCTTTTGGTGAAAAGGAATCGTAGTCTTAACTCCTTCAATAATATATTCACCCAATGCTCTTTTCATTTTTAAGATTGCTTCATCCCTGGATCTGGCTACTACAATTAATTTCGAGATCATTGAATCATAGTTAGGAGGGATGGTATAACCGGAATATACATGTGCGTCTATACGCACTCCGTGTCCACCAGGGCAGTGATAGTCTGTAATGGTTCCAGGACAGGGACGGAAGCCGTTGTTGGGGTCTTCAGCGTTAATCCTGCATTGTATGGCGTGCATTATTGGGAAATAGTTTTTACCAGAAATTTTTTCTCCTGCAGCTATTTTAATCTGCTCTTTTACCAAATCATGGTTAATAACCTCTTCTGTAATCGTGTGCTCAACCTGAATTCTGGTATTCATTTCCATGAAATAAAATTCTTTGTTTTTATCCACCAGGAATTCCACAGTACCCACCCCTTCATATTTCACTGCTTTAGTCGCCTTAACCGCAGCTTCCCCCATTTTTTTCCTTAGCTCTTCAGTCATAAAAGGAGACGGGGTTTCTTCCACAAGTTTCTGGTGTCTTCTTTGAATAGAACAATCTCTTTCTGATAAATGACAGGCATTACCGTATTGATCTCCCGCAACTTGAATTTCAATATGGCGCGGTTCTTCGATGAATTTCTCCATATAAATCCCATCATTTCCAAAAGCAGCTGCCGATTCTTGTTTTGCCGAATCCCATGCCGCCTCCAGCTCCTCCTCCTTCCAAACTATACGCATTCCTTTTCCGCCTCCTCCTGCAGTTGCTTTCAGGATAACAGGATACTTAATCTCTTTTGCTTTCGCCTTTGCATCTTTAGTGTCTTTTAAAAGGCCTTTGGATCCCGGAATACATGGTACGCCAGCTTTAATCATTGTCGCCTTTGCTGTAGCCTTGTCTCCCATTCCCGATATTTGTTCAGGGAGTGCACCAATAAATTTTATTCCATGCTCCTGACAGACCTTAGAAAACTTTTCGTTCTCAGAAAGAAACCCATAACCCGGATGAATTGCATCAGCATTTGTGATTTCTGCAGCAGAAATAATATTTGGTATGGATAGATACGATTTAGCACTGACCGGAGGGCCTATACAGACGGCCTCGTCAGCAAAGCGTACTGGTAATGAATCTTTATCTGCAGTAGAATACACTGCAACCGTCTGGATTCCCATTTCTTTGCAGGTGCGTATTACCCGTAATGCAATTTCGCCCCTGTTTGCAATTAATATTTTCTTGAACATAAATGGCTTTTTTAACTCTATACAGGCTCAATGAGAAACAATGGCTGCTCATAATCAACTGGGCTTGCATCATCCACAAGAACCTTAACAACCTTTCCAGATACTTCTGCTTCTATTTCATTGAACGTTTTCATTGCTTCTATTATACAAAGCTTATCTCCAACTTTAAACGTGGTTCCCACATTTATAAACGGATCTTTTTCTGGTCCTGGAGATCTATAAAAGGTCCCAATCATTGGGGAGGTAATCGTTATGTATTTATCATTCTCCTCTTCCTTGTTTTCTGTTTCTTGCGGTGCGGATTTTTGTGGCTCCGCTAATGGTGCTTGTGAAGAAGGTGTCGCCACAACAGACTGTTGAGGCTGAACAATTATTGGCTGTTCTTTTGATGCTCTACTTCCAGAAATGGTGACTTTACAATCTTCTTTTTCAACCTGAACCTTTCCTATACCTGTCTTAGATACCAGTTTTATTAATTCTTTGATCTCGTCAAAATTCATAGCTTATTGTTTTTTTTAATTCGATTTTCGCAATATTACGTATTATATGCCCATTTTAAATAAACAGCTCCCCAGGTGAATCCCCCTCCAAAAGCGGATAAAACAATATTATCCCCTTTTTTTAGCTGGTTTTCATAATCCCATAAACATAAAGGCAGGGTGGCGGCGGTGGTATTTCCATATTTTTCAATATTAATCATTACCTTTTCTCTTGATAAACCCATTCTATTTGCTGTGGCATCAATTATTCTTAGATTGGCCTGATGAGGCACCAGCCAGTCCACGTCTTCGCTTTTTAAATTGTTTTTTTCCATTATTTCAGCCGAAACGTCTGCCATGTTGGTTACTGCAAATTTAAAAACCTGCTTGCCCTCCTGCTTTACGTAGTGCATCCTTTTTTCTATTGTTTCAGCCGTAGGCGGGTGAAGAGATCCTCCTCCTGGCTGAACCAGAAAATCTCTGCCAGAACCGTCGCTTTTCAAGATAAAATCCTGCACCCCAAGTCCTTCCGTATTTGGTTCTAATAAAACGGCGCCTGCTCCATCTCCAAAAATAATACACGTTGTTCTGTCTTCAAAGTCTATTATGGAGGTCATTTTATCAACACCCACAACGATTACTTTTTTATACTTTCCTGTCTCAACAAACTGAGCACCTGTAGCAAGTGCATATATAAATCCAGAACACGCTGCTTTTAAATCAAAACCCCAGGCATTCTTCATTCCTGATTTATCACAAAGAACATTTGCTGTGCTGGGAAATGGGTAATCTGGTGTAACGGTTGCAACCACAACAAGGTCTATTTCAAGCGGGTCAATGTTCAACTTGTTTAATAATCCGGTTACCGCTTCGTGGGCCATGTCCGAAGATGCCCCTTCTTTTAAGTATCTCCTCTCCTTTACTCCTGTTCTTGTCGTAATCCACTCGTCAGAAGTGTCGACAATTTTTGCTAAATCGTGATTGGTTACAACATTGTCTGGAACATGTCCATAAACCCCTGTTACCGCGGCAGATACTTTCATTTTATTTAAACGCTTTTCTTATCTTCTTAGCTAAGCCAGAAGACGCAACTTCATACGAATGTAATAACATATTTTTAATTGCAATCTCATTTGAGATTCCATGGCCAATGATTACATTTCCTCTAATGCCCAATATTGGTGTCCCTCCATAATTTTCATAATTAAACCTATCGAAATATTCATCGTTTATTCCTCTCTGTTTTATTAACGAATACATTCCTTCCGCTTGTTTTAAAACTACATTTCCCGTATAGCCGTCACACACAATAACATCTGCCACTCCAGTAAATAAATCTCTTCCTTCCACATTGCCAATGAAATTAATTACGTCAGTAGATTTTAACAATTCATGGGCGGCAATTGAAAGCAGGTTTCCTTTTGACTCTTCCTCTCCAATATTGAGAAGTGCTACTTTTGGTTGTTTTTTACCTAGTACATATTGTGCATATATAGAACCCAGAACGGCAAACTGTGAAAGAACATCCGCCTTACAGTCTGCATTAGATCCAACATCCAGTAGTATTGTTTTATCTCCTGTAATTGTGGGTAGTGTAGACGTTATACAGGGCCTTATAACTCCCGGAATTGTTGTTGATTTATATATGGCCCCAACAAGCATAGCTCCTGTATTTCCTGTTCCTGAAAATACATCTATTTTTCTTGTAGATAACCAGTTCAGTCCAACTGATATTGAGCTCTTTGGCTTTTTTAATATCGCTCTTGTCGGGTTGTCTCTAAACGTAATTTGATCTGGCGCATGTATTACCTGAACCCTACTTAAATCTACATCTGAAAATGACGCATGTGATTCGACCTGCTCTTTGTCTCCAAAGAGAAAAAAAGAAGCCGCTGGCAACTCTTGCATAGCCAGCTTTAAACCTTCTAAGTTTACTTTTGGTGCAAAATCACCTCCAGAAACATCTAGACCAATTCTCATAGGAGAAGAGCCTTTATGCTTCTATTTCCTTCTCTGCAATCACCTTACCTTTATAGTAAAGCTTTCCCTCGTGCCAGTGTGCATGGTGAAATAGGTGCGGTTGACCTGTTGTAGGACAAGTGGCAACGTTACTTGCTGTTGCTTTTACATGTGTCCTTCTTTTGTCTCTTCTTGTCTTCGAGATTTTCCTCTTAGGATGTGCCATATCTATTAATTTTTAGTTCAGTTTATTTAACTTTTCCCACCTCGGGTCAATGTTGTTCTTTTTTGTTGAGTGATTTTGGTATTTATTAATTAAAGTGACCATTTCTTCGTTACATTCCTCTTTTTTGTGTTTTGGATTAACCGGCAATGCAACTGTAATCAACTCATAAACCTGCTGAGCAATGTTTATCTTATATTCATCTGGTGATAAAACTATTAAATTTTCATCTTCTTCGTTTTCCGTGCCAAACTTATAATAATTTATCATCTTGTCTTCTATTGGAGCCTTAACGACTTCATTGCATCGGCAACAGTTTAGCTCTACGACGCCCTGAATAAAAAAGTTTCCAATCAATATGGTTTCTTTCTTCTCCAGCATTAACTCAACATGTATTTCTCCTTTTTCAATGAATGAAAAGGGGAAAGAATCAAAGAACGAGTCCCCAACAATAAAACGAAACAAATGCGTTCCTTGCTTTAATCCCGCAAAGGGTATGTCAAAACTTTTCTCCACCGCTTGTTTTTAAAATTGGGTTGGCAAAGATATTAATTTTTTTTCAAACCCTTTGATTTCACGCTGCCTTTATGGTCTTTGGTTTCTTTTTTGAATTCCAGGGGGTTTTTCATGTTCTCTTTAAACCGTAATCTTGACCTGTAAATATCCATGGCTAAATAAATAGCATTACGCATCGAGGTTTCCGATGCCTCTCCCTTCCCGCAGAGGTCAAAAGCTGTTCCGTGGTCCGGAGACGTTCTTACTATAGGAAGTCCTGAGGTAAAGTTTACGCCTTCATCAAAAGAAAGAGCTTTAAAGACAGATAATCCTTGATCGTGATACATGGATAAGATTCCGTCATAATTTTTTCGAGAATCAGAGCCAAAAAAGCCGTCTGTTGGAAAGGGGCCAAAAGCTAAAATTCCTTTTTCCTTGAGGGTTTTAATCGCTGGAAGCACTATCTCTATTTCCTCGTTCCCCATTTTTCCGTTTTCTCCACAATGTGGGTTTAAGGATAAAACTGCAAGTTTTGGGTTAAGGATGCCAAAATCTTTTTTAAGAGAATGGCTAAACGTAACCGCCTTGTCTATAATTAATTGTTTATTGATCTTTTCTGAAACCTCCTTTAAGGGAATGTGTGTCGTTACCAATGCTATTTTCATAATAGAAGAGCATAGAATCATGAGGCCTTCATTTCCATTAGATAAAGAAGAAAAGTACTCTGTGTGACCGGGGAAATCAAAGCCCGCATTCTGACATACGTTCTTGGAAATTGGAGCAGTAACTATGGCGTCAATGCTCCCGCCAGAAATATCTTCTGATGCTCTTTCAAGAGCCTGTATCGCTGTTTTTCCTGCTTCTACATCCTCTTTTCCTTCAGATACAGTAACTTCCTGCTCCGCCACATTGATGACGTTTATCTTGTTTTTCTTTGCCTTATCCGCTTTTTTAACGACAAGTAACTGGGTCTGGTCCATTCCCAGCTTATTTTTATAGTGGTTCAGGACTTTTTCATCTCCGTAAATAATTGGGGTCACCCTATCTAAAATTCTATTGTCTTCTAACGATTTTAAAATAACCTCAGGGCCTATTCCGTTAATGTCCCCTATTGTAATCCCTAAATTTATATTGACTAATTCACTCATTTTCTATAATTCTAAAGAAGCGATCTATCATTTTTTTCTTGATTCGGTATAGCTCGTGCCGAATTAAAGAGTTCAATCCCCTTTTTCTTGTTGGTAAAATTAGCTTATTAAACTATACAGTTGAACTAAATTCTTATCAATATAATTTTTTATTAAAACGGGCAATGGATACCTGCTTAACTCATTTAAGTCGACGGGGAGCATTCCCTTGGGGGCCTTCTTTAAGCTGGAAGCTTTTACAATAATAAAGCAGGCATTTATTGTTTGATGTGTGAGTAAATGTTTTCTCTGTATTATATTGAATTCACTAGTCTGGGGCGTGATTTTTTCTTCAAGATCCTCTGCTGAAGAAAATTCCTGCAAGTGAAAGTCATAAAGGTTTCTCCATATGTCTTTTTCTGTTCTTTTCCGAAGAAATAAGATGTTCTCTTCAAAATTGACGAATACAGTATATAGAAAATATCTTTGTTTGTTTTTTGTTTTTCTGATTTTAACAGGGAGCTCTTTTACTTTGCCTTGTTTTCTTGAAATACATTCTAAATCAAAGGGGCATATATTACATTTAGGTGTTTTGGGTAAACATACCAGGGCTCCAAATTCCATAATCGCCTGATTGTGCGATGCGGGGTCTTTTTTATTAAGTAGCTTTTTAGCTGCCTGTGTGAACTCCCGGACTCCTTCAGTTGAATTAATCGGAATATGAATGTTGTATATTCTACTAATCACGCGATACACGTTTCCGTCCAGCACTGCCTGTGCTTCTCCAAATGAAAACGATGCTATGGCCGATGCAGTGTAGGGTCCAATTCCTTTTAATTTTATCAGCTCATCGTATGAGCTCGGGAATTTTCCATTTAATTCGTTCTCTACAAATTTTGCTGTCGAATGTGCGTTTCGGGCTCTCGAATAATATCCCAGCCCTTGCCATAAAGACAACACCTCTTGTTCTTTTGCTCCCGCCAGATCTGTAATACACGGATAACGGTCTATGAATTTTAAATAGTAATCCATTCCCTGATCAACTCTCGTTTGCTGTAAAATGACCTCGCTTAGCCAAATTTTATACGGGTCCTTTGTTCTTCTCCAGGGTAAATCTCTTTTGTTTTCCTGATACCACTCCTGTAAAACATGCTGAAAATGAGTCATTTATAATTAAATTTGTATTTTTTTTATCTAAGAGATGCGTTTATATAAATGTAAAATATATTTTTGTAGCCTTATATAACCGTATAAAAAACAATATTATTATGACAAAAGCAGAAATAGTTGCCGGAATATCTGAAGAAACAGGTTTGGAAAGGTCTGAGGTTTTGAGAACTGTAGAATCATTTATGCATTCCATTAAAAGCTCTCTTTCTGATGGCCAAAATGTATATTTAAGAGGGTTTGGAAGCTTTATCGTTAAAAGAAGGGCACAGAAAACCGGACGGAATATCTCGAAAAAAACCACTGTAATTATTCCCGCTCATAATATCCCCTCTTTTAAACCCGCAAAAGTTTTTATAGAAGAGGTGAAGAACAACGTGTCTGTTGACTAAATAATTAAATTAAAATATATTTCATAGATTTGCACTCCTTTCGGGGTGCATTTTTATTTAGATAAAGAAACAAAAACACTAAAATATATTATTATGCCAAGTGGTAAAAAAAGAAAAAGACATAAAATGGCGACTCATAAAAGAAAAAAACGCCTAAGAAAAAACCGTCACAAAAAGAAAAAATAGTTTAACCTTCATTGACAGTGAGCCAGAGCGAGACGTGATGGCTATTTGAATATAACTTAAACTTATTTTTGTGAAATTAGAAATCGTTGTTGATTCTCGAACAAACGACAACTGGATTGCCTTATTAAAAGATGGAAAGCTAATAGAACTTCATGAAGACAAAGGCGGTACAGATTTCGGAGTTGGAGATATTTATTTAGGAAAAGTTCGGCGCGTCGTTCCCAGTCTGAATGCCGCCTTTGTTGACGTGGGCTACGAAAAAGATGCATTTTTGCATTATTTAGATCTCGGTCCGCAGTACAATTCATTTGCCAGATTTTGTAAAAACACGCTAAGAGGCAAACAAAACGTTGCTGATTTGCGTTATTTCAAACTTGAAAACGATATTGAAAAAGAGGGTAAAATCGCCGACGTTCTTTCTTCTTCCCAGTCTATTTTGGTTCAGGTTGCTAAAGAGCCTATCTCATCGAAGGGGCCAAGGCTGTGCTCTGAGGTTACAATTGCTGGACGTTATTTGGTACTCGTACCCTTCTCTGATAAAGTTTCGATTTCACAAAAAATTAAAGAAAACGGAGAGAGGAGTCGATTAAAAAATATTATGTCAAGGGTTAAACCAAAGAACTTTGGTGTGATCATAAGGACGGTAGCTGAGAACAAGTCTGCTGAAGAGCTTGAAAATGATATAAAAATACTCCTTGACAAGTGGAAACAAATGTATGGCAACATCAAGGGCACCCGTGGTCCTAAAAAGCTTTTAGGGGAGCTCAATAGAACGTCTTCGATGCTCAGGGATTTATTGAATGGTGATTTTGCAAATATTCATGTCAATAATGATATTATTCACGATGAAATAAAAGAGTATGTTTCATCGATTGCTCCTGGAAAAGAAAAGATTGTTAAGCACTACAGCGGAAAACTAGATGTGTTCGAGCGTTTTGGTATCAGTAAACAGATTAAGGCATTATTTGGTAAGAAGGTCCCGTTAAATAGTGGTGGATACCTTATCATTGAACACACTGAAGCAATGCATGTCGTTGATGTAAACAGCGGTAACCGAAAGGGCGCTGATGGCCAGGAGTCGAATGCATTAGCCACAAATATTGAAGCGGCAGAAGAGATTGCTCGAGTACTACAGCTAAGGGATATGGGAGGAATCATCTGTATCGACTTTATTGACATGCACGATAAAAAGAACAATAAAATATTGTTTGAAAAGCTGAAAGAGGTCATGAAGCCCGATCGTGCAAAACACAATATCGCCCCTCCTTCCCGCTTCGGAGTCGTTGAAATAACCAGACAGCGTGTCAGGCCAGAAACTGAAATTAAAACTTCTGAAACATGCCCGGCCTGTAAGGGTAGTGGTGAAATTCAGGCCAGTATATTATTCGCCGAAGAAATAGAATCGAATTTAGAATATCTTCTTGCAAAAGGAACCCCTTCATTGATTCTATTGGTACATCCTTATCTTGAAGCCTTCTTCACTAAAGGGCTCTTTTCAAAACAGGTTAGGTGGTTCTTTAAATACAAAAAATGGGTTCCGGTAAGGGGTCTGTCGTCCTATAAACTACTGGAGTATTCTTTTATAAATAAGGAGAATAAAAAAATTAAGGTTTAAGCATGGGGCTTTTAGGATTTAAAGAAATAAAATCCAGGCTTGAACGATATTGTGCATTCCAAGAAAGGTCTCCCTTTGAAGTGAATAAAAAACTAGCCTCATTTACTTCGGATTCAAAACAGCTTGACAAAATTATGGCCTCTTTAATTAAAGAGGGGTTTCTTAATCAAGAACGATTTGTGGAGTCGTATATGCAGGGAAAAATCAATCAAAAGCGCTGGGGAAAAGAAAAAATCAAAGCTGGATTAATTCAGCACAAAACACCACCGAATATTATAGCTAAGTCGTTAGAGCAAATAAATCCTGAAAGATACAAAGAGAACCTACTTTTTTTAGCTGAAAAAAAGCACCGCGGATTAGCTACAGGGTTATCGGTATACGAGAAAAAAGTAAAAGTCCTAAGATTCCTTTCCTCAAAAGGATATACTTCAGATGATTGGTATGATCTGGATTTTGATACTTTATTTGCCTCCTAATTGCTGATTAGCGACGGAAATCCAGGCTGCAGGCCCTCCTTTAACATATCCTGTTTTTCCCAATTGACTTAGGTTGACCTGTCCTGTAGAATCTGAATCTGCTTTTACAAACCAGATGGTAGGATACCCACGGACACCAAACTGGCTTTGAAGCCGGGCGTTTTGCGATTTTATGTCTGCCGGCTGTGCTTTCTTACGGGGAAAGTCCAGCTCTACTAAAATCACATTTTCTTGTGCCCATTTTTTAAACTCTGGTTTGAAGAACACTTCTCTTTGCAAGCGTATACACCATCCGCACCAGTCGCTCCCTGTAAAAAACAGCATTAAGGGCTTGTTCTCCTTATTTGAGATTTTAACCGCCTCTTGAAGGTTTTCATGCCAGACCAGTTTTTCCTGGGAAAAAGAAAAGCCTATAAACGATATAAATAATAAGCTAAGAGTTAAGTTTTTCATTCTAAATGTTTTTTCGAAATTAATCATTTTATATACTGTACGCAAACATCGTGCAAAACTGTGCCGACCTGAATAAATATCCTTTTTGTTGACAATATAGCTTGCTTCTAATTAAAATTTCCTTGTAAATTCGTTAAAAATCATTCTATGAAATTCGTTTCTTTATTCCTTTTGTGTTTTTATTCCCTATTTGCTCTCTCTCAATCGCCTACACAAACCGTTAGGGGCAGCGTTGTTGACAATGAATCCCAATTTCCATTAACAGGGGTAAAGGTTGAAATTATTCTCGATAATGAAGAACTCTCCAGCTTCAGAACCGCAACGGATTTTAACGGTGAGTTTAACATAGAAAGCGTTCCTGTAGGTAAACACAGCCTTGTTGCATCTTATGCTATGTATGTGAAGAGCTCTAAAACCATTGAGGTGTCTTCGGGAAAAGAGCTTATTATAAATATCCCTTTAATTGAGTTTGTTTCCGAGAAAGAGGAGGTTGTTGTTCATGCCAGAAAACAGGGAATGGTCATTAACGAGCTTGCATTGATTTCAGCACAGCAGTTCAGCGTAGAAGAAACAAATAGATACCCAGGGTCAAGAATGGACCCTGCTCGTATGGCGTCTAATTTCGCAGGGGTTCAGGGGGCCGATGATTCCAGAAATGATATTGTCATTCGCGGAAACAGTCCTCTCGGTGTGGTGTGGAGAGTTGAAGGCGTCGATATCCCTAACCCATCTCATTTTGCTATATCTGGTAGCTCTGGAGGTCCCGTGTCTATTTTGAATAATAAGCTCCTGTCTAATTCTGATTTTTTTATGAGCGCCTTTCCTGCAGAATACGGAAACAGCACTTCGGGAGTCTTTGACTTAAAGCTCAGAAACGGAAACAATAATCGTCATGAATTCACCGGGCAGTTTGGCTTCCTGGGAACTGAATTTGTCGCAGAAGGCCCCTTGTCTAAAAAAGGTAAATCCAGTTACCTAATAATGGGCAGATATTCTACCTTGTCTATTTTTCAGCAAATTGGTATTCAAATTGGTACAGATGCTGTTCCTCAATACGGAGACGCCTCTTTTAAATTTAATTTTCCCCTTAAAAAAGGTGGGCAGTTGTCTTGGTTTGGAATTGGAGGGAAAAGTAAAATTGATATTAAAATTTCGGAACAAACCGATTATTCCTCGGAGTTTTATGGGGAAGGGGACCGCGATCAATATTTTGGCACATCTATGTATGTCAGCGGCCTCAATTTTAAAAAACCACTAAATGAAAAAACCTTTGTTTCGGCAACTATTGCCACTTCGTTTGACGAACAGCATTCTCGACACGATTACCTTCAGCGGTCATTGGCGATAGGTGGTAATTCGGACACCTCTATTGTTGTCGATACCTTATATCCTATGATGGGATATGAATTTGAAACCATAAAAACATCCGCCTATTTTGCTTTAAATCATAAAATAAACAAGAAGCACTTAATCAAATTTGGATTGAATGCTGACTTGTTTTTGTTTCACCAGCTGGACTCTGTTCTATCAGATCTGGATGTGCCTGATCAATTTATTAACCGCTGGGATAATAATGATAATGCCTTTATGGTTCAGCCTTTTGTGCAATGGAAATATAGAGCAAGTGATAACCTGGATATGACTCTCGGAATTCATAGCCAGTACTTCTCCTATGGCAACAGCTTTAGTCCTGTTGAGCCTCGGGCAGGAATAAAATATCGCCTTAAAAATAACCAGGCTGTATTTGCGGGCGCCGGACTGCATAGTCAGACACAGCCACTATATACCTATTCTTATCACTTGACGGACCTCAATAATAATGCGGTTCAACACAATAAAGAAATGGGGTTCACTAGAAGCGTTCACTCTGGACTGGGTTATGAAAAGTTCTTTAATCAGGGCTTTAGCATAAAAACAGAAGCGTATTATCAGTATCTCTATCAGGTTCCTGTTTCTATTACGCCTTCCTCTTTTTCCATGATTAATATGGGTAGTGGGTTTGCCAGGATTTTTCCAGATTCTTTACAAAATACCGGAACAGGCCATAATTATGGTCTTGAGCTAACCATTCAAAAATATTTCAACAAGAGCTTTTTCTTTCTTTTCTCAGGAACCCTTTATGATTCTAAGTATTCAGGAAGCGATCAGGTTTTACGGAACACTTCTTATAACGGAAGCTATGTGTTTAATCTACTCGCTGGTAAGGAATTTAAATTAGGCGCTAAGAACATTCTTGGGGTGGGTTTAAAATTAACTCGGGCAGGAGGAAAAAGATATGGCCTTGTTGATGTGGAACAAACAGAGGCGTTTAAAGAAGTGATTTTTCAGGATTCTTTATTTAATGAATTGGAATTTCAGGATTATTTCAGAATTGATTTGAAAATTAGCTGGCGTTTGAATGCGAAAAAAACCTCTCATGAGATCGGTCTTGATTTAGTCAATATTTTAAACACCAGTAACTTCTTGAGCTGGGCATATGCCCCTAGTCTTGACCCCGCTATTGTGAACAGCCCGGGATATCAGCCAATTGCCGCAAAAAAACAACTAGGCTTTCTTCCTATTTTTTATTATAAAATAGACTTTAGACCAAAAAATTGATTATAAACCTTGAAAGCAGTAATTGAGATTGTTCTTTTAGATGTTAAGCCTTATTCTGAAAACAGCCTGTGGGTTTGTTTTTTTTCAAAAGAATACGGTATACAAAATGGCATCATTAAGGGAGGTAAAAAGAAAAAAACCAAGGCCCTGGTTCTTGGTTTATACTTTTTCACGCTATACCGACCAAACAATGATAAGCTGCAATCTGTCGTCGAAATAGAGCGCTCCTGCATCCTCGATGCCATTTATTCTTCTCCTTCAAAGATTCTCGTTGCCTTTTTTATGGCTGAGAGTTATCGCTCTGTTTTAGGTGAGTCTGGATCCGAACAGGCCTTATTTGTGTTGGCAAAAAAACAAATTCTCTCTCTCAACAATACAAAAAACGTCCATTCTTTTCCCCTTTTTTATTTAGCTCAGCTCATTTCTTTTCTTGGTTACACGCCATTAAAGTCGGAAATTAAAAACCTTGTGACGAGTCGTTTGACAGGAACGTCTCATAGTGAAAAAGGGCTTGAAAAGACATCTTATTCTCCAGAAATTATTGACTCCACCTTACTTTTGTTTGATAAAGGATCCAATGAGAACATGGTTTTAAAAGAGAATAAAGCAGTTTTTGATTTGATTGTGCGTTATTCTAGACATCACATTCCTGGTTATCGTGTAAATAAGTCTATTGATGTTATTCGCGACGTCTTATATAACTGATTTTCTTTTCTTTCTAAAGAACTTTTTTAAAACATCCTGGCACTCCTCTTTTAAAATTCCATTAACGACTAGAGTTGATGGATGATATAAAGTAGGACTCACTGTTCCGGCACCTCTTTCCTCGTCTCTTGTTCCAAATACAACCTTGTCAATCTGAGACCAATACAGTGCTCCGGCACACATTTTACAGGGCTCCAAAGTAACGTACATGGCACATGATTTTAAATACTTTGCCCCCAAATATTGTGCAGCGGCTGTTATTGCCTGAATCTCTGCGTGTGCTGTAACATCTGTTAATTGCTCGGTTAAATTATGTGCCCTTGCGATAATTTGGTTATTACAGACTATAATCGCGCCTACGGGCACTTCGTTTTTTTCCACCGCCTTATATGCCTCTAACAAGGCCTGTCGCATAAAATATTCGTCGTTATAGGGGTCTATCATCATCACAAGGATAATATTTTATCACTAAACACAGCGCTTTATGGAGAACTTTCTTGTGTCTAAATTGCCAAATGTGTCATATCTTATTACTTTCGTTTTATGAATATGATGGATTTATTTATTGGTGTTTTCCTCGGTATCGGTGCGTATTATGGGTGGAAGAAGGGCTTGGTTATGGCTCTGTTCCAATTGATCGCAGTTGTTTTAGGTCTTTATATTGCCTTTCATTTTTCGAACCAAATTGCTTTAATCTTTGTGTCGTCTAGTGACGGGGTACTTGTTCCTTTGCTCGCTTTTGTTTTAGTATTAATCGGTACTTACTACTTAATCAAGATTTCAGGAAAGCTGTTCGAGCGTTCAGTAAAATTTGTCTGGCCATCTGTTTTAAACAACCTGTTTGGGTCGTTAATCGGTTCATTAAAGTGGTGTTTTATGGTGGGGTCCTTTCTATTAATCTTTAATTCTGCGGATTCATCAAATATTTTAATTTCATACAGTACCAAAAACGAATCCTTGTTCTACGGATTTGCCACAGGGTTTGCCGAAACTATAATGCCTGGTGTGAAAAGCACACTTATCTTGGGTTACGACACCGTGGTAAAGCCTTAAAGCTATTTAATATTAAAAAATATTTACACTCTGACTTCTTGCCGTGTGTATATCTGATTTATTGAGGTAAAAAAGATAAGTGTTAAAAGAAAGAGGAATGATAAATAATCCCCTTTATACGTAGTACTACCTAATTGCAATGATACGAATACGTATTTACTCTTTCGTAGGCTTGTGTATTTTTCATTCTGTTGTTGTGTTTTTCTTTCATGTACATATATATACATGCAGATTTGTGTCACAAAACAAACAAACAACAAAACACAACGGATATGAAAACTCTTAAAAACACACTCAGAAACTCAGCTGCAGTAGCAGTCTTTTCTCTTGCGTCTCTACTTTCTTTTTCTCAGGATTCTAAAGTATGGCTTACTATCGATAACGCGAACAACGTTCCTGTTATAAATAGTGCTGGAGATTTAGCTTCCAATGACGCTTCTTTTAATTCAGCAATCGCTTCTTTATCTATTACAGATGTTCAAAGAGCTCTTCCTTCTTCGAGGTCGGCTTCTTTAGTTAATGTATACGAGGTGACTTGTGATTGTGATGTCGTAGATCTTTATGCTACGCTTAGCAATGAAGTAAGCGCTGTATCAAAAGTAGAATACGCTCCTTTATATCAGACATTGGAAACCCCTAATGATTATCATATGGCTTTTGCTACTCCATATGCTCTTAACCTGATTGGAGCAGAAGATGCCTGGGGAATCACAAAGGGAGACTCCGGTATTGTAATTGCTATCTCGGATCAGAATTATTATGAAAACCACGAAGAGATTGTTGGAAAGTATGTCTATTATGATGCTACAAACACAGCAACAAGAACTCACGGTACTGCTGTTGCTACTTTAGCAGCCGGAGCGACAAACAATACGCTTGGAAAAGCCGCTATTGGTTACAACAGCTCTTTAGGTCTTTACAGAATGAACTACAACGAGGTGTTGGATGCTTCTTATAACGGGTCTAAAGTCGTTAATTTAAGCTGGACTTCTGGATGTGCATTCAACCAGTATGTGCAGGATGCTATTGATGAGGTATATAACAACGGAACTTTCATCGTTGCTTCTGCAGGAAACGGATCAACATGTGGAGGTCCAGAAAATTTAGTTTATCCTGCTTCTTACAACAATGTGTTTTCTGTAACAAGTATTGGAGATGCTGACAACCACGAGAAAACTATAGGAAATCCAAATTCAACTCACCAGCACAATGCTTCTGTTG
>Ga0206679_10002186_pt1 | contig 15644 bp, 14 predicted proteins | sample M110012015metaG_FD_155464 | JGI IMG/M metagenome (GOLD analysis project Ga0206679, IMG submission 155464) | Ammonia-oxidizing marine archaeal communities from Monterey Bay, California, United States - M1 100m 12015 | ecosystem: Environmental > Aquatic > Marine > Intertidal zone | place: USA... | reverse complement strand
TGGCACGTTCCTCACAGGGCACACCCGCCTCGGCCAGCAGACCTAGAACATGATCCCGGGTAATACCATGAAGAATAAAGTTACTTTTGGGTGGCGTTACAACCGTGTCATCCTTGACCATAAACACATTCGATGCAGTCGCTTCGGTCAGTTCTCCATCACGAAACAGCAACGCGTCGTCGAAGCCTTCATCCAGCGCTTCATTTTTCAGCAACCCGTTAGCGATCAGGCTGATGACCTTAATATCACCCCTGCCCCAGCGGAAATCCTGCTTTGTCACCATCTTGTAAGGGACTATTTCAGTGCGCTCCAGAACGGGTGCGTGCATTACCGTCATCAGTACTGTCGGCTGGCCAGGCCCCGGGTAAGCATGGGACCTTGGTGATTCAACGCCCCGCGTGACCTGCAGATATAAATACGCCGGGGTCTCATTACTTCGCTGTACCGCCTCATTAATGATTGAGCGCCACTTTTCATCGGTATGCGGAGATTCAAGACGAATGGCTAGAAGGCTTCGCTTCAGGCGAACCAGATGTTCTTCGAGGGTAAAGACCTTGCCATCATAGACAGCCATGACCTCGTAGATGCCGTCACCAAACATGAAACCGCGATCAAATACCGACACCTTGGCATCCGCAGGTGCCATCCACTCGCCGTTCAAGTAGGCTATCGCCATTGCTTTCCACCGCCGTTTCGAATAAACACGCATGATAAACTAGTTCAAATCATTCTATGAGACCTTGACGGTGAATATTCAGGACCCTGGATCAATTAGCGCACTCATTGGCGGCATTGCGGTCGTCGCATTCATCAATATCGGTTTTCCGGGCATGGCCGGAAGGTTGTTCAACCAATGAATTACGAAGGCGGATGCTTTTGCGGGAAAGTGCGGTATGCGTTCGAGGCAGGCGATATCCCCTGCGCTGACTGCCACTGCACCATGTGTCGACGTACCAGTGGCGCGCCTTACGTGAGCTGGCTGGTTGTGCCGGATAAAGCTTTCAGCTATACCGGCGGCGCCCCAAAGCAGTTGCAGTCATCAGACGACGGCACCCGGTTTTTTTGTGGCGACTGCGGTACCCCTGTGACGTGTACGAACAAGAGCCATCCCGAGATTGTTGATGTCACGCTTGGCAGTCTGGACAGGCCCGAGGCCTTCACCCCCACCTTTACGGTGTTTGAAGACACTAAGCTTCCGTTCGTGCTGACCCACGCACTCAACAAAGACTAACTTCTCGCCCCTAGCGGCCCTTAAAAACAGGCTCTCGCTTTTCTACAAAGGCTTTCGCCGCTTCCTTGTGATCTTCTGTCTGGCCACAATGAACGTGATGAGTGGCCTCCAGGTCGAGGCATTCATCAACATCCCCAGACATCGCGCGGTTGAGGTTTTCTTTCATATAGCGGTAGGCAACAGTTGGACCCGTCGCAAGACGCTGCGCGATCTCGACGGCCCGCTCAAGCAACACTTCCGGTTCGCAGACCCAATTCGTCAGGCCAAGTTGTAACGCTTGTTCTGCATTGACCCGTTCAGAGAGGTAGTAAAGCTCACGCGCCTTCGCTGATCCAACCAGTTGGGTCATAAAGTAAGTGCCGCCATAATCCCCTGAAAACCCTACTTTTGCGAAGGCTGTTGTCATAATGGCATTGCTGGACATGATGCGCATATCGCATGCCAGGGCCAACGATAGCCCAGCGCCTGCTGCTGCACCGGGCAGGGCTGCAAGCGTTGGCTTGGGCATTTTGAACAGTTTTCCCGCCGTGCCTCGCTGGTGTACTCGCTGCTGGTGGATCGCTCCGTCAATCGTATTATGTCCTACAGTGCCGTCTCCGGATCGCGCCATCCCCTTCACGTCTCCTCCCGCGCAAAAGCCTTTCCCCGCGCCGGTTAGCACCACCGCTTTTACCTCCGGGTTCAATTCAAAATCCGCGAGCATGGTTAGCAATGCGGCATTCATTTCGCCGGACATCGCATTTCGGGCTTGTGGCCTGTTTAACGTCAGTATGGCAACACCTTCATCCAGCGTTGCCAACAAGTCTTGTGTTCCGGTATCGATTTCTGTCATCACCTGCACTCGCTTATCGTATGAATAGTCCACAGCATATCGAGATTAGGGCCACCTATGCGAGTCATTCACACAAATAATCAGGGATGACAGTGCTGACCCATTACAGTAGATTCGAAACTCAAAGAGATCTGGGAACTAAAGTATGAAAAAGCTGCTGATCGCGAACCGGGGTGAAATCGCGATACGAATAGGTCAAACCGCTAAAGAACTGGGCTATTCAACCATTGCTGTATTTCCCGAGGATGACGCTAGCGCACTGCACGTCCAACAATCTGATGAATCAGTCCAAATCCCAGGCGCTGGCGCGCAGGCGTACCTGAACATCGAAGAAATCATCAACGCGGCTAAAACCTGTGCCGCCGATGCGGTTCACCCTGGCTACGGGTTCCTCAGCGAAAACCCTGACTTCGCCACAGCCTGTGATGACGCGGGCATCAACTTTGTCGGGCCAACAGCTGCCCAGCTTTCCATATTTGGTAACAAGGCAGGTGCGCGGGCGCTTGCTGCAGAACTGGGCATCCCGCTGGTGCCAGGCTCCAACGAGGATACCTCCCTGGCTGCCGTCATGGATTTCCAGGACCAGCATCCGGACAAAGGGGTCGTGATAAAAGCGATCTCTGGCGGCGGGGGTCGGGGGATGAGAATCGTTGAAGATCGAAACGAAATTGAAAAGAGCTATGAGCGCTGCAAGTCAGAAGCAAACCTGGCTTTTGGGGATGATCGTGTGTACGTGGAGCTATTGATTCATCGCGCGCGACATATTGAAGTCCAGATTGTGGGTGACGGAACCGGTGGCGTGACACACCTGTGGGAACGTGACTGCAGCACTCAACGGCAGAACCAGAAGATTGTCGAGGTGGCCCCCAGCCCAAACATGCCCGATTCGACTCGCACCGCTCTTTTGCAAGCCTCTGTCAAAATGGCATCCCACGCCAGTTATCGCGGCGTTGGAACATTCGAGTTCCTTGTTAACGCGGACCAACCCGACGAATTTTTTTTCATCGAAGCCAACGCTCGACTGCAGGTTGAACACACCGTTACAGAAGCGATCACTGGCCTTGACCTGGTCGCCCTGCAGCTGAAGATCGCCGCCGGGGAAACACTCGATGAGCTGGGGTTAAGTGAACCTCCTGCCACCAACGGCTATGCCATCCAGTGTAGAATCAATATGGAGACGCCGGGCAAAAAGGGAATATTCAAACCCACCGGCGGTACGATCAACATTTTTGAGCCACCTTCTGGCCCAGGAATTCGAGTCGACACATTTGGTTATGCGGGTTATAAAACATCAACCCGATACGACTCACTGCTAGCAAAACTGATCGTCCACAGTCAATCAGGTGATTTTTCTGTTTGCGCAGAAAAAACCGTGCGCGCGCTCCGCCAGTTCCGGCTGGAGGGATTTAAAGTCAACCTGCCTTTCCTGCAAACCCTGGTTGGTTCACAAGACTTTCACAACGCCAGCCTTACCACCAGATACATTGATTTAAATCTCGCCTCGCTGGTCAGCGAGGAAAGCAGTGATTCTACGCCCGGCAAAGCGGGACTTGCCGGAACAAAGCTCAACACCAAGGACCCTCTGGCCGTGCTGGCATTAGGGAAATCAGATGCACCCAGCCAGGCGCAGGAAGTCACCACCCTTTCCGCCGCCATCGATGGCCCGGCAGGAACCACAGCAGTGCCCGCGCCCCTCCAGGGCACCATAATAACGTTGTTAGTCAATGAAGGTGACCTGGTATTTGCAGGCCAGGAGCTTGTTGTGATGGATGCGATGAAAATGGAGCACGTCATCCAGGCGCCGGTGTCCGGCGAGGTCGCCATGGTGACTGCCGAAGTTGGCGATGCCATCGTTGAAGACCACCCGATTCTTTTCATTGCAGAGCAGGAAGGCATAGAAGGTGAAACACAACAAACCGCAGAACAGGACCTTGACTACATTCGCCCTGACCTTGCAGAGGCAATGACACGCCATGGCTACAAGCTGGACCAGAACCGTGAGGTAGCAGTCGCCAAAAGAAGAAAAAACAACCACCGAACTGTTCGGGAAAATGTCGAAGACATTTGCGACCCAGGTACGTTCATCGAATACGGGTCACTGGCCATTGCAGCACAAAGACGACGCCGGACAGTGCAAGACCTGATGGAAAACACGCCGGGTGACGGCATGGTCACGGGTATTGGCAGCGTCAATCAGGGACTCTTCCCCGACCAGGATACCCAGTGCGTTGTCATGTCCTACGATTACATGGTCCTGGCAGGTACCCAGGGGCTGCAGAACCATCGAAAGAAGGACCGGATGTTCGAGGTAGCGGAACAGCTCAGGCTTCCCATCATTTTACTCGCTGAGGGAGGTGGTGGCCGTCCGGGCGATACTGACGGCGCTGGCATTGCGGGCCTGGACTGCCTGGCATTCCAGTTATACGGCTCAATGAGTGGTCTGGTACCAAGAATCGGTATTACTACCGGCCGCTGCTTCGCTGGTAACGCCGTATTACTCGGCTCAAGTGACATTGTTATCGCAACAGAAGATTCAAATATCGGCATTGGCGGCCCGGCAATGATTGAGGGCGGCGGTCTTGGCATCTTCAAACCTGAAGAAGTCGGCCCCATGAGCGTGCAGGTTCCAAACGGCGTGGTAGATATTGCCGTGAAAGATGAAGCAGAGGCAGTGGCTGCCGCCAAAAAGCTGCTGTCTTATTTTCAGGGTGCCACGACTGACTGGGCCTGCCCGGACCAACGTAAGCTCCGCTTCGCCATCCCGGAAAACCGCTTGCGCGTTTATGACATTCGAGAAATCATCGACACGCTGGCCGATGAAGATTCAGTACTGGAGCTTCGACCGGCATTTGGCATCGGTATTATCACGGCGTTCGCGCGCATTGAAGGCAGGCCTGTCGGCATCTTCGCCAACAATCCGATTCACCTGTCAGGCGCGATAGATTCCGATGGCGCAGACAAAGCGGCGCGATTTATCCAGCTTTGCGACGCATTCGATATCCCGATCATCTCGCTGGTTGATTGCCCGGGCATTATGGTGGGCCCTGAAATCGAGAAAACCGCGCTGGTTCGACACGCCGCCCGCCTGTTCGTCATCAGCACCAGTATCACCGTTCCTTTAATGGCCATTGTCATTCGCAAAGGCTATGGGCTGGGTGCCCAGGCGATGACCGGCGGCGGCTTCAAGGCCTCAACCTTCACCGTCACCTGGCCAACGGGCGAATTTGGCGGTATGGGGCTAGAGGGCGCGGTAAAACTCGGGTATCGAAAAGAGCTTGAGGCCATCGAGGACCCAGAAGAACGCCTGGTTGAATATGAAAAACGGGTCGCACAAATGTACGATCGGGGAAAAGCCGTTAACTTCGCGACCGCGTTTGAAATTGACGAGGTGATCGATCCCGCCGCTACCCGCGACTGGATTCTGGCTGGTCTGAAATCAGTGCCGACACCACCCAAACGAGAAGGCAAGAAAAAACCCTTCATCGACACCTGGTAGTCGGTCTCCTGATGCCAAATCGTCTTGCGTTAAGTGTCATCCCACTGACCATAGTCATGGTAGCCCTGCTGCTTTGGATAGCAAACCGCGGCGTGCCTGTGCCTGAATCCGTCACTCCGGACTTCGGCGCGATCAATGATGTCAACCTTAAAAAGACAACTTTTTTTAACTACCTGCTGCCGCTGGTGCAACAATCCAATCAAGATATCAGACAGGAGCGGGCAGCCTTTCTGAAGGTCGGCAAGCGACTTGAACACAAGCGGCCCCTGACAGCGAAACAAACAGAAACTATTCGCCTGCTGGCAAAAAAATACCGGGTAACAGCAGACGAGCCTCTTTCTGCAAACACCATGACGCTACTGGATCGACGTATCGATACCATTCCTGCGGCGCTTGCGCTTGCACAGGCGGCCAATGAATCAGCCTGGGGAACCGCTCGATTTGCCGTTAAGGGAAATAACTACTTTGGCCTTTGGTGCTGGTCAAGTAATTGCGGCCTGGTACCCAACGAACGGACAGAGGGGAAAACTCATGAGGTATCGAAGTTCGCCGCTCCCGTCGACAGCGTGAAATACTACATGCAGACCCTCAATTCGCACCCGGCCTACAAGAAACTCAGGGATCTTCGATTAGCGGCCCGCGCCAACAATACCCCGATTACCGGGACGCTCCTTGCCGGCGGGCTACTTTCCTACTCTGAACGCGGAGCAGCCTACGTCGAAGAACTCCGCGCGATGATTCGGTTCAACAAGCTCGGTCAATTTGATCGGGCCAATTAGGCCTTGACGCCCTGACTCATCAAACGTTTGCCGCCATCAAGACGATCCAAAGACTCACTCCAAGCCCGGTAGCAAAACAAATCATCCGCAAAGCCGGCAGGTTCGTGACGCCAAAAAAAGTTAGCGCTTCCCGGGCATTAACCTGGGCGCCGACCACGCCATTTCCCGCACCAACGAGTTCCGCATCAGCGAGTTCCGCATCAGCGAGTTTTTCGGCCTGCAGCCCTGGAGGGCGACGGCCTGCAGCAATATTTTTCAACGCTAACCATCACGATGAAGGGAGCGATACGCGCGCTAATGGGACGGCAAGCCCCGCAACATCAACCCGCTGGACGTAAACGGAGCCTGCGCGATCACTACCGGCGCCACGGGATCCGGAAACAATATAAAGATCTTTCAAGTCGTCACCACCAAAGCAAACACTGGTGCACATAGGCTCGGGTATTTCTATCAGCTGATCGAAGCGCCCATCAGGATGGTAGACACCCACTCCGCTGCCACCCGGCAACGCGACCCAGACCCTGCCATCACCCGAAACCACCAGACCGTCCGGAGAACCGATGTCAGTCGTCGCGAATATCTGTTTCTCGCCTAGCGTCCCATCCGCCTGGACGCTGTAGCAATTGATATGATTGCGCGAAGAATCAGAGTGATAAAGCGTTTTTCCATCAGGCGAGAAACCCAAACCGTTGGTCAACTGTATGTCGTTGGCCACCTCGCGTGCTGAGCCATCCAGTTCAATCAGGTACAGGTCGCCGGACTGGGGTTCCCTGCCGTCGTCAAAAACAGGACTTGAACCCAGGGAACCTGCATAGATTCGACCGGCCTCATCCGTTGTGATGTCGTTAAAACCGACAAGACCAGCGGCTTCATTTTGATCCAGGACCGTAATCGTTTCGCCCTCGGGTATCGATTTCCAGGAGATATTTCTGCCGGAAACAATCATGCCGCCATTTTCATGGACGGACATTCCGCCAATACCTTTACGGTAAGCAAACACGGTCGTGACGTTGCCCTGGCGATCGACGCAGAACACGCCCCCATTTAACACGTCGCTGTAAAGTAACCCCTGCCCTGGCACCCATATTGGGCCTTCTACCAGACCATAGCCTTCAGCCAGCTTTTCCATACTCACTCCAAAATTGATGGCACGCTTCAAGATACCGATACACCCGGAACTTGTCTATGAACCACTGCGATCAGCCAGTAATATCAACGCTAACGTAAATCGTGTGCAAGCAATAAACTTTGACCATGATGATTGAGCTGACAGACCTTGCGGTTTCGACCGAGACCTACGCCATCGATTTTCTTGCCCAAAAAACCGGGCTATCAAAGTCGAAGATCAAAACCACCATGACCAGGGGAGCGGTATGGCTGAAATCAGGGAGCCGCGTTAAGCGACTGCGACGGGCAAAGGCAAAACTGGTCTCCGGCGACCTGGTGTCGATCTACTACTCCCCAAAAGTACTGGAGGCAGTGCCGGCTAAACCCATTCTTGTGGACGATCAGTCCAGCTTCTCGGTCTGGGAAAAACCCGTCGGCCTGATGTCCGGTGGCAGCCGCTTCGGGGATCATTGTTCCATCAACCGGGTCGTTGAACAGCAATTAGACAGGCCAACATTCCTGGTGCACCGGCTGGATCGCTACGTCTGGGGCCTCATGGTGCTGGCTCATTCGAAGAGCGCGGCGGCTCATCTATCCGGGCAATTTCAACAACGGGAAACAATCAAGGTCTATCACGCCATCGTTCACGGAAAGTTATCGGAGGAACGAGCTATTAATTCGCCCGTCGACAACAAGATCGCGTCTTCAACGGTGAAACCGATCAGCCTTGATGCAGACACAAGCCTGATTGAAGTGCGCATCGAAACCGGTCGAAAACACCAGATCCGGCAACACCTGGCCAGTATCGATCATCCAGTCGTTGGTGACCGCCAGTATGGTTCCCAGGACATGAAGGGAATACAACTCGCTGCGGTGGAACTGGGTTTTAAATCTCCGCTAAACGAAGAGTGGCAAAGTTACGCGCTCGCAGACAACAAACGGCCTGCTTTTAGCCCTCATGAAGCGAACTGAATCAGTATTCCTGCGGCAACGGCTGAACCAATAACGCCGGCAACGTTCGGGCCCATCGCGTGCATTAACAGGAAGTTATGCGGGTTGGCTTCCAGACCCACCTTGCTGACGACCCTTGCCGCCATTGGCACGGCTGAAACCCCAGCAGCGCCGATAAGAGGGTTAATTTTTTGCCTTGATAACAGGTTCATCAGCTTCGCCATCAAGACACCGGCGGCCGTGCCAATGGCAAATGCGACCATGCCAAGGCACAGGATACCGAGTGTCTCCAGAACCAGGAACTGGTCCGCTTGCAGCTTCGACCCGACGGCGAGCCCAAGAAAAATAGTGGTGATGTTGATCAGGGTATTTTGTGTTGTATCACTTAACCGATCGACCACACCGCACTCGCGCATCAGATTACCGAAACAAAACATCCCCAGGAGTGGCGCTGCACTCGGCACCATCAAGGCGACAAGTACCAGCAACATGAGCGGAAAGAATATCTTTTCCCGGTCGGACACCACCCTCAGCTGTGTCATTTCGATCTTTCTTTCTGACTCTGTGGTCAGTAATCTCATGATCGGGGGCTGAATAATAGGCACCAGCGCCATATAGGAATAGGCCGACACCGCAATGGCGCCCAGCAAATGAGGCGCAAGTTGTCCGGCCACATAAATCGCGGTCGGGCCATCTGCGCCACCAATAATGCCGATCGCTGAGGCTTCAGCCAAATTAAAATCAAAAATCCCAAGCGAGGACAAACCCAGCGCGCCGAGCAATGTGGCGAATATCCCGAACTGTGCGGCCGCTCCCAGGAAAAGGGTTTTGGGATTGGCCAGCAGAGGACCAAAGTCAGTCAGCGCACCAACGCCCATGAAAATCACCAGCGGAAAGACCCCCGTCTCGATGCCCATGGAATAGAACTGGTGGAGAACACCGTTCCCTACGGCAATATCGACGCCGGGAATGTTGGCAAGGATGCCACCAAAACCAATCGGCACCAGCAACAAAGGTTCGAAGCCTTTCGCGATCGCGAGGTAAAGAAGACCCAAACCAACAAGGAGCATCACGCCCTGATCCAGTGATAGCTGCGCGATCCCGGTGCCCTGCCAAAGTTCTATAAGCTGTTCCATCAACTATCCAAGGGTAATCAGGGTATGGCCAGCGTCTACCGCATCACCCTCACGGACAAGCACCTGGCTGACTGTCCCGCCACTGGCAGCACGGATTTCCGTTTCCATCTTCATTGCTTCCAGAACCAGGACAACATCACCACTGGCGACAACATCCCCCGGTTGCACGACGATCTTGAATATATTCCCGGCAAGCGGTGCGGTGATCCCGACGCCTGCGGGCGCGGGCGCCGAACTTACTGCAACCGGCGTCGCAGATTCAATGTCGCCACCCTCTGTTACCTTCACGACGAACTGTTCGCCGGACACTTCCACTGTATAGACGGCGGACCCAGCGGCAGTTGTTGCCGAGGCGGGTGCCTGGCGCTCGATTTCAGGGCTGGGTTCAAATGCTGCAGGGTTTGTTCTGTTGGCCAGGAACTTCAATCCAACCTGCGGGAACAGCGCATAGGTCAGCACATCATCATCGATATTCTCACCGAACTGCAGACCTTCCTCATCTTCTTTCGACAGCAGTTCCTGCTTCAGGCGGTCGAATTCCGGTTCAAGATTATCTGCCGGCCTGCAGGTGATTGGCGCATCGCCGCCCAGCACCCGGCCCTGTAATTCACTATTCACCGGCGCTGGTGTCGATCCATATTCACCCTTAAGAACGCCTTCTGTCTCTAGCGCAATACTTTTGTAGCGTTCCCCTAGCAGAACGTTCATCACCGACTGGGTGCCGACAATCTGCGAGGTAGGCGTGACCAGCGGTATAAAACCCAGGTCCTCGCGCACCCGCGGGATCTCTTCCAGCACTTCATCCAGCCGGTCGGTTGCGTTCTGCTCCCTTAACTGGTGTTCAAGGTTAGTGAGCATGCCTCCCGGCACCTGCGCCACAAGAATCCTTGAATCAGTTCCCCTGAGGGCTCCTTCAAACCGAGCATACTTTTTACGGACCTCCCTGAAATAGGCCGCGATTTCCTGTAGTTTTCGAATATCGAGACCTGTCTCCCGCTCGGTCCCTTCCAGCATCGCAACAACTGCCTCTGTGGGTGAGTGACCGTAGGTCATGCTCATTGAAGAGATCGCTGTATCGACATTATCGACACCTGCCTCGATGGCTTTGAGGTAGGTGGCAGACGACAGCCCGGTCGTGGCATGACAGTGCATATGAACGGGCACATCGACGGCATTTTTTAGCCGACTGACCAGTTCATAGGCCATGTAAGGGGTCAACAAGCCGGCCATGTCCTTGATCGCAATCGAGTCGGCGCCCATTCCAGCAAGCTGCGAACCCAGCTGAACCCAGGTATCGATGTGGTGAACAGGGCTAACGGTGTAGGACAGTGTTCCCTGCGCATGCCGGCCCTGCTTTCGGACTGCAGCCACTGCCCTTTCAAGGTTTCGTGGGTCATTCATCGCGTCAAAAATGCGGAAAACATCGATGCCGTTTTCAGAGGCACGTTCAACAAACTTATCGACAATGTCATCGGCATAATGTCGATAACCGAGAATGTTCTGGCCTCGAAACAACATCTGTTGTGGTGTGTTGGGCATCACCTTCTTCAGCTCACGGATTCGATCCCAGGGATCTTCGCCGAGGAATCGAATGCAGGCATCAAAGGTAGCGCCGCCCCAGCTCTCCAGGGACCAGTATCCGATCTTGTCGAGATTTTCAGCAATAGGCAGCATGTCATCGATTCGCATCCGTGTTGCGAACAGCGACTGGTGGGCATCACGCAGCACAACTTCCGTGATACCAAGCGGGGTTTTATCGCTCATGGTAAAAGCCTTTCTCATTGTCCCGGGTGGGGGCGTTTATTCTTACTTTCATGTCTGTGAGCTTTGTAAGCTCACGCGTTCGTCGTGGGTGGCGGCGAATCTCTTGTGTAACACAGCGAGCGATCATTGCCAAGATTGACCTCAGGTTTCTAGTCTGGCTGCTGCGGCAGAGCCGCTACAAAGTTGGCCAGTTCCTGTCTGGATCGTATTCTGACAAACCTGATGTGACCCAGGCCAGGATCACTCATCGCAGCCAGATATTGCCGGCGAACCTGACGCAGATTGGTCAGGCACCACCAAATAATCGAGTTACGACTGAAGAATGCTTTCCTGAGGCTCTCCCGGTTACCTGCCCACAATGTTTCTTTTGTCACTGAGCGGCGAATTGTTCGGCTGATGACCTGGTACAGGATCAGCCAGTAGGGAAGATCCAACCAAACCACCAGCTGCACTCGCTTCCATTTGATCGGCACGGTTTTCGAATAATTCCCATCGAGCACCCAGGATTCTCCCTCGAGCGAGCGTGCCAGGTTGGAAAACAATTGTTCTTCGGTTGATTCCGTCCAGTTGGGTTTCCACTGGATTTCATCCAGCTCAATATAGAGATAGCCGAGCTTTTTAGCGATCAATTTCCCCGCGGTGGATTTGCCACTGCCGCTAGTGCCGACGATATTGATTCGTTGAAAGCTCAATCCTTCGCGACTGGAAGATTCGGAAGCGTTAAAGGGATCGACCTCATTTAAGGTATTTGACATCGGGACAACAGAGCGCCAATACCAGGCCAGGTACCCGCCGTCGGTGACCGGGCGCCATCTTCAGTATATTATTTACTGGTTGGAAAGCTGGCAAAGACATCACGTACTCGACCAGAAGTGGCCAGATAAAATGTGCAATATGCAGTCACAATCACGCCCACCAATACTGGCAGTCCAGCAACGCCAGCCATGGCCACTTCCGCTAGCTGAAGCACCAACTGGCACACCACACTGACTAACAGGATTAGGCGTCCGTGCTTCCAAATATTTCGTATTAATTCCCTGGATCCATTATTCCGAGCCACCAAAATGTAAAGAATGACCACAGGAGGAATAGACGCGAGCATTAGGAATGGCGAATCAACTGACAGAACAGAAACGTCGATGTAACGGTTACTTCCAGTTATTCCACCGCGAGACGCCAGCAGTGATAAGGGCCCGTAAAGGAGGAAGCGGGATAAGGCTATGACGATCAACGTCAAAAACAAGCCTGGCTTTAGGACACCATCATTAGTGAAATCGTCAATAGTGTAATTCAAACCACAGCCCCAGACCTGGATCGCCCCATACCCGTCAAGGTGACAATGGCCCCTTGACTTGTTCTGGCGGAGAGGGAGGGATTCGAACCCTCGATGAGCTTTTAACCCATACTCCCTTAGCAGGGGAGCGCCTTCGACCACTCGGCCACCTCTCCGGGAAATGTAAATGGCGCGCTGGGAGGGAGTCGAACCCCCGACCTTCTGGTTCGTAGCCAGATGCTCTATCCAGCTGAGCTACCAGCGCGCGACGAGGGCGCATTATAGGGAGATCAATGCTCGATCTCCAGAGGAGGTTGAAAAACCTTTAAAAAAATTGTTTTCCCAGACAACCTGTCCGGGAAATCGGGATTATGAGATGATCACGCTACTTGCTGCTATTCAGGAATGACACATGCCACCACTGGTTTCCGAGGGACTCAACCTCGCGCTCTACGGCATGGGGACCGTATTTGTCTTCCTAACGCTACTGGTATTGGCGACCATGCTGATGTCCTGGCTGGTTGCCCACCGGGAAACGGCCGCTGTTGTGGCGCTGCCTGCTGATTCAGCGGACGCCAGGACAATGGCTGCGATCACCGCCGCGATCCACCAGCATCGGAACCACTAACCCATACCGCTTAAAGTTTAAGTTTTACGCACAGCTGTGATAGTTTGCAGTTCGCATTACCTCGGGGTTTTCATTTCTTGGAAGTACTACAGTTACTGGTCAGCGGCATCTCTCAAGGATGCGTCTATGGTTTGATCGCCCTTGGCTTTGTGCTGATCTACAAAGCAACCGAAATGGTCAATTTTGCCCAGGGTGACCTGATGATGCTTGGGGCATTCTTCGCCTACAGCTACATCAACGTATTTGAACTGCCCTTCTACCTGGCATTTCCGGCCACCATTTTAACGATGGCCATTATTGGCGCCCTGACCGAACGGCTACTGCTTCGACCGATGATTGGTGAGCCACACTTCTCGGTACTCATGTTGACCATCGGCCTGGGTTTTATCCTGCGAGCCGTTGCCGGCGCGATCTGGGGCAACGAACCACGCGCGCTCAGTACACCCTACGCAGGCGGCGTTATAGACCTGAATGGCCTAATCATTGGTGACGAAAACCTGGTGATCATTCTTGGCACGGCAGCGCTGTGTCTGCTGCTTTACCTCTTTTTCAGATTTACCCGACTTGGGCTGGCAATGCAGGCAGCTTCACAAAACCAGCTAGCCGCATTTTATGTCGGCATTCCAGTGAAACGAGTCTATTCAATGGTGTGGGCCATTTCTGCGTCAATTTCTGCCGTCGCAGGTATTCTAGTGGCACCGGTATCGCTCATTGATCCGCTAATGGGGTTTGTCGGTATCAAGGCTTTTGCGGCCGCCATTGTCGGCGGGTTTGGCAGCCTGCCCGGCGCGATCGTCGGCGGGTTAATCATTGGAATCGTCGAACAGTTCGCCGGGCTCTACCTGCCCCCCGGCTTTTCCGATGTCAGCGCCTACGTCATTCTTTTGGCCATGTTGTTGATTCGGCCGCAGGGTATTTTTGCCAGCATGCAGCAGAAAAAGGTTTAGCGGTCAGATGAGATTCATCAAAAAAACCCACTACAACCAGGACATTCAACTCTTCAAACATCAGGGCCAGCTGTACTGGTACGGGGCACTCGGCGTCGCACTCCTGTTGTCTCCCTTGGTGTTATCTGATTTCTATCTCGGCGAACTGTCGCTGGTATTTATCTACGCGATTGCCGGTATCGGTTTAATGCTGCTGACCGGCTATACGGGCCTGGTGAGCCTGGGACACGCTGCCTTCCTTGCGATCGGCGCCTACACCCACGCTTACCTGCTGGCACAAGGCTGGCCGTTTCCTGTTTCCATCATTTGCGCCACGCTTCTCTCAAGCCTTGTAGGCGCAATTATCGGCATTCCCGCCTTAAGAATGACCGGGATCTATCTTGCGGTCGCGACCCTGGCATTCGCCATCATCGTTGAGCAGGTGCTCAGTCACTGGGAGTCAGTGACCGGCGGTTTTCGCGGCATGGCGGTGGAACTTCCCTCGATTGGTTCGTTTTCACTGGACGACAGCGTCACTTTTTATTTTCTTTGCTTTTTTGTCCTGACAGGTTGCCTGTTCCTGGCGCTGAACCTGCTGCGCACCTCAACCGGCAGGGCGATGACCGCTATTCGAGACTCTGAAATCTCAGCACAAAGCATGGGGATTCACCTTGCCTACACAAAGACTCTGGCTTTCAGTATCAGCGCAGGATTCACGGGGCTGGCAGGCAGCCTGCTGGCACACAAGATCGGCTATCTGGCCCCGGACAGTTTTACCCTGTTGACCTCGATCCAGCTGCTGCTCATGGTGGTCGTTGGCGGCCTTGGGTCCCTTCACGGCGTGATCTACGGCGCCCTCTTTATTGGTCTGCTGCCACAGGGCCTGGCATTACTGAGAGATACACTGCCCCCTGCGCTGGCCCAAATTCCAGGGCTTGAGCCCGGAATATTCGGCCTTATCCTGGTGCTTGTTCTGATTTATGAACCCCAGGGTATTTATGGTCGCTGGCTAAAGATCCGCGGCTACTTTGAAGAATTTCCGTTATATCGCAAAGCCACGCACAAACGTCAGCGCAGCTACCTAAGGACGGAGCGACTCAAATGAGCTTGCTCGCCGCGGACAATCTTTCCCTCTCGTTTGGTGGCGTCCATGCCGTGGAAGATGTCAGCTTCAGCGTCAACAAGGGTGAGGTGTTCAGTATTATTGGCCCCAATGGGGCCGGTAAGACGACCTTATTTAATCTGATCAGTCGAATCTACGATGCGAGTACCGGTTCAATCCACTTCAACGAACAGGACATTAGCCAGGTACCCACCCATCGAATCGCAGAACTGGGTATCGCCCGAACGTTCCAGAACACTGAACTGTTTGAACAGGAAACGCTGCTGCGAAACCTCCTGATTGGCCAGCACGTGCACCGACGCACCAATCTTTTACAGGAGTTCCTGTTTCTGCCCTCGGCCAGGCAGCAGGAGCTTAGGTTTCGCCAAGACGTCGAAGACGTTATCGACCTCCTCGAT
>Ga0206679_10002182_pt1 | contig 15659 bp, 15 predicted proteins | sample M110012015metaG_FD_155464 | JGI IMG/M metagenome (GOLD analysis project Ga0206679, IMG submission 155464) | Ammonia-oxidizing marine archaeal communities from Monterey Bay, California, United States - M1 100m 12015 | ecosystem: Environmental > Aquatic > Marine > Intertidal zone | place: USA... | reverse complement strand
ATTGTTAGTTCAACTGAATTAACCGAAGAACTGAATCGCTTTAAGCAGTCCTTTTTAGCTTAACGGTAAGCTCTTGTATACTCTTGATTAGCTCTTCGAGCGATTCTATCACAAAATATTTGTCTTGAATACGATCTGTGTGGAATTGGCAATCCATCACTTCATGTATGTCGTATTCTAGATGTAGTAGTTCCGATTCGAAGATGTGATTAGCCTCTCCATAAGAAGATGCAATACCAGCGCCATATATTTTGATTTCACCGTTTTCTCTAATCAATCCAAATTCAATCGTAAACCAGTAGATGCGTTGCAACTTTACAAGTATCGCCTCATCATTTTTGAATTGTTGTCCGAGCTGACCAAATTCTTGTGCAAATCTCGAAAATGTTGGATTTATCAATAGTGGAATATGCCCAAAGATGTCGTGAAACATATCGGGTTCTTCCAAGTAATCAATTTGTTCTTTTGTTCGTAACCAAGTAGATGAACAGAATTTCTTTTCAGCTAATAAGTCAAAGAATTCATTTACCGGAATTAATCCTGGTACAACTTGTATCTGCCAGTTCGTATGTTTTTTGAAGAAACGGTTCATCTCTTCGAAGTTTGGAATGGAATCAGCATTTAAACAAGGCGCTAGCTTTTTAAGGCAGTCCTTATATTCCTTACTTGCTTTTCCCTGTAAATTCTTCTCCTGTCTATCAAATAGAAGTTTCCATACTCGGTGTTCTTCCTGCGTGTAGTTTTTGTAATACTGTTTCATAATTCGGGGAATAAAAAAACACCCATATCCGTAAGGAAATGGGTGTTGGTTATTTTTTTATCTACTACCAATTCAGCCGTATCCTTAAGGGGTCGGTTTAGAATAATAATAGTAGTATGTGTTTGTTTTGATCATGTTAACCAAAGATACAATTCTTTAAATAGAATCAAAGCCGAAAAAAGTGTCAGTAGTTGTCACTCCGAATTACTTCATTTGTAATGTAGAATTAAAACACGAAGATTATGACAACTACTTACGCACTCAGACAAAGCACACATCAGTTTTCACCTTTTGGAATTGATTTTTCTAAGAAGGATGACCATTTAGGTGTACACAATACTCAAGTATTAGAAGATTTGGTAGATGGGAAAACTCACAGAGAGTATTATTTTCAAACTCGAAAATTTGGAAATGTTTATCTATCGGTAGCGTGTAAGTTGGTGATTTCCGATCAAACCTGGAATGCCTTTATGGGAACCTTTACTAAAGATAGTGATGTTGAGGGATTCATCGACGGGATGATTAACAATCAAACGGATTCTGAACTGCTGGGTTTAATAGGAAATAATCTACCTAAGTATCCAGAAGTACTTGGTGTAATTATGATGGGCGAAACTATTTATAATGGCTAATAAAAAAACGAGCCGAAGCCCGTTTAATATTAGTTTTAAGTGATGAGTTATAGGTTTTGAGTTTTACCAACAACCAACAACTAGCATCTACTTATTATGCTCAATCACATAATCAATTACTTTTCTCATTAAGTGAACTCTATCTTTACCACGTACATTATGTGGGTGCCCTGGATAAGGGAAGTAGTCTAGTTGTACACCGTCTTCAACGCATTGTTGAACAAAGGCTAAAGAGTGTTGCCAAACAACAACATCATCTTGAGTACCGTGAATCATTAATAAATCTCCTTTTAGATTTTTGGCTTTGTTTAACAAGCTGGTATTTTTATAGCCTTCAGGGTTTGTTTGTGGTGTATCCATGAAACGTTCGGTATACATAATTTCATAAAACTTCCAGTCGATAACCGGTCCACCAGCTATCCCGCACGTAAATACATCTGGATAAGTACACATTAAGTTTGTCGTCATAAATCCACCATAGCTCCAGCCATGGACTGCGATTCTATTGGAGTCTATATAGCTAAGAGCTTTTAAGTGTTCGACTCCGGTGATTTGGTCGCGCATTTCAACTTCACCTAAGTTTCGGAACATGGCTTGTTCAAACTCACGCCCTCTGTTTTCAGATCCTCTACCATCTACTGTAAATACAATGTAGTTTTCCTGATTTGCCAGGTAGTGCATCCAAAGAGAAGCTCCAGCTAAATTCGTATTATAAATTAATTGTACGCCAGGGCCATTGTAAACGTAAACTAATGCAGGGTAAGTTTTTGATTCGTCAAAATTAGAGGGTTTAATCATTCTACAATTTAGTATCGTTCCATCATCGGCTTTAATGGTATACAATTCTGTTTGTGCAATTTCAGTATCTTCAAAAGGATCTTTTGATTGTAGCAGCGTTTTAAGTGAGTTTCCTGTGTGGTCTATTAATTCTATAGTTCCAGGGTTAGAAAGACTGTTGTAGGAGTCTAATAAGAATCGACCATTATAATTAGCTTTTATTCTATGAATCCCCTCTGTTTTAGAAATCATTGTTGATCGAGCTGCTTTTATTGTACTTCTAAAAACCTGTGTTTCCAGAGCATTGTGATGTGTTCCTGTTAGAATGATAGAATTCCCATCAAATGCAATGAAATCTTTAACGACCCATTTTCCTTTGGTAACTTGATTTATCAGTTTTCCATCTACATTGTATCTGTAAAAGTGGTCAAAACCATCTCTTTCTGATCTCCATAAAAACTCATTGTTATTTCCTTTAACAAAAAGCATTGGATGAAGAGGCTGGATATAGTTTTCGTGTCGTTCTTCAAATAGAGTCATTACAAAATCACCTGATTGGGCATCATATTTATTCAATTTCATATGATTTTGATCTCTATTCAATACAGCTATGTATATGTATTTATCATTTGGACCCCAGGCAATATTTGTTAAATACTGCTCCTTCGGTTCTCCAGTTTTAAGATAAATAATTTGCTCATCTTTTAAGTCGAAAACCCCTACAGTCACATTGTGACTTGTCATTCCTGCCATTGGGTATTTGATGATGTTTGCTTCAGCAATTCTAGTGTTAGTGTTTACTAAAGGGTAATCACTAACCATCGATTCATCTTTTTTATAAAAGGCTAATTTATTTCCATTATTTGACCAAAAGGTACCTTTAGAGATGCCAAACTCATACCTATGAACAGCTTGTCCATTGACTATATCTTTATTTACATCATTAGTAACTTGAAGTGTTTTATTGTTTGAGTCTTGTACAAAAAGATTATTATCGATTGTGTAGGCTAAAGCGATGCCGCTTGGTGAAAACTCTTGGTTATGAGCGTTTTCATTAATGCTTATTACCTTAGTTAAAGAATTGGTCGTATAATTATAATAGAAAAATTCATTCTTTTTTTGAAACTTAAAAGTTGAAGAATCAACCCATGAAATTCTTGGAATCCTTGTTAAGCTATCTTCAGAGAGATGTGAATTTATAGAAGAGAGTGCTATTTCTTGGCGATTTCCTTCTAGGTCAACTATAATTATTGAATTCCCCTCTATAAAAGAATACTGGTTAGCATCTTTAACCCATTGTAGACCATTAATTCGTTCAGGAGCAAACTGACTCCATCTTCCTAATATTGCGTCACTTAGGTTTAAGGTATCCTTCTGAGCAAAAGCCATTGAGCAGAGTCCTAAAGCTAGACTTATGAGTATTGTTCTCATCTTTTTTGATTTTAAATTGCTTAACAAAGCTAAAAAGCTTTTTGGAAAATACTAAGATCATACCAAGTTCGTTTTAGAATAGATTAGTATTTTAGCCTCTATGAAAATAATACGAGTTTTCTTAATCTTATGTATTTGTGTTCAGTCATTACTCGCTCAAACTGGAGGAGATAATACCTATGAATTTTTAAATTTAACAAACTCTGCAAGAGTAACTGCATTAGGTAATGTGTTGATTAATACATTCGATGATGATATAAATCTAGCTCAACAATTACCTTCTTTAAATCATAAAGGAATGAATCATCAGTTTTCTGTGAATTTCACAAACTATTATGCTGGAGTAAAGTTTGGGTCGTTGATTTATGGTTTACCGTCATCTAAATTTGAAAACATAAGTGTCGGATTACAGTATTTAAATTATGGAGATTTCACCCGGACAAATGAGTTTGGGGATGTGATAGGGGCGTTTAGTGCTGGAGAGTATGCTGCGTTTGCCTCTACGGCTATGAAAATTGATAGTTCTTTTTATGTAGGCGCTAGTTTGAAAGTCGTTTATTCTAATCTAGATGCCTATAGTTCTTTTGGGGTTTTAGGTGATTTTTCAGCAACTTACTCATTGAAAAGTGGCCGAATGCTAGCTTCATTGTTGATGAAAAATGCTGGGTTTCAGATTAAGACTTATGCAAATAAGTCTGAGCCAATGCCATTTGAATTGGTGCTGGGTCTCTCTACCAAATTAGAACATGCACCATTAAGATGGTCTATTTCATGGGCACACTTAGAACGATGGGATTTGTCTTATATAAATCCGAGTGAGCCTACAATTGATCCTCTTACAAATGAAGAAATATCAGTTAAGTATAATACTCGGGATAAAATCTTCTCTCATCTCCATGTTGGAGGGGAGTTTTTGTTTAGTAAAAATTTTAATATTCGATTAGGGTATAATTTTAGACGAAGACAAGAGTTGGCTCTTGATTTATACAAGCACAATGTAGGTTTAACTTGGGGCTTCAGTATGAAGGTAAGTAAGTTTCATTTTAATTATGCACGTGCAGCATATCATGCAGTTGGTCCAATGCATACTTTTTCTGTTACTTCAAGTTTGAATAGGTTTAAAAGAAAATGAAAAGTATTATAATCGCAATAGATGGTTACTCATCTACCGGAAAAAGCACTTTAGCGAAAGCATTAGCTAAAAAGTTAGCTTATGCATATATTGATACGGGTGCAATGTATAGAGCAGTAACCTTATATGCTCTTAGAAATGGGTTTATCAAGCTAGACTCGATAGATGAAGAGTCCCTTGAGAATTCTTTAACGGACATAGAGATTACTTTTGTTGTTTCAGAAGATTGTAAATCAGAAATCTGCTTAAATGGTGAACTGATTGAAGGCGAAATCAGAGGCATGGAAGTGTCAAATAGCGTGAGTTATATCAGCGCAATTCCTGCAGTAAGAGAGTTGTTGGTTGCTCAGCAACAACAAATGGGTATTTCCAAATGTGTTGTAATGGATGGAAGAGATATTGGTTCTGTAGTATTTCCTGATGCAGAATTGAAATTATTTATGACTGCATCAGAAAGCATAAGAGCTCAAAGGAGGTTTAATGAACTCAACTCTAAAGGTGATCAAGTTTCATTAGAAGAAGTAAGGAGAAATATATCTGAAAGAGATTATAGAGATATCCATCGTGATATAGCTCCTTTGGTACAAGTTTCAGATGCTTTAGTAATAGATAATTCTAATCTTACACCAGATGAGCAGTTAGAATGGGTTTTAGAGCGTGTGAGAACTATTATTTCCTAGGAAGTACTATTTTCTCACAAGTCGAGTGTCCATTTTCATACCAGTCTTTTTGGATATAAACTCCAGTGTGTTTTGGAGACTTAATTTTTTGGCCATTAAGGTTAAAAAATTCTGTATGTATTATTTGATTATTTAAGTCAAAATCTTCTTCTATTCCGATAAACGCATCAACATAAAAAGCATGCATTTTATGGGTTAAAAAAGTATTGTTGAATATTAGCGTATCCTCGCCTGCAGTAATTTGGTAATAACCATCACCATGAGCACAACAGATTCCATCTCCATATTCATCCTCAATAATAAATGTGTAGCATGTAGATGTATCAAGAACTAATTCAATTGATACTAATTCTTCTGAAGCATAATTAATTCCATCTCCATACGCAACAATCTCTCCAGTTGAGTTGGCAAGTGACCAATGTATGTCACCGGGGTAATAATCGTTTTGGATTTCAATTTTAATGTCTTTGTGTAGAGTTATTATCTCATCCGCTAACTGATGATTCACCACGTTGTTCACAAAGTTTATATCATCATCAACATTTATGTTAAAGGTGATTTCATCTCCTACAATATCAAAACTTTCAAAAATTATTGGAAAAAAGGCATCGTTTGTAGTGCTGCCTGGAGGTAAAAGATAATTCCATTCAATAGTGCTGTGATAGATAGAGTCTATATAAACCTCTATGTCTATATTATTTACGAAACTTGAACCTACATTACCAATGTTTAGATTTGCAAATACATAATCTTGACAATGAATAATTTCGGGTTCTAAAATATTAACGTCAGTATAGTTATCTCCATAATTACAGCTGTTCATTGTTAACTCCCATTCTAGTATTGTGAGTGGATGGTTGAAATCAGTAATTATCGTCATTGATCTGTCTGGGCAGACCATTATATAGGTTGGGTAAAAAGGTACAAATGGTGAGTATGACTCAGGAATTGCATCTAAATTCACTACCGGGTTTGTTATACCCCAGTTGGTGATTGTTTCTTGTACTATTAGGTCTGAATTATCATAAACCTCTAAAGAAATTACCTGTAGTAGATCGGTGCCATCTGGTCCATAATTTTCATAGAAAGCATCTAAATATCCGGCTCCCTCTTGACAAGGTGTACAATTGACAATGAAAAAATCTAATAGCACTGACTTTCCTTCATCTAAATAATCGTACAAATTGTGTGAAACACCATTTAGGTCTGTAAAATCAATGTTAGGTGCAGTTTGTGCAATTAATGAACTATGAAATATAAATAGTATTGCTATGATTATTCTTATCATCAAAGTAAGATTCTTTACAGTTTGTACATCAAAAACCGTTCCTATTCCAGGTTTTCAATTTTTGGCAAAGTTAACATAATCATTCGTTCGATAGATTTAAGAGGATTTGCACTGAATGTTCCGTTAGACCTATGGGCAAGTACAGTGTTAATGCTTAGTACATCATGGTCGAATATTTTTCCGAAGGCATAGATTCCAGCGGTTTCCATTTCAAGGTTTGTAATATTTATCTTGTGATGTTCAATGTTTTTGCAATTTTCTAATAAATTGGGCTGACTCAGTAATGTTCCGAAAGACCTCCCCTGAGGAGCGTAAAAACCATTCATTGTAAGCGTGATACCCTGCTTGAATTGATTTTCGTATAACTCTTTCCATAGATAATCTGAACATTGAGCGCTATATGGTTTCGCCATACGTGGATCCCAATTTGTCGCTAACGAAAATTTCGAACTTAATTCATTTTCGAATAAATCATCTTTAAATTTATAATGGTAAGGAATACCATCTATACCAATAGCATATTTGGAATAGATAATTTCATCTAGTTGAATTTGATCCGATAGAGCACCTGTAGTACCGAGTCGAATTATCTTGAATTTTTGTTTGTCTTTTTTGAGCGTCCTAGATTTGAGGTCTATTGAAGCGAGTATGTCTAACTCATTAAAAACAATGTCTATATTATCTACTCCTATCCCAGTAGAAATCACGCTTACTCTCTTTTTCCCAATATATCCGGTGTGTGTTGTAAACTCTCTACTTGTTTTTACGACTTCAATTTTATCAAAGTGTTTAGAGATAAGGGGGACTCTATTTTGATCGCCAACAATAATAATTGTGTTTGCAATATCTTCAGGTAGAAGTTTTAGGTGGTAAACAGATAGATCTTCATTTAAAATTAATTCTGAAGGTAGAAAAATATCCATATTCTTTTGTATTTTAGACCGAAGATTGTTTTTCAAATATACAATTATGAATTCAACAACTTACAGCATTTTAGTACCGATTGGTTTCTCAAAACAATCGCTGGTTGCCCTCGAACAAGCTGAACGATTAGCTGCTTTAACGAATGGAGAAATAACTCTATTAAGTGTTATAGAAACTTCAGGAATGCTAAGCCGTTTATTTGGCGAAGACGATGAAAGGTACACGGATTTAAAATTAGAGCTTCAAGGAAAACTCGATCATTTAGCAGATGAGGTAAGTGGTAGAATTGGTTTGAAAGTTAATGCAATGGCTGCAAAAGGAAAGGTGTCTCAAAAAATCAATGAGGTGGCTGATCTTATTAATGCAAAGCTCATTGTGATGGGAACCAATGGAGCTCCATCTGAAATAGCAAAAAAGGTAATAGGCTCAAATGCATTTAGAGTAGTTACAACCTCAGCTTGTCCTGTAATAACAATTAAAGGTAAGGAACACTTTAAAGGATGTAGAAATATTATTCTCCCACTCGATTTAGAAAAAGAAACTAAAGAAAAAGTATCTCATGCACTTAAATTAGCGCGTTTGTGGAAGGCAACCGTGAAAGTAGTTTCGATTGCTAAAAATAAAGATGTAGAAACCTTAGCCAAATTAAATGCAAATTTAAATCAGGTAAAGAGTTTTGTAGAAGAAGGTGGAATAGAAACGAGTGCTGAGTTAGTTAAAGCTGAAGGAAGATCTTTGTCACAATCTATTTTAGATTACAGCAAGGATAATGAGGGTGATTTAATTATGATAATGACTCAACAAGAGACCGATTTTACGACCCATTTTATTGGTTCTTCAGCTCAGTCGATTATTTACAATAGTGAGACTCCTGTAATGAGTGTTCGACCTATAGTGACCATCGGAGATATTTACGATTTACCTTAAAGAACTCAGACCTCCCTAGGGAGGTTTTTTTATGTATGAAAGTTTCAATTATTACAATAGGAGATGAGATATTAATCGGTCAAATTATTGATACGAATTCTGCATGGATAGCTCAGAGATTAAATGAAATTGGGCTTCGCGTTGATAAAATATACTCTATTTCAGATGCGGAGGAAGCTATTTTGAGGACTTTAGATCGTGCAAGCGAAATTGCAGATATTGTTTTAATAACAGGTGGTTTAGGGCCTACTAGAGATGATATTACTAAAACGACTTTAGCCAAATATTTTGATGATGTTTTAGTTAGAAATGAAGAGGTTTTAAAACATATTAAAGCTTTGTTTCATAAATATGGTGTGGAAAAAATTAATGACTTAAATATTCAACAAGCTGATTTACCCGCAAAATGTAGAGTGTTGTTGAATTCTGTGGGAACTGCTTCTGGAATGTGGTTTGAGCAGAATCAGAAGCACTTTATCTCTATGCCAGGGGTGCCTCACGAAATGAAATCTCTAATGAATACCTACATTTTACCTGAGTTTCAATCGAAGTTTAGCAAAGGCGTTTTTTTTCATAAAACTATCCTAACTCAAGGTGTTCCCGAATCAGTTTTAGCAGAATTAATAGAACCTTGGGAATTGTCATTACCTGAAGATGTGAAATTAGCTTATCTACCTTCTGAAAATAGAGTGAGGTTACGGTTGAGTATTCACGGAAATAATAAAGATGTGTTGAGTGGTGTCATTGATGCCGAGGTGTTAAAGTTAAATGAGATAATACCTGAATACATTTATGGAGAAGAGAAGGAGAGTATTGAGCAGCGAGTAGGGGATTTATTAAATCAAAGTAATACAACTGTAGCTACTGCAGAAAGTTGTACAGGTGGTTATTTAGCTCATCTAATTACCTCGGTTGCTGGAAGTTCAGCTTATTTTAGAGGTAGTGTATTGGCGTACGATAATGAAATTAAAAAGGGCGTACTCAATGTTGAGGCTGATTCTTTGAGTAACTTTGGCGCTGTAAGTGAGCAAGTTGTTAAAGAAATGGCATGTTCAGTACGGAAATTGATGGGCACAGATTATGCCTTGGCAACCTCTGGTATTGCAGGTCCTACAGGTGGTTCTAAAGAAAAGCCTGTTGGGACAGTTTGGACAGCAATTGCAGGTCCAAATGGAGTGAAAGCTGTAAAACACCAATTTGGAACAGAGCGCCTGTGGAATGTAAAACGTAGTGCTAACGCAGTATTGCTTGATTTTTTACACAGCTTAGAATCAAATGATAAAAAGGTAGAATAGTTTTTGTGATTTGAATAAAAGACTTATTTTTGCAATCCAATTTGGAATTAGAGAAAGAACATAATCAGTATAGAGATGTCTAGAGTTTGTAGTATAACAGGAAAGAAAGCGATGGTAGGAAATAATGTTTCTCACTCGCAAAGAAAGACTAAGAGAAAATTTAGCGTGAACTTAATCAAGAAGCGTTTCTTCGTACCAGAAGAAAATTCTTGGATTACACTTAAGTTATCTGCTTCTGCATTGAAAACGATTAACAGAAAAGGAATTGCTGCAGTATTGACTGAAGCTCGTGCAAACGGGATGGAGTTGAAATAGTAGAATCCACATATAATATTGAAGTTGCCATAGAAATATGGCAACTTTTTTTATGCTCAATTTTTTGTAAATTGGATCTAATAATAGAATGATGAGTTTTGATTTAATGTTATGTTACCTGTTGTTAGAATGTTGGCTTTTTGGATTCTGGGTATATTATTGATTCCATTTATTAATTGTACTTATGATGTTATTTTAGGTATAGTAATTCTAGCCTCACTATTTTTTGTTGGTCTGTGTTCTGTGAAATCATATTCTACTAAATACATTGAGAACTTAGTGCTACTGATTTTGGTTATTAGTATTGTAAAGCTTTTAAGTTTGAATTCTCATCAAACAGTTGATCTTAGTCCGTATTACAAGCAAGAGAATAAGGTTTTAATAAAGGTTAAGGAGCGTTATAAGACCTCTAATTACTACCATAAATATATTGTAGAGCTAAGTGCTGTTAAAGGCAAATCAACGGTTTCGATTCAACAGGATTGCTTATTGATGCAGGTAAACGATACATCCTCTAAAGCTTTTTATCCAGGAGATGTATTTTGGTGTACTGTTTATTGTACAGCAATAAGGCCCGCCAAACACCAAGCTCTTTTTGATGCTGAAAAGTATTGGCATCTAAAAGGTATTTCCGAAAATTTATGGCTGAAAAATGAGAATATTCATTTTATAGAATCTGAACTTAGTTGGTTTTATTTGATTAGAAGAAAGCAAGTAGAGTGGATAGAACTTCTTCATCTGCAAGAACTAAATGAATTTACTAAGCAAATTGTATCGGCTTTAGTATTAGGCGATAAGCGAGGGGTTTCAAAAGATATATCTACTTCCTTCACCAATTTAGGATTGGTGCACACGCTCGCTTTAAGTGGCTTACATATTAGTTTAATCTATGGTTTATGTGCATTAGTTTTGAGTGTCCTTCTTAAGTATAGGTCAAAACTACAATCGATTGTTTTAGTGTCTATTATACTCAGTTATGCCATCTTAACTGGATTGAGTCCTTCTGTATTGCGCGCTTCGTTAATGTTTTTATTGTATGCTTTTAGTCTTGCCATAAATCGAAGAACAACAAGATTTAATATTGTTTTTTTGTCGGCATTAATTTTATTGGTTTACAATCCAAACTTGCTGTTCGATATAAGTTTTCAGTTATCCTATTTGGCTGTTTTAGGGATTCTTTATTTCTATAAATTCTTTCGAATTTTTATTGAGAAACAAAATTATCTGAAACAATTTATCCTTAGTCTGGCTCTGATTTCTATCTCAGCACAATTAAGTGTTGGACTTCTATCAGTCTATTATTTTCATAGTTTCCCGATTTCTTTTTTATGGGCAAACATCATCATCTTGCCATTCATAACGATCCTTTTGTACAGTAGTGTGGCCTATTTGTTTTTTATAGTATTGGGTTTCCAATTCCAATTTATGAATGCTTTAATGGATGCTTTAGTCCGAGCTTTATTATATATATTATCGAAAATAGAGCTCTATTCTTTTTCACCCATAGAAGTGTTTATTTCTCAAGCTGAGTTGTTCTATTACTATGGCTTAATCATTTTAGTGGCTTGGGTCTTTTTAGAAAAGCAATTAAAGTGGATATACTTTTTGTGTGTCTATGTATTAGTAGGTGCTTTTGGGTTTAGTTATTTAACAGAAACACCAATTAAAGAGCTATTTGTCAACGCTTCAAAGCAAGGTCTAGTAATTTCTATATCGGCTAATAATGAGCAGGTAATTATTACTGACAATCTAGAATCGGCTAATTATTTATTAGGTGATTACTCTCTTCGAAATTCTATTGCATGTACTGACACTGTACCTATTGCTGGAGATTTTCAAAATGCATTCTCTAGAGTAGAGGAAGGTGTGATTCTATATTTTGATAAGCAGCTACTGATCTTGAATGATGAGAAGATTATAGCCAATAAAATAATGAATATTGACGTTTTGCTGATGAGAGAATACCGAGTTGATGTATGTGAAATTCAGCAAGTATTCTCACCCCAAAAAGTACTCCTTGATGCTCGCCTAACTAATAAGCAAAAGCAAAGCTTGAAAAAGCAATGGCAACAATTGAGCGTTATTCCTATAGATTTAAGAGATACTGTATATTTGGTGAAGGATTAATAAAATCAAAAGGAAGGGGAGTTTGTTCTGATTAAAGATGTCGTTTATGAATAATAATTTTGGCGTAACCATTCTCCTAACACAATGGTAAGTGCGTGGCTCACATTCATCGATTTATTATGCCCTTTCATTGGAATGTATATTGACTTTTCACATTCCTTAAGAAGCACATCATCAATACCCACTTTTTCGTTTCCTACAAAAAATACAGTTTTTTCAGGAAGTATAGATTCGTATAAATCGAATGATGGTTCAGCCGTTTCAATGGCGATAAGTTTATAGTTCTTAGGAATGTGCTCTTGCCAATTCTCAGTGTTACAGAAATGCCATTCTACAGCTTTAAAGCTCGTTTGTGCTGTTTTTCGGATGTTACGCTCTTTAAAGGTTGGTTTGTCGTCTACAAAAAGAACTTTCTCACAAGCCATATTATCAGCTAAACGTAAAACGCTTCCAAGATTAGAAGGGGTAGTTAGTTTCCAACACACAATTATAGGATGTGATTTGCTCTTTTTTCCTGCTTCACTTTCTTCAAAAAACGCTCTCGATTTGATGTATTCTGTCATGGAACTAAGATACAGAAATTGGATCCGCACAGCCATTAGATTTAGCCATAAAAAAAAGAGCCTATCATAGGATAGGCTCTTTTATGTTTTAAAGTATAAACTTGTAAAATTAGATTACTCTAACGTTTACAGCGTTTAAACCTTTTCTTCCTTCTTGCAATTCGAATTCAACTGCATCACCCTCGTTAATCTCATCGATTAAACCAGTTACGTGTACGAAGTATTCTGTCTTAGATTCATCATCTACAACAAATCCAAATCCTTTAGATTCGTTGAAAAACTTTACTGTTCCTTTGTTCATAATACTGAGAATTAAAGTGCTTTTACGTTAACAGCGTTTAAGCCTTTTCTTCCTTCTTGTAATTCGAATTCAACTGCATCGCCTTCGTTAACCTCATCGATTAAACCCGTAACGTGTACGAAGTATTCTGTTTTTGACTCGTCGTCTACGATAAATCCAAATCCTTTAGATTCATTGAAGAACTTTACTGTTCCTTTGTTCATAATGTAATGTGTAATGTGTAAATTTTAAAGTGCAAAGATACTGTTAAATATTAGATAATCAGTTTTTAATGACTTTTTATTGATTATTCTCAATTATCTAAGTGTTTATTTCGTGTAAATATTTAGTCGAAAGTTTTGTGTGAATCGGCTACCAGTCGGTTGATCTCGGTCATTTCCTCTTCCGAAAGATTTCTCCATTCTCCATAAGGAATATCCAAGTTTACGTTCATTATGCGAATGCGTTTTAGCTTGTAGACCTCGTAATTTAGGTAAGCACACATCTTTCGAATCTGTCTGTTGAGTCCTTGTGTAAGCGTTATTTTAAAGTAAAATCTATCAATCTGTTCTACTTTACATTTGTCGGTTATCGTATCTAGAATAGGTATTCCATTCCCCATTTTTTCGATAAACTGTTTCGTAATGGGTTTGTTTACCCGAACTTCATAAACCTTTTCGTGGTTGTTTCTAGAGCGAAGAATCTTATTGACAATATCTCCATCGCTGGTTAAAAAAATTAATCCTTCACTAGGTTTGTCTAATCGTCCAATAGGGAAGATGCGCTGTGGATGATCAACATAATCAACAATATTGTCCTTTTCGGTTTTAACATCAGTAGTACAAACAATACCTCTGGGTTTGTTAAGAGCGATGTAAACGTGCTTTTCTTCGGGTTTTGATATTGGCTCTCCATCTACATGTACCTCGTCTCCAGGTGCAATTTTAGTTCCCTTTTCTGGAACTGCCCCATTAATGGTAACACGACCTTCTTCAATAAGTCTATCAGCACCTCTGCGTGAGCAGTAACCTACTTCGCTAAGGTACTTGTTTATTCTTTTAAGCTGTTGTTCTTCCATCTTAATTAAATGCGCTTAATTCGAACTTTCTTCTTCTTTAGCTTACTATTGTTTAGTCTATCGATAAGATCGTCAGCTTTGTCTTCTGGCACTGACACAAAAGCACAATCTTGCTTAAGTTCGATAGTACCTAACTCATCACCAACAAGTTCACCTTGTTTGAAAAATAAACCTGCAACATCACCTTTTGAAATCTTATCTTTTCTACCACCCGAAATAAATAGGGTAGTGCGTCTTGTAGTTTCTGGAGGCAAGACTTTAGTAAGTTTTTCTACATCTAAATTCTCAATAAAATCCGGAAGCTTTTCTTCGCTCCAGTGAATTACATAAGCTGTACCTCCTTTGTTCATTCTAGCAGTACGACCATTTCTGTGCGTAAACTCTTGCTTGCGAAGAGGAAGGTGGTAATGAATAATGAATTTTATTTCCGGTACATCAATTCCTCTAGCCGCTAAATCGGTGGCAATTAAAAGTTGATGCGTTCCATTTCGGAATTTTATCAAAGCTCTTTCTCTGTCTTTTTGCTCCATTCCACCAAAAAAACAACCGTGATTAATGTTGTTCGCGGTAAGGTGTTCGCTTACACGTTGTATGGATTCTTTGAAGTTGCAGAAGATAATTCCAGGTTGACTGCCTAAGTGATCTATTGCTTGAACAAGCGTCTCCTTCTTATCCTTAGAAGGCGAGATGATTGCTTTAACTTCTAGTTGAGATTCTGTTTCTTTTAAGAAATTAACGTAAACAGGATCTTTTAAGCCTACAAATTTAGGAATGCGAACTTTTTGCGTTGCCGAAGTCAAGATTTTCTTTTTCAGCTTTGGAAGTCTAGAGCAGATATCTGTCATTTCAGATTCAAAACCTACCTCTAAGGATTTATCAAATTCATCTAAAACCAAGGTTTTGATGTGAGAAGTCTTAAAAGTATCTCTTCTGATGTGATCAGCAATTCTTCCGGGCGTTCCAACCAGTATAGCTGGGCGGTGTTTTAAGTCGATCTTATCTTTAGAGAAAAGACGACCACCGTATACCACAGAAGTTTTATATCCAGAACCCATCTCGCGTAGCACTTGTTCAATCTGTATCGCTAGCTCTCTTGAAGGGGCTACGATTAAGGCTTGAACTTCTTCGCATTGAGGGTCTAATTCTTCAATGATTGGGAGTAAGAAAGCTAAAGTTTTACCTGTTCCTGTAGGAGATAGTAAAACAATATCCGAACAAGATTGAATCGCTAGTTGTGATTCCTCTTGCATTGGGTTGAGTTTTTGAATACCCAGCTTCTTAAGTATGTTCTCTTGACTTTTTATTGTTTGCGACATGGCACAAATATACTTTAATTCGTTTTCCCGTTGATGGGCAAAAAAAATCCCTTTCCGCAGGTGCGAAAAGGGATTTGTTGATATAACTATAGACTAGTGGTTACAAGCCTCAGTGTGAACATGACCTTGAGTCT
>Ga0206679_10002181_pt1 | contig 15663 bp, 10 predicted proteins | sample M110012015metaG_FD_155464 | JGI IMG/M metagenome (GOLD analysis project Ga0206679, IMG submission 155464) | Ammonia-oxidizing marine archaeal communities from Monterey Bay, California, United States - M1 100m 12015 | ecosystem: Environmental > Aquatic > Marine > Intertidal zone | place: USA... | reverse complement strand
GGATAGCCAGCTGCAGTAACGTTTTGTGTTGCAGTTACACCATTATTTAAATAATCAACTACATAGGGTGGCGTACCAGTTGAAGTAGTAGAAAAGGATAAAATAGCATCTTGACCAACACAAATTGGGTTAGGAGCAACTGAAATGTTAATATCAGGTAAAGAGTTAACATAAACACTTTGTGAATTAATAGTATTTTGGTGTATACATCCTCCACTGTCTGTTACACTTGTAATGATATATGTTATGTTTCCTGTATTTGGAGTAACGCTTACTTGATTTTGACCTGTAGAGGAAAAAGGACCTGCTGATAGAGCATTTCCGTTTTCAGTATAATTAATCATGAAGTCAGGCATCCCTCCTTGATCAAAATCAAAATCTAATGTTAAAGGGTCATTTAAACAGATTTCATTGGATGATACTGTAAAGTCAACACTAAAGTAGGCGGGTTCAACTATTGTGATTGTCGTGTCATTTTCACAAGCAACTAAGTTGGTACTAGTAATTGTTGATAGGTCAGTAACAGTAACTAAATAACTACCATCACCAAGTGCTAATGGATTATTAACTCCCCAATCAAAAGTATAGGCTCCTCCATTTCCTCCAGAAGGATTTAAGGTAATTTGTCCGTCAGTAAAAGTATTGCAACTAATTTGAGTAATTGTTGGTGAGAAATTAATTTGATTTGGTTCTAAAATAGTTGCGGAATCTTGTACGGAACAACCATTGCTTGGTGTGATTGTTACAGAGTAAGTTCCAGGTCCTAAGTTATTAATGCCATTAGTAGTTTGACCATTCTCCCATAAAAAATCAGCCGTAATAATTGGTGCGTTAAGAACGATAGAATAGTCTTCTGTTGCTCCAAACCAAGGAGCATCATTTGTAATTGTAGGGTCAGCATAATCACACGGACCAATTGCACTAGTTGCAGTTCCAAAAGCATCCTGTGAAACTACTCTCATTCTTGTAGGACCAAATGCTCCAGTTGATGGTACTGTAAAGTTAATGGATCCAATAAGTGGTGATGCCCATGTGCAATTTAACATACCAATTTCCTCCCCGGCATCATTAAAATCACCATCAATATTATAATCGATAAACACTTTTGCTCCAGTGGGATAGGAGCCTCCTGAGAAATCACCTAAGATAAGATCAACAGTATAGGATTGTCCTTCTGTAATATCCGCATACATAGTTGCTGTATAGTCTTCATAGTAATCAATTACGTTATTAGTATTATTATTAATAGTATTTGCATCACCAATTAGAATCACTTCTTCTATGGTTGCATCTTGGTTAGGTGATCCTGCGGAATTAACCATATCAATTGCTGTTGATGAAAGGCAGTATGATAATAATGAAACAGTTCCTGGAGGCGTAACTCCGCCATTCATTGTTATTGAAATTGCACCATCATTTGCTCCATAACAACTACTATTGTATGCAGTTAGCACTCCAAGATCATTTGCAGGATCATAGATGGTTACATTATCTGAAAAGCTACAATTATTTCCGTCAGTAACTGTATAATTAAAAGAACCTGAACAAAGCGCTAAAGGATTTTGTCCAAACCAATCATAAATATATGATGTTGGGTCTCCTAAAGTTGCTGTAATTATAGCTGTCCCATCACAATCACCGAAACAAGAAGGGTTGGTAGTTACTGCATTAGCAGGAAGTACTATAGGTGATTCATTTACTATTAAATCTTGTGTTACAGTAATTGGAGCGCATCCATTAGCCGTGTATTCATATGAAATAATATTAAGACCAATATTACCAGCAGATGGTGTGAAAATATTTCCTAGAACATCAGTACCGCTAAATATACCTCCTGATGGAGATGCTGTAAGGGTAAGAATTCCGTCTTCAGAGCATGAGTTTGGAGTTGATGTTATAGAGATACTTGAGGCGCTAATAACATTTATTTCAAGAGAAGCAGTATCCCCTCCGCAAGAGCTTCCTTCAGGAATAATATATAAATAAACTCCTGCTGGGTCAGTAGAAGGGTTAAAAGTAGTATCAACTATATTTCCAGAGATTGAATCAACCCAATAACCCCAGTCATCAGGAAATCCTTGAAGCTGATCAATAAGATTAAAAGGTAAGTCAGTACTACATACTATAATATCGTAGTCTGCACCAGCAAATCCTCCTCCTCCAAGAGGATTCATTCCTGCTGCTGTAGTTGTAGCTGTGAATTCAAGATTAGCATCAGGAGGAATGTTAGTTCCTTGAGCGTAATTAGAAACCATTAGAATGTAAAAATCACCAGCTACTGCGCCTGGAATTGTAACGGTTTCTGAAGCAGCACTTGAATAACTGCAATCAAATCGGTTTGGAGCCTGTAATTGAGAGCAGGCATTTGTCATGCTACTAAAAGGTCCCCAGCAGATATAATCTAAGTCACTGGGTGAGGCTAATAATGCTCCCGTAAAAGGGTCTATAGGATCAATAGTCATTGAAAAATCACCTGTAGCTCCAATTTCAAAAAATAAGAAAGTAGGATTCATTGTAATTGGTTGCGTTCCTGGGCATGAAAAAGAAGCTCCTGGAGCCCATGCTGTTCCAGTTGTGCTTGCTGGGTAGGCCTGTACAGATGCGCTAGCGCAAATTTCAGGGATAAACATATCGCAAGAATCACTTTGAGCAGAGACAACAATGTACGAGAAAATTATAAAAAATAATAGTAGAATTCTTTTCATTTAATAAAGGTATTTAGATATGCTACAAATATACGAAAAAAACACTAAAATTGTTTTTATCTAAGCTATGAACTTATGAGTTCAAAAATGTATGGCTTACTAGTTATAATTCTTTGATAGAGTTTTGTGCAATCCAACCGCTATTTCCATTAGCAATTTTAATATTAATCCAATCGCCAATAATATCTATTATTTCAACTTTACTTCCTGCATGTAGGGTAAATAAATTAGTGCTACTGCTAGTTGGAGCACTGTTTACTGTAGTTGTTTCAGAAAAAATAATAGCTTCTTTTTTACAGAAGTTATTGTGGAAAGGGTAAGAAGATGGGTTAAGACTTTCGGGATACTTTAAATTACTATGTGCTAAAAAAAGTAAAATAACTGTTGTTACTGAAAATATTTTTGTAATTAGTTTGCTTTTTAGTGATGTGAATTGACTAATTAACTGCAATATAAAAATCAACCCGATACAAAGTAATGTAATGATTTGCCAAGTTTTAGTGCTGAAAACTTGCGTTAAACTTGCCCACCATTTTTTATAAAAAAGTTGAGGTAGGGCTTCAATTCTGTCAATAATTTTCAATTTTGCTAAGGAAAGATTGTGTCTCGTTTTTTCATTATTCCCGAATTGAAGGCTTTTTTCATAATACCAAATTGCATTTGCCCAATCCTGTGTTTTATAATGGCAATTTCCTAAATTATAATACAGTTCTGCACTTTCTAATCCATTTGTTAAAATGCTATCATAAAGTGAAATTGCAACTGTATAATTCTCATTTACATACTCAGTATTAGCTTGCAAGAAAAGTGGCTCCCCTGCAAAAGAATTTAATGCAAAAAATAAGGACAGTATGAAGGTTATTCTTTTCATTTTAGGGCAGTTTCAACTTCAATAATTATATTTTTTGCTTTGCTAAGTACGGCATCCATTTGTGCATTTTTATTACTTGCAGGTGCATAGCGTGCAAATTCACATTCATCCAATAAAGCAATAAATTTACTTTCAACAGTATTTTTAATGGCTGAGGTTTTGAAATAAGTACTTACTGTTTCTTTAGATAAATCAGCACTAGCAACTTTGAATTTATCAGCAAAATAACCCCAAAGCGATTTTTCTATTTCTTCAAAAAAACCATCAAAATCATTCTTTTTTATGCAGTTTTGGGCTGTTTTTAGTCGTTTTAGCGCAATTTTGTTTGCTTTTTTGTTTTTCCAATCACTACTTGATTCATCTGTTTTTCCAACTATTTTGTTGTAAAATCCTAATAGGATAAGTAAGCAGATTGGTAAAAAGAATAGGATGTAGAATAGTTTTTGATCTAATGCTCGTTTTTTTATTGCCTGTAAGTTTCCTTCTGTAAAAATATAGTGGATGTCTTTTTGTTCCGTTCTAATTTGTTGCTGGCTTGTACTTCCAGTTTCTTGTTCGTTATTTTTACTTACTAATATCGTTAAAGCGTGCTTACTTGCTTTTTTTGTTTCGTACTTTTTCGTTTTGGGGTTGTACACCACAAGGCTTGCTGAGGGAATTGAATAGTTTCCTTTGAATCTTGGTATGAGTAAATATTCAAAAGTTTTAATGCTTCTTTTTCTTCCTCCTTCAAATATTCTGTCCGTAATTTTTGGGTCGTACACTTCAAAGTCTTCAGGGAATTGGATGTCTAAAGGTTCAATGAGCCCAATATTTCCTATACCCGTTATTGTTAACTTGTAATTAATGGCATCATTTGCATTTATGCTTGTATTGTCTACTGATGATTTAATACTCATCTTACCAACTGCACCATTGAAATTAGCAGGAGGGTTAGGTAAGTCAGCTACTTTTATTGTAATGGGTTTGGAGCTTATAAATTCCTCTTGTACATTATATCCTCCACCAAAAAAGTTGGCAAAAGGATCACGGTTATTTCTTTTCTTTTGCTTGCGGATACTGCACTTAAGTTCCATAGGATCAATAATCAGCTTCCCTGATTTTTGTGCAGTTAATACTGATTTTTTGATGGTTGCAACATTATAGGTAATACCATCTATTACATCTCTTTTAAATCGGCTTGAGGCTTCCAAGTCTTTTGCCCAAAATCCGTTTAAGGCTGGGAGTGATGATAGTTCGGTATTGTGCAGGTCAACCCTAGTAAATAATTTATAAGTTACTAGTATTTGTTCGCCAACTACAATATTTCGTTTGCTGACATTAACTTTAACAAATAAGTTGTCGGATAATGCTTTTTGTTGGGTTTTGTTTTTCTTGTTTTGCTTTACTACTTTCAGGGAGTAGGCCTTACTTTTCACTTTTTTCCCTTTAACAGTTATGCTGGCAGGGCTTATGGTATAAGTGCCTTCTTTTACCGCTTTTAGGTAAAATGAATAAGTAGTAGAGCTGGTATTTTGGCTTTTTCCGTTTACAAAACTATAGCTGCTTTGTGTGGAAGGGTTGGGACCACTTAAAACTCTTAGTCCTTTAAAGGTTGGGGATTTAAAATTATCACCTTTTGTGTTAATGCTATATTGAATAAGGATTTGCTCCCCAACTATAGCTGGGTTTTTATCGGCAGCTACTTTTAGTTGCTGTGCTTGTAGTAAGGCACTGCAGAACAAACATAATATGAGGGCTAACTTTTTCACTTTACCAATCCTTTAATACTTTAACTCGTTTTCCTTTTACTTTCTTTTTCTGTAATTCTTCTTGTAATTCTTTTTCTTGTTGTTGTATTGCTTCTAACATTTTTTCAGCCGTTTCCTTGCTCATTTCTTCCTTCTTTTCTTCCTTCTTTTCTTGCTGCTCTTTATTCTCTTGGTTTTGTTCTTGTTCCTTGTTTTCTTTTTCCTTCTCTTTGTTTCCTCCTTCTTTATCTTCCTTTTGCTCGTCCTTATTCTCTTTGTTTTCGTCTTTATTTTCTTTCTCCTGCTGTTTTTTTTGCTGATGCGTAAGCGCTAAATTGTGCCTTGTGTCTTTATCATTAGGATTGATTCGCAAAGCACTTTTGTAAGCATCAATTGCTTCTTCTAATTTTTGTTCCTTTACTAAGGAGTTTCCTAAGTTATGATACACTTTTGCTAAATCAGTTTCTGTTGGTGCGTCATCTTTTAAAGCATTAAAAAGTGCGGATGATTCTTCATAGCGTTCTTGTTTGTAGATAGCATCCGCTAAATTAAAAGAAGCATTAAAATAATCTTGGTCTTTTTCTAATGATTTTCGGTATTGCATTTCCGCTTCATTAAAACTGCTGTCAGCATACAGCTCATTTCCATCTCTTAGGAATGATTTCTTATTCTGAGACATGCTAGTAAAGCACATTAATAAAGACAATATGAAGAGTATATTTTTCATTATTCCTTGTAAAAATTAATACGATTGTTCCATTTGTTTTTTCTTCCTAGTAGGATTAAATCCGTTAATAATAAGAGTAATGCCAAGCCAATGAACAATTGAAATCTATCCTTGTACTCTGTAAATACCATAGTACCAATTTCTTTCTTTTCCATTTTATTTATTTCAGAAAATAGGGTGGATAGCCCTGCTTTGGAATTATTTGCGCGTACATAAGTTCCTTTTCCTGCACTAGCAATTTGTTGTAGTAAATTCTCATTTAACTTACTGACTACCGTGTTGCCATCTCTGTCTTTTCTGTAGCCTGTTCGGTTTCCGTAGTTGTTATAAATAGGGATAGGTCCTCCTTTACTGAGTCCCATTCCTAAGGTATGTACAAAAATGCCTAGCTCATTTGCTTGCTCGGCACTTTCAATTGCTTTTTCATCATGGCTTTCTCCATCCGTAATAATAATGATGGCTTTGTTTTGTGCATTTTCCATGTCAAAGGACTGCATACTCAAATCAATTGCTTTTGCAATTTCTGTTCCTTGTGTGGGTACTATGTTCGTGTTAACGGTTGATAGAAACAACTTGGCTGCCGAATAATCAGTAGTGATGGGTAATTGCACATAAGCCTCTCCTGCAAAAACAATCAATCCAATTCTATCGCCCTCTAATTTATCAATCAATCGGGAAATGGCTAGTTTAGCTCTTTCCAGTCTGTTGGGTTTTATGTCCTCTGCCATCATGGAGTTGGAAAGGTCAATCGCTATCATTAAATCTACTCCTTCTCTTTTTACTTCCTCCATTTTTGTACCTACTTGTGGGTTGGCAATTCCAATTATGAGTAGAATGAAAATAAGAATGGTAAGGATGTTTTTTATTTGTGTTCTCCTTTTGGAAAACGAGTGCATCAATTCTTTTACCAATTTACTGTCCCCAAAAAGGGCTAAGGCATTTATCTTCCATCTACTATATAATAGCATAGCCATTATTAAAACAGGAATTCCAAATAGGAAATTCAAATATTCGATATGTTCGTATCTTAACATTTAAGGAATCTGTTTTAGGTAAGTAATTTGTAAAATGAACCCTAAAAACAATAGCCCTAAAGCCCATAATGCAAAAGGCAAGAATTCTTCTGAACGCTTATGAAATTCCGTAACTTCTATCTTTGATTTCTCTAATGCGTCAATGTTTTTGTAAATCTCTTTTAAAGAATTATTATTGGTAGCACGGAAATACTTTCCATCTGTTATTGTAGCAATATCTTGCAAAGTTTTTTCATCAATTTTAACCTCTACTTCTTGGTATTGTATTCCAAAAGCAGTTTGGAAAGGGTAGGGTGCAAACCCTTCAGTTCCTACACCAATAGTATACACACGAATCCCAAATTTCTGAGCAATTTCGGCAGCAGTTAATGGTGGTATCATTCCGCTATTGTTTACTCCATCTGTAAGTAAAATAATTACTTTTGAAATAGCTTCAGAATCTTTTAATCGGTTCACGGCTGTTGCTAATCCCATTCCAATTGCAGTTCCGTCATCCACCATTCCGCTTTTTACATCCTTAAATAAATTGATGAGTACATTATGGTCGGTAGTTAGTGGGCATTGGGTAAAACTCTCTCCTGCAAAAATAACCAAACCAACACGATCGTTTATTCGCTTACTGATAAAGTCCATGGCAACATTTTTGGAAGCTTCTAATCGGTCAGGTTTCAAATCCTGTGCTAACATACTCCCTGAAATATCCATAGTTAGTACTATATCAATTCCTTCTGTTGTACTTTCCTCCCAGTTGGTGCTTGATTGTGGGCGAGCCAAAGCAATAATCATTAAGGTTGCTGCTCCAATTTTTAACAGAAAAGGTAGGTGGCGCAATTGTTGTTTTAGGGTTGGCTTGTTGTTTATGGATCCAGTACCTGAAAACAAAATAGCACTGCTACTATTTTTATGTTTCAGTGCATACCATGTCAGTAGTGCTAAAGGCAATACCAATAGGTAGAAAAACTCGCTATTTACAAAGGTATAATTAGCCATTTTTTATTTGTTTTTCTTTTGTTTGTCCTACAAAATGTTTGGCTAACTGCATACTTTCTTTATTCTCATCTTCATCAGGTTTGCTTTTGGCAAACTTGGCCAAATCGGCTCTTTGCAACAGGATGGTAATGCTCGCTAATTGCTCGTTATCTACTTTGCTTTTTAGTTCGCTTATTATCTCGTCAGTCGCTAATTCAAGGGCAATAAAGTTGAACCTATTTTCTGTATATCTTCTTATTATTTCTGAAAGTTCAGTATGGTATTGTTTTATATTTCCTGCTTGCCATACTTGTGCTTTATCCAGTTTTTTTAATTGTTGTAGGGCAGTAATGTCAGCAGGGATAATCACTTTTGGCTTCTCAATTTTAATTACTTCCTTTTTATTGAATACATACTTCTTTAGTAAGAAAATAATAAGGGCGAATGCACCAATCCCAACTAGCCAAGGCCAAATATCGCTCCAGCCAATAGGCGCTTCCATGGGTTGTTTAATGTCTTTAAGTTCGGCACCTTCTTCCAATATAACGGTTTGTATATTTAACAGTAATCCTTCTGTTTTACTGTTTGCTGAAAAGGAAATAGGAGGGATGTAGTAGCTTCCGCTATCCCAAGCTGTGATGATGAAGTTTTGCGAAATTAAATTTTCACTTGTATCTAGTTCACCTTCCTTAATAATCTCTATTCCTTCCACTAAAAACTCATCATAAGTAGGCCAAACTTCAGTTTTGCTTATTGCATTACTGATGCTAAAATTTATTTGCTCCCCAATTAGGATAGCGTTAGTGTCTAGCTTTGCTGTTTGAGCAAAAGCAAAATTGCTAATAAATAGAAGTAGGATTATTTTTTTCATCTTCTGCTTCCTCTGGTTTTAAAAAAGTTGATTAGTGGTTTCACATAATCTGTTCCTGTGGTGATGTCAATTAAATCCACACCACTAGCTGGGAATAGTTTGCGTAATTTCTCAGTTGCTTCTATTCTGTTTTTCGCAAAATTATCTCGCACTTTCTTGCTGGATGTGTCTACAAATAGCATCTCTTCCGTTTCTGCATCTTGCATAGGTACAAGCCCAACATTGGGTAGGGTGTCTTCTCTTTTGTCGTGTATTCTTAGTGCTACTAAATCGTGCTTCTTACTTGCAATTTTTAAGGGTCTGTCAAATTCCTTACTCATAAAATCCGAAAGGATAAAACAAATACTTCTCTTTTTAATAACAGCCGAAAAATATTCTAAAGCCCCTGCAATATCGGTTCCTTTTCCTGTTGGTTGAAAGGCTAATACTTCACGGATTATTCTCAAAATATGGCTTTTCCCTTTTTTAGGAGGAATGAATTGTTCTACTTTATCGGTAAAGAAAACAACACCTACTTTATCGTTATTTTTAATGGCTGAAAATGCTAGGATGGCTGCCAGTTCAGTGGCCAATTCTCTTTTGAATTGTTCTTGTGTTCCAAAATTTCCTGATGCTGAAACATCTATTAAAAGCATTACAGTCATTTCTCTTTCCTCCTCAAAAACTTTTACAAATGGTGCATTGTATCGAGCAGTTACATTCCAGTCAATGGATCGGATATCATCTCCTGGTTGATATTCTCGCACTTCCGAAAAGGCCATACCTTTTCCTTTAAAAGCCGTATGGTATTCTCCAGCAAAAATATGGTTGGAGAGTCCTTTGGTTTTTATCTCAATCTTACGAACTTTTTTTAAAAGTGCTGAGGTGCTCATTAAGGAATCTCTACTGCATTCAGTATTTCAGTAATAATATCTTCTGAAGTAATATTTTCTGCTTCTGCCTCATAGGTAAGTCCTATTCTGTGGCGTAATACATCATGACAAAGTGCACGCACATCCTCAGGAATTACATAGCCCCTACGCTTTATAAATGCATAAGCCTTACTTGCAGCTGCTAGGTTGATACTTGCTCTTGGTGAACCTCCAAAGGAAATCATATCCTTGAATTTTTTTAAACCGTACTGTTCAGGGTACCTGGTAGCGAATACAATATCAATTATGTATTGCTCAATTTTTTCGTCCATGTACACTTCCTTTACTAAATCACGGGCACGAACAATAGCTTCTGTTTTTAGTACTGTATTGGCAGTTGGGAAAGTTTTTGCCAAGTTATGGCGAATAATCATTTTCTCTTCTTCCTTTTTCGGGTAGTCAATTACTACTTTCAGCATGAACCTATCTACTTGCGCTTCAGGTAATGGGTAAGTTCCTTCCTGTTCAACAGGGTTTTGTGTTGCCATTACTAGGAAAGGTTTGTCTAACGGAAAGGATTCTCCACCAATAGTTACTTGTCTTTCTTGCATTGCTTCCAATAGTGCCGACTGTACTTTTGCAGGTGCACGGTTTATCTCATCTGCTAGAACAAAGTTTGCAAATATAGGTCCTTTTTTTACTGAAAAAGTTTCGTTTTTGGGGCTGTATATTTGTGTTCCGATAATATCGGCAGGTAATAAATCAGGAGTAAACTGTAATCTGCTGAATTTTGCATCTATCGTTTTAGCAAGGGTGGATATAGCAAGTGTTTTAGCAAGCCCAGGAACGCCTTCCAATAATATATGTCCGTTTGAAAGTAGAGCAACCAATAGGCGTTCGCTCATGTGCTTTTGCCCAACAATTACTTTGTTGAGTTCTAGCATTAGCATATCAATTATAGCACTTTCCTTATTTATCTTTTCGTTTAATTCCTTTATGTCGGCCTGTAATGTTTCAGTCATTGTTTGTGTTTTAGCGAACGCAAATTTAGGGTTTGTATTTTTATGTGCAAATGTGAACGCTTAAATTTTTCAATTATTTTGAATGGGTTATAGTATTCTTTTGTTTTCTCTAACTAATATATCAATAATCACATCTAAAAACTATCTTTGCCCACATGCGATTTTTCATTGAACTTTCTTATAAAGGCACAAATTACCATGGGTGGCAGGTGCAACCCAATGCCAATACCATACAGGCCGAAATTAACAAAGCCTTAAACACTATTCTTAATGCCAAAATTGAGGCGATGGGTGCAGGGCGTACGGATGCTGGGGTACATGCCAAGCAAATGTTTGCTCATTTTGATTATCATTCTCCATTTGATGTGCATCAAATTATTATTAAGCTCAATAGTTTCTTACCAAACGATATTGCTATTCGTACTATTTTTCAGGTAGATGATGAGGCTTCTACTCGTTTTGATGCACTAAGCAGAGAATATCATTATAATATTGTGCAGGAAAAAAGTCCGTTTAAAACAACTGCTTATTTTGTACACAGGCCTTTGGATGTTAAAGCCATGAACTTGGCTTGTGAGCATATTTTAGGTCAGCAGGATTTTACTTCTTTTTCCAAAGCAAATACCCAAACCTTTACCAATAACTGCAATGTGATGTCTGCTAATTGGGAATGGAAGGATGGTGAACTTATTTTCACCATTAAGGCCGATAGGTTCTTGCGGAATATGGTACGTGCCATAGTAGGTACTATGTTAGAGGTAGGTATAGGTAAAATTAAATCTGATGATGTAAAAGATATTATTGCCAAAAAGGACAGGTGTAAAGCAGGTACTTCCGTTCCGGCACACGCACTTTTTTTAAGTAAAATAGAATACCCAAAAGGCATAGAAATATAAATGTCAGCAACCAAAACTAAAAACCAAAAAACCAAGTCAGGTAATGTAATTGATTTTGTATTGCTTAAGCGAGTAATTGCTTTTGCAAAGCCCTATCGTTTGCAATTTACCATTGCGGCTATTTCAGCCATTATGCTTTCTTTCTTGGGGCCTTTGCGTCCTATGCTTATCAATTATGCTATTGATAATTATATCATTATTCCGAATAAGGAAAAACTATTGGATATTACTACTTTGTTGTTGGCTTTGCTCTTTTTTGAGGGCTTTATACAGTTCTTTTATATTTACCTTTCCACTTGGATAGGTCAGCATGTTATTCAGGATTTACGCGCCAAAATTTTCAAGCACATTTTATCCCTTAAAATGAAGTATTTTGACAACACACCTATTGGTACTTTGGTTACCCGTGCCGTTTCGGATATTGAAACCATTGCCGATATTTTCTCTCAAGGCTTATTGGTTATTATTGCTGAATTGCTAAAATTGATGGTGGTTATTACTATGATGTTTTATACTGATTGGCGTTTGGCAATTATTGCTATGCTTACCATTCCTATTTTGTTGGTGGCTACCGCTTGGTTTAAGCGCAATATCAAGGCTTCTTTTCAGGATGTTCGTGAGCAGGTTTCTCAGCTCAATACTTTTGTGCAGGAACATATTGTGGGTATGAATATCGTCCAGATTTTTAATAGGGAAGAAGCGGAATACAAAAAATTCAAAACCATTAATCAATCCCACCGTGATGCGCACTTGCGTTCCATTTTTTATTATGCGGTATTTTTCCCAATTGTTGAGGTGCTTTCGGCCATGTCCATAGGGTTAATTGTTTGGTATGGTGGGCAGGGTATCCTTGAAGGAAAGGACATAACGATTGGGGAGTTAATCGCCTTTATTTTATTTATCCACATGATGTTCCGTCCTATTAGGCAACTGGCGGATAGGTTCAATATTTTACAGATGGGAATTGTAGGTTCTGAGCGTGTTTTTAAAGTATTGGATACGGATGAAAAAATTACTAATAAAGGTACTGAAACACTTGATAATAGGCAAGGTTCTATTGCTTTTAATGCTGTTGATTTTTTCTACAAACAAGATGAGTGGGTACTCAAAGGCTTGACGTTTGAAATTGAAGCTGGAAAACTATTAGCACTTGTCGGTAGAACAGGAGCAGGTAAAACTTCTATTATTTCTGTGCTGAATCGTTTCTATGAAATCCAAAAAGGGACCATTACTATTGATGGTGTAAACATTGATTCCATTCAGTTGGAAAGTCTCCGAAAAAATATTGCTCTAGTACAGCAGGAAGTATTCTTGTTCTCGGATTCTATTTTGAATAACATTACTTTGTTTGATGATGGTATTTCCAGAGAACAAGTTATTGCAGCTGCTAAGGAAATTGGGGTGCACGATTTTATACAATCACTACCTAAGTCCTACGATTATGTGGTGGGCGAAAGAGGGGTTACCCTTTCGGCTGGGCAAAGGCAGCTCATTGCTTTTTTGAGGGTATATATTCGTAATCCTAAAATCTTAATTTTGGATGAAGCTACTTCCTCTATTGATACTGCTACTGAGGAATTGTTGCAAAACGCTTTGGAAAAACTATCCAAAAACCGAACGACTATTGTTATTGCACATAGGCTTTCTACTATCATAAATGCCGATAAAATTCTCCACCTAAAAGGGGGTGCTGTTTTGGAAGAGGGCACACATCAAGATTTGCTTGAAAGTGGTGGTGCTTATGCCGATATGTATCATTTACAAGCTGATGCTGGTTTGGACGGATAAGATTTGCGTTTTTCTGAAGCTAGAGTTGCTTTATTTTTTTGTATTTTTGTAGAATGACGAAAAAACTACTATTTTTACTTTTATCCTTAAGCATTTTTAATGCACAGTCTCAAATTGTTGTAGATAATACTGCTCCCTTTGATAATCCTGTTTGGATGACTAACAATATTTTAATTGGAGGTGGAATTTCTGCATCTAATGTTTCTTATCAAGGAGATTCTTGTCAAATTGGTTTTTTTAATGCCATCAATACTTCTTTAGGGATTGATAGTGGAATCGTGCTCTGTACTGGAGATGTTAATGATTTAGATCCTGCTTCTGCTCCTACTTTCCCATTTATTACAAATACAGTTGCTGATCCTGATTTATTGGCTGTAGCAAATTCTGTACCTCCATTGCTTCCCCCTCCTTTTACTAATTCATTTACAGTTTCAAGTATTAATGATGTAGCTGTTTTGGAATTTGATTTTATTCCTACATCTGATTCTTTAAGTTTTAGATATGCTTTTGGTTCTCAAGAATATTTTGCTTTTGAAAATACGCAATACAATGATGTTTTTGGTTTCTTTTTGTCAGGTCCGGGTATAGCAGGTCCTTGGTCGAATGGTGCAGTTAATTTGGCATATATTCCAGGAACAACACCTCAAATGCCAATTACTATTTCTTCAGTTAATAGTGTTACTCCTATCAATCAGCAATACTTTGTGGACAATCAAAATGGACTAGATACTATTGCTGATGCGGATGGTTATACTACTGTTTTTACTGCACAGGCATTTGTTCAATGTGGTGCAACTTATCATATCAAATTAGCTATTGCTGATGGTACTGATGGTGGTTTAAGCTCTTATGTTTGGCTTGATGCAGGTAGTTTTTCTTCTCCAGAGTTAGGTGTATATGATAATTTAGGAATTGATTCAAATATTATGGATATTGCTTGTGGGGCTGATATTATCCTTACCGCTAATTCTAATGATAGTACTGCAACTTATCAATGGTTTGACTCTACATCAGTAGTATTTAGTACTGATTCTTTTGTTTCTGTTGGTACGGGTTCGTATGTGGTTGCTGCAACTATTAATGGTTGTACAATTTTTTCTGATACTTTAGAAGTTATTTCTGAAGCACCAGACTCTATCCCGCCTCCAGTTTTTGAGTGTGCTGCTGTAAGCGATAGTATAGTTTATGTTGATTGGTTGCATCCAATTGGAGCAACTAATTCAACTCATTATTATATTTATGGCTCGCTTAATATTGGGGGTCCGTACTATAATGTTGCGGATGTTTATTTCCCAATAAACTCCTATAGTTTGTTGGAATCAGTAATGCCTTCTGGTACTAATTATTATTATGTTACAACTTCTTCTGAATGTTTTCAAACTATAAATTCCGACACTATCTCTCCTATTAGATTTAGTGTTAGCAGTTTGGATGTAAATTGCTGGGATGATACTGATGGTATTGTTAGTATTGGTGTTGCTGATTACATTAATGTTTTGCAGTATTCTTTTGCTATAGATGGTGTTGTTAATACTAATAGTTTTCCACTGGATACTGTTTTTACTGGTGTAAGTGCTGGTAATCATATTATAACTGTTGATGATGTTACGAGTGGTTGTGTTATAGATCTTCCAGTAACGATTTCAGCTCCTGGTTATCCTTTACAGGCCTTGGCTTCATCAGAGGTTACTGTTTGTTATGGTGGTAGTTCCGGTTTTATTGTTGGTTCTTCAGCTGGTGGTAGTCCTGGTTATGTTTACAGTTGGTATGAGTCTGGTAATCCTGTTAGTTTTAGTGGTAATGACACTGTTGTTGGTTTAAGTGCGGGTAGTTATTATTTGGAGGTTGAGGATGTTAATGGTTGTGATACGTTTACTGTTGTTAATGTTATTGAGCCTCAGTTTGCTTTGCAGGGTTCTCCACAGATTTTTGGTGTTGTTTGTAAGGGTGACAGTACGGGTATGTTGGTTGGTGATGCTGGTGGAGGATGGGGTCCTTATACTTATTATTGGTTAGATTCTCAGGGAGACACTTTGGATAGTAGATTTTCAGGAGTAAATACTGGATCAAGAGACACATTATTTGATTTATTTTCTGGTATTTATGTATTGCATATTTATGATATTCGGGGTTGTTTTGTTGATTATGTGTTGAATGTTCCTGAGCCATCTATTGCGTTGAGTATTGACAGTTTGGTTC
>Ga0206679_10002180_pt1 | contig 15665 bp, 12 predicted proteins | sample M110012015metaG_FD_155464 | JGI IMG/M metagenome (GOLD analysis project Ga0206679, IMG submission 155464) | Ammonia-oxidizing marine archaeal communities from Monterey Bay, California, United States - M1 100m 12015 | ecosystem: Environmental > Aquatic > Marine > Intertidal zone | place: USA... | reverse complement strand
ATACCTTCTTGCAGATCTTTATTTGCTCCAAGTTTTGCTTGTATTAAATGATCTGCATGTGCAGTAGAAGGTACAGCAACTTTATTTTTTCCTGCTTGCATAAATTGCAAAAGTGCCATTTGCGCAGTTGCATCTTGCATTGCTACTCTGTCAGGTGCAAAATCTACATAATCTTCACCCCTTTTAAATGAAGTACTTGCATCTCCGTTCCAAAGGTGAGTGTAAAGAATCTTTTCAGAAAGAGTTAATGGTTTGTTAGTTGCTTTTCTAGCAGCTTCAACTGCTTTAGGGTACTTCTGGTACACCTCTTTTATCATGTTAATGTCAAATGCCATAAGTTGAATTTTAAGATTGCAAACTTAGTAAAATTAGACAAATTTTAGCAATAAAAAAGCCCGAAATAATCGGGCTTTTAAAATGTATTTTAGTTATTAACTACTCCGCAATAACTTCAAAAGGAATTGTAACTGAAACTGTTCTGTGTAATCTGATTGTCGCTTCATATTTTCCTAATTCTTTTGCGTTAGGAATATTTACAAAGTTTTTATCAATATCAACACCCTCAACAGATGACATAAATTGTGATAAAGTAATTTTACCAAATAATTTTACACCAGCTGATACTTTTGCTTTAATTTTTACATCTAATCCTTTTAAGGTTTCTGCAGTAGCGTTTGCATCTGCAATAGTTTTTTCTTCTTTTTTAGCTTGTTGTCTTAATTTTTCTTCTAGTACTTTTACTGCTGAAGAAGTAGCTAAAACAGCTTTTCCTGTAGGAATTAAAAAGTTTCTACCGTAACCGTTTTTTACAGTTATGATTTCGTCCTTAAATCCTAATTTTTCAATATTTTCTAATAATATGATATCCATTTTTTAGTAATTTAAGGTTATTATTTTAAGTTGTCTCCTACATAAGGCAATAAAGCTAATTGTCTACATCTTTTTACTGCAGTAGCTAATCTTCTTTGGTATTTTAATGAAGTTCCTGTAATTCTTCTAGGTAAAATTTTACCTTGGTCGTTTAAGAATCTCATTAAAAATTCTGGGTCTTTGTAATCAATGTACTTAATCCCCATCTTTTTAAAACGACAGTACTTTTCTTTTCTTCTTTTATCGATATCTACAGGAGACAGATATCTAATTTCTGTTTTATTTCTTGCCATTATTCTGCAGATTTTTTAGTTTCACTTAGTCTATTTTTTCTTCTAACGGCATACTCAGCAGCATATTTATCAAGTTTTACTGTTAGCCATCTTAATACTGCTTCATCTCTTTTGAAATTTACATCCATTTCAGTTAATGCAGCACCATTTACTTTGTACTCAATCAGGTAATAAAATCCTGATTTTTTCTTTTGTATGGTGTACTTAAGTTTTTTAAGTCCCCAATTCTCTTCTGATACTATCTCAGCTCCGTTATCTTTTAGATAAGAGATGTATCTTTTTACTGTTTCCTTTACCTGATCTTCAGATAAAACGGGAGTCATAATGAAAACAGTTTCGTAATGATTCATTTTCTTTTCTTTTGGTTAATATTCATTTTTAAAAAGGTTTGCAAATGTAGTAATTCTTATTAAATTAGTCTATTCAAAGTAAAAAATATTTTTTTATAAATAATGAGTTCTTTTCTCATCATAAATATTAGATTTGTAATCTGTTATTTTTAATTAATAAAAATGAATGATTTTATAGTTTCTGCTAGGAAGTATCGTCCTTCAACATTTACTGATGTTGTTGGCCAGGAATCTATTACAAATACTTTATCAAGAGCGATAAAGGATAATCATTTATCTCAATCTTTTCTGTTTTGTGGTCCGAGAGGTGTCGGAAAAACTACTTGCGCTCGTATATTAGCTAAAACAATTAATTGTGAAAATATAACTGAAAATGTAACTGCTTGCGATAATTGCGAGTCTTGTAAATCATTTAACGAACATCATTCATTTAATATACATGAGTTAGATGCTGCATCTAATAATTCGGTTGATGATATTCGAAATTTAGTTGACCAGGTCAGGTTCGCTCCTCAAGTTGGAGATTATAGCATCTATATTATTGATGAGGTACATATGTTGTCTTCTGCAGCATTTAATGCTTTTCTGAAAACTTTAGAAGAACCACCAAAACATGCAATTTTTATTTTAGCTACTACCGAGAAGCATAAAATAATTCCTACAATTTTATCAAGATGTCAAATTTTTGATTTTAAGAGCATACAAGTAAATGATATTATTTCTCACCTGGATTTTGTTGCAAAATCTGAAGGAATTGAAACAGAAAAAGATGCTTTGCATATTGTTGCTCAGAAATCCGGAGGTTCATTAAGGGATTCCCTTTCTATGTTTGATAGGTTAGTAGATTCTACAAACCTTACTTTAACATATAAAAGTGTAATTGAAAATCTAAACATCTTAGATCATGACTATTATCTGAAAATAACGAACCAAATTATTTCAGAGGATATAAGTAATGTGATGCTTACTTTTAATGAAATTTTGATGAATGGATTTGACGCTCATCAATTTATTATGGGATTATCTTCTCATTTCAGAGATTTATTGGTTTCAAAAGATCCTCAGACAATAGTATTGTTAGATAAAGGAGACGAACTAAAAACAAAATATTTAGAGCAATCTGCAAATTGTGATTTGAGTTTCTTGATAAAAGCACTCAGAATGTGTAATAAATGTGATGTAGAATATAGAGCTTCTAAAAACCAAAGATTGTTAGTAGAACTTACTTTATTAAAAATGTCAACTATCGGACAATTAGATTCTGAAAAAAAAAATGAAATTCAGCAATTAGCCATTCCGAAAAAAAAAATAGAGAATAAAACAGAAGAATCTTCCGAAATAAATACTCCTAGAATTGAGGATAAAAAGGATGAAGTTAAAGTTGTTTCAGAAGATATTATAATAAATAAAGAGGAAAAACAAGAAGAAAAATCAAAAGATTCTGAACCTCAAAAGAAGAAAATAAGAAAGAATAGAATATCTCTGACAGAAATGATGGAGGATAAAAAGGAGGATAAAATAGATTTAATCTCTTCTAAAAGAAGTGAATCTTTTTCTCTTGAAAAGATGCAAGAAGTTTGGAGTTCTTTTACAAATAAGATTAAAGAAGATGGTAAAACTAATTTATTTGTGACTCTTTCATCTTTTGATCCCATAATAATCGCAGAAACGGTTATTATTAAAATATCTAATGATACTCAAGAAAAAATAATTGAAGAGAATAAATTAGAGTTGATGGAGTATCTTAGAAATAATTTAGAGAATGATAAAATTGAAATTAAATTAGAATATACAGAGGAAATTAAAAGTAATATACCATATACAGCAAAAGATAAATTTGAAAAAATGAAGGAAGAGAATCCTTCTTTAAATATTTTACAACAAAAATTAGGGCTTGACCCAGAATATTAATCAAATAAATTAATTATGAAAACAAAACAAATTTTAACAATTACACTAGTAGTAATAGCACTTGGCTATTTAACTTTTAATTCAATGAATAACGAAAAAATGAAAATAGAAAACAATTACGAAAATGTAGATAATGACCCTTTAAATGCTAGGGTTTATACTTTAGATAATGGGCTAAAAGTATATTTAACATCTTATGCAGATGCTCCAAGAGTACAAACTAACATTGCAGTAAGAGCAGGAAGTAAGAATGACCCTTCTAACGCAACTGGTTTAGCACATTATTTAGAGCACATGCTTTTTAAAGGAACTGATGTTTATGGTTCTTTAGATTATGAAAAAGAAAGACCATTATTAGAAAAGATTGAATCTTTGTATGAAGAATACAGGTCTATTGATATGTCGGATACAATTAACAGAGAAAGAGTTTGGTCACAAATTGATTCCATTTCTGGAGAGGCAGCAAAGTTTGCTATTGCTAATGAGTACGATAAGATGGTAACTTCATTAGGAGCTAAAGGAACGAATGCTTATACATCTAATGAAAAAACAGTTTATATAAATGATATTCCTTCTAATCAAATTGAAAAATGGTTAAGATTAGAATCAGAAAGATTTAGATATCCTGTTTTCAGATTATTTCATACAGAATTAGAAGCAGTTTATGAAGAGAAAAATAGAGGATTAGATAATGATGGAAGAAAAATGTTTGAAGCTCTTTTAGATGGATTATTTCCAACTCATCAATACGGTCAGCAAACTACTATCGGAACAATTGAACATCTTAAAAATCCTTCTTTAACAGAAATCAGAAAGTATTTTAATAAATATTATGTACCAAATAATATGGCTATTTGCTTATCAGGTGATTTTGACTATGATGAAACAATAAAATTAATTGAAAAATACTGGGGAGGATTTGAAATGAAAGAAGAACCTACTTTTGAAGTTATTAAAGAATCTCCTATAACAGAAGTTGTAGAAACTGAAGTTTGGGGTCCTGAAGCAGAAAGATTATATATGGGATTCCGTTTTGATGGCTCAAATACTGAAGATTCTAAAATGCTATCTATGATGGATATGGTACTTTCTAATTCTTCTGCCGGATTAATTGACTTAAATCTAAATCAATCTCAAGAATTAATTGGAGGAGGTTGTTTCCCTATGATCATGAAAGATTATTCTCTACACGGATTTTATGGAAGTCCTAAACCTGGACAAACTTTAGAAGAAGTTAAGGATTTATTACTTTCTCAGGTTGAAGAAGTTAAAAAAGGTAATTTTCCAGATTGGTTAGTTGGTGCTATTATTTCTGATTTAAAACTAAACCAGATTAAAAAATTAGAAAGTAATAGTGGTAGAGCAAACGAATTTGTAGATGCATTTACATTAGGTATTTCTTGGGAAGACCATCAAAATGAAATGGCAGAATTAGAGAAAATTACAAAGCAAGATATTATTGATTTTGCAAACGAAAATTATTCTGACAATAATTATGTTGTAGTTTATAAAAGAACGGGTGAAGATAAATCGATTCCGAAAGTTGATAAGCCAGCTATTACTCCTGTTTCTGTAAATAGAGAAGATCAATCAGATTTTTTAGTATCTATTACTGAAGAAAAAGTAAAGGATATTGAACCTGTTTTCTTAAATTTTGAAGAGGATATTAAAAAATCAACTGTTGGTGATTTGAACCTTATTTATAAAGAGAATATAGAAAACGAGAGGTTTCGTTTAAACTATATTGTTGATATGGGAACAAACAATGATGATAGATTAAAATTAGCTACAGATTATCTAAAATATTTAGGTACTAAGGAATTAAGTTCCTCTGAAGTACAACAAGAGTTTTATAAGTTAGGATGCGATTTGTCAGTTAATTGTAGCTCCGAAAAAGTTCAGATCACTTTAAGTGGATTACAATCTAATTTTGATGAATCTGTTATGTTATTTGAAAATATATTATCAAATGCTATTGCAGATGAACAAGCACTTGATAATCTTAAACTATCAAAAATAAAAGAAAGAACTGATGCTAAATTAAACAAGCAAACTATTCTTTGGTCTGCTATGATGAGTTATGCAAAATATGGAGATAATTCTTCATTCTTAAATAAAATGTCAGAAGAGAAGTTAAACAATGTAACTTCATCAGAATTAGTTGATTTGATTCATAATTTAACTTCTTACACTCACAGAATACTTTATTACGGACCAGAAGAAATAAATGTTATTTCTGAAAAACTAACAGAATTACATACAAATAATACAAACTTAACACCTGTTCCTGAAAAAGTTAAATATACTGAATTACCTCTTGATGTTCCTACAGTTTATATTGTTGATTATGACATGCAACAAGCTGAGGTTCTATTATTAGCAAAGGGAGATAATTTACAAATTAATGTAATTCCTCAAATTATGTTTCATAACTCTTATTTTGGAGGAGGTATGAGCTCTATTGTATTTCAAGAAATGAGAGAGTCGAAAGCACTTGCTTATTCGGTATATAGTACTTATTCAATTCCTAAAGATCTAAACAAATCCCATTATTCGTTTTCTTATATTGGTACTCAATCTGATAAATTAGGTGAAGCAATAAATGGTATGACTGAATTATTAGAAAATATGCCACAGTCAGAAGAGAACATGGAAAATGCCAAAAAGGGAATTGAACAAAAAATTAGAACGGAAAGAATAACAAAATCTAAGTTATTATCTTCTTACGAAAATGCAATTAAGATAGGAATTGATTATGATATTAGAACAAGTGTATATAATCAGGTGAAAGATATGGATATGACTACACTTCTGAATTTCCATAATTCTCATATTTCTGGTGAAAACAGAGTTGTTATGGTGCTTGGTTCAAAAGAAAACTTGGATTTAGAAGTCTTAAAAAACTATGGTGAAATTAAATTCCTTTCTTTAGAGGATATTTTTGGGTACTAATAAAAAATAAAACAGAAAACACAAATTGATGACTGATGAAAAATCGAAAATAATTTACACAAAAACGGATGAAGCACCAATGCTTGCAACACATTCTTTTTTGCCAATTGTAAATGCATTTGTAAAGAATGCAGATGTTGAAATTGAAACAAAGGATATTTCATTAGCGGCAAGAGTTTTAGCTTTGTTTCCTGAATATTTAGATGAAAACCAAAGAGTGAATGATGCTCTTTCTGAATTAGGAGAATTGGTGAGAAATCCTGAGGCAAACATCATTAAGTTGCCAAATATTTCGGCATCTGTACCTCAGTTAGTATCAACAATTAAGGAATTGCAAGAAAAAGGATTTAATATTCCTTCTTACCCAGCAGATGCAAAAACGGATGAGGAAAAGGAAGTTCAGATTAAGTATAATAAAGTAAAAGGTTCGGCTGTAAATCCTGTTTTGCGTGAAGGAAATTCGGATAGGAGAGCACCAAAAGCTGTAAAGAATTATGCGAAAATAAATCCACATTCAATGGGGGAGTGGAGTTCAGACTCTAAAACTCATGTTGCAACTATGAGTGAGGGAGATTTTCATCATAATGAAAAATCAGTTTGTGTAGAAAATGCAACTGATGTAAAAATTGAACTTTTTACAAATGAAGGTTCTACAGTTTTAAAAGAAAGTACTCCACTTTTAGCAAAAGAAATAATTGATACTTCTGTAATGAGTAAAAGATCTTTATTATCTTTTTTAGATAGAGAAATTAAAGATGCTAAAGATAGTAATATCTTACTTTCTTTACATATGAAAGCTACAATGATGAAGGTTTCAGACCCAATTATTTTTTCTCATGCTGTTAATGTTTTCTTTGCAGATTTAATTGTAAAACATCAAGATACTTTTAATGAATTAGGAGTTGATTTTAAAAATGGATTTGGTGATTTAATCAATAAATTACAGAACACATCATCAGAAAAAAGAGAGGAAATAGAAAAAGATATTGATTTAGCTTTTAAGAATAATGCAAATTTAGCAATGGTAGATTCTGATAAAGGAATTACAAACCTTCATGTACCTTCTGATGTAATTATTGATGCTTCAATGCCTGCTATGATTCGTACTTCAGGGCAAATGTGGAACAAAGATAACAAAACAGAAGACACTAAAGCAATTATTCCTGATAGTTCGTATGCTAGTATATATAGTGCAACGATTGATTTTTGTAAAGCAAATGGTGCTTTTGATCCTACTACTATGGGTACTGTCCCTAATGTTGGTTTAATGGCTCAAAAAGCTGAAGAGTACGGTTCTCACGATAAAACTTTTGAAATTAAATCTGATGGTGTTGTAAAAGTTACTGATTCTGATGGTGATATTTTGATAGAACATAATGTTGAAAAGGGTGATATTTGGAGAATGTGCCAAACAAAAGATGAACCTATTAAAGATTGGGTGAAACTTGCAGTAAATAGAGCGAAAGCAACAAATTGGCCAACAATATTCTGGTTAAATAAAGATAGATCTCATGACTCTCAAATTATTATGAAATTAAATAAATATTTGAAAAATCATAATACTCAAGGTTTAGATATACAGATTTTAGCTCCTTATGATGCTACAATTTTCACTTTAAATAGAGTTAAAAAAGGAAAGAATACTATTTCTGTTTCAGGAAATGTATTAAGAGATTATTTAACGGATTTATTTCCTATTTTAGAATTAGGAACTTCAGCAAAAATGCTTTCTATTGTTCCTCTTATTAATGGTGGAGGTTTGTTCGAAACTGGAGCTGGAGGATCTGCTCCAAAGCATGTTCAGCAATTAGTTTCTGAAGGACACTTAAGATGGGATTCTTTAGGAGAGTTTTTAGCACTTATCGAATCTTTAAGACATCTTTCGGATTCAACAAATAATGGTAAAGCAAAAATAATTGCTGATGCATTAGAAGTAGCTACCGAGAACTTACTTACAAAAGGAAAATCACCTAAAAGAAAAGTTGGGGAGTTGGACAATAGAGGATCTCATTTTTATTTAGCAATGTATTGGTCTCAGGAATTAGCAAATCAATCAGATTATTTAGAGTTGAAAGAAATTTTCTCTGAAGTTTATAATAAATTAACTACTTCTGAAGATGCAATCATTTCTGAGTTAAGCGTTGCACAGGGCAAAGAAGAAGAAATAAATGGTTATTATTTCCCAGATACTAATTTGGTTTATGATGTAATGAGACCTAGCAATACATTAAATAATATAATTGATAATGTATAATCTGAATTTTAAATAAAAAAATCCCAATTTTTCAATTGGGATTTTTTTATTTTCTTTATTAAATATGAATAACTTCATCATAAGCATCAGCAACTGCTTCCATTACAGCTTCACTCATAGTTGGGTGAGGATGAATTGCTTTTAATATTTCATGTCCTGTAGTTTCTAATTTACGAGCAACAACTGCCTCAGCAATCATTTCCGTAACATTGTATCCTATCATATGGCAACCTAACCATTCTCCATATTTTTCATCAAAAATAACTTTCACAAAACCATCTTTATGTCCTGCTGCAGATGCTTTACCAGATGCAGTAAATGGAAACTTCCCTACTTTTATATCATATCCTGCTTCTTTTGCAGCAGCTTCTGTCATACCTACTGATGCAATCTCCGGACTAGCATAAGTACATCCAGGAATATTTCCGTAATCAATAGTTTCAGGGTTATGTCCTGCAATTTTCTCTACACATGTAATCCCTTCAGCAGACGCAACATGAGCAAGAGCTTGAGTTGGCAATACATCACCAATTGCATAGTAATCGTTTACATTTGTGTTGTAGTAATCATCTACTAAAATTCTACCTTTTTCTGTTTTTATTCCTACTTCTTCCAAACCAATATTTTCAATATTAGCCGTAATTCCTACAGCAGAAAGAACAACATCACATTCAATAGTTTCTTTTACTTTCTTAGTTTTTACAAGCACTTTACATCCAGTTCCTTTAGTATCTACACTTTCAACTGAAGATTTAGTCATTATTTTTATACCTGTTTTCTTTAATGACCTCTGTAATTGTTTTGAAATATCAACATCTTCAACAGGAACAATATTTGGCATAAACTCAACAATTGTTACATCAACACCCATTGCATTATAAAAGTAAGCAAACTCCACTCCAATAGCTCCAGACCCAACAATCACCATTTTTTTAGGAGGAGATGATAAAGTAAGAGCTTCTCTATACCCTATAATTTTCTTCCCATCTTGTGGGAGATTAGGAAGTTCTCTACTTCTAGCTCCAGTTGCAATAATAATATGTTTTGCACTATAGTCAGTAGACTTTCCATCTGCAGTTACCGATACTTTATTTCCTTTCTTTATTTTCCCAAAACCATTTATAACCTCAACTTTATTCTTCTTTAAAAGGTAAGCAATCCCTCCACTCATTCCTTCAGCAACATCTCTACTTCTTTTGATGATTGCAGGGAAATCTGCATCAGCACTTTTTACATTAATTCCAAAATCTTCAGCATGATTTATATATTCGAAAACTTGAGCAGATTTTAATAATGCTTTTGTCGGGATACATCCCCAATTAAGGCAAATACCACCTAAATTTTCTTTTTCTATAACCGCTACTTTCATCCCTAATTGTGAAGCTCTAATTGCGGTAACATAACCACCAGGACCACTTCCTAAAACTATAACATCAAAGTTCATAATTTCTTATTTTTTTAAATTTTTATTTAGTTCTGCAATATTACTCAAAACATCTTTCACAGAAATATCTTTCATACAACTTTTTTCTCTACTACAAGAGTTCCCAAAATAGCAATCACAACCACTAGTAGGCTCAATAATTATCCCTCTTCCGTATAGTTCAAATTCATGAACATTAAAAATATTGTGAAAAAGCATCAATTGTTTCTTTAAAGCAAGTGCAATGTGCATTATCATACTTACGGGAGTTACAATAATATCGGTATTATTTGTAATTGAAATAAACTCTTCTAAACTAAAAGTTCCTAGATAAGTCGCATTAGTTCCTGATTCATAGAATTTATTCATTTCATCTTCTTCCGGACCACCCATTAGTAGACAAAAGTAACCTTGTTGTTCCAGATTTTTGATTAGTTCCACCCAATATTCTGATGGCCAAAGTCTGGTTTTCCACCTGAGTCCGCAACCAGTATTTAGTCCTATAATAGTTTTTCCATTTGCAAGCTTTCCTAGTTTTACTTTCCAATCATCACTCAATTTTTCGTTGAGATTAATCAGATATTCCTCCCCTTTAAAATCAAAATGGCAGATTTCAAAAATCTCTTCCAAATAGTTTTTGGTATTTGTTTTTGAGATGTGATCGAATAGACCGGTAATTAGTTTGTGTTCTGCATTATTTGTTGCAGTATTTAAATGCCCATTTTTCCATGTAAACCCAAATTTCTCTGTTGAGTTTACCAGAGAAAGTAACATACAAGCTTCTTTGTCTTTATCCAGATTTATAGCAATATCAAACTCCTGATTTGAGACATAAGAAACAGAAGATTCATTCCATTTTAATATTAAATCTACCTCCGTTTTCGGAACTACTTGCGGACTATGTGTTATCCAAGTAAAATGACAATCTCCATATTTTTCTTTATACTTTTCCAATAACGGAGTGGTTCGGATTACATCACCAATTGCACCTAATTTTATAAATAAAATTTTAGTTTTTTGTGTTTCTGTGTTGGTTTTTTCTTCAGTTGTTTTGCTATTACTGAAATTACAAATCTTATAAATTTCTTGTAATGTTTCTTCTTTTGTGTTTAGTTGTATTATTGCATTTATATCTTGCTCGTAATGAGAACAATTGTTGCATTGTACATCATGTAGTTTATTAGGTTTGCAAGGTATATCTCCCTCAAAATGTTTGCAATTGTATTTTACCTCTTCTTTCTTCATTTAGGTTTTTCCTTTGATGGCAAATATAGTAAAAATGAAGGAGCATTTTTAAGATGAGATTCTTGCTTATAAAATTGTATATTTGCATCTTAAATTTCATCAATGATAAACTATATAATAAGTTATAACAATCCTCACCGACATTTTGTAGATTTTGAATTATCTACCAAAACAAATGGAGAAGATAAGATGCAATTTCAACTCTCTGCTTGGCGTCCTGGAAGATATGAATTAGCAAATTTTTCTCAAAACATTCAGAAATGGGGAGTTTTTAATGAAAAAGGTGAATCTTTATCTTTTAAAAAAATAACCAAAGATTTATGGGAAGTAGATACGGAAGGAGTGGAGGAAATTACAATTACTTATAACTTTTATGCCAATCAACTTGATGCAGGTGCTTGTTATTTAGACCAGCACCAATTGTATTTAAATCCTGTGCATTGCATGTTTTATGTAGTTGGCAGAATGGAAGAACAATACACTCTGAATTTAGACATTCCTGAAAATTATAAGATTGCTTCCTCAATAGATCAAGCAGGAAATAAACTTTCAGTAAAAGGATATGATTTGCTTTCTGAATCTCCAATTATTTGCTCGGACAGTTTACAACACGGAAAATATGAGGTAGATGGAATTACATTTCATTTGTGGTTTCAAGGGGAATGCAAACCAGATTGGGAGAAATTAAACAAGGACTTCACAGCTTTCACTAAAAGTCAAATTGATAATTTTGGAGGATTCCCAGTTGATGAATATCATTACTTTTTCCAAATTACCCCTTACAGAAGTTATCATGGAGTAGAACACACCAAAAATACTGTTGTGCTTTTAGGTCCTGGAAACGAAATAATGGATAAAAGATATGAAGATCTATTGGGAGTTTGTTCTCATGAATTGTACCATACTTGGAACATAAAAGCAATTAGGCCAGTAGAAATGTATCCTTACGATTATACAAAAGAAAATTATTTCCGAACAGGATTTGTTGCGGAAGGAGTAACTACTTATATGGGAGATATTATGCTTTTTAATTCTGGAGTCTTTAATTGGGAGGAGTTTGTGAAAACTCAGAATCAGAATCTGGAAAGACATCTTACAAATTATGGAAGATATAATTTATCGGTAGCTGATAGTGGTTTTGATAATTGGTTAGATGGATATAAATTGGGAGCTCCAGATAGGAAAACTTCTATCTACCCAGATGCTGCACTTTGTATGCTGATGATAGATTTGGAAATTATTAATAATACAGATGGAAAAGAGAGTTTACACTCAGTAATGAAGGAACTCTATCAAGATTTTGCTTTACAAAGCAAAGGATATTCTGAAGATGATTTTAGGAATATATGCGTAAAATATGGAGGGCTGAAAGTTGCTGAGATTTTTGAAAATCACATTTACGGAACAGAGGATTATATTCCTACACTTAAAACAGCTTTGAAAGTAGTTGGAATTGAATTAAAAGAAAAGAAAAATACAAATCTATCTGCTCAATATTTTGGTTTTATAGCTGTTAAGGAAAACGGAAAAACCGTTATTAGAAAGGTAGAACCAAATTCAGTAACAGACAAAAATGGTATTGCTCCAGAAGATGAAATTACAAAAGTAAATGGAAAAAAAATTGAAGTAAAACTAAAAGACATTTTAAAAGATTGCAAAGGAGAAGTTACCTTTACAATTAAGAAAAAGTTCTCAGAAAAGGATATTACCTTAGAAATTGGGAATTATTATCAATTATTAGAGTTTGTAAAATCAGAAGATGCAACTGATGAGCAATTAATATTAAGAAAAGTATGGAGTAATCATTAAAATGAAAGACATAAAACTACACGATAAAACATTTGAACTTTTTATTTCTGATAAAGAAATAGAACAAATTGTAAAGAATGTTGCAGATGAAATTAATAATAATGGAATTGAAAAACCTCTTTTTATTGCAATTTTAAATGGTTCATTTTTATTTGCAGCAGATGTAATGCGTAACATTACTATTCCAGATTCCGAAATTTCTTTTATTAAACTCGCATCATATCAAGGAACGGAAAGCACAGGACAAGTAAATGAACTTATTAGTTTAAATCAGGAGTTAAAAGGCAGGAATGTTATTATTCTAGAAGATATTATTGATACTGGAAACACTTTAGAAAAAATATTAGAAATATTTAGAACAAAGGAGGTTGCATCTTTAAAAATATCTACTTTACTTTACAAGCCAGACGCATACAAAAAAGATATTCCTATTGATTATATCGGAAAATCAATTGAAAACAAATTTGTTGTGGGATACGGGCTAGATTATGATGAAATTGGCCGTAATTTGCCACATATTTATAAATTAAAAAACCAGTAAAAATGTTAAACTTAGTATTATTCGGACCTCCGGGAGCGGGAAAAGGAACACAATCAAATTTACTAATTGAAAAGTATAATTTAGTTCACCTATCAACAGGTGATATTTTAAGAGGTGAAATTACAGCAGGTACCGCTTTAGGAATGGAAGCAAAAACCTTAATGGATAGAGGAGATTTAGTTCCGGATGAGGTTGTGATTGGAATGATTTCTTCCAAATTAGATAATAATCCATCATCAAACGGATTTATTTTTGATGGCTTTCCAAGAACTTCAGCACAAGCAGAGGCTTTAGATAATCTTTTAGAAGAAAAAAGAACTTCAATTTCAGCAATGATTTCTTTAAAAGTAGAAGTTGAGGAATTAATAAAGAGATTGCTATCTAGAGGAAAAAATTCTGGTAGAGCAGACGACCAAGATGAAAGTATTATTGCAAATCGTATTAATGAGTATAATAACAAAACAGCTCCATTAAAGGAGTATTATTCTGCACAAAATAAACTTTCTGAAATTGAAGGTAATGGTACCGTAGAAGATATTGCAGAAAAACTTAATGATGTTATTGATACCTTATAATGAGAATTAAAAATTCCAACTTTGTTGATTATGTAAAAATCTTTTGCCGTTCTGGAAAAGGAGGGGCAGGTTCTGCTCATTTTCTTAGAGATAAAACTACTGCAAAAGGTGGTCCGGATGGAGGAGATGGAGGAAATGGTGGTCATATAATTCTGAGAGGAAATGAGCAAATGTGGACTCTTTTACATTTAAGATATAAGAAACATATTTTTGCCGAACACGGTGGAGTTGGTAGTGGAAATCATAGGCACGGAAAAGATGGTGGACATCAGATAATTGATGTGCCATTAGGTACTATTGCCAGAGATTCGGAAACTGGAGAACAACTTTGCGAAATTACTAATCATGGAGATGAATTTGTAATAGTAAAAGGAGGAATGGGAGGTAGAGGAAACGCTCATTTTAAATCTCCAACTAACCAATCACCAAGGCATGCACAAGCCGGCATAGATGTTACAGAAGGTTGGTTTGTTTTAGAGTTAAAGGTACTTGCTGATATTGGTTTGGTAGGATTCCCTAATGCAGGAAAATCCACTTTATTATCGGTTGTTTCGGCTGCAAAACCAGAAATTGCAAATTATCCGTTTACAACTTTAGTTCCTAATTTAGGGATTGTTTCCTACAGAGGAGATAAGTCTTTTATTATGGCGGATATTCCTGGAATTATTGAAGGTGCTGCTGAGGGGAAAGGGTTAGGATTACGATTTTTAAGACATATTGAACGGAACTCAACTTTGCTGTTTATGGTTCCTGCTGATGCAGATGATATCGCTAAAGAATACGAAATACTTTTAGGAGAATTACAAAAATACAATCCTGAACTTTTGGATAAAGACAGGATACTTGCCATTAGTAAATCTGACATGTTAGATGAAGAACTTATTGCAGAAATAAACGAGGAATTACCAACCGATTTACCTTCTCTTTTTATCTCATCTGTTGCCCAACAAGGAATTACAGAACTTAAAGATTTAATCTGGAAAAAACTGAATGAGTAATGGATAATCTGCAAAAAATAGATGAATATTTTTTCAGAATAATCAACTCTGCAGGATGGGAACAAATGGATCAGTTAATGATTCTTATTTCTTCAAAATGGTTTTGGATTCCATTATATCTTTACATTTTATATCTCATTTACAAAAAATATAAAGATAGTTTTCTAAAAATATTATTCTCTTTAGGACTTTTGATTTTCCTTGCTGATTTTGGCTCAGTTCATCTTTTTAAAGAAGTTTTTGAAAGAGCAAGACCTTGTCATTTTTTAGAAGGAATAAGAGTTGTTGATGGTTGTGGAGGTCCTTTCGGATTTATCTCCTCACATGCTTCTAACTCATTTGCAGTTGCCTTTTTTGTATCCTTATTATTCAGGAATTATTGGGGATTTGTGCATTTATTTTCTTGGGCAGTTTTGGTTGGTTTCAGTAGAGTCTATTTAGGGG
>Ga0206679_10002175_pt1 | contig 15698 bp, 13 predicted proteins | sample M110012015metaG_FD_155464 | JGI IMG/M metagenome (GOLD analysis project Ga0206679, IMG submission 155464) | Ammonia-oxidizing marine archaeal communities from Monterey Bay, California, United States - M1 100m 12015 | ecosystem: Environmental > Aquatic > Marine > Intertidal zone | place: USA... | reverse complement strand
TATTCCTATATATAGACAGCCATTTTATAAAGGATTGAATTTTAATAATTTTCCAAACTCTGAACAATATTATCAGAATGGAATTTCACTTCCTCTTTACCCTTCTTTAAAAAAGAAAGAGCAAGATAAGATAATAAAATTAATAAAGGACTTTTATCGTGATTAATTTTTGTGCAGAAGTTTCATCCAATCATCATCAAGATATTAATCGCTGTTATGATTTTATTGATAGAGCTGCTGAAATAGGATGTAACTCTGTTAAGTTTCAATTATTTAAAATTGACCAACTTTTTCATAAACAAGCTTTACAAAAACATCCACATTTAAGTAGCAGAAAAGAATGGGAGCTTCCAGTAGAATTCATTCCACTTTTGCATGAAAGAGCATTAGAAAAAAATATTCAATTTTCTTGTACACCATTTTATTTGGATGCAGTTGATGAGCTAGTAGACCATGTAGATTTTTTTAAAATAGCATCATATGAAATTTTATGGAAAGAATTATTTATTAAATGTGCAAAATCTAATAAACCAATAGTTTTTTCAACGGGGATGGCAAATTTGAAGGAGATTGAATCTGCATTAGATATATTATTAGAAAATGGATGCAATAATATTACAATTTTACATTGTAGTAGTGTTTATCCTACAAAATATTATAATGCTAATTTAAATTTTATCAATACGATGAAAGAAAAATTTGATAAAAAAAGTTCAGATATCAATATTAAATATGGATGGTCAGATCATACAGTAGATGAGTCGGTAATATATAGATCTGTTCATAAATTTGATTCTGAATTTGTTGAGTTCCATCTTGATTTAGATAAAAAAGGCGCTGAGTTTGATTCAGGGCATTGTTGGCTACCAAGTCAAATGAAACATGTTATTGAGAATATTAATCGATCAATAGATGCTGACGGAGATCAAATTAAAAAAATGATTGATTCTGAAATTTCAGAACGAAATTGGAGAGCAGATTCTATAGACGGTCTAAGGCCAATAAAATCTTTCAGAGGTAAGATATAATATGAACCATCTATGCATTGGATCTGCTAATTTTGGTCAAACATATGGAATAAAAAATACTTCTGATATATCTAGCAAAGATATCGAAAAAATTATTACAAGTTGTTTTGATAACAAGGTTTATTATATAGATACCGCTCCGACATATGGAGAAGCACAATCACACATTGGAGATATTCTTACAAAATACTCTTTAAATAATAAAGCGAAGTGTATATCAAAAATAGATCATACTATTAACCTAGATAATACCAACTTAATTAAAAGCTCTATTCAAAGTAGTTTAAATGAATTACAAATTGATTCATTATGGGCTCTTCTTTTGCATAGAACTCCAGAGCAGATAAGCAATAAATTTATAGATTTGATTACTTATTTAAAAAAAGAAAATTATATAGAAAATTTTGGAATATCTATTTATGACCCTTCTGATGCTCTTTTTTTTGCTAACACAGATTTTATTGACATTATACAAGTACCTTTTAACTGCTTAGATAGAAGGTTGATAGATAATGATTTTTTTAAAATTTGTTCAGAAAATAATATTACACCCATTATTAGATCAATTTATTTGCAAGGAGCATTATTGATGAGCAAAAATGAGATTTTGAATTCTAAATTAGAATGGGCAAAAAATGAATTAGGAATATTTAAAGTCTTTTGTGATAAAAATAATCTTGATCCTGCTGGTATGTGTTTACAGTCTGTTGATCAGTATCTAGATGATTCAATCATAATAATTGGCGTAAACAGTTTTGATGAATATTCAAAAAACTTAAATTTTTTTAAAAGTAGGAATAAGCATACTATGTTTGATGAATGGTGGAATGCTTTACCTTCTTATGGTAGCAAGCTTTTAAATCCAGCTGAATGGTAATTATATTGCAATATAATGGATAAATTCAAAAAATATAAATTAGGAACCGGACAAAAGCTTTATGAAAAAGCTAAAAAGATTGTTCCAGGTGGATCTCAATTATTTTCGAAAAAACAAGAATTATATTCTCCTAATATCTGGCCATCATATTTTAAAAAAGCAAAAGGTGTGCATGTTACAGATATGGACAATAATAAATTACTTGATATGTCTACCATGGGAATTGGTGCAAATATTTTAGGCTATGCAGATTCTTATGTAGATAATGCAGTTATTAAGTGTATTAAAAATGGATCATCATCTTCTTTAAATTCCTATGAAGAAATTGATTTAGCAGAATTATTGATTAAAATGCATCCATGGTCGAGTATGGTAAGATTTTGCAGATCTGGAGGTGAGGCAGTATCAATAGCTATTAGGATTGCAAGGGCTAATACTGGAAAAGATTTAGTGCTATTCAATGGGTATCATGGTTGGCATGATTGGTATCTATCTGCTAATATAAGCTCAGATAGCAATTTAGATGATCAGCTAATGAAAGGTCTTAATTCTAAAGGGGTTCCTAGAGCTCTATCTGAAACTGCACTACCTTTTAATATGGAAGACATAGATGTTTTTGAAAAGCTAGTGAATAAACATCATAAAAACTTAGCAGCAATTATTGTTGAACCTTGTAGATCAGATTATCCTTCAAAGGAATTGTTAGTAAACATACAGTCAGTATGCAATAAGTATGGAGTAGTTTTAATCTTTGATGAAATCACAAGCGGATTTAGGTTATTTCCAGGAGGGGCACATTTGCTTCATAAGGAGATAGAGCCAGATATAGCTATTTTTGCAAAGTCTACTTCAAACGGCTACCCATTTGCAGCTGTCATTGGTAGAAAAAAAATTATGAAGTCAGGATCAGATACGTTCATATCTAGCACTAGCTGGACTGAGCGCATTGGTACAGTGGCTGCAAAAGCTACAATTGAAAAATATATTAAATATTCTGTTCATAAGAAAATTATCAGTACCGGCAATCACCTTAAGGATATATGGAAAAAAACTGGAGATAAATATTCGTTAGATATTGAAGTTTCAGGGCTCCCTTCTTTACCAAGTTTTGCTTTCAATAATGAAGATAACTCACTTATAATGTCTTATTATAGTGCAAGAATGTTAGATTTTGATATTCTAGGTTTTCGTCAATTTAAACCCTCTTATTCGCACAATGCTAATCATTTAAATGAATATAAAAAAGCCATAGAGATTGTTTTTGAAGAAATTGCATTTGAAAAATACAAGAATATAGGTTTAACTCCGCAGTTATCATTTTTTCAGAGACTATCAAAAGAGTAGAGTTGTGAATAAATATTTTACATTATTCCATTGCAATTTGATGTTTTCTTCGATTGAAAAAGATCAACGAAAAGATGTGATAAATCGTTGTTATTATCAATTTCAAAGATATGTTGAAAATAATATTAAAGTTTCTATAGAGATGACGGCTATAACTTTAAAAATTGTTAATGATTTAAATCCAGAATTTATTGATTGGTTAAAGGATTCAATTAAAAATAATAAAGTCGAATTTATTGGTAGTGGTTATTCACAAATTATTGGACCTTTAGTACCTCAAGAAGTAAATGATTATAATCAAAAAATTGGACAAAAATACTATAAAGAAATATTAGGTATTAATCCTGAAATTGCACTTGTTAATGAAATGGCCTTTTCAAATGGATTGATAGAGTCTTATGTTAGTAATGGATATAGTACTATTCTTACCGAATGGAATAATGCGTTATCAAATTTAAATCTGAATAAAGACCTACAATACTTTCCTCAAAAGATTGAAGATTCAAATGGCAATGCAATTAATATAGTTTTATGTGATTCAATATCATTTCAACAGTTTCAAAGGTGTATTCATGGAGATATTACCATGACAGACTATTTAAGTTATATTGAAAGAAGTAGAAAAAAATCACATAATGGATTTCTAGCAGTGTATTCTGGAGATGCGGAGGTATTTGATTTTAGACCAGGTAGATATAAAAATGAGTCTCAAATACAGTCAAATGAATGGAAAAAGATCATCCAACTCCATAAATTTTTGTTAGACAAGAATGAATCATCTTTTTTTATTAAAGAAATAGTTGATGAATATAAAAATAGCAATTTTTCAAATAAGGTTATCAACCTTTGTTCTGTAGAAAGTCCTATTCCAGTAAAAAAACAAAGCAAATATAATATAACTCGATGGGCTCTTACTGGAAATGATGACTTTATTATCAACTCGGCTTGTTATCAACTATTTGAAGCAATTAAACTAGATAAAAATCTAAAAGACTTTGAAGAGCTCATTTATTTATGGTCTAGTGATTTTAGAACACATATTACAGATAAAAGATGGAAAGCATATTTAAAGAGATTAAATCTTTTTCAAACAAAAGTTTTTTCTAAAAATAAAACGAAAAAAGAAAATTACTCAATTGAGTATGATAGTAAATTAATTGGTAATGATTTAAAAATTGATTCACAAGAGATTAAAGCAAGTTTTAATACAAAAAAAGGTACAATTAATCACTTAACTTTTAACTCTTTATTAAATCAACCATTAATTGGAACTATCAAGCATGCTTTTTATGAAGATATCAATTTTGCAGCAGATTTTTATAGCGGACATACAGTAATTGAGAGACCTGCAAAACGAAAAATTACTAGCTTACATCCAACATCATATAAAAATAAATCTAATAATGAAATATTTAAATATAATCATGATAAGGATAATAGTATTGTTACTTCCTACTCATTTAATAATAATGAACTGATTATAAATAAAGATATTACATGCAATTTAGGATATCCTTATATAATGAAATTATATAACTTTACATTTTTGCCAGATCACTGGGATGAAAAAACTTTATATTACAAGGTATGTAATGGTGGAAGCTATGAGACCTTTAATTTTAATTTTGAATCTATAAATCAACAAAAAATCACATCACACTTAATTTCTTCTCATAATATTTTAGGGAACACCAATGGTAAGCTAGAAATTGGCGATAAAAAGAAATCAATTATTTTTGAGACTGATTGCAGTAAATCTTTTCCATTACCTTATATCGATTATAAAAATTTTAATAATACATTTTTTCTTAGACTTTCATATTCATCACAAGAAATAGACGAAACATTCTTAGGAAATAACTCTAATTTTTCTTCTTCAATAAAGGTCTATGGGAAACAAAACATTAATTAATCAAAAAGCTAAATCCGGAACTTTTTGGTCTTTTATGACCACGTTAGTTTCAAGGTCTTTAGGTGTTACTTTCACAATAATTGCTACAAGGCTATTATCTCCTGACGATTATGGAGTTATGGCTATTGTACTAGGGTTTATGGCTATTTTTCAGTCTACTACACAAACCGGATTTCCTGCAGCAATTATACAAAAGAAAGATAATTATAATACCTTATTAAATACTGCTTGGACTGTTGAGGTTATTAGATTCACCTTCCTATTTTTTATCTTTAATATTTTTGCTTCTCCTATTGCTGAATATTTTAATAATGAAAATTTAAAATTATATATTCATCTAACTTCTTTTTCTTACTTTTTCTTAGGTTTTCGAAATATTGGGGTTGTGTATTTAAGAAAAAATTTAGATTTTTTTAGACTATTTTTGTTTGAATCTACTCCTTTAATTCTTCGGGGAGTATCTACAGTAATATTAGCTTTCTATTTTAGAAATATATGGGCATTAATTTTTGGAAAATTAATTGGAGATTTTGTTATGTTATTAGGCTCATATTATTTTCATCATTATAGACCAAAATTTGAATTAAATCTAAAGAAATTTAATATATTAGCTAATTTTGGAATATGGATTTTATTTAGTACCCTAATTTCATCTTTTAGAAAAAATATTATTTATTTCTTTATTGGAAGAAATATGGGATTTGAAAAAAATGGTTTATTTGAAAGATCTCAAACATTTTCTAGTCTTATTTTTGGTGAGTTTGCTGATATTTTATGGAGGATAGGATTTCCGATATTATCTAAAATTCAAACTTCTAAGGAGGAAGTATCTCGTTTCTTTTTAAAAATGTTAAACACAAGTTTATTATTTGGATTGCCTATTACAATTGGGTTGTATTTTGTTGCAGATGAATTAGTGTATATATTTCTTGGTAACCAGTGGATAGCTATATCTGAAATAATAAAAGTATTTTCATTATTTGGGTTTATCAGTTTTGTTGCTGCTCCGTATAATATTTTAACTCAATCAATGGGTTTCCCCAAACTATCAACATATGCTTCTTCTATATCTCTATTGTTTTTAATAAGTAGCTTAGTTTATTTGTCATATTTCAGTCTAAATCTACTATATATCGCATATGCAGTTATCTTGTCTGATATCATATACTTATTATTTATAATTAGTCTTTCATTTACTTTTATAAAGATAAATTATATAAATAATATAAATATTTTTTTTGGAATTTTTATTTCCAATCTAAGTCTAGCTTTTGTATTAAATACTATAGACCCACTCATTAGAAGTTTTTCAGATTTAGAATCGTTGTTTATAAAAATAATTACTGGTGTGATTGTTTATGTCGCTACTTTTCTTTTTTCTAAAAAACTATTATCAATTAAATTTGAAAAATTGCTTGTATTCTATGATCAATAATAAAAAAAATATACTAGTCATTTCTTTATTTGATAATGTATTTAATATACAGTGGAAATGCATTAACACTGTAATCGATAAATATAATTTTGAGTTTATACTACTGTTTAGAGATAAAAAAATAGAAAAATTCTTAAAAGAAAGAAAAATTAGATTCCATGTAGCAGACTATAAATTGTTCAATAGTCGCGTAAAATACTTACCCTTTTTAAGAGTTTTTTTAAAGGAAGTTTATTATTTTTTTGTATATATACGGATATCTTTTAAGATAAACGAAAAGCAAGATTTTCTTTTTATTAATGATAACTCTTCAACAATTGGTAAATATTTTCTTCGAGATTTTAATAAAAAAGGAAAGCCAAGTTTTATATATGAGTATGGTCTCAGTTTATTTGAGAATATTTTTAATGATAAGATATCAATTAGAAAGGATAGAGGTTTAATTAAAAATTTTTTAGATAAATATGAAGAAAAAATTATATATAACTTACTATATAAAACGGTATTCCATCTTAAATCTCCAGGCTATATACCACTTGATAATGGTGCTCATTATCTATTAGTATTAAATGAAATTTCTAAAAAAAATGCACTTTCTCAAAATTATAGTTTTAAAGACGTTATTAATGTTGGTAACGTTCAGTACGAAAAATATAAAGATGCGGTTATTAAGAATGGCAATTATGTGCTTTTGATTTTATCTAATGGGTATGAAGTTGTTGAAAATTATGGGTTTGATAAGAATGACTATTTTACAAATCTGAAAAAATTATTACTCTATTTAAGAGAAAATCAAAAAAATGTGATTCTTAAACATCATCCGAACGATAGATTACATCTTTACAAAGATTTAAATAAAGAATTTTCATCTTTCACTTGGGTCAATCATAATGAAAAGTCCAATAAGAATTTGATAATTAATTCAGAATTAGTTATTTTCCCTATGTCTACCCTAGCTATGGAAGCGATTTTTATCAAAAAGCCGCTTTTATTTTTTAATTATTATAATGAAAGCAATGAATCGTTCTATTTTTATAATAAAGTTTTTAAAGAGCTACCTGTTATTGACATAAATATAAATTATTCTTCAAATTTAAATTATACTTTATCTGATAATATCAACATTGAAGGATACAATAATTTTATCAAGTCTGAATTATTTAAAAATAATTTTATCAATTTTTTATCAAGATTAGAGTCAATATAATGTGTGGTATTTTAGGAGCCCTTAACTATGATGGTGACTTTGACAGCTCATTAGATCTAATAAAACATCGTGGGCCTGATGCAGGAAGTACTTTTCAACATAACAACATTTTTTTAGGTCACAGAAGGTTAAAAATTATTGATTTAAGTGATTCAGCGAATCAACCAATGACTAGCAATGATGGTAGATATACTATTATTTTTAATGGTGAAATATATAATTTTCAATCAATTAGAAATGATCTAAAAAAATTAAATTTTAATTTTAAAACTCAATCTGATACAGAAGTAATTTTGTATGCATACATAGCATGGAAAGAGAAGTGTCTAGATAAATTTAATGGCATGTTTGCTTTTGCAATTTATGATAATAAAAAAGAAAACATTTTCATAGCTCGAGATCGGGTAGGAATAAAACCTCTATATTATTTTAAGAAAGATAATCAGTTTATTTTCTCTTCTGAAATTAATCCAATATTAAATCTGGTAAATTCAAATGATATATCTACTGATTATTCGTCTATAATTGACTATTTCACATATCTATTTGTTCCGGAAGATAAAACTTTATATAAAGAAATTAAGAAATTGCTTCCTGGTCATTATTTAAATTTTAATGATAGCAGTATAAGTATTAAAAAATATTGGGATGTTAGTCCTGGCTTTGGAGAAGAGTCAAATGTAGATAATATCAGTGATAAGCTAGAAGAATTAATTGAAGATAGCGTAAAAATGCGATTAGTATCAGATGTACCAGTTGGTTCATTTTTAAGTGGAGGAATTGACTCTTCTTTGATTACTTATTATGCTGAAAAAAATCATAATAATATTAATACATTTTATGCTGATTTTGATGGTTCCACTGACAATGATATATTTATATCCAATTTGCTTAAAACAAATCATCATCGTGAAAAACCCAACTTTGATTCAGTCGATAATTTGGAGTTAATGCTACATTATGGCGATTTATTTTATGACACATCATCAGTGCCGTATTACCATATTGCAAAAATAGCCAGAAAGAATGTTACAGTTTGTTTGTCAGGCGATGGCGGAGACGAACTTTTTTATGGCTATAATTGGTATAATAGCTATTCTAAATCAATAAATTTCAAATCATTGTCTTCATTATATAAAATCTTTGATCCTCAATATAAGATTTTTTCAAAAAACTATTCCAAAGGATTTAAAATCAAAAATTTATTGATTCAAGATGATATTGAAAGATATGTTTATTTGAGGGGTGGATATATTTTCCCTTATTTAAATCAAATTCTTTCAGAATCTGTATTAGAAAATATTGATAAGGATTATGATCCATATTGGCTTTATAGAAAACACTGGAATGTAGATGATACAAAATCATCCTTGCAGTATATTGATTTTAAGAATTTTCTTGTTCATGACGTTTTATTTAAATGTGATATGATGAGCATGTTGCATGGCTTAGAAGTAAGAGTTCCATTTTTAGATCATAGAATAGTAGAGTATGTTTTTCAAATAAATCCACGATTAATAAATCAACAAGGCAATAAATATCTTTTAAAAAGGATAGCAGAAAAAAAATTTGGGAAAAAGTTTATTAATCAACAAAAGAAAGGATTTGGAATGAAGAATGTAATTTTCAATTCAAAAAATAATTACTCAAAATATTCTAAAAATATTGATATATACAAAACTCAAGATTTGAAGTTGAAAAATATGATTACATTACTTGAGAAATTATCCAAATGATTCCTTTTTTTATTTTAACGGTACTAATGGGGTCTATTTATTTATTTAGTTCAAGTCTTACGCTAATTTTTTTAATAAATATTTCTATTCTATTATTATTGTCTATTTTTAATGAAAAGTATTTTATCATTACTTATGTGGCATATTTATTGAGCTACAAATTTCTTATTCCTTATCAATCTATTGATTCATTAATAGAGCTTTTACCAGTTTTTTTCAATTGTACATTGATTATTCCTATTTTGATGAAGTCTAAGAACATTAAAATTTATAAAAGTGGTTTTATATACAATATCTTTATCCCTATAGTTTTTATATTGATATCACAATTTATTTCATTTTTTATAAATCAATCCAGCCCATTTGAACTTTTAAGATGGTATGCATGGCTATTAAATATTATTCCATTATTTCTATATGTTTATTATTCTAAGGTAGATTTTTTAGGATTAATTAATTCGCTGAAACAGTTGTTTGTTTTATTTTTTCTTATTCAGATCCCAATTGTAATGATGCAATCTGGAGATACCCCTTTAAATTACTCGTCTAATCCTGACACCTTTTCGGGTACATTTGGGCCAGGTGGAACTGCTTTTTTATCTTTTCTATGTTGTTTTTTATTTTATCCTATAGCATTTAAAGCACTGATTAAAAAAGAATTTTTATATATAATCTTATTAGTCCCATTAATAGCTACGTTAATTATTATTTCTGATATAATATTTACACTTATTATGTGCGCACTTTTTCCATTACTAATATTATTTTTTAATAATTTTCTTGAGATATCTGTATCGAGAAGATTTTTAAGAAATGCAATATTATTAACAATATTAGTTGTATCTCTTTTTTCTGGTAGCAGAGTAGTAGCTATTTTAAATCTTTTAGATTCACAAGAATCTGTTTTTAATTCAAATCGTCTAAATATAGAAGAGTTAGCGTATTACAGCAATATGATTACTTCAAATGAAGATGGTCTAAAGTTTGGTAGGTCTTTAGGCTTAATATTTTCATTTAATACAATTCTAGAATCTAAAATTAGCAATCAATTATTTGGATACGGCCCAGGAAGCACTAGATCAGAAAAATCCGTTGTTCAAAGAGCTGGTCCTCCTAAAATTCGACCTGTGCCACATACTAATTTTTTTGGTGCAGATCTAATTATTCTTGAATTTGGTTTAATCGGATTGTTCGCTTTGTTCTATCTTTTTTTTAGAATTTATAGATTTACTTTGAATTCAAAATCTAGCTATAGTCTTAACAAAGTATTTTTATTACTACTGTTTGTTTACTTTATTTATGGCTTAGTTTATGATGGAGGTTGGTTGTTTAATCCAGTTAAAAATGGTATCTTTTGGATAACAACTGCACTAATATTTTCGTTAATAGATCAGAAACATTTTGAAAAAAATTACTTACATAACACAAAGAAAAACTAATTTAGTTTCAAATTTTGCAAACAGCTCCCAAGTTGTCAATACATCCAATGCAATAGGTAAATTATATAATAATTTTGAAGTATTTTTTTTAAGATATAAAATTCAATCTTCACATAATTTTTTACTTGAGGTAAAAGAAAAATATTCAGTTATTAATTTTAAAATTAAGTCTATTCATAATTATAAATTTTTTAAGAATGATCTTTCTTATGGATTGTTTGTATCATTTAAATTTTTAATGAATGATAATATTTTTTATACAAGACAAGATTGGGTTGCATTTTTTCTAACCCTTATCAATAAAAAAGTATTTTTTGAAGCTCACGATTATGACAGGAATAGATTATGCTTAAAGTTTATGAGTAGATTGTGTAGTAATAGAAAAAATTTGACTATAATTACAATTAGCGAGCAATTAAAAAAAGAATTTATTGAAATGAAATTTAAGAATAGAATTCATGTAAGTCATGATGGAGTAGATGTAGAATTCTATAAACCATCAAATACAATAAAGATGCGAGAGAAGCTAAATATAGATCTAAATAAAAAAATTGCACTATACTCTGGAGCCTTAAGAGAGGGTAGAGGGGTGAGTAAAATTCTTGATATAGCAAAAATTAAACCAGAAATAGATTTCTTCATTTTTGGTGGAAGGGATACAAAAAGATTAAGTTTCTTAAAGCAAAAAAGTAAACACTTACCAAATATTTCCTTCTTTGGTTTTGTAAAGAAAGATATACTGGTTCAATATATGAATGCTGCTGATATCTTCTTGATGCCACATCAAAAAAATTGTGATATAATTAAATTTACCTCTCCGCTAAAAATGTTTGAATATTTAGCTATAGGTAAACCCATTATTGCCAGCAACTTTTCTGTATTTCGAGAAGTATTAGTTGATAAAGAAAATTCTTTGTTGGCAGAACATGATTCAGAGGATGATTTTTCTAAAAAAATTGATTTTGTATTGAATGATAAAAATACCTATAAAATCCTTTCTAATAATGCATTAAAATCTTCAAAGAAATATAGCTGGGAAAATAGAGCTAAAAACATCCTAAAAATAATCAATGAAAAAAATTAAAGTACTGTATATTGAAGATGTTGGGGAAATTGCTGGTGGACCAAATAGTCTTTTACAGCTTTTTTCAAAGATAAACAATTCTATAGAAATACATTTGTTTGCTCCTGATGGTCCTTTTGCTGAACAGGCTAGAGATTATGCCTCTAAAATTACCATAACAAACAAAACTAGATATGAACAGATTAAGTTTTTTGGAATGTCTTTTCCTAATTTTTATCATATTTATTTGAGATTTATTGAATCCATACAACTTTTCTTTTATGTGAGAAAAAATAAAATTGATATAGTTCATTCCAATGACTTAGACGGTCATGTTACGTCATGGTTTTTGTGTCATTTTTTTGGAATAAAAGTAGTATGGCATATCAGAATAATGACATGGCCAAAGATATTATATAAGATTAAAAGGGTATCTCAAATAATTTTTGTTTCAGACGCGGTTAAAGATTTTTCACTAGATAATCAAAATGATAAAAATGTTTCAGTCATTTATAATGGTATCAATATTGAACATTTCCAAAGAGAATTAGACAAATATGACTATAGTCATATTCGAAAAAAATTCAATATTCATAAAGATACTTTTTTATTTGGTTATGTATCAAGGATCAAGGACCAAAAAAGACAAATGATCGTTTTAGAGTCTATTTTACCGCTTATAAGAAAAGGGATGGACTTGAAAGTGATGTTTGTTGGAGATGATTCTATTACAAGAGATGTTATTTCGGGTAAAGAAAATAATTATTATAATGAGTTACAAAATTTCACTAAAAAAAATAATTTGCAGAATCATGTAATTTTTACTGGTCACCAGAAGGTTACGGCTAAATTTTATAAAATTTTCAATGGTTTTATTTTTCCAGCTATAAATGACTCTAATCCAAGAGTTATATTAGAAGCTATGACATCAAAGATACCTATTATAGCAAACAATACTGGTGGAGTAATGAATATGTTAGAAAATGGAAGGTATGGACTTATTTCAGAAGTTGATAATGTTGAAATTTTTAGTGAAAAAATAAAAAATTTGGTAAATGATAAATCAATTATCGATGTTAATAAAACATTTATTAAATTGCGTCGAGATTTCTCTTTAGATACACATGCTCAAAACATTTTAAATATTTATAAAATACTATTAAAATGAAGAAACAGAATGATTAATTATAAATTATTAAAGGAAATATTCCCAAATGCTGAAATTATTGATGATAAAATTATCATTAATAATAAAAAAATTCCGATTGAAAATTTAATACCGAGATTTACTCCGAATCAATCATACTCTACAGGTAATTTCTCGAGATTGAGAGATAAATTTGCAGAACTACAGTTTGATTCAAAGAATAATACTACAGATAGATTAAATACAATTTTAGAAAGAACTCAATGGAAGAAAGATTTTTTCAAAGATAAGTTAATTCTAGAATGCGGATGTGGTGCAGGTCCAGATACAGAGATACTGCTAAAACTGGGCGCAAAAGTGATAGCTGTTGATATAGCAGGGTTAGATATTGCTCAAAAAAATTTAGGACACAATGACAACTTATTAATTATTCAAGCAGATATTAGTGACTTACCTTTCTCAAAAAATATGTTTGACATAGTATGGTGCCATAGAGTGCTTCAACATACTCCAGCACCTGAAAAAGTGCTTAAACACATACTTTCTTATAAAAAAAGTAATGGATTTGTTTTTGTCCATTCTTATGCAAAAACCTTGCCCCAAATGTTCAGTTGGAAATATTTTTTAAGGCCACTTACTAAGAATATGAATGATAAATTTTTATATAAATTAGTAGAAATTTTTACACCACCACTATTTTACTTTACATGCTTTCTAAGAAAGATACCCCCCAATATACTTGGAAAAATATTATTTAAAATATCTCAATTCACGATACCTATTCGCAATTACCGTTTCATTGATAAATTTGATAATAAAGATAATCAATTTATAATTGAATATGCTATTCATGATACTTTTGATGCACTAAGTCCAAAATACGACTCTCCAACAAGCGCAAAAAAAATTAAAGAAATAGCAAAAAACTCTGATGTCAAGAATTTTGAAGTTGTGACAATGGGTAAATTTTCTCCTACTCCAATAACATTACTAAGAACAATTAAATGAAAGCAAGTAAGACAAATATAGATGATTTATTAATAATATCTCCTAATGTTTTTATGGATGATAGAGGATTTTTTATGGAAAGTTTTAGATGTCTATAAAAACTTATAACAGTAATTTACAATAATGATGGATAGTATAAAGTAGCTAAAATGATGAAATGGAAAACAGAAATAGCAAATTGTACAATATGCAATGATTATAATGTTGAAATTCTATTTACAAAAAATTCTTTTGAATATGTTAAATGTAAAAAGTGTAGACTTGTTTTTTCAAGTCCTCGTTTAACGCCTGATGAAGTTCGTAAGATTTATTCTATAGGTTTTGATTACAAGATGAAAAAGAAAGATAATGAATCAGATTCATCAAAATATTATTCATTGATTAAGACTTTTGAAAAATATCGAAAAAAAAATAGGATACTAGATATAGGGTGTTTTAATGGAACATTTTTAAAAGGAACAAAAGATTATGATTGGGATATATTTGGAACAGAAATTTCTTCAGAGGTTATTTCTTATGCAGAAAAAAATACTAATGGCGGTGATATAAGGTTAGGTGAGCTTGAAGAAATAGGATTTCCTGATAATTATTTTGATGTTATAGTAATGTTAGATGTTATTGAGCATTTGCAAGATCCATTAAAAACTTTGAATGAAGTAAATAGAATTTTAAGATCAAAAGGGCTATTATACTTTGACACCCCAAACTTTAATAGCTGTGAAAGATTGCTTTTGAAGGAAAAACTACATACTATCTTTCCTTGGCATTTTTATTATTTTTCTGATAAAACAATTACTACTTTATTAGAAAGATGTGATTTCAATATAGTAAAAATTAAAACGAGAGGTTTTGGAACTTTCAGTCAATATGATCCTTTAAAGAATTTAATAAAAGAAAGTAAGATTTCGGATAGTTCTAAGCAAGAAAATATGTTTGTTAGAGCTTTAAAAAAATCAAAATTGATTGTAAATATTTATCGTAAAATAGACAATTCTATTTTCTATATTTTCTCTATTTTCTCTAAAGTAGGTTTGAATTTTGGTGCACATTTAATAGTCTATTCTGAAAAAAAATAATATGAAAATTATCGACACAGATATAAAAGATATTAAAATCATTAAACCTGATGTTTATTATGATAATCGTGGGTTTTTTATGGAAAGTTATACGATTGATTATATGAAATCATTAAAGATTAATACAGACTTTGTTCAAGATAATCATTCGCGCTCATCAAAGAATATTATTAGAGGATTACATTTTCAATGGAATAAACCACTAGGAAAGCTAATTAGGATTACTAGAGGATCAGCTTTTGTTGTTGCTTTAGATATTAGGAAACAATCTAAAACTTATGGAAAGTATGTTAGCAGAAATATTTCAGATGAAACTAAGGAGCAGTTATGGGCTCCATTTGGTTTTGCTACAGGTTTTTGTGCATGTACTGATATTGTTGAGGTTCAATATAAATGCACTGCGACATATAATCCCAATGCCGAGTC
>Ga0206679_10002174_pt1 | contig 15714 bp, 12 predicted proteins | sample M110012015metaG_FD_155464 | JGI IMG/M metagenome (GOLD analysis project Ga0206679, IMG submission 155464) | Ammonia-oxidizing marine archaeal communities from Monterey Bay, California, United States - M1 100m 12015 | ecosystem: Environmental > Aquatic > Marine > Intertidal zone | place: USA... | reverse complement strand
CTGCCGGGGCTACTAAAGTTATTATATATAATAACTTTTTGACCTTCTTCAATTCTCATTTTCGCGTCCTTGGTCGTTTTCTTTAAATATTTCGCTTTTTATTTCTGGCCACTCATTACTCAAGATAGAGTAATAAGCAGTATCTCTTCTATATCCATCACGCATTAAAGTATGGCTTCTAAATGTTCCTTCATAAGTGCCACCAATTTTTTCTATGGCCTTTTTGGATTGAATATTTCTGCTATCTGTCTTGAATTCAATTCGCTGTACTGATAATTTCCCAAAAGCATAAGATAATAAAAGTAGTTTGCATTGCTTATTCAAACCTGTTCCCTGTGTTTTTTCATCTATCCAAGTCCAACCTATTTCTAATCTAGAATCTTTAGTAGATATATTTCCGAAACTAGTACTGCCAACAAATCGATTTTGTTGTTTGTCGAAAATGGCAAATGGATATCTTAAATTAGAATTTCGAGCTTGAACAGCAATTTCTAAGTTTTCCTTTAGCATTTCAGAAGAACCAAAGAGTGAGGGAGAGAATTCTAGCAAATTCGGTGATTCAATAGAAATAGGGAGTAGCTCATCAAAATGATGTATAGTAAGAGGCTCCAGTCGAACCCTGTCATTTTCTAGAATTATTTTTTCGTTAAAATTCATATTTCTTCTAAAACTGAGTTCCCCTTTGATTTGTCACCAGAAGTCCATTGCCACTCCTCAAGTAAACGGATTTTACCATTACCCAAAAATTCTGGGTTAGACTTACACAATCCAGTCATTATTTGGCCCGCATTATTTACTTGATGGTAACTCATATCGATACAACCTGACTGGTCAACTGTACCAATAAGATGTCCTTGTATAATATTATCACCATAATACGAGCAAGTAAGAATATTGCCTATTTGTTTATAATGAAAAATCATATCCGCAGAAACTTCTCCATTGTCAGAATTTGATACAGATTTAAATTTTTTATTATTGTAATTAATCCTCATTTCTATGGTACACAACACCTTGCTAAACAACAATGGTGTTTATCTGCTAATATAATGTTCTAGCACGATCTCACGAATTCTTATTAAAAGCACTTTCTTATCTGTTGAGTTTTTCGCGTTGAAATTTGATCAACTTTTCCAATTCCCCCTCAAACTCGTTCGACCTTCGTCCTGTTAGCTCTACTAAACGGAATCTATCTCATTTTGAGTTAGGTTGCCTCTTTTTGTTATAGGTTTACAATAATTTAATTGAAAAAAAACATTGATTAGAAGTCTTTTAGATAGAAGGGTGCCTCAAATCATTGGCTCTTATTTTGTAGGATCAACGACTCTTATATTGTTCATTGATTGGCTTATTACAAAATATGGTTTCTCCGATAATATTCTTTCTTTTACTTGGTTTGGGCTTATATCTATCCTGCCATCGGTATTAATTATAGCTTATTTTCATGGCGCACCCGGAAAAGATGAGTGGACAAGAGTAGAGAAATTTGGCGTCCCAATTAATATTCTTTTTATTGCAATTGCACTTTTTATAGGCAATAGCTATAATTTATGGCAAGCCCCCCCCCCTGATCATTCTAAAGTTTATGATAGTTTTATGGTTCATGTATCTTCCAATCAAAATAATATAGACCAATTAAAAGTAACAGATTTCTGGCTTGAAAAAGTTGGTGGAATGAAATATTTAGTTGGTGGAGCAACTGATTATATTGATAGTATATACCCTTTAGATAATAAGGAACTAGAGAGAATTCGGAGATTTATAAATGTCAATGTCAATAAAGAATTTATGAATTATGAAGATATCACAATTAATTTTCCTGATAATCAAAAAGAATTTGATCTGATGGACAATCTAGTTTCTGGACTATATATATTCTCCTATTTAGCTGAAGATGTGGATGATGAAGTATTACAAGAAAAGAAAGATAACGAACTTAAAGTATCAGTAAATAGATACAATGAGAGTCTTGCTTATTTTAATAGTAAGTATGATACTTCTATAGATAAGATGTATAATATTAAAATCTATAGAACCCTTCTTTCTGCTAAAGGTAAAATGTTACGCTATATAGCTGAATTAGAAAAGCCAAAAGGGGAACCCGATGTATATTACTATACACTTACTAGTCCAGTTATATATGATAGTAAGTTAATTGGTACTGGTTTTGTCTATGGTTATTTCGATCAAAATGGAGATGACACCCCTATAGAACAGGTGATTTATGAGGATATTTTAGAATCTATAGAAGATGCTAGTTTTGGAACTAACATAGGGGAGGTGGCTAATATTATTGATTCTAATTTAGTAACAATAAAATTAAATAAATTAGACCTTATAAAAGGGACAGATTTAATTTCCTTAGGAAGAGGATATCCCCCTGGAAAAAGTGATGAGAGCCTAAAAAGATATATAGAAGATCAAAATATTATTTATAATTATTTTCATGAACATCCTGATCAAATAGAAAATTTAGAATATGTCAGTGATCATGCTTCTAATGATGACTGGCTTATAAGAGAGAGAGAAAAAATTGATTCATTGAAAACTAATTTTCATACAATTATTAATAATGATGAATACGGATTAAGCTGGGGTTTCACTTCTAATGAATTTAGATACTACCTAAGAATTCTAAATATCCAAGACAGTATTGCAACGGCTAAAATAACTGGATCTATTTTTCCTTTTGCTAAACCAATGATTGGGGACAAAATAAATATTAAATAATAAATTTAAGTTCGAAATTGGACCGAAAGGCCACTTTATCACCCTCACATGTAGTTTGTCCGAATATACTAACGCTTATCAAAAAAGATAGAACAGTATATAAAAGTCTCATAACATTGATTTAAGACTCCTACATGTAATTCACAGCACATTCTTATATGTTGAGTTTTCGCGTTGAAGTTTTATCTACTTATATTTGAAAACACTGGGAGCTTAGATTCAATAGTTATATTGGGCTTCATTTTTAACTAATCAAGATTTTCACATGTCCTCAAATATTTACTTTTTAGATTGAAAGTTTTGGTAACAGGAGCGACTGGGTTTTTAGGTTCACGATTGATAGAAACCTTATCTCAGATGGGAGCATTCAAAGGAATTATTGCGTCAGGAAGAAAAATGCGTGAGGATGCTTTTGTTCACCCGAAAATCAACTATATCCTTGGAGATCTAACTGATGTTCCTTATGTGTCTAAACTTGTGAAAAACATAGACATGGTTGTTCATGCAGCTGCCTTGAGTTCTCCATGGGGGGCAGACGAAGCATTTAAAAGAGCTAATGTCGATTCCATCAAAAACCTGATCTCAGCTTCAAAAAACGAGGAAGTCCATCGCATAATATTTATTTCTACCCCAAGCTTATACTTTACATTTGCTGACCAAGTGGGCATTGATGAATCCCATAAACTACCAGCCCCCATCAATGCCTACGCTCGTACGAAAAGACAGGCCGAGATTCTGCTTGAGAACAGTGGTATTCCCTATGTAATTTTAAGGCCAAGAGCATTAATTGGGAGAGGTGATACAGTGATTATGCCTAGGTTGATTCACGCTCATTCAAAAGGGAAGTTGGCAAAGATTGGCCAAGGAACCAACATGGTCGATCTCACGCCAGTAAGCAATGTGGTGGATGCAATTGTTTTAGGCTTGAGCGCTTCAGGATCAGCGTTGAATCAGACATACAATATTAGTAACGGAGATCCAGTACTGTTGTGGGAGAAGATTGAAATGATATTTGAACAATTAAACCTTCCGACTTTATCCAAGAAACTCCCCTTGCCAATTGTTTTGTTTTTCGCACGAATGATGGAATTCAAATCGAACTTATCGTCCGATCAATCTGAACCTGTATTGACTGTATATGGCGTTGGAACTTTGGCCAAAACATTTACACTTAATATCGACAAAGCAAAAGATCTGCTAGGTTACGTCCCACGCATGTCAGTCGATGAAGCTATACAGGAATATGTTGAATGGCATATCAATCAAGAACAGACATGATACCAGTAAAATTACATTTCGGTTATGCAGGTTTTTGTTATGCAAGTGCTGAGCATGCAGTTAAAGGAGATCCAAAAGGAAAGATTAAATTTCATGCTTTGTGGGCACTTATCGAACATCCCTCAAAGGGTTTGATTCTTTTTGACACAGGCTACACAGAAAGGTTTCATAATGCCACCCGATCATGGCCACATAAAATCTATGCAATGTTGACTCCAGTCAGCATTACCAAACAAGATGAATTGGTCTATCAGTTGGCCAGTAAAGGGTACCAGCCTCATGATATTTCTACCATTGTCATTTCCCATTTTCATGCGGATCACATTGGAGGATTGAAAGATTTTCCAGAGGCAACAATTGTGACCTCAAAAAAGGCTGCTAATCATACTTTGAACACACCACGTTGGCGTGGAGTTGCAAATGGTATTTTGCATGATTTGTTGCCCGTCGATATCGAGGCTAGATTGAGTTTTGTGGAAGAATGCAAGCAAGTAAAGGAAAAGCATTTGGGAACTGGGTGGGATCTTTTTGGAGATGAGTCCTTGAAGTTGTTTGATCTTCCCGGCCATGCTGCTGGTCAAATTGGGATGATGGTGCAAACACAAGATGGTCCATTTTTTCTCATTTCAGATGCATGCTGGGATATAAGGGCCATTACAGAAAACAAGCTTCCGCATCCTATTGTCAAACTGTTTTTTGATGACTGGAAAGCATACAAAAAAACTTTGCGACGACTGCAGCAGTTTTGTAACCACAATCCTGATGTTCAGATGGTCCCAACTCATTGCATGAAAACAACAGATCTTCTTTTACGATGAAAATTCTCCACAACCATTAACTCTTTATCATTTGAAAAACATTAAAAAGAGTCACATTATTCATTATCAATCCTTGAGATTGTTAGATCATTTATTTGGTAATGGGGTTCCCGCAAGTAGATTTGGTTCTCAGAGAAACAAAGTTGCTTTGCAAGTAGCGGCTAACTTCAAAGAACGCAAAGTTGTCAGTTCCATTCGACAAGTAGCCCGCGTGAAAGATATTTCTGATGAAGATTTAAGAAAGAAATATATTTCTAAGGGAATACCGGTTGTAATGGATGGTAAAGCAAAAGATTGGTCATGTGTGAAAAAATGGTCGCCAGATTGGCTTATGGACCACTATTGTGATGATAAAGTGTCTCTATTTGACGCTTCTTCTCAGGATATGTCTGATATAAATTACGATGTTGAGGAAACAACATTAAGGGATGTTTTGAATGCTATGAAAGAAGGAGACACCTCCAAATACAGTCGTTTCAATCGATTACTATATGACCATCCAGAACTTATTGAGGATTTTGATTGGAAATGGTTGTACAACTCCAGAAATACGATTAGCTCGGGAAAAACATTTCAAGTTTTTATTGGAGGTAAAGGGACGCGGACAACGCTTCATTGTGCAAGTGAACACAATTTGTTCACGCAGGTGTATGGTACAAAGCATTGGTACTTGTACCCCCCTGAAAATGATGTAATCTTCGATCCACCTATCACCAGGACACCCTATTTTCACAGTGAGTTTGATCCTGACTATCCTGATTTCGAAAAATACCCAAATGCAAAGTTTCTTCAAACTTGGAAGTGTCAATTAAATCCAGGTGATATTTTGTATAACCCTCCATCATGGTGGCATCATGTCACTAATTTGAATGATTCTATTGGTGTTGGTTTTCGATGGTTTAGCCCTGTGGGTTGTTTTAAGTCGAGTACAACTCAGACTTTGCTTACTCTTCTTGCTTCGAATCCCCCTCTTTGGATAGCGACAAAGAATCGGACCGATTTTGCTAGTATCTTTAAGTATATGAATAGAAAACAACAATACTAAAACAATTCTTAACGTAAGATCTCTCTATTCACTTTATGAACATTCTCTTCAAATTCTTAATCATATGGTATTCCCTCAAAATCAGGATGGGAAGAATTATATTTGAATTGTCTCCTCAGCTCATACAAAATATGAGGTGGTGGAAGTTGAAACGAAAACATCTACGTCATTCCTCTTTCTATAACACATTAGTTAATTCAAGCACAGAGCTGAAGGATTTCCCTCAAATTGACAAAACCATTTTTATGGAGGAGTTCAATCAAATCAACACGCATGGAGTAACCTTAGAAGAAGCATCAAAGGTGTTGATGAAATCAGAAGAAGATCGAGATTTCACACCTGAAATCAATCAGGTTACACTGGGTCTTTCCTCTGGAACTTCTGGCAATATAGGGATTTTCATGGCTTCCAAAAAGGAGCGTGCTATATGGGTGGCGGCAGTGTTAAACAGAGTGATAGGTTGGTCACTCAAACATCGTAAGGTTGCTTTTTTTTTAAGAGCAAACAGCAATCTTTATGAATCGATTGGGTCTAGAATATTAAGTTTCAATTACTTTGATATTTTAAAGCCCATGGAAGTCCATATTGAAACACTGAATGCATTGCAGCCGGACATTGTAGTTGGTCAGCCAAGTTTGTTGAAGTTGTTGGCACAATCAAAGGAAAGAGGTGAACTTTTGGTTGATCCCAACAAGATCATATCTGTTGCTGAGGTTCTTACTATTGATGATAAAGTCTATTTAGAAGATGTATTTCATCAAAAAATACATCAAGTCTACCAATGCACGGAAGGATTTCTTGCCTACACATGTAAAGTTGGCACCTTGCATTTAAATGAGGATTTTATTCATTTTGAAAAGCATTATGTAGATAAAAAAAGATTCAACCCTATTGTTACAGACCTTTTGAGGGGTACTCAGCCGGTCATTCGTTATCTTTTGAATGATATACTCATTGAGGGTGACAAATGTTCTTGTGGTTCTTCTATGATGACCATAGAAAGCATTGAAGGAAGAATGGATGATGTTTTTATCATAGAAACCACATTGGGTAACATGAGAAACCTGTTTCCAGATATCCTTAGAAGAAAGATTGTTGGAGCGAATAAAGAGATCAATGAGTACCAAATCATCCAAATAAGCAGCAACGAAATCAGTCTATTGATAAAGCCCGAGGAGTATTATCAAGATGCGGAATCCTCCTTACATGAGTTGTTTAAAAAGATGGATTTAATTAACATTATAATAACCAAAACCAGATATATTTATCATGAGAATGGATCAAAATTTAGAAGAGTCATCAGGCGTTGTTGATTTGCCATGTAGAATAATATCTACAGGGAAATATTTGCCAAAACAAGTGTTGTCAAGTACTATTGAAAGTAATCATGGTCTTCCAGAAGGATGGTCTTCAAAGTTTAGTGGAGTCAATTCAAGACATCAAGTATCACATGAAAATGTTGCTTTCATGGGTGCTAGGGCAGCTGAGTCTGCTTTAGAAAAGGCTAATTTGACCATTGAAGACATCGATGTTGTTATTTCTGCAAACACTTCTTATGATCAACCCTTGCCAAATAAAGCTTCCCTGCTCTTGCATGAAATCAAGGGTGGGAGCAATAGTAGATGTTCGGCATTCGATGTAAATGCAACTTGTTTGAGTTTTGTTGTTGCCTTTAACCTGGCAGCTGAGATGCTTCAACATAAAGAGAGAAAATACATCTTGATTGTTTCTTCAGAAATATCTAGCAAGAATTTAGACGCTTCAGATTGGGAAACACTTACTCTTTTCGGAGATGGCGCAGCAGCGGCAGTTGTTGGTCAAAGCCAAGACAAGAAGTCAGGTATCCTTAAATTCAAGCACGAAGCATTTACTGAAGGACATGACAAAGCAAAGCTGCTTGGAGGTGGAGTATCCTATCCGTTTTCTGAGTATCCATGGGATGTGAACCTTCATTCTTTTAAAATGGATGGCAAAGAACTGTTGAGATTAAGTCTTAAATACATCCCCCATTTTATGAAGGATTTTTTCTCAACCCTTCCCTTCAATTGGAGTGATGTTGATATTGTCATACCTCATCAGGCTTCCAAAACAGGGCTGAATATCATTAAAAAATTGGTAAACATAGACCCGGAGAAAGTACAAAGATCTCTAGATATTTATGGAAATTGTATTGCGGCTTCTATTCCTCTCACGTTGAATGACGCGTTTGATAAATCCAAGATTATCGAAGGTGAAACCTGTTTTATGGTTGGAACCTCTGCCGGTTTTTCAATAGGAGCATTAGTTTATAAACATGGCCAGTAGACCTTTGCCTTTTGATCTTGTATTTTCTCTTTTCTCCCTCAAGAAAGGGAACATGAGAAGTGTGAGGCTTTACAGAATTTCGATTGTTTTTTTGATGATTCCATTGTTTTGTGTTCTGTGTCTACTGAACAATTTATTTCTACTTCTCGACCATGTGTTTTTCTTCAGGTTTAAAAAACAAGCAGTCGATTCTCCAGTATTTATCACTTCCTTGCCTAGAACGGGTACAACTTATTTGCTGCATGGTATGAATGATTTAAATCATCTTTTTACTACAATCAAACTTTGGGAATCAATCTTTGCCCCCTCGGTGATTCAAAAGCTCATCTTTGTACGGGTTACTCAATTGGACACATTCACGGGCGGATGGGGTAAAAAGTGTTGGTTGTTTTTTGAACGTATTTCCCTTCAAGCCATTCTCAAAATTCATAGAACCGGAATGAACCATCCCGAGGAGGATGAATTGATGCTGCTGTGGTCATTTGAGACAGCATATTTTTCATTGTTTTATCCTGATTCTGAAGTGGCAAAAGACTTGTTTCGTTTTGATTCGAAAGTAAGCAATAGAAGAAAACTTAGAATTATGAATAGATACAAGCGACTTGTACAACGCCACATGTATGTCTTTTCGGATAATGGAAGTAAACGCTTTGTTTCAAAGAATCCCATGATGATTTTTAAACTAGCAAGTATCAAAGATCATTTTTCTGATGCTTTAATTCTTACGATTGACCGAAATCCCAGTTCAACCGTACCCTCTACAATTGCATTGAATAGATCATTGATAGCTTTGTCTTCAGATGTCACCATGCCTGTTCATGTTGTACATGATGTTGAGGACTTGATGGTCGATTGGTATTCATATCTGCATAAATGCCTGACACAAGATCAGATTTTGCCCCATCTTGAAATTGATTTTACTGAATTGACGCAACATCGATCCCTTGTGATCAATCAGGTTTTGTCTTTTTTAGACATTTCATTTCGGCTTCAACTCAGTCCAGAGATTAAAACAAGAAGCAAGCACATAACTCCTGCGAAATACGACAAGCTAGAGGGTGAAGAATTAACAAGTTTAATGAGTCGATTACACTTTTTGAAGACGTAGTAACATGAAGGTTGTGCTTATTCCATGTACTGCCCAAATTAGTGTTATTAAACAATGAAAGATCCCAGGTGATTGGGATGACAACAAATAACAAATGCTTGACAAACTTAAAATTGCCCAAGAAATAGCGCCCCAAACTTTTCCTTCACTAAGCCCCCCACAGGACAAAGTCCCAAAAAAGACTAGTGCAAACAAATAAGACAACTGTGAGGTTGACCAAACATGTTCTTTGGAGATATAGAGCAGCAAGAAACAAAATAACAAAGCACCTGCACTAAGTTCAATGGCACCATGAAGTTGAAATTTTCTTGATTTCAATTTTGGAAGTTTCAGTCCAAAAAGTTTGTAAAACGGAACATTACTTGCCACAAGAGCATTTTCAGACTTAAAATAATCTTGAGTACCATAATGAATGGGAATGCTCTTTACTTTTTTTTGAAAGGTTCCAAAGATTTTATCCCATACAATCAAGGTCCCCCCAAAGTTTTTGTTCAAATACGGTTCGTTATATCCATGGTGAACGCGGTGGTGAGCCGGAGTGATCATGACATATTCAAGCCATGCAGAGTCCTTGATAACCCTGTTGTGATTGTAAAATTGAATAAAGTAATGGATGCTTCCAATACCAATAAAGACTTCAACAGGAACGCCTATAAATGCCAAACCTATAAAGAATGGTATCGAGGTCAAAGCGCTGTACCATGAATTTCGAATACCTAAAGAAAGACTATAGTGTTCACCTTCATGATGGACAACATGAACTGCCCATAGACTATTAAATTTATGATGAAATCGATGCAACCAATAAAAGCAAAAATCCCATGCGATAAATGTAAATATCCAAACACCAATTGATGAAATACTGTCAAGCCATCCAAGGTCATAGTTCAGGCTGATCCATCTAAAAACAACCACCTCAATTCCTCTTAACAACCACATGAGTATGTGTCCTGAATTTAAATTGAAAACGATTTCACCGAAAGGAACTGTTTCCTTTTGAACCATGACCAAAAACACCACTTCAATGAGTACAAGAATAAGTAGTAAAGAAGTTGCTATCGCAAGGCTCATAATCTAGGATAAGTTAGCGTTAGCGTAAATATAAAAAAGATATCTGTCACGTTGATGTCAAGTCATTATAATTCCCCCCGAATTCCCCGCCCCGCTTCTCCAACTAAAGTTGACTTTTTGACCTTCTTAAAGGTTCAATTCTCATTTTCGGGCTCTAATTCACTACTTTTTGTATCAAATCAATTCCAACCCCTAAAATTGTTGCAACAATCCAGAAAGTTATACTACCCAACAGATAAGATAAAAATCCTTTCAAATAGTTTACTTTTTTGGTTTTGTCAAAGAATCGTCCAATTGCCCAAGAAGAATATGCTAATAAAAAAAATCCTCCAAAATGTAGTACCCTTATTTTAGTAGCACTTTCTGCTATTCCGAATATCGTATAAATTAACATACCTACCCCCATCACAAAACACAATAAGATTAGAATTTCGAAAAAATTGTAATTATACTTTCTAAAGAAAAGTTTAATCCACATCGCAATAAAAATTGCCATTATGATATTTGCGTAACCATAATTTGCTTGAATCCATTCGGCAATGATTAGTACTGCTGATGACTCTTCAAGCCCCCCATTATTTACATAGCCCTCTTCAAAGTGTAGTAATTGTTGGGCCACCGTATAAATCAGTGAACAGATTATGATAAAGATTAGCGGTTTTACAAGTCTATTCCGATCTTCATGAATGAAAGATTTTACGTTTTGGCCAGGTCTTATCAATAGCTCTTTAATTGTAAAGAGTATTCCCTTGTCAAAATTCAATACACTAGTAATTTCCTTGAAAATATATCGCCCGTTAATTCTAGGCAACGTAATTGGAGTCCCACAATTTGCACAAAAATTTTGGTTTACTTCTGTTTTGCAGTTTTTACAATTATTCATAATATTAATCTAAGACTTCTAATGTACTTAAAAGCTTCTACGCAACTCATCTAAATTCTATGCGTCTTTATATAGTTGACTGAATCGCCCTGTTTATATGTTACATAATATCCATTACCCCGCCCGCACACTTGCCTTGATTTTGACCGTCTTATTGATGCCCTCCGCGCAAGCCCAATGGCTAGAATGGGACGTCCAAACCGAAAGCAGGATGGAATTGTTCAGCGTGGCTATAAGTGACGATGAAGAAAAGGATTTGTGGCCAGCGGACTTGAACAAAGACGGGTGGATGGACGCGATTGTGGTTCGAAAAGAGCCTTTTTCCGCACCATCCGAACCCCCAAAATCGGACCTTCTGCTTATCAATCAACAAGGAGTGCTCGTGGATATGACACTGGAGCTTGCGCCTGAATTAATCTCAAACCCTAGTTTTGCACGTGACATCTATGTCGTAGACGTGGACGGCGACACGTGGGATGATGTGGTCATTGCCAACACCTTCAGCCAACAGCCTATGTTGTATATGAATTTGGGTGAGGATGGCGCGGGAAACTGGTTGGGCCTTGCGGACGAAAGTGCTTCTAGGTTCCCAACTTTGATATCGGATGATCCCCTAATTTGTGCCATTTGGTCGGGCGATTTGACAGGCAACGGTGCGGAAGATTTGTACTTCGTGAACTATCGAGTGAACAGCGGAGGAGGGACTTCCAAAGATTTCTTGTTGATTAACGACGGAACGGGGCATTTCATCGACGATGGTGAGTCACGAATGGGTGACCTACGCAACAGCGCCTTTGGGACGGCTGGTCAAATCCACGACATGGACGGCGATGGCGATTTAGACTTAATAAAAAACACTACGCTATATGACGTGTCGCCTTGGAATTCGAGAGGAGTCATCGTCCTGTTCAACGATGGTACAGGAAACTTCAATTCTTGGCAAAACCTCGTGCCGAGCGATTCGCCGTACATGTTTGAAATCGCGGATTTCAATAACGATGGTCTGCTCGATTTATACGTCGTTGACGACGGCAGCGACAAATTATTGACAGCGACATCTCATACTGCTGATGTGAGTTTGGGATTCAATACTGTCAACCTCGGGTTTAGCTCTACAAGTGGATTTGGGGGCAACGTACATGCCGCCGATTTGGACCTCGATGGAGATTATGATGTGGTGGTTTCCGATGTGGATGTTGACATTCCGCCGTGCAATAGCAGCCGACGCATCGCCATTTATGAAAACGTCAACGGAACTTTCAACGATCCTTATGGCAACACCAACTTCGATTGGGTTACCAACAGCTACGACGTGGCGCTTTTGGATATAAACAATGACGGTCTCATTGACATCCTCAGTGGCAAATGCCAAGGGTACGATGTCATCATGTCCAATAACTGCGACTTAGTAGCTACATCTGCTGACTATGACTTAGATGGGATTCCCGATGCGTGCGACGTGTGCCCTACAAATCCCAGTCCCGATTGTACGGAAGAGGTGGACTACCCCATCATAAGCACTGACAACAGCATGGCACGCCAATGGAACGAAATGCTCTTAGAGAGCATTCGAGGCGACTTCGCACGTCCTACAATACACGCACGCAATCTCTGGCATACCTCCATGCTGATGTGGGATGCTTGGGCTGTCATGGAGCCTTCTGCGTGTCCTGCATTTCTAGGGCAGGATTACGCTGGATTCCTAGCGCCGTTCGATGGATTCACCCCGTCCACCGACATCTCCATAGCGAGAGACGAAGCCATCGCGTTTGGAATGTACCGGTTGCTGAATCACCGGTTTGCTAACGCCCCTCAAGCTTCTGACCTAATGACGGGCTACGATGTACACATGGTGACTTTGGGCTACGACGTCAATTTCACCAGCACGGACTATAGTTCGGGAGACGGACGAGCTCTTGGCAACTATTTGGCGTCGCAAATAATCGCATTTGGTCTTCAAGACGGAGCCAACGAACAAAACTCCTACACAAACACGTCCTATACGCCCCTCAACCCGCCCCTCATTGTGGAACTGCCTGGAAACGCGACGGTGCTTGATTTGAACCGTTGGCAGCCGTTAACCCTAGACCTATTCATCGATCAAAGCGGCAACGCTATCCCTGGTGAAACCCCAGAATTCCTCTCTCCAGAATGGGGGCAGGTAACGTCCTGGGCCTTCACCGCTGCGGACCTCACCTCGTACACACGTGACGGGTTTGAATACAAAGTGTACCACGATCCGGGAGAACCTGCCTTGCACGACATGAACGGGCTGGGCACTTCCGATATCTACGTGGACGGCCACAGCATGGTGGCACTTTGGTCAGGCATGTTGGACCCCACAGATGGAGTGATGTGGGACATCAGTCCCGCTTCGATAGGAAACCGTGAGACCTATCCCACGACCTTAGAAACGTACGCAACGTTGTACGACGCCACCAACGGCGGTTCCCCCAGTCCAGGCCACAGCATCAATCCCTCAATGGGATCAGCTTATACACCTAATATGGTTCCTAGAGGCGACTATGCACGTGTACTTGCAGAGTTTTGGGCAGATGGGCCCGATTCGGAGACGCCCCCAGGTCATTGGTTCACCCTTTTGAACTACGTGAGCGATCACCCGCTACTAGTAAAACAATTCCAAGGAGAAGGCGACGTTTTGAGTGACCTCGAATGGGACGTCAAAGCGTACCTCGTATTGGGTTCTGCTATGCACGACTGCGCTGTATCAGCTTGGGGAGCTAAGGGGTGGTACGACTCATCCCGTCCCATCACCGCCATCCGAGGCATGGCTGAATTAGGTCAAAGCACCGACCCCGCTGCGGACAATTACCATCTTGGTGGACTGCCTTTGATTCCAGGCTCCATTGAAACAGTGGAAACTGGAGACGATTTGGCTGGAAACTCAGGTGAAAACGTAGGAAAAATTAAACTGTGGGCGTGGAAAGGAAGTTTGGCTATAAACAACGTAGACACGGAATTTGCTGGTGTGGGTTGGGTACTGGCTGAAGTGTGGGAACCATACCAGCGCCCTTCTTTTGTCAGTCCCCCATTTGCAGGTTACGTGAGCGGTCACAGCACATACTCTCGTGCCGCAGCAGAAGTGATGACAGCCTTTACTGGAGATGCGTACTTTCCAGGAGGAATGGGAACCTTCCTTGCACCGGCCAACGAATTTTTGGTCTTTGAAGACGGTCCAAGTGTCGATGTGGAATTACAATGGGCCACCTACCGTGATGCCTCCGACGAATGCAGCTTAAGCCGAATCTATGGGGGTATTCACCCCTACTTCGACGACGTTCCGGGTCGTTTGATGGGCATTGAAATCGGGCTGGATGCTTATGAACGTGCCTTGTCCTTCTTTGGGGACGGGACAACGGGTCTCAGCTGCGACGCAGATCCAGGCACATGCCCCGCTGACCTAGATAATGACGGCTTCATCGTAATCGGGGACGTACTTATTTTATTGAGTGACTTTGGGTGCACGTCCAACTGCATGGCCGACGTTAACGGAGACGGAGCTGTGACGGTTTCCGATTTACTCGACGGCATCTTGGCGAATTTTGGCGAGGCTTGCCCTTAAATCTATCTAATAAGCTTAAACGATTTCACTTGATTATTACTTCTTAGTTGTAAAATCATTGCTGTTTTGCTGTTCGGAATATATAGTTCGTTAAATAACTCACCCATTTCCAATGTTCGACCAGTCATGTCGTATAAGATGTATGCGGCATTTTTACCCCCTAAAGTCCATCCCGATTCATCCCTAGTAATCTCCCATGGACTTTCCTCAAGCTCTACTCCCTCAACTTTAGATGTGCCAGAGATTTCCCCCTTTAAATAATTAACAACTCCTTCAGTTGTGTTTTTATAAACGAGATGAATAAACTCACCATCGAAAATCACAGCTGGATTGCGCTTATGCCCACTTTGCTCAGAGGTGACATTTACTACTGAATTTTCGAGCTCGCCGGCTCCGGCATCTGATATAGCAACCATAACCTCATATCCCCCGGAATTCCTTTCCCACGATGTGATTAACCACTCTCCGCTTGAAGATATCGAGGGGTGATTCTCAGTTGAGCTATTCAGAGGGTCAATTCTACCAGATTCTTGGAAAGTTAAAGTTCCGGCGTCTACAGTGGCCCAGTAAACACGACTGCCATCTGCCCCAGACATAAAGCAACTTACGAGAGTCCCGTCATCCATTATTGTGGATGAGGCACCAGAAGCAGGGCAGCTAGAAGTATTCCAGTCAGTAGGATCTATATCTATAGCGTCTGTCCAAGTTGTGCCGTCTTGTGATACGGTAAGCCAAAAGTCTCTGATATTGTTCGCGTTATTTCTCACGACATTGTAATAAACACCGTCTTGAAAAAATGTATTAGAAGGGCAACATTCGCAAACTGCAACACCTGCTGTGGCAATTCCTCCATTTATTGCTGGGTCGAATGAATCGGTTTCATTATTGAAAAGG
>Ga0206679_10002172_pt1 | contig 15716 bp, 16 predicted proteins | sample M110012015metaG_FD_155464 | JGI IMG/M metagenome (GOLD analysis project Ga0206679, IMG submission 155464) | Ammonia-oxidizing marine archaeal communities from Monterey Bay, California, United States - M1 100m 12015 | ecosystem: Environmental > Aquatic > Marine > Intertidal zone | place: USA... | reverse complement strand
TTGACCTAATTCCAATTGATTTGGACTCTGTGCTTAACTGGCCAATCGTCCAGTCTTTAATATCACGAGGAATGTCGTCCACGGGTCGAAACAATAGGCCAATTTTTTGCGCTACTCGAAATGACTCGTTCATACCACTTCCTTGAGTAAATACAATTATACGGCCAATATATCACGAATTAAGGACTGAAGATTGGGAGATGGTAATTGATAACAAAAAACTAAACGCAAAATCAATACGCCTTGCAACTAACTTGAATAACTTTAGATATTTAGATTACAAGAATCAAAGGAATGTTCTTAGTTTCTGGGGCTTTCTTTCATTTTGGCCAAAATATCCACACCCTGTTGATGCCAAAAATGCAAAAAATCGATAAATACCCAATTCTCGGTCAACTTGTCCCCTTCCCTGCGATACATATCTATAACACGCATATCAACAGGTTTGGCTTTTGTGGGCATTCCCATAAACCTTCCTGTAGGTGTCAAGGTTAGGTTTGGCCAGCCAAAAAAACCACCGAATTTTCCTTCAGCAAATCTACAAAGATGCCCATTAAATATACGATCTGTAAAAGCAGCGCGAAACGGTCCTGAATGCTGTTCAGCGTAACGCTCTATTGTATATGTTGCGCCGATGCCTGCTGGCCCCCACCAAATCATATCCTCATTCCAGCTCCTTCTAAGCTCGTCTACAAGCGAAAGCTTCTGTGGCCCTTTCCAAGTCCTTATGTCATTAACCATAAAATCAATAGCAGCTAGAGTTTTTTCACTTTCAGCAGCGTCTTGCTCTTCAAGCATCAATCCTTTGTGAGTCATTGGTCCTGGCTGCACCAAATGAGCTGCAGTTTGAGTTAGAAAAGGTTGCAAGCCTGCTTGGATCATAACATGAGGAATGTCAAAGAACATTGCCGTCTCTGTTATCTTTCCATGCTCGATTTTGTTAAATTCACAATAACGCAAAAAGATCATTTTTCCTGTTGGGGCAATGCCTAACCACTCATTGTCAAACAGGCCCACTAAGTGCCCCATTGAAGTGACCCAAACAGACTTAAAACCATCTATTTCATTACGGCCGGCCATAAAAATATCCATGCGTCTCTGCATGTGTTTAAAAGAATTTCGAAGGGGTCGCCAGAAAACCTCTGAAACCTCGTTGGCACCTAAGAGTTCATTAAAAGGATGATAACCTCGCCACAGATAATCTTCAGAGGTATGGTTTTGTAAAACTTGTGAGATGTCACTACCTTGAGCCCCGTCTAGGGACTTATAGTAATCTAGAATTAAGCTTTTCTCTTGCTGAAAGTTGTCGCTAGTCATAAACATACATAATTAGAAAAATCCTTGGAACAACACACATTGTTACTACAAAGTTACCAATTCTAGTAACAACGAAATATTCATCTTTCACGGATTATCCCTTGACCGCCCCGATAGTGAGTCCGCTAACTATTTGCCTTTGAAAAAACATAACCAAAAAGAATAATGGTGCGATTATTGATACGGCTGCTGCAACTGCAACAACCTGGTCTGTTGTTGTGGTTTCCATATTAAACATAGTGGCAATGGCGGGAACCATCGTTGTATTTTGAGCCTCTAATAATAGCGAAGTAACTAAAAAATCGTTATAGCCCAAAAGAAAACTAAAGAGGCCAGTGGTAATAACTCCTGGCCACATAACCGGCATAATAACCCGTCTAAACGCCTGAAAGTGGGAGCAGCCATCTATACGAGCGGCCTCATCTAAATCAGAAGGAATATTTTGGAAAAAAGAGCGCAACATCCAGATAGTGAAAGGTTGATTAATAGCAACCAGCACAGCTATGGTTGCCCAAGGCATTCCATAGAGTGTTGGAGCGGAGTCGCCGAAGATCGGCTGAAGAATTGAAGCGGAATTCATAAAAAATGGAAGGTAACCGGTAACTAAAACCGAATGGGGCAAGGCACGAAAAATTAATGCAATAATTAGAATCCAAAACGCAAAACTTGAGCCTGTTCTTGACAGGGCGTAGCCCGCCAAGGTTCCGAATGTTAATGAAATTGTTACAACTCCTGTAGTGACTAAAAGTGAGTTTTGAAAATTATTTATAAAACCCCTTTCGAGCCAAACTGTTGAGTAGTGTTCTGTGGAAAACCCAATTATATCAGTGCCTAACACGCCAGAAATTTCATTAAAAAATTCAAGTATTGGAGGTAAAAATCCGAAAAAAATTACGATGAATAAAAGTCCTGTTGTCAATGAACCAACGATCCATCCGATCCATAGTAAGTTACTTGGAAAAAACTTTTTTACCGTACTGCCAAGCTGCCTAGTTGAGAACCTTATTGTAAAAAAAATTACTGCAAGTCCAGCAGCAATATCCAAAAAAGACAAGCCTTTACCATGGCTTAAGGTTGTTGGCCCAAATATCACATAAAACGGATTTGAATTAAACGCATCGATTGGAAGCTTAACACTCATCACAGCAATCCAAAAAATTGGAAACGCCGCCAAAAGACACCAAAATATAAGGAAAGAAGATGAGCATAAGCGCAGAGATAAAGGCATACGTGTGTTGTTGTTCATATCTTTTTATCCTTATAATCCATCCAAACGCCGCGCAAAACTGGTATTAATAATAATACGATTCCAATCATAGTCAACATTGCGCTAGCAGAGGCTCTACTTATAGAGCGATTACCCATTTGATCAAGTGTTAGAAAATCGTATGTCAGCCATTGCAATGAAATTACATGCGCCTGAGAGGAGAAGCCTATCACCTCTTCAAAAACTCGATAACTATCCATTAAATGTATCATTGTTACAAATACAATTAAAGGCATTAAATGAGGCAATATAACAAACCTTAGCTTTTGCCATCGACTTGCTCCATCTATAACTGCACTTTCAAGTGTATCTTGGTTAACAGTTTGTAAAGCTGCGTAAAAAACAATAGCTGCGAATGGTGCAACGTGCCAAACTCGATAAAACATCATCATGAGCTCTATAGTCCATGCCTGTGCAAACATGGCAATATCTTGCTCAAGATACCATTCTAGAAATGAGGTTAGTACTCCATCACCTATAAATAACCATCTAATCGCAAGAGCTCCAATCACAGGGGTAATAATCATTGGCAGAAGTGATACAAAAATAATCGGGCCACGGATAGATTTGGCCGCATTATTAATAGTGAGCGCTATCACAAGGCCGAACAAAAGAACTAGTGGTAGAGTTACCAACGTAAAGGATAATGTAAAGCGCAACGCTTTCCAAAAGTCGATAGACATAAACTGTTGCCAGCTCTTATTAGTAAAAGCAGCAACCACTCTAGGAAACTCAATAACATTTTGATAGTTCAATAAACCCACAAAATTTGTTTGGGTTTCAACTTTCCCATTTATCCCTATTTTTGGAACAGATTTAATATCCGTAACACAAACTTGGCCACTAAAACTTGGAGTACAGGTCTCCACCTGCAAAACCTCGTAAATTGGTTGAGTTACGTAAAAACTCTGCATAAGAACACTAACCAAGGGTATGGCAATGAATATAACCATCATCGCGATAGAGGGCCCTACAAAAGCAAAAAATGTCTTTGGATGCATATATATAAATTATAAAGAAATGGTTTGGGGCTACAGTGCAAAAAAAAGAGGGCCCGCAAAGGCCCTCCTTAAAGAGAACTAAGTTACATTAGGCCGCTTTCAGTAGCTGCAGTTGTATATGCAGCTTCAATATCAGCAAGAGCCGTTCTTGCATCTTTTTCACCTGTTAAGAAAGATGAAATTCCGTTGCCGAGTGCTGAGTGCATTGCTCCCATTCCAGGCTCGCTAGAAGGGTATGGAGCAGCGCCATTGTTAGCAGTGGCAATAGCTCCTGTAGCAGCATCGCCAGCAACATAGCCATCAATCAACCAAACTGCAGCATCGTTATTAGCTTGAACCATTTCAGTATCTAAACTTTCCATTACCACTTTAAAGGCAGCATCAGCTTGAGCATCTGTCATATTTGACGCCAAAACTACACCATCCCACCAGTTTGTAGAGGAAGGTTGGGCATCTCCCATAGGAGCAGAAGACATCTTCACTTTGCCAACAACTTGAGACTCTTCAGCATTATCCATAGCTGCAGCACGTGAAGCCCAAAGGTTAGCCATTGCTACCTTGCCCTGTTGGAATTGCTGTTGAACATAAGTTGAATCAGAAACAAGATACTCAGGATCCATATATTGAGTTAGATTTTTCATCATATTAAGGGTCGCGACACCAACTTCATTATTTATAGATGGTGCATTACCTTCTCCAAAAAATGTTCCGCCATTACCTAAATAGTTATTGATAAACTCTTCACCGAGATTCCAGCCAGATTTATATGTTCCACCCAGTGGGTAGTCAACCAAGTTGCTGCCTTGTATTTTTTCCGCAGCCGATAAAACTTCCAGATAGGTAGTAGGGACAGCAATACCCAGTGCACTCAAAATATCTGCTCGATACATAAAGTGTTGATTGTTAACCATCATGGCTATTGCCATAATCTTACCATTAACTTTTATAAGCTGACTAGGCTTAAGGTGACTTCCATACTTACTCACAAGATCGTCTAAAGGTCGAATTGTTCCTGCATTGAGTAGTGGAACCATTGTGCCATTAGAAACACCGCCAATCTGATAAAGAGAAGGATTTGCAGCAAATGCATCTGGCTGCTTGTCTTTAAACTCTTGATCTAAAGTTGACGTTACATTTCCACACTCTGCCATGGCGCCAGTTACAGCTTTCCATGCCTCAAAACCCGCTGTAAGAGATTTTAGTTCAGTATTATTTTCGAAAGCACACCCCGCCCAGACGCTTGATGAAATCAGCGAGATCGAGATTGCCGTTGCAATTTTTTTATACATCATTTGAATATTCTCCTTATTATTTAAAAAAACTCTACTTGGCTTGAGCTCAAGCCTGTCATATTAATAAGTCACCACCTTATTTGTGGCAACCTCCTCGTAAGCTACACTTTAAGAGCTGTAAGCCAAACTTATCAATTGCTGTGAAATTTAACTTCGTTTTTGCATACGATTGCAAAATATTATAACACAGACCTCGATCCAAGAAATAACTTTATGAATTCGTATTCATAAAAAAATACAGCACAGAAAAAGAATAATTAACGACTATGTTCTTGACTTTTCGAACGCATCCCAGGCCTTTTTAAAGACCTGGAAATTAAAGTCTTTACCCTTAGCTGGCTCCAAAATTAATTTCTCTGAGTTAAGTAATTTATGTATTGAGTCTTTAAGGCTATCGATTACATCTTTAGGAATTACGACTGCACCATGCAAATCTGCGTGAATCAAGTCATTTGGCTCAACACTAATTCCAAAAATACTTATTTTTATATCAATTTCACGTACATGTACAAAACCATGGCTTGGGCCTATAGAGCCCGCCACAACTGGGAAGTTTTTTGCAAGATCTCCAAGATCTCTAACAACACCGTTCGTAAGTGCCCCTGACAACCCGAATCCTTTGTGTATTGTTGTATTAATTTCGCCCCAGTACGCACCAATGCAATCTGGGTAATCCACATCTTCTATAACTGCCACTGTGGGCCCACTCACATCTGACATATAATGATAGTAATTCATTCTTCGTTTTTTTATAACTTTTGGATCCTCTGTTGGTGGTGCCAGTGCGGCAATTTTAGCGGTTTTAGCAAATCCAACCATCGCGCCCCCTTTCGGGGCTGAGCAGATCATTGTTCCTTGAGTAAACTGTGAAAATCCTCGCCTTCCTTGAGCAACCTCTATTGCATTGCAAACAGTGGGGGTGTCAATTGAGCGAAGCAAGGTTAGTAACTCTTGATCTAATTCATTAACCATGTTTGTAGTATCTCCGTAGTTTTTTCTGGTTGCTCCAATGTTGGCAAGTGACCCGCGCCCATGACAACTTTTAACGTCGAGTTAGGGATTAGGTCATGCATCAACTGATGTCTCTCTATAGGGCAAAGCGTGTCTTCGGAGCCACAAATTAGTAATACCGGCGCTTTAATCCCTTTAAGTGTCTCTTGTTGGTCCTCCCTATCCCGTAATGCTTGTGATTGCCTCACAAATACATCCGCACCAAGCGACAAAGCCATTTCCATACAAATCTTATATATTTCCTGTTTATTTGACGTATCTGCCAAGTATTTGGGTTTCATCTCATCTCTCATAATTTTTTGAAGATCCCCTAAAATTGCAGCTCTAATCTGTGGCTCTCTTTGTTGTTTGATCTCCTCAAGCTCCGCCTTTGGATTGGTGTCTATCAAGGCTAGCTTTTCAACCCGAGCCGGTGCTTGGGCGCATATTTCCATTGCAACAATCCCACCCATAGAGAGGCCAGCAAGGGCAAATTTAGGTGGTGCATTTTTTAGTACATTGGCCGCCAACTCACTTATTGTTGAGTAGTTTGAAAGGGCGGCTACCTGGACTTCACGATCAAAACTGAAGACCTTTATTTGTGGGGCAAAAAGCCGTTCATCGCACATCATTCCTGGGAGCATCACCAAAGGGGTCATGAGCGATCGCTTGCAAGTGCTGCACCTTCTGAGAGACTCTTTAATTTAGCAAAAGCAATATCTGGATCAACAGCGCCAAACCCTGCAAATGTCCCAAAACCGCAGTCAGAGCCGGCAATCACCCTCTCCTTTCCAACTATATTTACAAACTTTTCAATACGTTCCGCAACTAACTCTGGGTGTTCAACAAAATTTGTTGTTGTGTCAACCACACCGGGTACCAATATTTTGTCATCCGGTATCTCCTTTTTGCGATCTCGAAAAACTGTCCATTCATGAGCATGTCGTGGGTTTGAAGTTTCAAATAGAGTGTAGCGAGCCTTCGCTTTCATTAATGTTGCAAAAACCTTGTCCATGCCAATATCACAACAATGTGGCCCTTCATAATTACCCCAACAGATATGAATCCTGACTTTATCTTCTGGGACGTTCTTTAGTGCATGATTCAAAGCCTCCATGTGTGACTCCGCTATCTTTATGAATTCAGAATCAGATAAATCACTAAATAGCATGTGCCTTGATAATGCCAAATCAGGGCAGTCGAGCTGCAAATCTAGTCCCGATGACACAATAGTTTCATATTCATCTCTCATTGCATCAGCAAGAGCTCCAAGGTAAGCATCTCTTGTTGGGTAATAGTCATTTTGTAGAAATAAAGATATTACGCCTGGCGATGCCGCATTCATAAAGCCTCTTTCAATTCCATTTGAAGACATTGCGGCTTTTAAATTAGATATATCTTTTTGAAGCTCGCCTTGACCTTTTGATTTCACTTCACTGGTGCACATTGGCCTTGCATATTGTGGAGTGCCCCCATCATTTGCAAGTCTTTTAAGGAATCCTGGGAAAAGCTTTAAATCTTCAGGGGCATTTCTAGGGCTGTCTCCAGAGAAGCCTGTATATCTATCTTTAACATAGGTCGCGTATGATATTTTTGATGTTTCTCCATCACTAACAATATCAATACCTGCATTGTTTTGTTTCTGAACAGTGCTTAAAACATTAGTTTGCATGCACTCATCAAAACTTTTTGCATCATATTGCTGATTATTTTCTCTTGCAAAGATATAGTCAACTGCCGCCTGACTTCTTGGCAATGAGCCTACGTGTGTAGTTAAGATTTTTCTCATTTAAACTCCTTAAAAAATTAAATAAAAGTTTTACGACCTCCATGATGGCCCTGCTGGATCATCAGTTTTAACGATACGAAAAAGGCTCGCCTCTCCCGGTTCAGCGGGAAAAATTTTGTGAGATAAATTAGGCCTAAATAGGCATGTATCGCCCGGTGAAAGCCTTGTTGTATTTCCTTCACACTCAAGGTCCCAAGTACCTTTTACGATTATATTAACTTCATACTGACTTAAGTCGTATGCCTCATCACAACAAGATTCAGCTGTGATATATTCAACCTCAAACCCCGGCCTGTCTTTTAAAATTCCATCTTTTCCAATTACCTTAAGAGGTGAATTTTTCGATTTATGTAATAACTCTGACGAGCTAACATAAAAATTATTTATAAATTCTTCAGTTGAAATTTCAGGGATTTTTTTTAACTCATCTTCACTTAACAGAGGCATTCGTTTAACATTCTCTGGCAAGGATTCACCTTTCTTGGAATCATAAAGCAGCCCATTCTCGCCCAAGATAAGACCAAAGTTTTTGGCGTCATTTATCACCTCTGGAGCCCATGTCACACCTCCACCTGCATCATCACCGCCAAGTATTGCCATTAACATTCCATAACCATGGCCAACATTTTCAAATGCCCGAAAAATACCTGTAGGGATATTCACCAAGTCGCCTTCCTCAACAAACAGCTCTCCTTCATTACCATGGCGTCCCCAAAAAAATCTCCAACTTCCTTTGAGCACATAAAAAACCTCGGCAGTGGCGTGATAGTGTAATGAATTCCTACAGCCTGGCGGTTGTCCAGCTGCGCCTATATTAAAACCCGGTGTTTGCTTAATATGAACATATTGGTCAGGGCTCTCAGAAACTCCAGAGCCAATAATTGTGAAATTATCTTTTTGATTTGAACCTGGCGTATGTGCATCAATAAATGCTGATTTACAAGGCCTTAGGTCAGCATATCGAACTATTAATTTTTCCATTTCGTCTACAGTCATTGTTAGCCCGTCTTAATAATTATTTGCTTCCACAAAGTTACTTCATCAAACAAGGTGTACTCCCTTCTAAGACCCCAAGGCCCAAATTCTGCATGAGAAACACCCATTACATATAAATCTGCACCTGTAGGCCTACCAAAAACACCCCAACCATCATGCTTACCTTTTAAAGACCATCGAACAGCTGCGCGGGGAGACATATACTGATCCTCCCTTCCAATTTGATGCTCAATAGTAAATGTTGCACTTGGCATAGAGGAGCGCAAACCCATCCAGAACTCATCTGCATCAGAGTAGGAGTGGCCTGATACGCCTCCAGGGTATTCAAGGTCACAACCACGGTCATACTCTGAATTAATAACGGATTGGTCTGAGTTCATGATGCGTTTTAAAATATCAACATACTTTTCACCCCACTCATTAGTGTTGCCCTTTCCTGTATATGGTCCTGGTTGATCCATGGAGTCAGTGAAAGGGTGTTGGCATTTATCCATACCACCCTCTGAATCTATCTGTTTTCTAGCAAAGTCTTTTGGATGAATACCTAGCTGTCTAGCCATAGCTCCCACATCACGAATTAACCACTCATCATTAACTTGATTATTAATAGCATGGCAATCTGCTATCGTTCTAAAAACAATTTTTGTACCCGTTGCTTTACCAAACTGTCCATCTCCCATATGCGATGCTGTTGATATAATCCTATGAGATGACAACATTCCTGTTTCAGGAGTGCCAGACCAGATTACATCCTCACCTAAGAGTTGACGGTCTGGGAATTCAGACAAAGTTGCTTTAGTGGCTTCTATAACTGGCTTATTACCAATTATTAGGGAGTGGGGCGATCTTAATACAATATCATCAGAATAAAGATAAAGAAGCTTATCAATTCCTCGATCCTCCCAAATTTCATGAGTAATACCATTTATCCAATCTGGAAAATTGGCATATTTTGAATCAAAACCTTTCATTATCACCTTTTACTGCCCCTGTCAGAAATCCTTGCTGATTTTCTCAATACCAATGGCCCATCTATCTCTATACAGCGATGTTCATTTGTTTTTCCCTCAATAAAATCCATCAATATTGATATGGTTTCATCCACCATGCGATTAATAGGTGAACGGACACTCGTCAGATCGTAAGCGGGCCAAGACGAAATTGCCACATCGTCATAGCCCACCACAGAAACGTCTTCTGGTACATTTAAATTGAGCTCGTATCGCAATACATCCATTACCGTAAAAGCCATAGCGTCACTTGCAACAAAGACTGCATCTGGCTTCTCATTATTACCAAACATGTTGCGTGCAGCTCGACGAGCCTCATCAGAATTAAAGTTTCCCACCCCTCTAGCATAAAGCTCTAGACCATGACTTCTCAATTCATCAACAAAACCTTTTTCTCTATCTCTTTGAGTGGAGGCGCCCTCCCAACCAGCAATATAAGATATGCGTTTGTGTCCACCCGCAACTAAAAAACTGGCCACTTTTTTTCCGCCTGATATATTGTCTGCTGTAACTGATGACAACCTAGAATCATCTTGCGCCCTATTGAATAAAACTGCTGGAATTCCTGCCTCAGCGCATCGTGCAGTCAGATCAGAGGACATTGATACTGATGCAAAAATAATTCCATCCACCTGGTAATCTAAAATTTCATGGACTACCTTATCGATACCTTGTAAAGTTTTAGACACCATAAAGACTAGCACGTGATAGCCTTTTTGTTGTAACTCGGTGGAGAGCTTCTCTACTGCTTCCGCATAAAAATAGTTATCTAAATATGCCACCACAAGGCCGATCATTCTTGAGCGCCCAGTAATCAGAGATCTTGCCAGAACATTAGGTCGATAACCTAGCTCTTTGGCAGCTTCGTGCACCCGTATTCTTGCAGCCTTTCCAACGGATGCCCCAGGCGTAAAAACTCTTGATACTGCTGACTGACTAACGCCTGCAAGCTTTGCTACCTGAATTGAAGTTACTCTTTTTTTTGCCATTAATCTGCCGTCCATCCACCATCGATCATTAAAGCTGAGCCTGTTATCATTTTAGATGCATCTGACGCCAAAAAAACTGCAGCCCCCATAATATCCTCTATCTCGCCAACACGTCCAAGCTTTATTTTTTCCTCAATCCAACTCCTTCGTTCAGGGTTGTCAAAGGTCGCTTGGGTAAGAGGTGTTCTAATAAATGTGGGACAAATAGTGTTAACTCGAATTTGATTTGGCCCCCATTCAATCGCCATTGCTTTTGTAAAACCCTCAACAGCGTGTTTTGATGCAGAGTAGACTGCCCTATCAATACCACCCACATGTCCCATTTGAGACGAAATATTGATTAAAGAACCGGGTTTGTTGCTTTCTATTAAGCCCTGTGCTACAGCCCGCGTTAGAAAGTAAGCGCCACGAAGATTGATATTCATAACATCATCAAAATCTTCAACCGAAGTATCCACAGCAGGAGAGTGGCGAGCTAATCCGGCGCTATTTACCAAGATATCAAAAGGTTCGCTAGCTTCCACAGAGGCTTTAACTGAGTCGATGTCTGAAACGTCTGCAGCCATCACTTCTGCACTCATTCCTTTTTCATTAATAGCAGCCGCAACCTCACCAAGGGTTTTAATATTCCTTGCAGACAAAACAACATTGGCGCCTGCCTCAGCTAATGCTACAGCACAACCCAACCCAATCCCAGATGACGCGCCGGTAACAAGAGCTCTCATGCCATCAAGACGAAATGATGGTGCGCTTGGTAATTTAATCATTTCTGCATCCTCAGAAGTTGGTGTGGAAGATTATTAGGTCTCGCCTTATTAAATTCATAAAGTCTTGCAAAAACGTCCACTCCTATTTGGTTATACATATCTAGTAAATCTACCATTACCCAATTCTCCCTTATCAGTCCGTTTTCAATCCTCCAAAAATCCAGACTTCTCATTGTAATTTTTTTTCCAACGGGCGCTATTCCTAGCCAGCCACCGTGGGTTAACGTTTGTATCATATTAGGCCAACCAGTTACTGCAGCATAGTTTCGTTCAGCAAAAAAGTGATAATCTATCTCATCAACGTACTGACCCCGGTCTGGCATGGCACTTAAATACGGAATTTGATGCCAATTACGAAAACCATCAACACCTCTACAGGTGCCTATACCAGAAGGTCCGTACCAGTTCATACGTGGGTGCCAATACTTTTCCATTTCCATGACCTCCACCCCACCTTTTGAAGGGTGTTTTTTCATAGCAGTAAGCATATCAACTATATGCTGCCGCGATGCATTACTCGTTTTTTCGTCGAAAGGAAGGTCGCTTATTCCATCTTGTGTTGCGGGCCCTGGCACATGCCACTCTCTCCCAAGACTGGGCGTCATAGGCCAGGCATTTGCTTGCATCATCACTTCTGGAATATCCCAAAGAGCCTGCACCTCAACAACAAGGTTGTCAATAATACGATAAAATTCATGGAAACGCATAGAAACTTGATGCCCTGTAGGCGGGATGCCCATCCAAGGAAATGCAAACGTACCAGTGTAATATCCGGCGCATCCTACCCAGTTAACCCCTTCAGTCGTTGGTGCTGCAATCACAATGGTGTCACGACGCTCGAGATCTGGAATCGCCCTATATAATGGTTCGTACGCTTCAGTAAACAAACCTCTTGCGCCGTCAAGCTCTTCAAAAGGGAAGCACAAATGAACGGCTGCATCATCATGAAAAACCTTTTCCAAGACTTTCCTAACATTTCTAGACTCATAGTTATACATCGCCTGGCATAGCTGCCTTATAAGCGATTTATTTTCTGAGTGAATATCAGTCATCACATTGCCGACTCACCATATGGTACATCTTTACCACCATAACGCCTAACCCTAATATTAGCCTGCTCTGCGTGCCCTACAAATGACTCAAGCATGCAAAGACGAGAGCAATACTCGCCAATATGGGTGGCGGCTTCGTCAGTCGTTATCTCTTGATAACTATGTGTTTTCAGAAACTTTCCAACCCACAAGCCTCCTGTATAACGACCTGCTTTTTTTGTCGGCAATGTATGGTTGGTTCCGATTACTTTGTCACCGTTTGATACATTGGTCCTGGGACCTAAAAACAGTGCACCATAAGAATGCATTTTATCTAAAAACCAGTGATCTCTATCAGTCATCACTTGAACGTGCTCTGACGCAATATCGTTTGCAACATCTAGCATCTCTTCATAACTATCGCACAAAATAACTTCGCCGTACTCTTTCCAACTAACCCCTGCAGTATCAGCCGTAGGAAGAATTGTTAAAATTCTATCTATCTCGGAGAGCGTGTCGTTTGCTAATTTCAAACTATTTGTAACCAAGATGGCTGGAGAGTCATATCCATGCTCCGCCTGACCAAGTAAATCAGTCGCACATAGTTCGCCATCTACCGTGTCATCAGCTATCACCATGGTCTCTGTTGGTCCAGCAAATAAATCAATTCCAACTTTTCCAAACAATTGTCTTTTGGCTTCGGCAACAAATGCATTGCCAGGGCCAACAACCATGTCAACAGGCGCAATCGTGTCAGTGCCTAGGGCCATGGCACCAATCGCTTGAATGCCGCCTATAACATGAATCTCATGAGCGCCGCCTAAATGCATTGCAGCAATTACAGCTGGATTTGGAGACCCCTTGAATGGCGGCGTACAGGCAACAATCCTAGGAACTTTTGCAACACTAGCCGTTACCACAGACATATGCGCTGAGGCAACCATTGGAAATTTACCACCCGGAACATAACAACCAACAGATTGTACGGGTATGTTCTTATGTCCGAGAATAACGCCAGGCATGGTTTCAATCTCTATGTCTTGCATAGAGTTTCGCTGTGCCTGAGCAAAACCTCTAACCTGCTCTTGCGCAAACCTGATATCCTCCATATCCCTTGCTGATACTTTTTTTATTAAACTATCAATTTCATCAAGGCTTAATTTGTAAGACTTGGGTGAGTAATTGTCAAACTTCTCAGACAATTCCCTTACAGCCTCATCGCCTCTTTCTTCAATCGATTTTAGTGTGCCCTCAACAATCTTTCTGACTTTCGCGTCATCTGTAGCCATGTCGGCCTCTTCTTTACCTTTCTTTAAATACTTTATAGTCACAACTCCTCCATTTAATTCGGTTTTGGTGGCTCAACTTCACCACGATCATATATTTCCCAGCCCAGGTTGTTGAAAATATCAACCCCAAGTTGTGCCAGAACCCTCGGAAAATCAACAGTAACCCGATTGTCGATAATAAGGCCATCTTTCACTTTCCAAAAGTCAGTGTAATGAATTTGCACCCTCTTATTAGTTGGAGCTATACCCATAAATTCACCACTGTGGACCGCATCAATGTGCCCAAAACACGAGGCCCATTCACCATCTACTAGAAATTTATCTGTTTTGTAAAATCTATCTGTAAAGGCCGCCCTAAGAGGAAGTTGCCAATTGTTACGAAACTCCTCGAGATTATTTTTTGTTCCACAACCTTGGTTGCCCGTCCAGCAAAAATCTTTATGAAAGTATTTTGACATGTCGTTAGATTGTGCAGCCAAGGCTGCCTCCATAGACTTGACTACTTGAAGCGTTTTATCAGACAAAACATCGTAATTCATATCACTCCTCCAAAAATTAATTATTCAACATTTGCCCTGTTTTTACGTCAAACAGCAAGCATAAATTTGAGGCAATGCTCGCCATAACAGGTGAGCCAATTTCTATATGATAATTTTTATCAGACTTGATTGACACCAGTCCACCACCAGCCTTTACCGAAATCATTGTCATATCACCTAAAAGCTCCATAGAAAATACTGGCGCACAGATTGCACCATTAGCATCGACAATAACCGCATCTTCAGCTCGAAATCCCAGAGTAATCTTGCCTTTGTGTTTTTTACTTAGCCCTTCGATTCTTACGTTGTCACCTATGAAAACACCATCATCAATCAAACCTTCCACAAGGTTCATTGCTGGAGAACCTATAAAGCCAGCAACAAATGTATTGGCGGGTTTATTGTAGATTTCTTGTGGAGTGGCAATCTGCTGAACTGCACCTTCATTCATTACAACAACTCTATCTGCAAGGGTCATAGCCTCAACTTGGTCATGGGTTACGTAAATAGTTGTAACACGCAACTTATGCTGCAAATTTTTTATTTGAGCACGTGTAGAAAGTCGTAGTTTGGCATCTAGATTTGACAGTGGCTCGTCCATTAAAAAAACAGTTGGCTCGCGTACAATTGCTCTTGCCAAAGCAACCCTTTGTCTTTGGCCACCCGACAACTCAGATGGCTTTCGATGTAAAAAATCATCAAGCTCGACCATCGCCGATGCGCGCATGACTTTTTCATTGTGAATAGTTTTGTCAATCTTTCTTACTTTTAGTGGAAAGCGGATGTTTTCATATACTGTCATATTTGGATAAAGCGCATACGATTGAAATACCATAGCCACATCACGATCTTTTGGCTCAATATTGTTTACAAGCTCTCCATTAATCAATATTTCGCCACTGGTAATTGTTTCTAGCCCAGCAATCATTCGCATTGTTGTTGTCTTTCCACAGCCAGATGGACCCAGCAACACCAAAAATTCTTCATCAGCGATGGTAATATTAAAATTATCCACTCCGATAAAATCACCCCACTTTTTTGTAAGATTTTTAAGTTTAATTTCTGCCATAATTATCCTGAAATACTAGTTTAATTTTATGCGTATTAAGTTAAGTAATGCATACGATTGCAATATTATATCACATGGATTTTTTTCATAAAAAAATAATAATGCAATCCTATGCAAAAATATTTTACAACTATGCTGTAAAATACTAGTCGACATTATGGGTGTAAAGGAGCAAGCAACTCCTTCTGCAATAGGCGCGTTTATCGGAGGGTGGCGTCCCGTAGGAGATTCGAACTACCTGTTTTCAGGATGAAATCCTGATGTCCTGGGCCGCTAGACGAACGGGACAAAAAGCGTGTCTTTAGTTAGTACCAAAGCTTGCAATTTACAAACAAACCTTGGTACTGAATATGGCATCCGGTAGGGGAAT
>Ga0206679_10002171_pt1 | contig 15717 bp, 5 predicted proteins | sample M110012015metaG_FD_155464 | JGI IMG/M metagenome (GOLD analysis project Ga0206679, IMG submission 155464) | Ammonia-oxidizing marine archaeal communities from Monterey Bay, California, United States - M1 100m 12015 | ecosystem: Environmental > Aquatic > Marine > Intertidal zone | place: USA... | reverse complement strand
TGTAGTTGGTACTTTGTTAGATGTAGGATACGGAAAAATGGAAGTAAAAGAAATAAAAACAATTATAGAAAAGAAAGATAGATGTTCGGCAGGAACTTCAGTTCCGGCAAAGGCCTTGTTTTTAAATCAGGTGAAATATCCAAACAATATATAAATGGCAAAAACAAAAACCGGAAAAGCAATAGATTTTAAACTCCTGAAAAGGGTGCTTACTTTTACTCGTCCTTATAAAAAGGTGTTGTATTTGTCTCTTTTCTTTTCTGTGATACTTTCTTTTTTAAGTCCTATTCGTCCTTTTCTAATAAATTTTGCAGTAGATAATTATATTATCTCTCCTGACAAATCTCAATTACAATTTATAAGTATTGTTTTATTTGGTATTTTGTTTCTGGAGGCTATTGTTCAGTTCTTATATATTTATTTGGCTACTTGGCTGGGGCAGCATGTAATACAAGATTTAAGAGCAAAAGTATATCAGCACATCCTAAAACTAAAAATGACTTTTTTTGATAATACTCCAATCGGTTCTTTGGTTAGTCGCTCCGTATCGGATATTGAAACTATCTCGGATATATTTTCTCAAGGGCTTTTTGTTATTATTGGGGAGCTACTAAAACTGATTGTAGTAATTAGTATGATGTTTTATACAGATTGGCGTTTGGCACTAATTAGTTTACTAGCTATTCCTTTACTTTTGGTTGCTACTGCTTGGTTCAAAAAGAATATAAAAGCTGCTTTTCAGGATGTAAGGAAAGAAGTGTCGAACATAAATACTTTTGTGCAAGAACATATTGTGGGTATGAATTTGGTTCAGATTTTTAACAGGGAAGATTCAGAATTTCAGAAGTTTAAGGAAATAAATAACAGTCATCTTTCTGCACATTTAAGATCTGTTTTTTATTATTCTGTTTTTTTTCCGCTAGTAGAAATTTTTTCCGCTCTATCAATAGGTTTAATAATATGGTATGGTGGTGAGGCAATTATCTCAGGAAAAGAAGTGACCCTTGGTGAGTTAGTTGCTTTTATTTTATACATACATATGATGTTTAGACCTATCCGACAACTTGCTGATAGATTTAATGTTCTGCAGATGGGAATTGTGGGGTCGGAAAGGGTGTTTAAAGTTTTGGACACAAAAGATTTTATTACTGATAATGGTACAATAGAAATGGAAAATATTGGTGGTGATGTAGAATATAAAGATGTGAAATTCTCTTACAAAAAAGAAGATTGGGTATTAAAGGGACTTTCGTTTAAAATTGAAAAAGGCAAGAAATTAGCTTTAGTTGGCCGGACTGGTGCTGGTAAAACTTCCATCATAAATATATTAAATCGATTTTACGAAATTCAGTCAGGGGATATTTTAATTGATGGAATTGACATTAGAGAATTTAAATTAAAAAACCTTAGAAAACACATTGCAGTTGTACAACAAGAAGTTCATTTATTTTCTTCTTCCATTATAGAAAACATTATTTTATTTGATAAAAATATAAAAGAAAATGATGTTGTTTCGGCTGCAAAAGAAATTGGTATTCATGATTTTATAATGAGTTTACCAAATAATTATAATTATAGAGTTGGTGAAAGAGGAATTACTCTTTCTACTGGTCAGAGGCAACTTATTTCTTTTTTAAGAGTGTATTTAAGAAATCCGAAAATTCTTATTTTAGATGAAGCAACTTCTTCAATTGATTCTCATACAGAAGAAATTTTACAAGCTGCTATGAATAAATTATCAGAAGGAAGAACTACAATAATCATTGCACATAGACTTTCTACAATAATAAATTCTGATAAAATATTACTGTTAGAAAACGGTAAAGTTTTAGAGGAAGGAACTCATTCAGAATTATTAAAAAGAAAGGGTAAATATTCCAAAATGTACCAAACTCAGATTTCAGAATAACCTGAACGCATAAGATGATATTATTAATCTGTAATTTTTTCTCTCTTATTTCGTATATTTGCAATATGAAATACATCCTCACATTTTTATTAGTTTCAAGTAGTTTATTGTCTTATTCTCAAATTACAGTGGACAGGTCCGCTCCATTTGATGATCCAACCTATTTAATTGATAATGTATTGCTTGGTGGGGGTATTGTTGCTTCAAATCATACTTATGAAGGAGATAGTTCTCAAATTGGTTTTTTTAATGCAGTAAATACAAATTTAGGACTGGATAGCGGAATTATTATGGCTACTGGAGGAATTGAAAATATTGTACCTGGAAATATTTCTTTTACTGCAATTCCAAATACAGTTACTGACCCAGATTTACTAAATGTGGCAAATTCTGTACCAGGATTGATTGGTCAATCATTCACAGTAAGTAGTATAAATGATGTTGCAAAATTAGAATTTGATTTTGTACCAACATCTGACACCATTACTTTTAGGTATGTTTTTGGTTCTCAAGAGTATTTCGCTTATGAAAACTCTCAATATAATGATGTTTTTGGTTTCTTTTTATCAGGTCCTGGCATTGCTGGTCCTTATGCAAATGGAGCCATAAATTTAGCTATTATTCCAGGTTCTAATCCTCCATTACCTGTTACTATTTCTTCTGTAAACTCTGTTACTCCAATTAACCAACAATATTTTGTAGATAACCAAAACGGATTAGACACTATTGCAGATGCGGATGGACTTACAACTGTTCTTACTGCTGTTGCCGTAGTTCAGTGCGGGCAAACTTATCATATTCGTTTAGCAATTGCAGATGGGTCTGATTCTGGTTTAAGTTCTTATGTTTGGTTAGAGGCGGGTAGTTTTAAATCTCCTGTATTGAATGTTACGGATAATCTTGGTTTTGATTCTACATATATGGATATCCCTTGTAATTCATCAGTTACCCTTACTGCTGATGGAGGAATTGGAGCAACATATGAGTGGATAAACGAATTCGGCACAATATTAAGTACAGATTCATCAGTTGTTGTAGGTCCCGGAAAATATTTAGTTTCTGCAACTTCAGTAGGTTGTGCTGTAAATTCTGATACAATTACAGTTACTGGTCAAGTACCTCCGTCTTTTGATTTAGGACCAGATGTTACTATTCCTTGTAATACGGATTATACATTAACTCCTATTGTTACTGGTGGTACGGGTAACTATCAATACTTATGGAATACAAATAGTTCTGATAGTATAGATCCTTCAGTTACTGTAGATGAAGGTTTTTATAAATTAATTATTGATGACGGAACTGGTTGTTTGGCTTCAGATTCTATTACAATTTCAGAAGTTGCTCCTCCTATAACAACTGTATCTGGTGGAGGAGATATTTGTAAAGATGGATCTACAAAAAATGTATATTTTAACTTTAGCGGAACCGAGCTTCCTTGGGATTTAACTTATTCTGATGGTGTTTCTCTTTTTAATCAAAATGGTATAAATTTATCTACTTTTACCTTAACAACATCTACTACAGGTATATATAAATCTACTTCAGTAAAAGATGCAAATGAGTGTGTTTCTATACTTCAAGATTCAGTTGTTGTAAATGTATTTGATTTACCTATAGCGGAAATTACTCCTACAGAAATCACAATTTATGAAGGTGAAGTAATATCACTTTCTACAGGGACATATCAACTTTACGAATGGTATAATAATGAGGATTCATTGCTTTCCGTGTTTTCTGAGTTATCAGTTTCTGATGCAGGAGAATTTTATGTTTTTGTAACGGATAACAATAATTGTACAGATACTTCAGAAATAGCAATTGTAAATACTGTTCCTTTAACAGAGCTTTATGTTCCAAATACTTTTACTCCAAACGGAGATTATCATAATGAACTTTTTGAGATTTATGGATTAAATATTGTTTCATTCAAAATGATTATTACTGATAGATGGGGAGAGTTAATTTATGAAACAAATGATATTTCTAAATTTTGGGATGGAAAGTATAATGGAGTATTAGTTCCTCAAGGAGATTATTTGTATTCTATCGAATTGTTAGGAGAAGATAAACAGAAGTTTGTAAAACAAGGAATTGTTAATGTAATTTATTAAAGAATGAAGAAATTATTACTTATTATATTTTGTGCTCCTATTATTGCTTTTTCTCAAACAACAGATTGGGTAAAATCATTTGGAGGTACTGCCTCAGATAAGGGCATTTCAATTGGTGTTGATTCACTAGGATTTATTTATTGCAGTGGATATTTTAATAATGAAGCTACCTTTGGAAACATTACACTAACAAATTCTAATTTAAGCACTTGGGGAAATAATAAAGAGAATTTTGTTTTTAAGATGGATTCATTAGGTAATGTATTATGGGCTATTCCTGGAGGGAATCAATCAGGTAGTTGTTGTGATGACAGAGCCTTGGGTATGCATGTAACTCCTGGTGGAGATGTGTTTATTACAGGAACTTTTTGGAGTTCTTATAAATTAGGAGTCAATGGAGCACCAGGCACTTTAAGTGTTCCAGGTGCTCAAACAAATTCTCACGATAATTCATTATTGGCTAAAATTGATACAGATGGCAACCCTGTTTGGGTAATTGGTTTTGGAGGAGACAACACTTCTGGAGGATGTCCATATCCAATTTATGATGCTGATGATCATTCTTATGATGTAAAAGTTGATGATGATGGCTTTATATATGTAACAGGTTTCTTTTCAGGTTATGATGCAGATTTTGATGCATTGTCAGTTTCTAATCCTGAATGGGGTAATGATTGTCAACCTATGGGATATATAGGTAAGTTAGATCAAAATGGGAATTGGTTATGGGTTGATGAATTTGATGGGATTAAAGATCAAAGAGGATCTAGAGATAATCGTTTGGCCATTGATAAGTTCTCAAATATTTATGTCGTGGGAGGATTCCAGAATAGAGGAGCGAGTCAGGTTGGTACTTTTGGCCCTTTTTCTATTACTTCTAATGGAGAGTGGGATGCTTTTATTTTTAAGATGGATAAGGACGGAAATTGGCTTTGGGCAGAAGGGATTGGAAGTAATAAAACAGATAGAGCAAATGGAATAGCTATTGATGTTTGTGATGATATTTATATTACTGGAGAGTATCGTAATCCTATGGTTTTCCCTGGAGCAAACGCATCTAACGCAACTGATACCTTAAGTCATAAGCAAAAAAGAGATGTATTTGTTGCTAAGATGAATAATCAGGGTGAATGGAAATGGGCAAAAAGAGCAAGAACTGATGGTACGGATAAACCATATCAAATGTCTGTAGATGGTAATAAACAAGTGTTTCTAGGTGGTACTAATAAAGGAGAAATGACTTTTAATAGTGGATTAGTTGTTGGCCCTCAAATTCCTGGAGATACTACTATGTCAGCTTGGGTCGCTCAGCTGGATGGATCTACAAACACTGGAGATTGGGTTTGGGCTAAGATGGCAGGTTCTGATACGGATGATGATGATAGAACAAATGATATTTGCCCAGATGGATTTGGGAATGTATATGCAATAGGTTTCTTTGAAGAATTAGCTAATTTTGACGGCACAATTTTAGACGCTACAAACAGAAGAAAAGATATTTTTGTTTGGAAAATGAGTATGACTCCAGGTAGTTTTACTTATAATAATACTTTTGACACAGTATATACTCCTGACAGTATGGTGTTCTCTCCAGCAGATACGGGATTATTTACAACTAGCGGTTTTATTGTTGATGGTTGTGATACTAATTTTGTAGATACTATAGTACATCAGAAGTTAGGAATTCAAATTATTTATGATATCAATAATCCAGGGTCTGCAATAGTGACAATTGATGGAAATGTAGTAGGATTACCTTATACTCAGAGTTATTGGTATGGAGAAAATATAAGTATTCAGACTCAAATGCAACCGTTGTGGTTGTTTGATTTTTGGCAATCAAATACAAATACGATCAATCCTTCTAACACAACACTTATAGCGAATTTTGATGCTGTCTATTCGGATTCTATTATAGTAATTACTTATCCGAAACCTCCATTAACTGCATTTATCTCAGGAAATGATACACTTTGCTCTAATTCTAATGGAATGGCTGAGGTTAAAATTTCTTTTTCTGCAGCTATTGCTCCTTATACTTTTGTTTATTCCATAAATGGAGTTAGTCAATCACCAATTACTACATCTTTAAATCCTTATTTAATTTCTACAAAAGAGGAAGGAACTTATGATTTAGTTTCTTTTTCTGATGCAAATGAAGTTGGTTGGTTTTCTGGAAGTGCTTTGGTGACTATATCTAAATCTCCTGAATCAATTTTCTCTGTGATTACAGATACACTTTCTGTTATTAATCCTACTTCTCAATTTACAGATATCTCTGTAGAAGGTGATGAGTCAATAAACTCTTGGATTTGGAATTTTGGAGATAATTCTTTTGAAGAATATACTCAAAACCCATCTCATACATTCGAAAATAAAACAGGTATTTTTGAAGTGTCCTTAATTATTGTAGATAATGCAGGATGCAAGGATACTACTTTTAAACATTTATGGATTACGGATGAATATTGGATGTATGTTCCAAATTCCTTTACTCCGGATAACGACCAAATAAATGATAAATTCTGTATTTCTTATAATGGTGTAAGGACTGAAACTTTCCTATTTACAGTTTATAACAGAGTTTCGGAAGTTGTGTTTTCTACTACAAACATAACTGAAATAGAATGTTTCTTAAATGACAATGGTTGGGATGGAAAACACATGGAAACAGGAGAAGATTTGCCATTAGGAATGTATATTTATGAAATCTATTTCCAAGATTTTGAAGGATGGAAACACCAAGATTTTGGTAATATTTATATTATCAGATAAACTTATCCACAATTTTCTTTTTCATGTTTTTAACTAAAACTGTTTTTGTATTTTAGAGGTTCAAAAATTCCACATGCAAAACTCTACAAATTTTAAGGTAAACAGATCTTCAGCTGGAAGTGGAAAAACCTACACTCTTTCCTTAAATTTTATTGCATTATCTCTTATTGGTTCTGTAAAGTATAGTACCGAATATTATCGTAAAATTTTAGCAATAACCTTTACAAATAAAGCTGCTGCTGAAATGAAGGAAAGGGTTTTGGAGTATTTAGAAGTTTTATCTGAGGGTAAAAATAAAGATGGAGTTTTAGATTGGCTATTAAAAGAAACTGAGCTTTCTGAAGATCAGATTGTATTATATGCAGAGAAAGTGAAAAGTAGTATTTTACACAATTATGCAGATCTTAGAATTTCTACTATTGATAAGTTTACATATAATATAGTTCGTACTTTTTCTTCTGATTTGGGTTTGGCTTACAATTTTGAGTTGGAGATGGATAACTATAAAATTATTCAGCCAGTAGTTGCTACTTTACTTTCAAAGATGTCTGCAAAAGGAGGGGATTTGTCGGAAGCTTTGGTGAATTTTGCTTTGCAAAAAGCAGAAGAGGGAAAAAGTACAAATATCGAAAATGACTTAGAAGATTTTGCCAGAAACCTTTTTAATGAAGATGCAATTCCTTTTATAAATTCGAATACAATATCTATTTCATCTTGCTTAAAAGTAAAAGATGATTTACTAAGAACGAGAAATGATATTAAAAAATCTATTTCAGATTTATCTGATATCATGTCACAATATTTTGTTTCATTTGGATTTACAAAAGAACATTTTTTAAGAGGAACATTTTATAATCATTTTACTAAAAACTTAAAAGATGAAAAAAAATGGACTCCTTCTGATTCATTTCAAAGAAATATACAAAATGATATTTGGTATACAGAATCAAAACCGGATGATATTAAAGATTTAGTTGATACTCATAAACCAAAATTCTTAAGTTATTATTATGATTTATTATCTCATATAAAAGAGTATAACACAGTAAATTCTTTATTCTCTAATATATATTCCATTGCAGTTCTTAACGAGCTTTTATCAGAGATAAATGAATATAAAAAGGAACAAAATATTGAGCAAATTTCTGTGTTTAATAAAAAAATACATGAGGTAATTGTAAAGCAACCTTCCTCTTTTATTTATGAAAGAATAGGAGAGAGGTATAATCATTTTTTAATTGATGAATTTCAGGACACTTCTCTTTTACAATGGCAAAATTTACTTCCTCTTATTACAGATTCTGTTGATTATGGAAGTTGTTTTATTGTTGGTGACGGGAAACAATCTATTTACAGATGGAGAGGAGGGGAGGTAGAACAATTTCTTAATATTCCTAAAATATTTATGGGGGATAATCTATCAGAAAAAAGTGAGTGGGAATCTAAGTTAGAGCATCATTATAATGTAGATAAAGGAGAGAATCAGAATTATAGAAGCAAGAAAAATATAATTGATTTTAATAATAAGTTTTTTGATAAGCTAAAACACAATTTATCTCCAAGTTTAATTGGGATTTATGATGATAGTCAGCAAAATTTTGATTTTGCAAAAGATGGAGGTTATGTTCATTTGGAGTTAGTTGACAATGAGGAAGATGGATTTAAAGAAAATGTAATTCAGAAAATGATTTCCGAAATTAAAACACTTGTTTCTGAAAATAACTTTAGTTATAAAGATATTACTATTTTATGTAATAGCAGAAAAAGGGTTTCTCTTGTTGCAAATCTTTTTTCTATGTCGGGAATTCCTGTTGTATCTTCTGAAGGCTTGCTTATAAATTCCTCCGAAAAAGTTAGAGTTATAATTTCTGTATTAAGATATCTTCAGAACAAAACCGATAAAATCGCAAAAGCATCCGTTTGTAATTTCCTAATAAATAATTCTGAAAAAGAATATTCAATACATGATGTTAATCTTCATATTTCTAAAAAAGAAGGATTCAATAAAATATTACAAAACTTTAATATTTCTTTAAAAGAAAGCACTTTGTTAAGATTGCCTTTATATGAGTTGATTGAGAGGCTTTATAAATTATTTTCTATAGAGGAAGATGTTTATACAACTTTCTTCCTAGATGTAATTTTAAGTTTTTCTGAAAACAAAGGAAGTAACATTGCTGAGTTTCTGGATTGGTGGGAAGAGAAAAAAGAAATTGAATCAGTTGTAGTTCCTGAAGAAACAGATGCAGTCCAATTAATGACAATTCATAAATCAAAAGGATTAGCTTTTAATGTGGTAATGATTCCGTTTAATTGGGAGGGGGGAAAAAATTATTCTGAGATTTGGGTAGATTCTTCTCTTCAAACAAAAAATAAATTAAAATCTTCATTAATCAGAACTACAACTAAGTTAGAAAATTCTGATTTTGACAAGGAATATTTGCAGGAAAAACAACTTAGTTATATGGATAATCTGAATAAGTTGTATGTATCTATGACAAGAGCAAAGGAGAGATTATATATTTATTCAAAACAATACTCTCAAAAGATAAGTAAGTCATTTTTAAATTCTACAAAACTTAATTTGTTTTTGTATCAATTCGGACTTCAGGACAAACTTGTTATTGGAGATTCATCCGAAAAATTTATCAGAAAAGAAAATAAAAATCCTAATGAGTATTTATTATCTGGAAAGAAGAAAATTGATTGGACTAAAGTAGTTTCTTTAAAGAGGTCTTCTGAAAGGTCTTGGGATTTGGATGAAAATAACTCTGCTAAAGATTGGGGTAAGTTATTACATTATGCACTCTCGTTAATAAATAATAAAAATGAAATTATTGAGTGTTGTAATCGTGTTTATCTTGAAGGAGAGTGTGATGTTGGATTAAAAGAAAAACTAATAAATACAATATCAGATTTATTTGAAAAAGAAGAGTTTAACAGGTTTTTTGATGATAGATGGGAGGTGAAAAATGAAAAAGAAATTTTACTACCTTCAGGAGAATCTTATATTCCGGATAGGATTTTATTTAATAAAAATTCAACAATTGTAATAGATTATAAAACGGGAGCTCCTGAACAAAAATATATTGATCAGATTATTAATTATGCTTTTATCTTAAATAAGATGGGATATCAGAATATTGAAAAGTATTTAATTTATACTAATTCAGAAAAATTAGTCCATAAAATATGAAAGCATTTTTAGAAAATATAGCAGAAAGACTAATTAAGAAATATCCAGAAAAAATGGAAGGTGTTGCTGTTGTTTTGCCAAGTAAAAGATCAGTTGTTTTTCTTAAACATTATCTTTCAAAATTAATTGATAAACCAATTTTTCTTCCACAGTTCTACTCTATTGAGGAATTCATTGAGGGTATCTCAGGGTATAAAGTTTTAGATAATTTATCCTTGCAATTTTATTTGTATCAAGCGTATTTACAATCTTCTCCTTCTGAAACTGATTCATTTGAAAAGTTTATGAGTTGGAGTAACATGCTTTTACATGATTTTAATGAAGTGGACAGAAATTTAGTAGATGCAAAATTGATCTTTTCAAATCTGAAAGATGTTAAAGAGTTAGAAAATTGGAATTTAGAAGATTGGAGTTTTTCTGAAGGAAAACTAACTCAGTCGCAAGAGAGTTTTACAACTTTTTATAGTCATATTTATAGTTGGTACTCTAATTTTAATGAGTTACTTTCAGAAAATAATTTCGCCTATCAGGGTATGGCCTACAAAAAAGCAGTTTCAAATATTGAAAATATAAATCTGCAATGGGATAAAGTTTGGTTTGTGGGATTAAATGCCTTAACTACTTCAGAACAAAAGATAATTGATTGTCTGAAGAAAAAAGATATTGCCAGAGTTTTTTGGGATGCAGATGAATATTATTATAATAATAAAAATCATGAAGCAGGAGATTTTTTAAGAACACAAAGAGATAAATGGTCGGAAATTGATTTTGATGGTGTAGGAAAATATTATAAAACAGAGAAAAATTCATTTAATATAATAGCTTGTCCAAAAAACATATCACAATCTAAGGTTGTCTCCGAAATATTATCTTCCTACTCAGAAGAAGATCTTAAAGAAAGTAAAACAGCAATAGTATTGGCGGATGAAGGAATGTTGTATCCCGTTTTAAATCACCTCCCGGAGAATGTAAAGGATTTAAATATTACAATGGGAAGCCCTATTAACAACACTCCTTTATTTTCATTTATGGATGTAATATTTCAATCTCAAATTAGGGTTCTGAATTCCAATACTTTTTACTATAAAGATGTGTTGAATATTATTAATCATCCTTTGTTTATACAATTTGCAGAATCTCATAATATTATATCTTTAAGAAATGATATTTCTGTAAAGAATAAAGTAAGAATTTCTATTGATTTTATAGAAAAACATCTGAAATCAGATCTTGAAAATGTTAAGAGTATTTTTAATTTCTGGAAAGATTCAGATGATGTTTTCAATTGTGAAAGATCTATAATCAATATTTTAAGAGAACAAATAAAAGGAAAGAAAAATAGTATAGAATCAGAGATATTCTATTCTTTTCATAAATCTTTCACTCTATTAAAAAACCTAATTGCAACTCATGAATTTAAGGTTGAGATTAAAACAATTTATTCTATTTTCAGACAATTAGTTTCTAAAGAAGTAATACCTTTTAAAGGAGAACCCTTAAAAGGCGTTCAGCTAATGGGAATTTTAGAAAGTCGAACTTTAGATTTTAAAAATGTAATTATCCTGAATGTAAATGAAGGTGTGTTACCGAAAGGAAAAACATTAAATTCATTTATTCCTTTTGATATGAAAATTCATTTTAAGATTCCAACTTACAGAGTAAATGATGCTGTTTTTTCTTATCACTTTTATAGATTATTACAAAGAGCAGAAAATGTAAATGTCTTATACAATACAGAAACAGATGATTTCGGAAGTGGTGAAAAGAGTAGATTCATAACTCAATTATTATCAGAGTATCCTTATCAGATAAATAGATTTATTTATGGTGGTAATAAATTAAGTTTTAAAGAAGAAGATATAATTATTATAGAAAACTCTGGAGTTTCAGGCCAGATAACAAAATGGTCAAAATATGTTTCTCCTTCTGCATTAAACAGATATAATAACTGCAGTCTTTCTTTTTATTATCATTATTTGGCAAAAATCAGAAAAGAAAATGAAGTAGAGGAATTTGCAGAAGCTAATATTATAGGATCTGCTATTCATGAAGCATTTGATGACTTATATCCTATGAAAATAGTTTCTGTTTCTGATATTAAAGACAAGAAAGAGGACATTCTTAAAAAAGTAGAAGAGAAGTTTTCTGACTTAATGAAAGGAGAGAATATCTCTGAAGGAAAAAATTATCTTTCATTGCAAATTGCTAAGAAGCTAGCAGATAATTTTATGAAGTTTGAGGAGAATTATTTAAAAAAATCTAATTCAATTTTAAATATTTTAGAGTCGGAAGGAGAATTTGAACATAAAGTAAAAATTAATAATCAGGATTTTTTAATTAAAGGAAAAGTTGACAGAATTGATGAATTTGAAAATCAGATCAGAATTATTGATTATAAAACAGGAATTGTAAATAAAACAGATGTTACAATTTCAGATTTTCAAGATTTATCTGACATACCTAAAAAAGGAAAAGCCCTTCAACTTTTAGTTTATTCTTATCTTTATCTTAAAAATAATCCTAATTATTTAGATCATGAAGTTATTGCAGGTAACTTTTCCTTTAAGAATCTAAAAGAGGGTTTTATTTCTGTTGCTAAAAAGCTAGGGAATAAAAAGAATGATATTTTGATTACTTCTTTTGTTTTGGATGAAATTGAAGAAATAATAAAAGAAATAATAAATAAAATCCTCACAGAAGATTTTAAACAAACTGAAGAAATAAGCAGATGCGAATATTGTGATTATAAGTCTTTATGTAATAGATAATTTGTAAATTTGCATAAACCTAAAACAAGATGAAAAAATTACTATTTCTACTTACGGTTATTGTATTCCCACTTTCAGCACAAGACAATGTTTTTAGTTATACTGTTTCAGAGAATATTGTAACTCAAAATACTGAGAATACAAGATCTGTTAATTTAGACAGAAATTTGTTAGATCAGATAATGTCTGAAAATCCAAATGATTTCTTTCTAAAGCTTCCTCTTATTAATGAGAGTTTTTTAGATGTAAATATGAGTAAATTCTCGGTTCTAAGTCCAGATCATAATTTAATAATTGAAAAATCTACTGGACAGGAATCTGAAGAATATTCTCCAGATTTTCGATCTTATTATATCTTATATGAAGGCAATTCAATTGGTACATTTTTATGTTTTGAAAATTCCATTGTGATTAGTTATAAACACAATAACAGACAATTTGAAATAAATAAAATAGATAATGAATTTTTATTATTTGATGTAAATGATTGTTTAATTAGTAATACATTTAGCTGTGAAGTAGAAGAAAAAACAGAACAAATAAATATTGAAGAAAACTATCCTGAATCATCCTCTACAAATCCTAAATGTTTGGAATTAGCAATTGAGGTAGATTCACTTACTCGAAATACATTCAATTCAAATACAACTACAACAAATTGGGCACATGCAATTATTGCTGGGGTTAGTCAAGTATATGCTAGTGAGGTAAATCTTAACATTTCTATTGTTACTACAATTATTTGGGAAACTACTGATCCTTATGCTTCATATATTAATGATGCTAGTAATATGCTTGCATCTTTAAGAAATCATTGGACATCAAATAATGGATCAATTAGTAGAGACTTGGTTCATTTGATGACTAAAAGATCAAATACAGGAACTGGAGGCATTGCTTATCGTGATGTATTGTGTAGTAATTCTTGGGGGTATGCATTTAGTGCAGGTCTTAATAATAACACAACTTATTCATTTCCAAATCCATCATACACTTGGAATTTAATGGTTTGCAGTCATGAGATTGGCCATAATATTGAGTCACATCATACACATTGGTGTGGATGGCCTGGAGGACCAATAGATAATTGTACAGATGTAGAGGGTAGTTGTACAAATAATCCTACATCACAAGTTGGTACAATAATGAGTTATTGTCATACAACTTCCTCAGGTAGTTTAATTGATTTTCATTCTATTGTTGTTAGTAATGCTTTAACACCCGGAATTAATGGATCTAGTTGTTTAACTACATGTACATTTTATGGATGTACTGATCCTGCCGCAAATAATTATGATCCTAATGCAACTGTTGATGATGGTAGTTGTACTTATGGCCCTCTTGTTCCTACGGAAATTATTACAAATATTAGCTGTAATGGTTTATCAGACGGGAGTATTGATTTATCTGTAAGCGGAGGATTATCTCCATTTACTTATGTTTGGAGTAATGGTTCATTTTCTCAAGATATATCGAATTTATTAGCTGGAACTTATTCTGTTGTTGTTACAGATGCATCAGGACTTACTACAAATGCTTCATATCCTATAACTGAACCAGCTGTTATTACTCCAATATATACAGTTACTAATACAACTGGCTCTGGAATGAATAATGGATCTATTTCAGTGTCAGTTTCTGGAGGAACTCCTCCTTATACATACTATTGGATTGGATACACATCTACTTCTTCAACATTATCTAATTTAAGTGCAGGAACATATGTTTCTTATGTATTAGATGCAAATAATTGTTTTGTTGTTGATTCTATTGATGTTCTTGATGCCGTTCCAATTCCTTTAATAATAACAGTTTCTGTTGCAGATGTTTTTTGTAATGGAAATGCAACAGGAGCTATTGATCTTACAGTTAGTGGTGGAGTTCCTCCATATTCATACTTATGGAGTAATGGATCTACTTCTGAAGATTTAGCAAATATTACTGCAGGCAATTACATTCTAAATGTCACGGATGCGCAAGGTCAAAGTCGATTAGACACAATTGTTGTGAATGAACCATTGGCATTATCATTATCTTATCTAATTACAAATGAAAGCAGTGTAGGAGCAAATGATGGATCAATTGATATGACGGTGATAGGAGGCACACCTCCCTTTCTTTATTCTTGGAATACGTTTCCAAACCAAACAACAGAAGATATTACTAATTTAAGCGCAGGAACATATATGGTGTGGGTTGGATCAGGAGGAAGTTGGACTTGTTATACTACAGGTACAGTCGTAGTTTCAGTCGGATTATCTGGTTGTACAGATCCTATTGCATGTAATTATAATCCATCTGCTATTACAGATGATGGAAGTTGTTTCTATCAATCTAATCCGGTTACAGATATGTCACTTTACACTTGGGAATTTGATGTTCAATGGGGATGTTCTGGTACTATATATAGTGCAGAAATGGAGTTTGACTCTTCAGGTACCGGGGTTGTTAATCCAGGAACTTTTGGAGCAACAAATGTTAATTGGTCATTGTGTGATAGTGTCTTGTCTTGGGTTTATTCAGGAGGAACATTATATACATCAACAGATTATAATAATGGAATTTTTACTGGAACTATGATTTCTGGTTCTTCAACAGGATGTTTTACTTTAACTCCAATAATACCTGGTTGTTTAGATTCTACCTCCCCTCTATATAATCCTTTGGCGAATTATGATGATGGAAGTTGTTGCGATAATTATATGAAATTAAGTATGTACTCGAGTTGGAGTGGTGGTGGGTGGAATTCTGGAACTTGGTGGACAATTTCAGATCTTTCTGGAACGGTTGTCTATACCACTCAATATGTTTATAATTCTGGAACAGACACTTACAATAGTCCTCAATATTTTTGTTTGCCGGTCGGATGTTATACGATAACATGTAACGGAACAAATGGAGGGTTAGGAAGTGTAAGTTGGTCGTTGTTAAATACTAATACATCTACAATAGTTG
>Ga0206679_10002167_pt1 | contig 15725 bp, 12 predicted proteins | sample M110012015metaG_FD_155464 | JGI IMG/M metagenome (GOLD analysis project Ga0206679, IMG submission 155464) | Ammonia-oxidizing marine archaeal communities from Monterey Bay, California, United States - M1 100m 12015 | ecosystem: Environmental > Aquatic > Marine > Intertidal zone | place: USA... | reverse complement strand
ATCAGATTCATGTATTGCTAAATTTGCATATCTACTTCCAGTATGACCATGATATCCTAAAGAAAATTCAGAACAGGTAGGCAATCCACCTAATCCTAAAAGGCTGCTAGAAGTATTGATCTTTGTCTTACTAACAAATTCACGTAGTTCTTCATGGCTACGAGAAATTAAAACTCCGTTACCACTAAGAATTAATGGTTTTTTAGCCAAACAAAGCAAGTCGATTATTTTGTTGATAATAGATACATCTGGAATTAATGAGTTTTCTTCCTCATATGGTTGAAAGTCTGGTAAGATACTCACTGATTCTTTTTGTACATCCATTGGTAGATCAACAACTACTGGACCAGGTCTACCAGTTTTTGCTATTCTAAAAGCATTATTCATAACCTCAGCTAATTCTGACGAATGTTTGGGGAGGAACTGAGCTTTTGTAATAGGTTTAAACAAAGCAATAGTATCAACCTCTTGAAATCCTCTTTGTCTTACGGGTAAATCATGTTTCATATCGCCAGTTGCAACTTGACCGGTCAAAACAACTATTGGAATTGAATCAAAGTATGCATCTGCTATTGGTGTAAGAACGTTAGTTACACCAGGTCCTGATGTAACCATCACAACTTGTGGTTTCCCTGTTAATTTTGCCATTCCTAAAGCTGCATAACCAGCTGCTTGCTCATGACGAGTAGTAAAAATTTCAATATTCCAATTATGAACTATATCAAGTACAGGACCTATAGTACCGCCTGGAAAAATATGAATTCTTTTAATTCCATTTGCAGCCATGGAACTTGCAATAACATGAGAACCTAGAAGCTGAGAATCTTTACTCATATCTATCTATGAATACATTCCGCCATTCACATTAATAGTCTGCCCGGTTATATACGAAGCTTCATCTAAACATAAAAAATTGACAACATTTGCAATTTCGTTAGTATCCGCTATCCGACCAATTGGAATTTGTTTTATTTTATTTTTACCAGAAGTAGTTTTCAATTCATTTGCAATCATTTCTGTTTTTACTAATCCAGGAGAAACAGCATTGATCGTAATACCATTTTTAGAATATAACTTTGCTAATGATGTTGTAAGATTGATCAGCCCTGCCTTGGACGCAGCATAATGAATTTGATTACATCCTCCCCATTGTCCACCAATGGAAACTACATTAACAATTCGTCCCCATTTACTTTTGATCATATATGGAATTACTTCCTGTGAAAATGAAAATGCGCCACGCAGATTAGAGACTAACATATGATCCCAGTCAGCATCACTTATTTTTTCAAATGATTTTTCCTGTGAAATTGCCGCGTTGTTAATTAAAACATCTATGTTTTGACCAAAAAATTTTTTGCATGACTGAATAGATTTCTTAATAGATTTTCTTGATGAAACATCTACTTGAATTGCAATTGCATGATTTTTTTTAGTTAGGTTAGTAGCATCTTTTTTGTTAGTTTTATATCCAACAGCGACATAAAATCCACTTTTAATTAATTTTAAACATATACTTTTACCGATACCCCCACTTCCTCCAGTTACAAAGGCGATTTTTTTTTTAGTCATGACAAAAATCAAAATAACTGTAATTTAATCATTCAAAAGTAATACGTATCTTTGATATTAACCATGATTGATTTTATACACTATGACTTTCTGAGGAAGATTTGATTGATAAATCAATTCAAAATTAGGTGGAATTTCCTTGTTATTTGGATCTGATAGAATTTTCAGATATTCTAACTGATCAGGAGTTTGCCAACCATGTTCAAGAATGGGCAATATTCTTGGAGTGTAAATTATATAATCTGGGATTGGGTTGACTATATTATGCCGATCTATTGGTTTACTATGAGCGTTAGAATACATCAGCTCAATATCACTCCAATTTTTTCTTAAGATATAATTCTCAATTGAATCGTTTTCTGGCCCTTCATTAAAAGATGCATAAACCAATTCACTCTGAATATGATAAGGCAGATAGAAATAACTGGTCATTACCACACTGTGTTCAATACCTGGTTGTTTTTTCAATTCATCTATCAATGGTTTCCAACCTAATCCAATTTGTTCAATTTGATTATTTTGAGAAAGAAATGAAAGTTCATCTTGAATGTTAGTAAAAGGAATTCCCGAGGAAAAAATTTTGAATGTCACATATGAATAACCAAGGTTTCCCACTAAGATTAGTGAGATAATTATAATTATAATTATTTTCACATTTCCTGAAAACAAATCATGACAATTTTTTGTCTTTATTCTAATTATTTTTGGAATCGCCTCCATAATGAAAATTGTGCTAAACGCTATAACAGAAATTAAAATTATTAAAAAATGTTCAGGAGCTCTTAAATGAATTATGGAAAGAGTTACAGTAAAAACTACTGGTAAAATTAATAACGGTGTAAAGTTTCTGCAAGCATTCCGGAAATTGATAATCCCCAAAATAAGTAATGGCACTGCAATTACCGCAAAGAAATGTGTATCAAAATTTCCTGCTAAAAAGATTAAAAGTGCAGTTAGACTAGATGCGGAAACTAAGACTATCGAATTTATTTTATTGGGTCTAATTTTTAAAATATAGATTATCCCTCCAAGAACAGGAATTAATCCGATATACGGGATAAATGGAATTAAAGATGAATTTACTTTATTATCAAATCCAAAAAGATTATTTGGTATACTAGAAAATTGATTGTAAAAATAATTTTTTAGAAATAGATTAAAATCTACTGAAATTCCTTCAAGCGTTCCCTTTCCAATTGATCGTAGAACCTCATCTCGCCACTCAGGAGTTTGATATTTTGAATGTCCAGCTATATAGAAATTTGAATCAACATCAATCAAATTTTCATGTATAGAATAATTATAGATAATTAGAGGACTAACAAAAATTATGAAAAATACTAAAATTAATCCAACATGATAAAGATTCACACGTATATTGCTATTTCTTATTAGCAGGTAGATTATAGCAGTAAATAAAATAACTATGGGTTGTGCTCTAAACATAAATGCAACACCAATTAAAGAACCAATGATAATAATTTCATATGTTCGTAGATGTTTTTTTGTAATAAAATACAAAGAGAACATCATTAAAAATAGCGGAAACATTTCGTTTTCAGCCTGAATTGCAAATATACTGACCCATGGAAAAAATGCAAACAAAAGTTGTCCAGCTAAAGCAATTTTTGAATCAAAAACATTCCTCATTATATAATATGAAAGGAACACCATTCCTGTGGCACTTAAAACTGAAACCAATTTCATTGTAAAAAAACCATCATCAAAAAATGAATTTATTCCTGCATAGAAAACTGGCCCACCGATTGGAGCATTTAGTAGGAAAACATTTTTTCCATCACCATTTAGTATTTGTTCACCAGCTGTAAGATAGATTATTCCATCATCACCGACTATCCAAAAATTATGATGAAAAAAGGCAACATATGATACAATGATTAGAAAACAAAAAGTGGTTAATAGGGGAAATTTTTGAACTGTTATTTTTTTTCTAAATTCAGTACTCTGTGTGGTCATATCAATATTTCAAATATCTAATCAAGGACTTAATTTGGACGAAGCAAATTTTTTCTTTAAAATTAATGAAAGCATTTTCAATCCAGTTTTAAATATAGCTGAAAAATTTTCAGAGTGTTTCGATGCACCTCCTATTCTGCCATAATAGCTGACTGGAATTTCTATTACCCGTTTATCATTTCTAAGAAATTCAATAATCATTTCAGGAGAAAATTCTGGTCCTAAGCCTATGAAATTCTGTTTGATTTCATCATATTCACTTTTCCAAAACGTACGATATGTACATCCAACATCGGTAAGTCTTGGTTCAATTTTTATCCATAATAATTCAATAAACTTTGCAACTAATAGATTAGCAATTCTTAGACCTGTGTTCATATTTGCTGCCTGACTAATCAATTCTTTAGTAGTTCTTGTACCAATCACCATATCACAATCTTTAATGTATTCATACATTTTGTAAATATCTCTAGATCTAAAAGTTGCGTCACCCTCAACAAGAATTATAATATCTCCAGATGCTTTATCAATTCCATGACGTAATGCATCACCATAACCCACAAATTTACCCTGTATTATTTTTAAGTTAATATCATTTTCAAAATTTGATATTTTTTCAATAGTTCCATCATTACTCCCACCATCTGCTACAATTATTTCATCTACCATGTCTTTAAAATCATTTATGACAAAAGGAAGTGATTCTACCTCATTATATGATGGAATGACTAGACTTTTTCGGTATGAATTAAAATATGTTTTATTAGAGAGAAATTTTGCATGTTTCCAATCATCTACAGTGTTTATGTTAATGTATGAGCTGTTTAGCTCATGTGCATAAACTTTTTTTTCTTTAGCTAAAGTTGAGATTACATCAATTAGCTCTTTGCGTTTAGTTCTAGTACTTTTATGTGTTTTTTGAATATAATCAAAAATTGAATTTTTAAAGATAAATGTACCTAGTCCAAGCATATTATTTTCAAAGGTTTTGGGTTTTTCAAACAATGATTTTACTCTCATAGTAGAATCTACTTTAATCGAATAATTATTTGCTATATCTTGCGGATTATCAGTATTTATGAAGGTGATTAGTGCATCTACGTTATCATATTTTTCATCAATGATTGTAAAATGATTAGAATTGATATAGAACTCATCTCCTAACATAACTAAAAATATCCCATGAATTTTTTCTTTTACTAGATACAATGCATCAGCTATTCCAAGATTTGGGTCAGATTCAACATAATCTATAGTTACTCCAAAATTATTTCCATTCCCAAAATAATTTTTAATTTGATTATCACCCTTAGAGATAACTATGATTATTGAGTTAATTTTTAGTTGATCATGAACTATTTCTAAAATATTTTGTAGAATTGGTTTATTGTTAATTCTAAACATTACTTTTGGTGTATTATTATCATAAACACGTGTTTTAGTTCTAGAACCTATTCCACCTGCTAGAATAACAGCCTGTTTAATATTCATAATTTTAAATTTTTTAATTTTTTGTTGTAGTTTTATTATTTTGTTTGAAATAATTTAGCATTTCTTTTAGTGCGTTAAATGGTTCATATCTATATCTATATCCAGTTGAAAACAACAATTCGTTTTCATAATAATTGTCTTTATGCATTACTGATAAATGCCATGAAGTTACAGGTATAATCTTTAATTTTGCAAGTAATTTTAGAAACCCAATTAGTTGAATTGGAATATGAATGATTTTTGATTTACTTTGACCATATTTAATTAACTCTTGAATAATTTGATTGATACTACCAGGTATTTTACCACCAAAATTCACGGTTAGTCCAGGTTTTTTATTTTTACCTAGATAAATCAAGAAATCTACCAAGTCTTCAACATGAACAAATGATAGTCTGTTATTACCATCTCCTAGAATGGGAATGTGTGAGTTGTTTTGTAAATTCTTGAAAATTGTTTTGTATATACCTAATCTTCTTTGTCCTAGAATTGGACCTGATCTTATTATAGAAACTTCTAGGCCATTATTTTCATATTTTTTACAAGTTTTTTCTCCATTCCATTTTGTCAGTGCATAATCACCATTAGGATCAATAGGTGTATTTTCAGTAACAGGGCATTCCGGACTACCGTATATAGCAGTAGTTGATACGTAGATAAAGTATGCATTTTTTGAATGGGCTAAATTTAACACTTGTTCAGTTCCATCAACATTGGTTTCAAAAAACTCCTCTTTAGAGCACCTTTCATGTTCTAATCTTGCTGCAAGATGAATAACTATGTCAATTTCGTCGTCAATTTCTAATGATTTTGAAATATCATGAATTACTTTAGTATATTTACCATTTTTCCAATCTAACCCAATTACGTCAAATCCCACTTTTTCTAATTTAGGAATTAATGACTGTGCAACAAATCCAGAGCTTCCGGTTACAAGTATTGTCAAATTGGTTGATGATTTTTAAACTGATATTTATTTTAATCCACTTTAAGATTCTAAAGATTCTTCATAATCAATTATTAATCTTATATTATCAGATTATGCCATAAAACTCAATTTTTGATTGATATTATACTTGAATTTACCTTAAGATTGTATACAGAATGGCTGTTTTTTAATCCCAAAGTAGAATATTACCATAAGCATATCTTTTTTTTATATAATCCTCAAACTCTATGTCTGTCTTACTTCTTCTTGCTTCTAGGAATTCGGCCGCATCATCACCAATATGATATCTTGGTAATGGTATTTCACTTTTAACAGCATCAATAATTCTCTTTGCTACCTCTTTTGGATGAATTCCTAATTTAGCCTTACTAATAACACGTGGAATTATTTCATCTGTCATATTTTTGTATGAAGTATCTAATTCCAATTTTTTAGCCATTCTCATAGGTTTAAAAAAATTCGTATTCACAATTCCTGGTTCTATTATGATAACATTAACGCCAAATGGTGCTAGCTCCAATCTCAAAGATTCACTTAATCCCTCAAGAGCAAACTTAGAGCTGGTATATGCAGATGACATTGGGAATCCAATACGTCCTGCATACGAACTTATGTTCACTATTGTCCCAGAATGCCTTTTCCTCATTGTTGGTACAACCTGTTGAACCAACCTTATACTTCCGAAAAAATTTGTCTCTAACTGTGCTTTGAATTCATCAATAGACACATCTTCAACACATCCCCAGATCCCCCATCCTGCATTATTTACAAGAACATCAATCCTTTGTTTTTGATCTAAAATTTGTTTTATTGCAGTTTTTACAGAATGTTCTTTGTCCACATCTAATTCTAATACATCAATTTTCAAATTTTCCTCTTGAGAAATTTCTTTAATATTATCACTCTTTGAAGTATTCCTCATAGTTGCATAGGTGTAATACCCTTCTCTTGCAAATGCTAAAGCTGTTTCAAAACCAATTCCACTTGAGGTTCCAGTAATAACCGCAACCCTTTCTTCATCAATTATCTGGGATTTTGTGTTTTTATGGTGGTTTTTTATCATTGTCAAAACTTAACTTATAGTCACAAAAATAGGTATTGAATGCCTTAAACATAACAAAGGCGTAATAGGTAAATCTGCGTGTGATAATGAAACATAAGGAGAGTTTATTATAATAACGAAAATCTTGAAAAAATATAATGATAAATTTGAAACAGAAGAATTTGAAGATTCCTCATACTAAGGAAACTAAATTTCTGTCATTTGATGGCAGTGTTAAAATTACCTCTCAGCACCAACGCCCAGATAGATTCCGTAACTTAGAAGAAATACCAAATGAGGTTATTCGAATAGGTCGCGGTGGTGGTTATTCATATGCAGCTCCAAGTTTTGGAAAAAATATCCTAACACAAGAAATGACATCGTTTAATCGTATTCTTGAATTTGATAAAAAGTCACAAACAGTTGTAGTCGAATCTGGAATAACTTTAAGAGAATTATTAAAATGGAGTTTTGAAAACAAACTAATTCTAAAAATTCAGCCTGGCCATCCAGATATTACAATAGGAGGATGTGTAGCTGCAAATGTTCATGGAAAAAATCCACACAAAGATGGTACATTCGTTGATGTGATATTAGAAATTAAATTGTTTCATCCAGATCATGGACTAATAACGCTGAATAGGACTGAAAACTCTGATATTTTTGAATTAACTTGTGGTGGTCTTGGTTTAACTGGAATTATAGTCAGTGTAAAACTACAGCTTGATATTTTACCATCAGATAGAATGAATTTTGAAAGAACTCCAATTGAATCAATGGTAGATGCAATAGAATTTTTTAATAATAATTTAACTGCTGATTTTATTTCTAGTTGGCATGATGGTTCACCTTCAAAGAAAAATTTTGGTAGGGGTGTTGGATACAGGGGATCTTTTGCTACTAGCTTTAAAACAAATAAACTAATCACACCAAAAAAAATGGCACTTACTCCATTCTCTAGAGCAAGATTACCATTTTCTATTTGGAATAAAACCACTTCTCCAATTACGTATTCACTTTACCGTAAGCGTGAAATTACTGGTCCAAAAAACTATTAAAGGAATATTTTTGATAGTATGTTTCCATTTGGAGGTAGTGCAAAATCTTTCCACCTTTTTTTTGGAAAAAATGGTTTCTCTGAGTATCAAATTCTAATACCTTTCAACAAGGTTAAAGAATTTGTTGGCGATGTTACTAAACTGATAAAAGTTGAAAAACCTCCTTTAATCGTTATTTTCATGAAACCGTTTCGTGGAAATCAAAAATATTTACGATATTCTGGTTCTGGTATTACTATGGCATTAGATTTTCAACGATCATCATTAACAGATAAAACGTTTTCAAAGTTGGATGATATTATAATTTCATATGGAGCAATTCCTAATATTGTAAAAGGCCCAAGTAAGCGAATCGTACAAAACTGTTTTCCAGAATATCATAAATTTATTAATGAATTAAAAAAGTTTGATCCAAGAAGAATCTATAAATCGGATTTGTCAGAGAAATTAAGTTTATGACTTACATAATTGTTGGAGGTTCCGCGGGATTAGGTAGGGCAATTGCAAAAAAAATTGCATCAGAAAAACAAGATCTGGTTATAATTTCGTCTGATTTGAGAGATACAAAAGCACTTGCCTCTGATTTGGAAATAAGATATGGAGTAAAGGTAATACCATTGCAAATGTCTCTGTCAAAATTACCAATGACATTTAAAGAGGTTGATAAATCATTAGAAAAACTTTCGCCGTTAACAGGGTTGATTCTTCCCATAGGGTTTAATGATCCAAACGATGTTCCAGGAATTGATGACGAAAGTTTTTTTAAACTTATAAATACAAATTTCACGTCTGTTTGCTTATTCATTAATCATTTCTTACCAATCCTAAAAAAACTACCAGACACTACGATTATTGGTTTTGGAAGCATAGCCGCTATTCGAGGAAGAACATTAAATGCAACTTATGCTGCGTCAAAGCATGCATTAGAAAGTTATTTTCAAAGCTTACGACATTTTGCTGTAAACTCTTCTTTGACTATACAATTTTACGTAATTGGTTATATTGACACAAACCTATCATTTGGGGTTGATATGACCTTGTTTAAACCTGCTCAAGTAGACAGATTAGCAGATATTGTTTTCAATAATAGATTACAGGATTTTGGGACTACTTTTTATCCTAAATATTGGAAAATAATTAAAATTTTGTTACCAATAGTTCCATGGTCTATTTTTAAAAAATTCAAAAAATAAAATAGGAAACATATTCATTCACGAATTTTTTTTAGAAATTCAGCCGCTATTTTATCGAAATCTGCATTATGCCGTTCTAAAAAAAGTTTCATTTTATTAATTGGTATTTCCACATCTGCCAAATTACCGCCATGATGAAAACTGTGCATAAAATCTAAATTGATAGCATCGTAATCAAGTTCCAATGAATTCGCTTCTATCAAATTTATGTAATGATTCAAATCTGAAAGATTCACTTCTTTTTTTAATGATGTTTTTATTGCGGAAGGAAGTTCAGTAATAGATTCTATTTTATGTACGGAAGGGAGAATTGAATAATCTAAATCAGCAAAAATTATTGATGGTTTATTGTAGAATGTAGCTTCTAAACCAGTTGTACTAGATATTACAATTACTAGAGAAGATTTTTCAATCATATCTTTAGATTTAACTGATGGATGGATTACTCGAACATTTGGTAATTTCATAATTTTTTTATAATCACTAATAGAACGCCATTCACGAAAAACACTACCTGGGTGTTCTTTTACGTATAATTCGTATCCTGCCGGTAGTGCTTTTGCAATATTTGTAATAACTTCTATTTGATTAGTATAATTTGGTGCCTGGATTAATAATCCTCTTTCAGGTTCCTCTTGCAATGGAAAATAAATTAATGGTTTAGTGTTTTTGATGTCACGTATTAAATTTTTATTTATAAAAGATTCCCTAAGTCTTTTTTTTATTGTAGAAAAAATTGTTCTTTTTAAAACTGAAAATTTTGTTCTGCCATAATAAGTATAATGTGTTTTAATATTAGTATTACTTAAAAACAAAAATTTTAGAATGGCTTTCAAATAATCAGTTTTAGAACCTAACCAAGGCCTATACGGTCTAGTTTTGAAATAATTTTGTGCATCCTCCAGAGAATTAAATTGAAATTTATTATTACTTTTTATGTTACCGATTGAATGAAATTCATTAGATAGAATTTGCTTACCAATAAAAAATGATTGTCTAAACATTAATACCTTAATTCCTCTGGCTTTACAAATTTCATAGAAAAGATGTTGATGATGCAAAGTGGTCATGCCAGTAATTAAAAAATCTGGTTGTACTTCATCTAATATTTTTTCAAATAATTTACATTCCTGCTCAAGAATTAATAATTTTTCATTAGATGAAAATTTGTAATATAAATTCCATTTATTAAAAAAACGTTCGTTTGATATAAGTAACGAAATATTTACTCCATATTTTTTTTCAATTGATTTTAAATATTCCATGTTTGGTTTTTCCTTTGTTTTTGAAATATGATCATGCAAATACCAAATCTTTGAAAATTTTATCAATTCCTGTTTTTGGAAAAACTTTTTTTGCTTATCAGTAATATCGATAATTGCATAAATATCAAAATTATATTTTTCCTGAAGAATTTTAGGAAGACCTACAAATGCTAATGCATCACTCTCCCAAAAAATTATTTTTGAATTCATTTATTATATATCAAAATTATTTGAACTAATAGTTTACTACGAATTAAAAAGCCCACAAATCCAGTTGAACCAGTCATTAACCAACATACACGACCAAATTAATCTGCATCATCAACTACGTATTCATATAAAAGATAATCTGGGTATGTATTCTTTAATACGAATTTGAGTTTTGTGAGAAGATTTTGTGATTCAAAATTATTGGTGTTAACTTTACCAAGATATTTTTTTCTTTTATGTAATCTTTTTAATTCTTCAAATGCCAGTATAACAAAACCAAATCCTTTAAACTCTTTTTTAGTAAACCATCCAATTCTATCTACATTATCAAGCCAAATATGTCCTACCTGTTTTGATTCTATTTCTATAATGTACCAGGCATCATATGGATTTGATTTAATAAATTCTAAATGCTTGTTGAATGATGGTAGTTCTTTATGTGTTACATTAATTGTTGAATCTCTTTCTTTTAACATCTCATAAAGAAAGTCTGCATTTTCTTCAGTTACTTCTTTTAATTTAACTAAATTTTTTATACCCATTTAATTTCTAGAATATTAATTAAAATAAAAAGTTAGTTCATCCGGATGAATTTGTTTACCAAAGAAATAATTCTAGTAACATCTTTTTCTGATAAATTTGGATGGGTAGGAAGACTGATTATCTTTTTACCAACATTTTCTGTTACAGGTAATTTGTTTGTGGTATTGTACATAGTCATCTTATGAATAGGTCTGTAATGAATACCTGTCTCAATTCCATTCTGCTTTAATTTTTGCATGATTTTGTCTCTATTTCTTGTAATTATCCAGTAAAAATGATATGATGATCCTGCAATATATGGCATTTTTTGTTCCAATTCAATTTCATTATAATATCTTTTAGCAATATTTCTACGAATGCGGTTAAGCTTGTCTAATTTCTTTAATTGAATTAATCCTAAACCTGCTGAAAATTCGTTCATGTAATAATTCCATCCTACCTGCTTTACATCATAAGTAAAATCATGTCTGTTTGTAATTCCACACCATCGTTTTTCATTTAATGTTTTTTTCAATTTTCTATGATTCACGTGATTAATTGAGATTAATCCGCCCGTGGGCATTCCTAGATTTTTAACAGGATGAAAGCTAAAGCATACTGCCATACTATGACTTCCTATCTTCTTACCATCATATTTTGTTCCAGCTGCATGTGCAGCATCTTCAATGAGTTTGATATTATTTTCTTGGCATAACTGTGATATTTCATTCAAATTACATGCTATGCCGGCAAAATGAACGGGTAAAATAGCTGCAGTTTTTTTAGTGATTAATTTCATGATTTGTTTTGGGTCTATACATAATGTTTCTGAATCTACATCAGCAAAGACAGGCTTTCCTCCATTTAGTGTTACAGCATGTGCTGTTGCAACAAATGAAAGCGAGGGCAAAATAACCTCCTTATTTTTAATGTCTAATAATGATAATGCGAGATTAAGTGCGGCAGTTCCACTATTAACTGCAACACATTGATCCGAATTTAGGTATTTAGAAAATTTTTTTTCAAATTCTTGCACCTTTCCACTTCCAGATCCCGAAGCCCAGAAACCACTTCTAAGTATTTTAATGATTTCCCTTTCTTCAGAAATTCCAATCACAGGATCAAACAATTTTATTTTTTTCATGGCAGTTTTACACCAGATTGATTTTGCAGAAATTCTTGATCTTCCTTCAAAGATTTTAAACTTCCTTCTTCTCGGTTTACATTTTTGTTTATTTTAACTAATTCTGGTTCTCTAGTAAAAAGTTCTAGTATATCTTTCATTAAAATAGGTCTTTTTTTTATCTTCAAAGCTATTTTACGTACTAATTTTAGATCATCTATTCTATCTACTGCCCATCTGAGATGTGACAGATTTTCTGAATTCTCAGTATGAAATATTTTGAATTTGTCTTCATGATTGATGAAATAAGGAGTTACATGTTCTTTTTCAGAAGGAATCTTTGCTTTTTCCCATGCTTTTTTCAATGCATTTATTGAAAAAACTTCTACCTCTGTACCACTGGGAAAAGTTGGATTGGGTAAAAAATTGGTAATATAATCATACGAGCTATTCATAAACATACTTACTACATTGTCAACAATTTCAGGATCAATTAGAGGTTTATCGGAAGGTATTCTTACAATGGTCGAAACAGAATACTCTTTTGCACATTGATAGTATCTATCAAGCACGTTATCAGAACTACCTCTAAAACTATCTATTCCTAATTGTTTTGAGAAATTAGCAATTTGCTTGTCATCTTCTAGTGTTGTAGTTGCAACAATTATTTTATCAACTAACTTGCAACTTTGAAGTTGCTTTATAACAAAATATAGAACTGTTTTATTACTTTCCACATCCAACATTACTTTTCCAGGTAATCTAGTTGAACCCATTCGTGCTTGAATGATGCAACCAATCATGTAAATCAATTAATAAGTTAGGTTTTAATTATTATGATTATTTTCTTCTATATTATTCAAAATCTAATTCAAAGTTATCCATTATGCCCTTTTTCACGGTCAGATGTACTATTTTTTGGATCCTGTTGAATTATTTTTTTGTTATGTGTTATTAGTATAGGATGACGCCAAAATTCTTGTAATAGCTCTGCGAACCCACCTCCTTTACGTGGTTTAATCCAAGACAAAATTATATTTCCATGTGTAGATATGTTTTCTTGTACTAGCTGATATTGTTCATCAGTAAGACAAAACATGATTTTAGATGAAGTGCTTTTGAAATCGCTTAATGATAGATTTGTCGTATTGTTTAACCATTTTCCAATATCATAGTTAAAAATAAATTCTGGGTTCGTATCCATACGGTCTTTTGCTAAAATATTATACGATAATCCTCTACAATAATTTGTAATTGCAAGAAATTGTTCTTCTAACATAATATCAAATTTATTTTCCTCTATAAACAATTCTTTTGCAATTTTAATTATATGATCTAACCAATCATCCATACATTCGGCAATTAATTGACCAGTACAATAGTATAGAATATTGAATGCCGCTTTACCACTAAGTAGTTTCTGATATTCGTTTTCGCTTTGATAATGAGCCTCTAATTCTTCTGGGGTATCCCATAATTCATCAATAGTTAATTGCCTAAACTTTTTGAATGTTTTATCTATTGACGTATTGTTAATAGCTTGTTTTATACTTCTATGAAACAATTCAGTCAGATCAATTTTATGCTCACGTAAAAATTTTAGAAGGGGCTTAAAAATAGGGATTGTGTTTGATGCATAAATTGCAAAATCAATAGAACGTAAATTAAGATAATCTTCAAAAGTCATTGTGTTAGAACCAATCACAACTTCCTCAATCTCAATCGCTTTCCTTCCATTACTTAATTTTGCAAAATCCTTTACGAGTATACGAAATTTGGTTTTTAATTCCCATTTTTTCCGTTGTTCTGGTGTATCCATCTGAGAACCAATGAGTACCATACATGAATACACAAGAATATGATCCATGTTTGCATTAAGTAATGCTCGTAATGATTGTAAATGGGTCTCGAAGGTTTCACCAGGAAGTCCTAATATAACTTCGGAAGTTGTGTCTAACCCTGAATTTTTTATTGCAGGAGCCAATCCCATCATTTCTTCTACACTTATGTTTGATCTACGAATATTTTTTAGTACATCGTCATCCATAGACTGAACAGACATACAAAGTCGTATTGAACCAGCTAAACATTCAATTGCTTTTATGATCCTTTCTTTTTTGTTCTTACCAGTAGTAACATGAATGTTATGCGGGAAATCGTATGTTTTTTTTCTCTTTGCCAAATACTGAGAGATTTGTAGATCACGCGGATACATACCAAAATTTAAATCACTAATTTCTAAATCATGCATTTTTTTTGAAACATGTGCCATTATGTAATCAATATCTGAATAAACACGTTCCAAACTAAATGAATTTATTTTATTTACATCATCTCCACCATCAACACAAAATGTACATGCAAATGGACATCCACGGTTAGTTTGAAGCATTGGACTCAACCTATCATCAAAAAATTTATCCATTACACCACTAGTATAAGGAGATGGGATTTCATCTAGATTTGTTATACGGTTTTCAGTAAAATGATATTGTAGTTTTCCATCTAAACCTAAAAATAAACAATTATCTATTGGTGAAGACAAAACTTTCTCTCTGAACTCTTCTTTTGAATCAGAATGTAATACTTTTTCAATCACATTTGAGAAACCAATTTCACCTTCCAATGGAACATACACATCAATCTCAGAAAATTCATTAAGAAATTTTTTTTGGGATGGTAGATCCATGGGAAAGTTTGGACCACCCCATATCTTTAGTGCGTATGGATTTTTTTTGGATAACATACGGAACATTTCCAAACTCACACGATGATTCCAAACATAATTACTCATTCCAAGAATATCAGGAGGGGATTCGTTGATGGCACGATCTAGTTCATCAATATATTTGAATAATGTAATATCCACTTTGGAGGCAAATCTTTTTTTACAGTAACTAGCAACATAACCAATATTTAGTGGAAAAACAGCAGTTTGAAGATCTACAGTATCATAAGTAAGATCAGCTAAGTAGATTTTAAGTGGTGATTTCACACTTTAATTTTTTTGTAGGAAGCATAAATAGTTTCAAGAGAATATATGAAATATTGTTAATAAATACAGCTATAATTGATTATACCCCTGAATATACAATGGAATATTACCAAATAACATTCCAGCGTAAAGCTTCAAAATTGAGAAAACCGTGCTATTAATGAATAAATTTTCATAATATCTTAATCGTAGAAAAATTTAACTGTCTAATATAATCGAAAAATATTTGTTGGGAATGGATTCAAATATTGAATTAAAACAGGTGGCAAAAAATGATATGTTATTCTTATATGAACTTCTAAAAAATAAAGATCCAAATGCAAATATT
>Ga0206679_10002166_pt1 | contig 15731 bp, 14 predicted proteins | sample M110012015metaG_FD_155464 | JGI IMG/M metagenome (GOLD analysis project Ga0206679, IMG submission 155464) | Ammonia-oxidizing marine archaeal communities from Monterey Bay, California, United States - M1 100m 12015 | ecosystem: Environmental > Aquatic > Marine > Intertidal zone | place: USA... | reverse complement strand
AATTTCTTTTGTAAATTCAGTTCAACACGGAGTCCCTTATCTGACTGTAGACGCATATTTGTTGCTTGCACGTACCAATTACACGACTTTATTTGGAAAATATTCTGATGAAGATTACACCTGTGTACAAGAAGCAAAATCCAAGTTTAAAATTTCACATCTTTCTGAAAAATTCACAGATGAATTGAGTTCGGGAGAGCTTCAGCTTTGTGCTATTGCAAAAGCATATGTTCAGGGAACTGATTTTATTTTATTGGATGAACCTACTTCACACCTTGATTATTCGAATAAGCGAAAGGTCTATGACCTGCTTGTTGAAATGGCTGCAAATGAAAACAAAGGGGTTCTTATTTCTACCCATGATATTGACCTAGCTTTTAAATTCCCATTTGAATACTGCCTATTGGATTCAAACACTAAAGAGATGCGGAAGATTACTTCAATGAATGAAATTGAAGTCGAATTCAGTTCATGATATCTTTTTCAGTTCACCCAGTTTTTCAGCTTATCCAAGCCTCTGTATTGTATAGCTTCGCCTACATGATCTCTTTCAATTTGATTTTTTTGATCAAGATCGGCTATGGTTCGGGATACCTTCAGGATCCGATCGTATGCTCGAGCAGATAAATTTAAACGATTCATGGCAAGTTCAATTAATGCTGTGCAATCAGTGGTCAGCTGACAATGTGTCTTCATCTCTGATTTAGTCATGTTTGAATTGCATTGATTTATGCTTTTGCTTCTATATCTATTACGCTGTATGGTTCTGGCTGACATCACTCTTTTTTTGATTTCTATGCTGCTTTCTTGTTTTTTATTGCTGGACAGATCAGCGAATGAAACTGGTGATACTTCGACATGTAAATCAATTCTGTCGAGAAGAGGGCCTGAAACTTTAGACAGGTATCTTTGAATTTGAAAGGGACTGCAAGAGCATTTTTTTTCAGGATGATTTAGATAGCCACATGGGCAGGGATTCATAGCTGCTAATAGCATGAAATTTGCCGGGAAATCCATAGTGAAATTGGCTCTTGAAATAGTAACCACTTTGTCTTCCATAGGCTGGCGCATTACTTCCAGTGCATTTCTTTTGTATTCTGGTAATTCGTCAAGAAAAAGAATGCCATTATGTGCCAAAGATATTTCTCCTGGTTTTGGAATTCCACCGCCACCTACAAGTGCAACATCTGAGATGGTATGATGAGGTTTTCTGAAGGGCCTTTTGTTAATCAGTCCTCCATCATAATTGACTTTGTTTGATACGCTATATAATGTGGTTGTTTCAAGGGCTTCTTCAATATTCATTTCAGGTAGAATTCCGGGCATGCGCTTTGCAAGCATTGATTTTCCCGCACCAGGGGGACCTATTAAGATAATGTTGTGTCCACCCGCAGCGGATATTTCCAATGCTCTTTTGACTTTATATTGTCCTTGAACATCATGAAAATCCATAAACGATTGAGCAGCTTGTACTGCTTTGCTGGGGACAGATGGAAGTTCTGGTGTTTTAGTTCCATTAAGAAAATGCAGTACAGATTGTAGGCTTTGTGCGGGGATTACTTCAATGCCTTGTACCAATGTTGCTTCGAAATAATTTTGATGTGGAACGATAATACCTTTGAATCCTTCTTTTTTGGCCTGCAAGGTTCTGGGCAGAACACCTTTGCAAAATTGCACTGAACCATCTAGAGATAACTCACCTATCATCAGGTATTCTTCAAGCTTAGATGTATTCACCTGCTTGCTTACGGATAAAATGCCAATCGCTATTGGTAAGTCAAAAACAGTTCCTTCTTTTTTAAGGTCTGCTGGTGCCATATTAATGGTGATTTCTCTACCCGGAAATTTTAGTTTGTTATTTTTAAAGGCTGCTTTGATGCGCTGATGACTTTCTTTGACGGCATTATCTGGTAAACCTACCAAATAAAAATTCACTCCACTTCCTAAATTTACTTCAATAGTTATAGTTGTTGATGATATACCGCATAGGGTACTAGAATAGGTTTTGACTAACATAAATTCAATTTTATTTTACTTTAAGTTAGTCAGTAATGAGTCAAAATAAAACTTGATATTCAAGCGATTTATGCTTAAATTATAGTAAGTGCAATTCTGAATTTATGCTTGTAAACAGAGCTATGTTTACTCGTAATGTGCAATATTAAAGTCCTGAAGGTATTGGACAATAGAGCCCTTATGACCCTTGTATCCTGAATTTCCATAATAACCGGTAGATCCATCTCTTGCTTGCTTTTGGCCAGACAATGGAGTGCCAGGCTTTCCTGCTTTCCCTCCCATTCCTTCTTTACCAGCATAACCACCTTTTACATTATAGGTCATTCGAGGCTCAAGGTCTACACATTGCGTATGTAGTATAACGGTTATTTTCCCTCCATCTCCTCCATCTCCTCCATTACCCCCGTGTCCTCCATTTCCTGCATCACCTGGCTCTTTTATTTTATCATTCTTTATTTGACCGTTTTTACCATTTCCTCCATTTCCTCCTTGACCTCCATCTCCTCCATTTCCCCCAGAAACATCAAAATGAAGGGAGTTCTCTAAGGTCATTTTGTATTTGTGTACTACATTATTGAATTCATTTTTTAAATGAACAAAGACGTAAGATGCGTCTTTCCATACGTGTGCAGTGTAATGTTCAGCAGAAATTCCGTCAGTCCCATCGGTCCCATCTTCTCCATTATGTCCATTTCTGAATAGTAGGGGAGTTCCCCTGTTTTTTTGGTCAATTCCTTTTGCTCCATCGGCTCCATTGAGAAGAATATTCAGAGACCCCCCGAAGTTCATTTCAATGGTGTCTTGTATGGTGAATTCTTCATCTTTAAAGCGGTAAGTTAAAGTCACATGGCATAAATTATCCTCAAATGAGGTGGGTTTTTTTACAATGGTAAAATTTGATTTGCCGTGTTTCTCCACATGCTGAGATGTAAAAGAAAATTTTCCGTTATTGGAAATCTCATGTTGTACCCCATCATAGGTCTGAAGAAGAATTTCTCCGTTAAAGTTTGCTCCGTGATTGAGATCCTGATTAGGGCTATATTCAAACCACATGTCTTCAATTTCAGAAACCTTAATCGTCTTTAAATTGGAACAACTACTTGCTAAAATGATTACCAGACAGGATAAACAAAAGATTTTCATTATGATTTAATTTTGAAAATACAAGTTAATAAATAATACATCATTTTTTGAAAATCCGAATTATAGTTTTCCAAATGATACGAAAATCATGACTTAGTGTAGGATTATTAAGATACTTTTGATTGATTTTGATTTTATCAGGCATAACCTCTTTGATGTAAGTTTCCCTGGGGTTATTGGATTTCGCAAGGATTTCATTCTCATTAAAATAGGCAATAGATGCATAATCTGTAATCCCTGGCTTCACCTTAAGTACTTTTTTTTGTTCTTCCGTATAGAGATCGACAAATTCTTTGACTTCCGGCCTTGGTCCTACCACACTCATGTTTCCGACTAAAACATTAATAAATTGTGGAAATTCATCCAATTTGAACTTGCGTATAAAAACGCCGATTTTGGTAATTCTTGAATCCTTCATTCCTACAGTCAGAGTTCCTGATTTTTCTGAATCTCTTCTCATGGATCTAAACTTAAATAGCCTGAATGGCTTTCCGTGCAGACCGATTCGCTCTTGACGAAAAAACACACCTCCTGGAGAAGATACGAGAATAAGTAGGGCTATCAGAAGCCCAATAGGAAAGAACAGCGACAATACCATTAGAGAAAACAGGATGTCGAACAATCTTTTCATGCATTATGGTTTAAGGACGGAATGAACAGAAGATATTACGGCATCAATCACCTGATTAACATCGGCATCACTCAAATTAAAATATACAGGTAGGGAAATTTCCGTTTTGTACTTGTTGAATGCTTCAGGGTAATTCTCTATGGAATAACCCAGGTTCTTGTATGCTGTCAGTAGGGGTAAGGGCTGAAAATGCACATTTACAGACACCTCTTTTTCGAATATTTTCTGAATGATCGAATCTCTCTGTGATTCAGTTATTCCGTTTATTCTGAGTAGGTATAAATGATAGCTAGATTCTTTTTCTTCGTCGATATATCTGGGTGTAATCGCCCAGTTTTCAGAGGAAAAGGCCTGGTTGTAAGATGAGAATATTGCTTTTCTCCGAGATAAATTTTCTTCGTAACGTTCGAGTTCTACAAGGCCCATAGCAGCCTGAATATCAGTCATATTACATTTGTATCCAGGTTCTATTACATCGTACCTCCATCCACCTTTTTGACTTTTAGCCAAAGCATCTTTGGATTGTCCATGCAAAGTGATTATGGCAAACTCCTTGTAAATTTCTTCGTGATTAAAGATCTCAGGTAAATTAAAGCAAACTGCTCCTCCTTCTCCGGTCGTTAAATTTTTTACTGCGTGAAACGAAAAACAGGTAATATCTGCAAGAGACCCCGATTTTTTACTTTTATATGTGGCACCAAAGCTGTGTGCAGCATCCGAAGCAATAAGGATTCTTCCCAATCTCTTTTGTTTTTCATTGGACGGTTGAAATAGAGCTTTGAATTCTTCCACAAGGGAAAAGATCTCCTGATAATCACACGGAAATCCCGAGACATCCACGGGCATTATAACCTTTGTATTTGGCGTTATAGCCTCTTTTATTTTATCTATGGAAATATTAAAGTCGTCTTTTCCGATATCCACCATAACCGCCTTTGCTCCCGTATGTACTACCACATTGGCACTGGCACAATACGTATACACAGGAATAATTACTTCGTCTCCAGGTCCAATACCCCACCATTTAAGTAATACTTCCATTCCCATGGTCCATGAATTGACGGCTACCGTGGTTCTACAGCCACAATATGCAGTGATCCTTTTTTCGAATAGCTTGGTTCTGGGTCCAGTAGTAATCCAACCACTAAGAAGGGCAGCATTGACTTCGTCAAGGACTTTTTGGTCAATACGAGGGGGTGAAAATGGAATCATGTGTTATCGTGTTAATACTTGTTGTTGTTGTGATGGATTTCTTCTCAAAATTATAAAATCTAAAATACCTCTTAGATATCCAAATCCATAGGACAAATGAATAATAAAATAAGTCCATGCCATTCCAATAATTCTTTTAGGATTGAACTCTCCATGAATGACGGAAAATAAAAGATTCAATCCAGCATATAATCCGAGAAGACTCAATGATATGATGCAGCTATATATGGAAACATACATAAATAAAGGAATCATGAGAAGGAAGAGCACGAAAAATGGAGGGATTAATTGCCTCATACTGGTAATCCTCTTATGTTTCCTATTCACAAAGACCTTCCAATAGCCATATTGAAAAAATTGTCTACTCGCTTGTTTAAAAGTACTTCGAACATAATATTTTAAGCTGATTTCAGAAGAAAACCAAATTTTACCTCCTGCTTTTGTGAGCCTATAATTAAAATCGTCGTCCTGATTTCTCTTTAATTTCTCATCAAATAAACCGATTCGTTCAAAAACATGTTTAGGATACATTGGGCTCGTCACCGTATCTGTATAGCCCGATTTATCCAGTGTTCGAAAATTTCCAATTCCCATTCCAAAAGCAGTAGACATGGCTTTTGAAATAATCCAGCTTTTTTCAGTGGTAAATTCATATTTCAATTGTCCTCCAACACACCATATATCCGAATGATCGATTAATGTTTTTAAACAGAGTCCAAGGTAATTGGGCGATAAAATATGTCTGGCTCCAACAATCAGCAGATAATCAAAATTCACAGCATTAATTCCTAAGTTAAACGCATTAGGAGTAGTTTGAGCCTTATTGTCAATACAGTGTAGGTTATTATATTTTGTCATCTGCCTTTGAAGAATCTCGCGGGTGCCGTCATCACTCATTCCATCCACAACAAAGACATTTAGTTCTACTTCTTGGAGCCCATCCGAAGAATAGATGGCATCGATACACTCTTCAATGTGTTTTGCTTCATTTCTGCAGGGGATTACTACTGAAATCTTCATTTTCTCCATAAGATTAAAGATATTCTATTTCGTTTGACTTCGTATTTAATTTTTCCGAAATTAATGAAATGAGCAGTACGCAAAACAGCACGATTCCAGCCTGTGTTTCCAAAAATGATTCGAATAAAAAATTGAGTAGAAAACAGATGACGATAATCATTGAGCCCATGAGCCTATTGTGAACACTATATCGAATGGCATAAACGAATATTGCAAGTAGAACAAATAATCCTAAAACACCTAGCTGAACAGTCGTATTAAGAAACTGATTATGGGAATTAAAATGTTTGTTTCCGACTCCGGAATTACCCAGAGACATGTTTTTTGCGTGTAAAGCGTCATCATAATCACCAGTCCCTGTTCCTAGGAGGCTATTCTCTTTGATAAGTTCCCAAGAAGCGTTCCACATCAATAAGCGAGATGTGTTGCTTTCTACGGATGTATTGTTTTCAAATTGTATATTTTCAAATGCTTCCGGAATCTTTTTAAAGCGTTTTATTAGAATATTATCTGAGGAAACAATAAAAATAATTCCAAGAAACAAAAACACAAAGCTCCCCAGAAGAATTTTCCACTTTTTCAATTTTAATAGGCTTAAAAACAAAATAGATGGAAAGAGCACACAAAAAGTGACAATACCAGCTTTAGAAAGGGTTTGAAAAGAGCCAATAGCAAATAATACAAATAGCAGTACATTGTAATCTAACTTTTGGCGATTAAACAACCTGTACAGGCAAATCATTGAGCCCATCACTAAATACGCTGAAAAATAACTTCTATGCATGACAACCGTGAATTGAGAGTCAATAAAATACCCCCAGTGATTATCTTCAGGATAATAAATGGATTTAAAAACAGCTATTCCCAAATGAATGACCATACTTAATAGCAATCCGGTAATAAATAAATCAATAATGTTTTTCTTCTTTAATGTCAGCTTCGAAAATGTGAATAAAATGGGAAACACTAGAAAAGACAATTTGTTTTCCAGCTTGGATATGCCAAATTCAGAGTTTTCAGTCCAGATCATTCCGAGAAGAAGCAATATATAATACATTAAAAACCAAAATTCAATACTCGGTATAAATTTCCCCTTCCTTTCAGAAGGATACTTCGTTTTATTGAACCATATCGTCAGTCCCCAGAAAATAAATCCCCATGGAGCCAGAGGTTTAAAAATAAGCGAGCTCAATATGATGAATGACAGGGAGTAGTCATTCAAATTCCAATTCCTGCAATAGGTTTTAATCCAGCTCATTACTCGATGTATTTGAATGGTAGAAGAACAACCAGGGCATTTTAATAATTCTTGAGCTAATAACCCAAGTTGCAAGGAACTGAATAAACATAGACAGCATTGTAGCGTATGCGGCTCCTTCAAATCCGTATTTTGGAATAAAGAAGAAGTTCAAAATAATATTTAGAATGGCAGTAATAAAAGTGAGTGCACCTAAAACACCTGTTTTTTCCTTGTAAAAGAAATACACACTTACCATCTTATACATTCCATTGAAGGCAAATCCTAATGCGATCCAAAATACAATAGCAATTCCATCATAAAATGAAGGACCAATAAACGTGTAAATTAGTGGAGAAACGAGCCATAATATGGCCGCGAGGACAAGAATTAATAAAAAATAAATGTATGTATACTTTACAATTCGAACCTTGTTCACGCTATTTTTCTCCTTAAGTGACTTGAATACCCATGGAACCCAGGCTTGATTAAATGAATTTTGTAACAATCCAATGATTTGTCCAACCATAAACCCTACAGTATAAATTCCATTTGTTTCTATTCCTATGAAATGGGTGAGCATTAATTTATCGGAATACATAATGGAGACACTACCAAGCACGTGGGGAATGAGCGGACCTCCAAAAAAAAGCAGATGCTTGATATCCTTCAAAGAAAATTCAAATCCAAATAAATTTTTTCTAAAGAGTATGATTAAAGCCATCATTGCACCTATCCCATAGGAATAGGAGATGGCATATATTGACCCTCTGAAATCATATCTATAAATAACAATCAAAGTCAAGGCAATGCCTAATTCAACACAGGTCCTGGTGATTCTAAAAATCCCGTATTCCTTGGCTTTTTCTTCCATTCGCCATACGGCCAGCAATACCTCTATTACGTTATTGTAAAATGCGTAAATACAAATCAGAGCAATTATATCCACAGGAATTTCTGTAGCTATAGATAGAGATTGCCTTGTAAAGTAAAACAGGATTGTTAGAAATAAGCTAAGAAAGAGGTTAAAAATCAACCCTGTACTCACGTATCTCTTTAAGCCAGAATGATTTTTCACGTAAATCACCTGTACTGCCGACATTAAGTTTAATCCAATAATAGGAATAACAAAAAACAACAAGGCGCTGAAATTGCTTAGCTTTCCATAATCTTCAACAGTCAAATATCTTGTTAAAATCGGCAATAGCAAAAAAGGAATTGCCGCATTAATAACATTTGAAATGGTGTAAATACCCATTGATTTTAGCAGCCGATTTCCTTGTTGATTTACTTGCATATTTCAGTTAAAAAAGATGAAATATTGATTGAATAGTCTGACTTAATGTTGCCATCATTGGATTTTGCTATTACTGCTTTTTCAGTGATTTTTGAATTAATCAAATGGTTTTCGAGATCAATAAATGAATTAGTAAAAAAGGCAAATGGATTATTTTCTAAGGTGTCCCTGAATACTTCTTTTGCTTTCCCTTTGATGTCTATTAGAATACTTCTTTTGCCAATGGAAAGAGCTTCAATTGCCGTGGTTGAATAGGCGGTTAAATGTGCGTCAGTTGCAGCAATATTTTCATAAACATTTTGTTCTGAAATACTGAAATTATCTGGAAAATCATACTTTTCGAGATAGAATTTTTTAGGTGTTCTTCTTGGAACCAAAACAAATTCAAATGTACCAGTCAATCTGGAATTAAATTCGAGTAAAAAATGTATTAGTTCGTCAGAAACAGGACCGTCCTGTAGTGATACACAAATCCGTTTTATCTCCTTATTTTCGATGGCCTTATGAAGGTAGTAATCAATAATTGATCTGCCGACTATATAATTATTCACATGAGGAAATTCCGTATCCCTTTGTAGAAAGTTATATTCATTAGAGCCAAAAACGCATAATGCATCTGGAAATTGTATTGGATTTAATTTGGCTTTGTAGTAGTATGCCTGATGATTTTTATTAATTACTCCATGTTGAAATTCAACGACCTTAATTCCTTTTTCTTTAAAAGCAGTTATATAGCCATAATTGGAGTAGGAAACCGTAAGGAAAACCATTTTGGGATTCGGAAGTACAGCCAACCAAAATCGCATCATTCTGTATTGGGCAAGTTGCTTTCTAACAATTGATTTTGCCTGAATTTTGCAATCTAATTCTTTTTCAATTTGAGTAATTATCTCAGCATGGTCAATATGTATTTTACGAATGAAAAGAAACCCGTACAGCTCTTCAAAGAGAAGAAAAAGTGATTTTGAAGCGACATATTTTGATGCTACTTTGAAATAGCTGAATTTTTTGAACAGTCTAAATTCGATGATTAGCATTTTTCTATTAAGCTGCTTGTCTATTCCATCAAATACTTTATCATGGTATTTCTCGGAAATTTTTATTCTTTCAATACTATTTGTAAATGCCCATATTTCATATTTTCGGATAAATAGATTCCATGTTCCATAGCATAAGGAGATAATTTGAGACCACAATACCCCAATTGACTTCTTTTTCAGGGTGTCAACACCCATAATATATTTGTGAAACAGCTTGGCTTTTAACCAAGGATAAATCTCAAAATTCAATCCATATCGCTTAGTTTGAATATTTTTTACATCAAAATTTCCTTCAATTTTTTCAATGATATCAGAGACTTTATGCTTCATCCAATAGTTTTGTATTAGTGATTAAAAGACTGATAAAGAAAAAATCTAGGATGGAGAAGCCCCAGAATATACCATATTGAAAAAGAGAATAAACACAAATTGGAAGAATGAATACAATGTTCTTTTTGTTCCAGATAACAAACAGCAATGAAAAAAATAATAAGGTCAAAATAATTCCATGAGAAGCCAGAATTTCCAGATACGAGTTATGGGCATGGATTAGTTTGATTTTTTTCTTATCCTGATCCACAGTTTTAAACATAAGCTTATCAGACCCAAATCCGAACCATTTATTTTCATTCCAATATTGAATAAAATTAATCCAGATGAGTGTCCTTCCAGAAGTATTTATTCCCTCTGTAGATTTGGAAAGATATTTATTCAAAAAGAAGGAGGTATCCAATTCATGCTGTTCTTTTATTTTTGGATAATGAATGGTGGAATTATCCTCTTTGAAGTCTGAAAAAGAAAGCGTGCTTTCCGTTTTGAATTTGATTTTTAGCTTGTTTTTTTCCTGATGCTGTTTATTCATTTCCGTCCATAAGGAGTGCGAGGCAAAAATGGAAAAGAATATTCCGAAGATTAAGAAATTTTGAGAGCCCAAAAGAACTTTTGAAAAAGTTCTGGCCTTCAACCAAAAAACGTTTCTTATAAATAGGATTGACCAAAATATCAATATAGCTACGATCAAAGCTCGGTTAAAGGTCAAAATGACTCCAATTATTAGTACACTGCGAATAAGCACTCCTATGTCCTTTCTTATTTTAAGAAACTCAATGGAAATCAGACCTATTAGTATTTTAACTGAAAAAATAGATGAGCTTATACTCAAGCCATTCGTTCTGTGATCATAAAGAAAATCACTGTTATTATTTATTGGGGCCAGATTTTCAACAAAAAAAGATCGAACGCCACTATTGAACTCAAAAAAACCAAAGATAATTTCTATACAAATAAAGTATAGGAAATATTTAGATATCTGTTTAAGATCTACCGCCCAGGCAGAAAAGAGTAGGATAGGGAATAATAAAAATGATGAATAATAATCTTTTAAGCTGCGAATTTCATGACCATTTATAATTTTATTCAGATAGCAAAGTCCAATAAAAATTGCAATAGAAATAAAAATGAATTGGTTTCTTTTGTTTGATATACTTACAAGAAATGCCTCTTTAAGACGAGAATATTTGAATACAACAAGTCCGATAGGGAATAATAAATAATAGTATTCATTCGCGAAGAACAATGTGGCTAAAAATAAGATGCCAGCTAAAATAAAATCTTCGCTTTTCTTCATAAATTCCTTTAATGACATTTCAATTTCTGAACTCATAAATTAGTTAAAGGTACTTAACGTAAAATTAGTATTTTACTCGGCAAAATCATTGTTGTGAATAATTTACCAATATTCAATAGTTGTAATAATTTGAATTATACGAATATCAACTTTGAACTCATTATATTTGTGAAAAATTGACAAATGAAAAATATTGCAGTTATTGGTGCTGGAACAATGGGAAATGGAATTGCTCATGTCTTCGCACAATGCGGCTATCAGGTAAATTTGATTGATGTATCGTCTTCGGCTTTGGAAAAGGGAGTAGCTACAATTACAAAAAATTTAGACCGTCAGGTCGCAAAAGAGAAAATTAGTGTTTCAGATAAAGAAGCTGCTCTTGCCAATATAACCACATGTCAAAGTATTGAAGATGGTGTGAGTGGAGTGAATTTAGTTGTTGAAGCTGCAACTGAGAATGTTGATTTAAAATTGAAAATATTTCAGGACTTAGATAAGCTAACAGCAAAAGATGTCATTCTAGCTACAAATACCTCTTCTATTTCAATTACCCAAATTGCCGCGGTTACAAATCGTCCAGAAAAGGTAATTGGAATGCACTTTATGAATCCTGTTCCTATTATGAAATTGGTTGAAATAATTAGAGGGTATTCGACTTCTGATGAGGTTACGGACATAATTATGGACCTGTCACGAAATTTACATAAAATCCCTGTGGAGGTGAATGATTATCCTGGATTTGTGGCAAATCGTATACTTATGCCAATGATTAATGAAGCGATATGTACATTGCATGAAGGCGTAGCAGGAGTACAGGAAATCGATACGGTGATGAAACTGGGAATGGCTCACCCGATGGGGCCATTGCAACTCGCCGATTTTATTGGGCTCGACGTTTGTCTTGCTATCTTGGAGGTTTTACACGATGGATTTGGAAACCCGAAATATGCACCTTGCCCATTATTGGTCAATATGGTTACTGCAGGAAAAAAAGGAGTGAAATCTGGTGAAGGATTTTATTCCTGGGGACACGGTACAAAAGAGCTGATTGTGTCAAGCAAGTTTAATAGCTAAGCTATTTTTCGTTTTAATGCTTCAAGTGCTTTTTGATCTATTGAAAAACTAAGATCTTCTGATTTAATATTGTTGATTTTCACCCATCGCTGTTTTTCTTGAGCTTCATAAAATGGGATGAGATATTTTTCATTTCCCAGATGCGAAATAGTATCGCATTGTACGAGATAATAAAAACAGGTTATTTGTCTATTTTCATGAAACTGAGATTCCTGATAGAAGTCATTAAAAAAAACAAACTCATTTGATTGAATCTCAACTTGAAGCTCTTCTTTTAATTCCCTTTTCAAGGCATCTAAAATTCCTTCTCCAAATTCTACTCCTCCACCGGGAAATTTTGTAAAAAATGTGTCAAATTCATACTCATCTGACAAGAGTAATTCATGATTATCATTAACTATAAAACCGTAAACTCGAAGATTGAATTGACTCATTCACAATCCTTGAAGGGAAAGGATCTTATGGTGTCTTTGCGAACAATTCCTATAAATGTGCACTTAAGCAATTCAGAATGTTTGCCAAAAAGTTCTAAAAACTCTTCTTCAGTCCAATAAGGCAATTCAGTAGTATAAACTAAAACATTTCCGCTTGAGGGATCAATACGAACCATCCATATACCAGGTTGTTCGCGTATAAAACTTTCAGTTTTGGATATAAGTTCCTGATCTTCAGTATTAAAGTGAGCTTGACCAAAATATTTATTGAGGTCTTGAGACAGGCACAAAGGACTACTAAAAAGAAAAAGAATGAAAATAATTGAGTATTTCATATTCATTAATTTTCATAAATATCGGAACTTTTTTCCGGGATAAAAAGCATTATCTCCAAGTTCTTCTTCAATTCTAAGTAATTGATTGTATTTTGCCATTCGGTCACTTCGAGAAGAAGAACCAGTTTTTATCTGGCCTGTATTTAATGCTACGGCTAAATCTGCAATAGTATTATCTTCAGTTTCGCCGCTTCTATGACTCATTACAGAAGTATATCCATTGGATGTAGCCATTTGAACGGCATCAATGGTTTCCGTTAAAGAACCAATTTGATTTACTTTTACCAAAATGGAGTTTGCTATACCTTCTTTAATACCACGCGAAAGTCGTTTTGTATTGGTAACAAATAAGTCATCACCTACCAATTGTATTTTTTCTCCCAAACGGTCTGTAGCTAACTTCCATCCAGCCCAGTCATCTTCATCTAATCCATCTTCAATAGAGACTATAGGGTATTTTTCGCACCATTCCGCCCAGAAAGAGACCATTTCAGCAGAATTCATTTGATCTCCTGTGGAATCAAAGCAATATTTCCCCTCTTTAAAAAATTCTGAAGATGCCGCATCGAGAGCGATATAGACATCTTCTCCCGGTCTGTAGCCCGCTTTTTCTATGGCTTCTATTACAAGATGTATGGCTTCTTCATTTGAACCTAAATTTGGAGCAAATCCACCTTCATCTCCTACATTTGTGGAAAGTCCTTTTGACTTTAGCACTGCTTTGAGATGATGAAAAATTTCTGTACCCCAGCGCAAACCCTCTGAAAAAGAATGGGCGCCGAAGGGCATAACCATAAATTCCTGTATGTCAATTTTATTGTCGGCATGAGATCCTCCATTCAAAATATTCATCATCGGTACGGGCAATGTAGATGAATTCTCTCCACCAATATATTTGAACAAGCTTAAATTGGCTTCCTGAGCAGCAACTTTTGCTACGGCTAGTGAGGTACCTAGAATGGCATTAGCACCAAGATTTGATTTATTCTCTGTTCCATCAAGCTTCAGTAGAGCGCCATCTATAGCTTTTTGATCAAAAACATCCTTTCCTCTTAAAGCCTCGTTAATCACTGTATTTACATTTTCAACAGCTTTCAGAACTCCTTTCCCCAAATAAATTGACTTGTCTCCGTCTCTTAATTCAACGGCTTCATGTATTCCGGTAGATGCCCCAGATGGTACAGCTGCTCGTCCAAGATTGCCATTAGAAGAAACCACATCTACTTCTACAGTTGGATTTCCTCTTGAATCCAGAATTTGTCTAGCTAATATGTGATCTATAGAGCTCATAAATTATTTTTTGAGGTATGCATATTGGATATAAATTCGTCAAACAGATAACGCGAATCATGAGGTCCTGCCGAGGCTTCTGGATGATATTGAACAGAAAAAACGGGTAAATTCTTGAGCTTTATTCCTGCAACCGTATGGTCATTGATATGTAGGTGTGTGATTTCAATTTCTTTATGATCTTCAGCACTTTTTTTGGAAATGACAAAACCATGATTTTGTGAAGTGATTTCACCTTTACCTGTTTTTAAATTTTTAATTGGGTGATTAATTCCACGATGACCATTGAACATTTTCTCAGTGACCAACCCCTGACTCATACCCAGAATTTGATGACCTAGGCATATTCCAAATATGGGCTTATTGCTTTCTACAAGAGAATTTACTAATACTGCAGTTTTGGGCATTGCAGAAGGGTCTCCAGGCCCATTTGACAACATATAACCATCAGGTTCAAATGAATCTAATTCTTCCATTGTAGAATTTAGTGGAAAAACTTTGACATGACAGCCGCGATTAACAAGACACTGTATAATGTTCTTCTTGACTCCTAAATCCAATAATGAAACTTTAAAGAGAACTTCATCAGGAATCACTTCATACGGTTTTTCTGTAGTTACCTTAGATGATAATTCCAAGCCATTCATTTTGGGAACATCAAGAACTTTTCTTCTTAATTCATCTTCATCAAGTATTTCTGATGAAATAATCCCATTCATAGCCCCTTTACTTCGAATATGCCTTACAAGAGATCTAGTATCTATATCTGATATCCCTACAGTATTGTGCTTTTCCATAAAATCCTGAAGTGAGCAATGTGCTGAAGTACGAGAAAATCCGTTGGAGAACTTTTTGGTGATGAGGCCGGATATTTTAATCGAATCTGATTCCTGCTCATCTACTTGAATTCCATAATTACCAATATGCGAGGTATTCATAATGAGCAATTGTCCATAATAGGAGGGATCGGTGAAAACCTCTTGATAACCTGTCATTCCCGTGTTAAAAGCAATTTCGCCACTTGTAGTTCCTTTCTTGCCAATGGCGTTTCCTTTAAAAACAGTGCCATCCTCTAAAACAAGAATTGCAATATTATTTTCGGTCATTCATTTTTTTTTGTAAAATTAGAAACTTAGAAACAATTTTAGGTGTTTATAAATAAAAAAAGGCGATGATATCATCGCCTTTTTTCAACATTTGTTAATTTCTTTTGAAATTTCAACTTATTTATCTTCCTTTTTTGTGGAATCATCAGCTTCTTCATCGTTTGATTCATCAGTAGAAGAATCTTCACTTTCTGCTTCAGGAGCTTCTTCTGTTGCTGCTTCTGCTTCAGGAGCTTCTTCTGTTGCTGCTTCTGCTTCAGGAGCTTCTT
>Ga0206679_10002157_pt1 | contig 15808 bp, 14 predicted proteins | sample M110012015metaG_FD_155464 | JGI IMG/M metagenome (GOLD analysis project Ga0206679, IMG submission 155464) | Ammonia-oxidizing marine archaeal communities from Monterey Bay, California, United States - M1 100m 12015 | ecosystem: Environmental > Aquatic > Marine > Intertidal zone | place: USA... | reverse complement strand
TCCATTTTTTATTTTATCAATAAATTTAGTCAATACCTTGTGTTCGTTATGCATATGAAAGGAAGACATTGCTGTTTCTATTTCAAAATGATTGAACAGTTTTTTAGTAGTACGAGTGTCTTCTGCCAATACTAAATCAACCTCTTTTAACAATCTTATTGCTCTTAAAGTAATATCTTCAAGATTTCCTATTGGGGTTGGTATTACGAATAATTTTGACATCTTACAAAACTACATGAAAAATGACAAATGAGGAATTAAATTTTTTATATTTTTGTCAATCAACAAATAAATTAATAATTTAAAGATGTTTTTAGAATCCCAAATAAATCACCCCATGCAAAGCGGAAGCATTGAAGTAATTTGTGGTTCCATGTTTTCTGGGAAAACTGAAGAATTATTAAGAAGATTGAAAAGAGCGAGATTTGCAAAGCTAAATGTTGAGATTTATAAACCGACAATTGATACAAGATATGATAATCAGAAAGTTGTATCTCATGATGAAAACCATGTTCAATCAACAATTGTACAAAATTCTTCTGAAATTCTGAAATTAATTAATAATCCGGATGTTGTAGCAATTGATGAAGCTCAGTTTTTTACTGATGATTTAACCAGAGTTTGTAATAATTTAGCTTCACAAGGAATTAGAGTAATTGTTGCTGGTTTAGATATGGATTTTTTAGGAAAACCATTTGGAGAAATGCCAAAATTACTAGCTGTTGCCGAACATGTAACAAAAGTTCATGCAATTTGTCTGGATTGTGGATCTATTGCAAATCATTCATTCCGGACATCTGAAGAAGATAGTTTGGTGGAACTTGGAGAAACAAACAATTACAAACCTTTATGCAGATGTTGTTTTAATGAATCTTTAAAAAATGCATAAATCAAACGAAACAATATTAGAAGTTAATTTATCAAAACTAGAGAGTAACTTTAATTACTTAAAATCTAAATTAAACTCATCTACAGAAATAATTGCTGTAATTAAAGCTTTTGCTTATGGACATGGAGACGTGATGATAGCTAAGAAACTTGAATCTTTGGGTGTAAAAAAGTTTTGGATGGCAGATTTTGAAGAAGGAATTTCATTAAGAAGAAATGGCATTAATTCTGAAATTATTATTGCGAATCCAGGAACAAAAAGTTTTGAAGATATAATAGAAAACAATCTTGAAGTAGTTATTCATAATTTAAGATTACTGAAGTTTTACGGTAGTAAAAAAATAAATACTTCTATTCATGTAAAATTTAATACCGGAATGAATAGATATGGTTTTGATAGAGAGGAAATGGAAGAAGTAATAACTTTTTTAAAAGAGAATTCTCAGTTAAAAGTAAAATCTGTTTGTACTCACTTATCTTCTGCAGATGATTTATCGAAAGCAAATATTACAAAAAAACAAATTTCTTTATTTGAGGAAATATCAAACTCTTTTGAAGAAAAACTAAACCTTAATGTGAAAAAACATTTGTTAAACTCAAATGGGCTTCTTCATTTTCCTAATAAACAATTTGATTATGTACGATTAGGGATTTCTTTATTTGGTAGTTTTAAAAATGAAAATTTACATCAAGTAAGTGAATTAAAATCTGTAATTAGTCAAAATAGAAATATTAAGAAAGGAAGTTCTGTAGGTTATTCTGCAGAATTTATTGCTCCTAAAAACATGAATATCTCTGTTGTTCCTGTTGGTTATGCTGATGGATTTAACAGACGGTTAGGTAGTGGTGTTGGTTCTGTTTTTGTAAATAATGTTGAATGTCCTATTATTGGGAAAATTTGTATGGATAGTTTTATAATTGATACATCAAACACTAACTGTAAAGAAGGTGATGAAGTAGAAATTTTCGGAGAAAACAACTCAATTTTAAAACTTGCTGAAAAAATAAACACTATTCCTTATGAAATATACTCTACCTTAAACAGAAGAATTAAGAGGGTTTATATTGATAATTAGAAACAGCAATTGACATAAACAGGTACAGCATTAAAGTGTTGTGTTGGTACAAATAACTATCCGTAAACATTATCACTAAAAACATGAAAGGAAAAATAATCAAAAAATTTCCATCTGTTTTTATATATAATTCTTTAGTCTGATGATAAAACACTAAAAGCAGAAGAGCAAAACCTATAAGTCCTAACTCAAAATATACATACAAATAATTATTATGAGGAGTTTTATGATTCTGATTTATGACTCTTTTTGTGTTTTCATTTACAATAGCAAATTCATCAGTAAAACTTCCTGTTCCGTAACCAAAAATTGGATTTGCTTTTATTAATTTTATTGTCTCCGATAATAATATTTTTCTAGATGAATCTGTTCCTTTTTTTATGTTTTTTATCTCAAAATCAAATCTGTGTTTTACAATATCGGATGTATTATAAATAATAAATGAGAAAAGTAAAATTGAACTAATTGAAACAAATAATATTTTTAGTTTTTTTCTGAAATAAAGAAATGCTAAAAGAATACTAGAAAAGACAAAAACAATTTGTCCAGACTTTCCTCCTTCTGTAAAAATTGAAAACATAAAAACAGAAATGAATAAACAAATCATCATATTAAAGTTTCTGTTTATTTTAGTTCTGATAATTGTATAAATACTAATGATTAAAGCAAATGCTAAAAATACATTATGCTCCGTATATTGCAAAAATGCAGACCAAGTAAAATTCTTTGGGTTTTGTAATATTTCGTAATTATAAGCAATAGCAATAATTGATGAAATAAACATGGATAATAGAAATCCGAAAATTGATATTTTTATTGTTTTATTTGAAAATTCTGTACTATACAACAGAGGTAAAACTAATAATAGTGACACTCTTTTTAATGTCCAAAAAGTATCTGTTTTTAATCCAAAAGGAATTGTGAAAATAAAGTATGAAATTATAAGAAAAATTAAATAGTTCATCCATTTACTTTCTTTAATTTTCTTGATTTTATTCCTAAAATTTCCTTCAGATAAAACTAATACTGAGAGTATAACTATAAAAATATTAGATAATGCAACTGACAATGGAAAACTAATTGCAAAAAGTACAAAAATTAGGTTTCTGATATTAATTATCAGATTATTTTTCATCTAATTGTAAAATGGAATTATATTCTTCTAAATTATTTAAAAGATGTAAAGCTTCATCTATATCTTTATCCGTTTTTAGTCTTTCTATTATTCTTCCCTCCTGAAAATAATATCTACTAACAATTTCATTTGCTAAAAATTCTTTTAGTTCTTCTTTGTTGTTTTGTAGGTCATTTTTCTTATTCGATTTTATTTTCTCTATAAGTAAATTAAACTCTTCTTCAATAAATTCTGATGTTCCTTCTTCATCTGTTATCTCCTTAAAAATATCTAAAGCATCTTCTGTAGTGGTTGTGTAATGATATTCTTTATCAGATAGGAATCTGACAAATTCGTTAAAGATTTCGTCTGTGATTTCAAATTCATTAATATCTTTTATTTTCTCATTTTTATATCTGAATTGTGTTGCAAAATCAAAAATTAATCTTTTCCCGACAATAGAAATAGTAATGTCAGAAATACTTTCTTTTTCTGTAATTACATCAGGCAAAACACCTCCTCCATCTTTTACTTTTCTGCCATTTCTGGTATAAAAAGTTGTGGTTAATGAATCTGGTACTTTACCAACGCTTCCGTCTTCATTTCTGTTAGAATAATCTAAAGCTTGTATGCATCTTCCGCTAGGGATATAATATTTTGCTACTGTAACTTTTAATTGTGAATTGTATGGGAGTTTTCTGGTTTGCTGAACTAATCCTTTTCCAAAAGATCTTTTCCCAATAATAACACCCCTATCTAAATCTTGTATAGAACCTGAAACAATCTCTGATGCAGAAGCAGAATTTGAATTTATTAAAACTACTAATGGTGTATTTATATCTTCTGGAGTGTTTCTTGCTTTATATGTTTTCTCCCAATCTTTAATTTTTCCTTTTGTTGTAACAATTTCTTCTCCTTTTTCAACAAATATATTTACAATATCTACAGATTCGTTTAACAATCCTCCAGGGTTTGATCTTAAATCTAATACAATACCTTTTAATTCTTGCTGAGATTTTAAATCTGTAAGTGCGCTTTTAATGTCGTTTGCACAATTTCTGGTAAATGATCTTAATTTAATATATGCTATTCCATCTTCTAAGAATCCGTAGTATGGCACACTTTTTACAGTTACTTTTTCTCTATTAAACTTTTTAGTGAATGTTTCTCCATTTCTTTCAATTAAAAGAGATACTTCTGTATTTGGCTGCCCTTTTAAAATGGATGATAATTCCTCTGTTGTTTTTCCTTTTGCAGATTTCCCGTTAACCTCAACAATTTTATCTCCTGCCATTAAACCTGCTTTTTCAGCAGGAAATCCTTTATATGGCTCACTAATAAAAACAAAATCACCTCTTTTTGTAATCATAGCTCCAATTCCTCCATATTGTCCAGTAGTCATAAATCTGTAATCTTCAATGTCCGATTCTGGAATATAAGTTGTGTAAGGATCCAAAGATTCTAACATTTCATCAATTGCTGTTTTTATCAAATCTCCTGAATTCACTTCATCAACATAAAATATATCTAACTCTTTATATAGGTCAGTAAATATTTCTATGTTTTTTGAAGTTTCAAAATAATTTGTGCTTTGTGAGTTTCCTATAATTGTAGAAAAACTAAATAAAATCAGAAATAGATTTTTTAAAATAAGTTGAAGTTTATTTTTTATCATAATTAAATTTATGGCACCAAATCCTCACCACTCCCTCCCCAAGGATGACATCTGGATATTCGTTTTACTGTTAAAAGACCACCCTTAAATGGCCCGTGTTTTATTATCGCTTCTTTCCCGTAATGAGAACAAGTTGGTGTATACCTACATCTAGGAGGTAGAAAAGGTGATATTACCGTTTGATAAATTTTAATTATTGCTAAAAAAAGAAATGAAAATATTTTTTTCATAACTCTTGGTTTAAACGTTGTAAAACTAATTTTATTTTTTCTTCTAGCAATCTAAATTCAGGAATTTCTGACGATAAGTAAACAATTGCTATAGTTAAATCTTGTTTATTTTCTATTAGTATGTTCTTATTTATCCTATAACATTCTCTGATTATTCTTTTTATTTTATTTCTGTTTGTAGCTAAATGAACATTTTTTTTTGGGACAGAAATTAATACAGAAATATTTGTGTCTTCTGATGGAAGTACATCCCAATAAACTTTAAAGTCATTTTGTACAAATGAGTTTTTGCTCTTAAATAGTTTTTCAATCTTAATTTTAGAGTTAAGTCGTTCTTTTTTTGGGAATGTATTCATTTCAAAAGTAAAAACACGAAATTAAAAAAAGGAGATGATTAAATCTCCTTTTTGAATTATTATTTTCTTTTTCTTTTGTTTGCTTTTGTAATATAATCATCTAATGCCATTGACATAGATGGGAATTTTTTATTCGGGACCTGAATATCAGCAATTAAATCATGGTCTTCTACAGCTTTTATTGTAGTTGGTCCGAATACAGCAATTCTTGTTTCATTCTGAACAAAATCAGGGAAATTTTCATACAAAGAAGTAATTCCTGTTGGTGAGAAAAAAGCTAAAACATCATATTTTACATCCGAAAGGTCTGATAAATCAGCTGCTACAACTTTGTACATTACCGCTTTTGTATAATCAAAACCGCTTTCTTCCATTGTTTTATTCGTTTGTTCCTTTAATAAATCCGAACAAGGAAGAAGGAATTTACTGTCTTTATGTTTTTCTAAAAGAGGAAGCAAACTTGCAAATGTTCTTTCTCCTGTAAAAACTTTTCTTTTTCTGTAAACTATAAAGTTTTGTAAATAATGTGCAATTGCTTCTGAAACACAAAAATACTTTGTATGATCTGGAGTTCTTAATCTAAGTTTTTCCATCATACCAAAATAATGATCCATTGAATTTTTAGATGTAAAAATCACTGAATCATGGTTTAATAATGAAACTCTTTGTTCTCTAAACTCCATTGTAGAAATCTCATCTACCTGAACAAATGATTTGTAATGTAACTTTAATTTATGTTTCTCTGCTAATGCGTGATAAGGAGTTTTATTCTCCGGTTCTGGCTGAGAAATTAAAATAGATTTTACCTTTTTTTGTCTTTCTTTCATCATTTTCTTTTTCTTTTTACGCAAATACTAATTCTCTATAAAGTAGCAATAGAGGGAAAAATTCAAGGATGCAAATATACAGAAATAAATAAAAAGAGGAAAGCCCAAAGGATTTTATTCCAATTTTAATAACCCAAAAAATCTTAAGTGTAAAAAACAGAATTAAAATACTGAAAATTGATAACTCAGAAAAACCAGAAATATCTGTAATAAAAAAATGGAAAACTATCAGGAAAGGAAAGGAAAACAATGCAAAAACTTTATCAAACAATGTTGTAAAAAACACAGCAATAGTTGAGATTTGTTTCATCTTTAATAAATAACCTAAAAACCAAATAACCAAATATTTTATTAGGTAATAAGAAATTGTAAAAAGGAAAATTTTCCCTAAATAAGATAGGTTATTTTGTTCTGTTTCTTGTATGCTCCAAATAAAAAAGGAGATATTTAATATCATCAGAAAGCTAAATAATATACTAACTCTTCTTTTAAATACATTATCATCTCTCAAATATTGATTTGCGTATCTCTGCCCGAAAGCACTTAAAATAAACTCCTTAGCGTATTTATTATGAAAAGCATATAAATATCCTATCATTCCGAAAGAAATTGCAAGAAAAATGAAACTAATATTATGACCGTTTATAGGAAGATTTACGTACTGCATTATAAAAAATTAGATTACAAAGATACTGATAAGAGATTATTCAATACTTTTGCCGTGATAAAAATTTAAAAAAGAAATTATGTCACAAGATTTATACCAAGCGCCCGATTATTTTCTAATGGACGAACTACTTACTGAAGAGCACAAATTAATCAGAGATGCTGCTAGAGAATGGGTAAAAAGAGAAGTTTCCCCAATTATTGAAGATGCTTGCCAAAAAGCAGAGTTCCCAAAACAGATTATTAAAGGATTGGGAGAAATTGGTGGTTTCGGTCCATATATTCCTGAAGAATATGGAGGTGCTGGTTTAGACCAAATTTCTTACGGATTAATAATGCAAGAATTAGAAAGAGGAGATAGTGGAATTCGTTCTACCTCATCTGTTCAATCGTCACTTGTAATGTACCCAATTTGGAAATATGGTAGTAAATATCAAAAAATGAAATTCTTACCTAAACTTGCTACTGGAGAATTTATTGGTTGTTTCGGTTTAACTGAACCTGACCATGGATCTAATCCGGGAGGAATGGTAACAAACATAAAAGATATGGGAGATCATTATCTTTTGAATGGTGCAAAAATGTGGATTTCAAACGCTCCTTTTGCTGATGTTGCAGTGGTTTGGGCAAAAAATGAAGAAGGAAGAATTAAAGGAGTGTTAGTAGAAAGAGGTATGGAAGGATTTACAACTCCTGAAACGCACGGAAAATGGAGTTTGAGAGCCTCTGCAACTGGAGAATTAGTATTTGATGATGTAAAAATTCCTAAAGATAATATCTTACCAAATAAAGATGGATTAGGAGCTCCACTTGGTTGTTTGGATTCTGCAAGATACGGAATTGCTTGGGGAACAATAGGAACTGCAATGGATTGTTACGATACTGCACTTAGATATGCAAAAGAGAGAATTCAATTTGGAAAACCAATTGCAAGTTACCAATTACAACAAAAGAAACTAGCGGAAATGATTACTGAAATCACAAAAGCACAATTGCTGACTTGGAGATTGGGAGTATTGAGAAATGAAGGCAGAGCAACTTCTGCTCAAATTTCTATGTGTAAGCGTAATAATGTAAATATGGCTTTAAATATTGCCAGAGAAGCAAGACAAATTTTAGGAGCTATGGGAATTACTGGGGAATATTCTATCATGAGACATATGATGAATTTAGAATCAGTAATTACTTATGAAGGAACTCATGATATTCACTTGTTGATTACAGGAATGGATATCACTGGAGAAAACGCATTTAAATAAATGAGAAATATTTTCAGATTAGTAGCTCTCTTAGAAGGAGTGTCATATATACTCCTTCTTTTTGTTGCTGTTCCTATTAAGTATTGGGGTGGGGACGAACAGTGGGTAAAACTTTTGGGTATGCCACACGGAATTTTGTTTGTCAGCTATGTAATATTCGCATTTCTAATTAAAGATAATGAAAATTGGGGAATTAAAGATTTCGGAATTGTATTACTAGCCTCTATCCTACCCTTTGGTACTTTTTATGTTGATTGGAAATATTTGAAAAAATAAATATTTAAAAACGGACCTTAGTGTCTGTTTTTATTTTGCCAACAACTTAGCGGCCTCCAATAATTCTTTATACCAATCTTCTCCATATTTTCGGATAAGTGGTTCTTTCAAAAAAGCATAAACAGGCACTTCTAATTTGCTACCACATTCGCATGCTGGCTTACAAATTTTAATTTCTTCATAATTTACGGCATCAAAATCACGGTACTGTTTTATTCGTATCGGGAATAAATGACAAGAAATTGGTTTTTTAAAATCTACTTTTCCATCATAATAAGCTTTCTCGATAGCACATTTTGTAATTCCATCCTCCTCAATTACAAAAACACATCCCCTATTATTTACAAGTGGAGTGGTTAAATCTCCATCAGCATCAAAAACGGCCACTCCTTGATTTTCTAATTCTGTAATTCCTTCTTGTTTCATATAAGGTTTTACCATTTCGTAAATTTCATCTAATATTTTTTCTTCTTCTTTAAGAAGTGGAGCTCCTGCATCTCCCTCAATACAACAAGCGCCTTTACACGCATTTAAATCGCATACAAAGTGTTTTTCAAATACATCTAACGAAATTATTTTATCCTCAACTTGAATCATAGAGCAAAACTACACAAATAATATTTTGATTTACTATTTTTGCATTATGGCAAATTATGAAGATATTTTTAAAAAAGTAGTATCCCATGCTAAAGAGTATGGTTATGTTTTTCAATCCTCCGAGATTTATGACGGTTTAGCAGCAGCTTACGATTATGGTCCGAATGGAGTAGAGTTAAAAAACAACATTAAAAACTATTGGTGGAAATCAATGGTAAATATGCACGAAAATATTGTGGGATTAGATTCCTCTATTTTTATGCACCCTACTACTTGGAAAGCTTCCGGACATGTAGATGCTTTTAACGATCCTTTAGTTGATAATAAAGATTCAAAAAAAAGATACCGTGCTGATGTTCTGATTGAAGATCATATTGCAAAAATTGAAGCAAAAATTGAGAAAGATTGCGTAAAAGCAGCTAAGAGATTTGGAGATGCTTTTAACAGAGAAGAATTTGTAACTACTAATGGTAGAATTTTAGAAAGACAGAAGAAAATTGATGAAATAAACTCGAAAATGAGTACTGCACTTACTGCAGGCAAATTAAATGATGTAAAAACATTAATTGAGGAGTTGGATATAAAATGCCCAGTTTCAGGTACTAATAATTGGACGGATGTTCGTCAGTTCAATTTAATGTTTAAAACACAAATGGGAGCAACTGCAGATGCCTCTTCTGATTTGTATTTAAGACCAGAAACTGCACAGGGTATTTTTGTGAATTTCCTAAATGTACAAAAAACTGCCAGAATGAAAATTCCTTTTGGTATTGCTCAAATTGGTAAAGCGTTTAGAAATGAGATTGTTGCTCGTCAGTTTATTTTCAGAATGAGAGAATTTGAACAAATGGAAATGCAATTTTTTGTTCGCCCAGGAGAAGAAATGAAATGGTACGATTACTGGAAAGAATTCAGAATGAAGTGGCATAATTCACTAGGAATGGGAGAAGATAATTATCGTTTTCATGACCATGAAACTTTAGCACATTACGCAAATGCTGCTGCTGATATTGAATTCAAATTCCCATTCGGATTTAAGGAATTAGAGGGAATTCATTCTCGTACAGATTTTGATTTAAAAGCACATCAAGAACATTCAGGGAAAAAACTACAATATTTTGATCCTGAATTAGGAGAAAGTTATGTTCCTTATGTAGTAGAAACCTCTATCGGTTTGGATAGAATGTTCCTTACAGTATTAAGTCATTCCTTCCGTGAAGAAAAATTAGAAAATGGGGAAAGTAGAGTAGTCCTAAAAATACCTGCAGTTATCGCACCTATTAAAGCCGTTATTCTTCCTCTAACCAAGAAAGATGGAATGCCAGAAAAAGCAAGAGAAATAATGAAATCTCTTCAAATAGATTTTAATTGCCAATATGAAGAAAAAGATTCTATCGGAAAAAGATATAGAAGACAAGATGCAATCGGAACTCCATTCTGTATTACAGTTGACCATCAAACTTTAGAGGATAATACTGTTACTTTGCGTGATAGAGATACTATGGATCAAGAAAGAGTTTCAATTGAAAAACTACATTCTATCATATCTGATAAAGTAAATATTGCTAAATATTTATCTTAATTTTCTCCCTGAGAAGTAACTGAAATTTTATCGAAAGTTGCATCAATTGGTGGTTGTATTTTTTCCACCTCAACTGTTACTTTTTGTACTTTGTTTAATGGTAAAATTGCATCTACAATTCTTTTAGCAGGAACCTCAATCATATCTGCTCTAATTGCCATTTGTTCCTTTACAATTTCTATGATGCTCACATAATCAACTGTATCGTTCAAATCATCTGTTTTTTCCACTTCTAATGTGTCTGCAGTAACCCAAACATTTACAATGAAATGTCCTCCCAAAACCGCTTCTTCTGCTAGGTGTCCGTGATATGCAAAAACTCTAATTCCTTCTACAGTAATTAATCCCATTAGTTTATTTTTTCTAAAGCAGTTTCCATTCTTTTAATTGTTTCTTCTTTTCCTAAAAGTGATGCAATGTCAAAAAGTGATGGTCCCATTCCAAGTCCTGTTAACGAAACTCTAAAAGCGGGAAGTAATTTCCCCATTCCAAGTTCGTTTTCTTCTAAGTATTTTTTGAATGCAACTTCAATATTTTCTGAAGAAAAATCTGATAATCCAGCTAATATATCTTTTAATTCTGATATGTATTTTGGAGTTGCTTCTTTCCATTTTTTACGGATTGTTTTTTCATCATAAGTAGTAGGTGCCGAGAAATAATATTTCCCTTCCTCCCACATATCTTTTACAAAAGTGGATCTTTCTTTTAATTGCTCACAAACAGTCTCTACAAAATCATCTTCTGCTTCTACCCCATTTTCTTTCAGGATAATTTGTAAGTTTTGTCCTAATTCTTCTTTTGATTTCGACCTTAGGTATTGCTGATTGAACCATCTTGTTTTGTCAAAATCAAATTTTGCTCCTGCTTTTCCTACTCTATCTAAACTAAAAGCTTCTATCAACTCATCAATAGAAAAAATCTCTTGTTTAGTTCCAGGATTCCATCCTAAAAACGAAAGCATATTTATAAATGCTTCCGAAATATAACCACTTTCTCTGTAACCCGAACTTACTTCTTTTGTTTCAGGATTAGTCCATTCAGTTGGAAAAACTGGGAACCCTAATCTGTCTCCATCTCTCTTGCTTAATTTTCCGTTTCCATCTGGTTTTAGGATTAAAGGCAAATGTGCAAATTCTGGCATTTTATCCTCCCAACCTAAATATCTGTATAATAAAACATGTAAAGGTGCAGATGGTAACCACTCCTCTCCTCTTATTACATGAGAAATTTTCATAGTATAATCATCTACCACATTTGCCAAATGATATGTTGGCATTCCATCAGATTTAAAAATAACTTTATCGTCCATATTATTGGTATTTACTACCACCCAACCTCTAATAATATCGTTTAGTTTTACCTCTTCATTTCTAGGCATTTTTATTCTTATAACATACGTTTCTCCTGCATCTAACCTTTTTTGAACTTCCGTTTCTGATAGAGATAAAGAGTTTTGCATAGTTGTACGAGTAACTGCATTGTATTGCGGAGCAGGAACTCCAGCTGCCTTCATTCTTTCTCGCATTGCTGTTAACTCATTTGAAGTATCAAAAGCATAATAAGCAAATCCATCTTTTACCAATTGCTTGGCATAAGGCAAATACATTTCTTTTCTTTCTGATTGCTTATATGGCCCGAAATCACCTCCATCAACTACAGATTCATCCAATTCAATACCACACCATTTTAGTGCATCAATTAAATATTCTTCTGCTCCTTCTACAAATCTGGTTTGGTCTGTATCTTCAATACGCAAAATCATTTTACCTCCTTTGTTTTTGGCAAAAAGATAATTATAAAGTGCGGTTCTTACCCCTCCAATATGTAGTGGTCCGGTTGGACTCGGTGCAAATCTTACTCTTACTTCTGACATTTCTTCTTTTATTTTGAATTGCAAAGATAATACTTACAAAATTATTCGTTTATCATTAACAGATATAAAATTGTACTTTTGCAAATCATGATAAATTCGGAAGGAAAAAATATATTATTAGATAAACTTAATCGGTTTATCAGTAAGTACTATAAAAATAGGATAATTAAGGGGGTTATGTTTTTATCTGCTACCCTACTTACTTTTTTAATATTATTCTCTATAGTTGAGTATTTTTCTAGGTTTAACTCCTTTTTCAGAACTCTTATTTTTTGGTTTTATCTTGCTATAAATTCAGGGATTTTTATAGTTTATATACTTCTCCCTCTTTTAAATTTATTTAGGATTGGTAAGGTTTTACATTATGAAAAAGCAGCTACGATTATAGGAAAACACTTCCCTGAAATTGATGATAAAATTCTTAATATTTTACAATTAGGAGAATTAAATGATAAGGACAATAGTTTAATTGAAGCGTCTATTCTTCAGAAAACAAATGAAATTAGTCCGTTTTCTTTCCGATCTGTTATTAAATTTTCAGAAAATAAATCTTTATTAAAATGGATTGCAATCCCTGTTATAATAATTTTAGTTTTCATCTTTTCTGGGAATAAAAGTATTATTACTGAAAGTTCTGCTCGGATTATTGAATATAATTCTGATTTTACACCAAAAGCACCTTTTCAATTTCATATTAATAATGAAAATTTAAGTGTATTACAATATGATGATTTTAATTTAGATGTAAGTATTAGCGGAGAAAAAATTCCGTCCTCTATTTTTATTGAATTAGACGGAAACAGATTTAGTATGCAAAAAAGTGCAGACGCTAATTTTAGTTTTCTACTTAAAAATGTAGTTAAAGATACCGAATTCCGGTTTTTCTCAGCAGGATTCTATTCTGAATTTTATACGGTAGAAAGTTTATTAAACCCTACAATATTGGAATTTGAAACAACTTTAAACTACCCTTCTTACACCAAACTTTCTGATGAAAAAATAAAAAATATTGGAGATTTTACAGTTCCTGAAGGGACAAAAATAAACTGGAATTTTAATTTAAAAAACACGGACTCTTTGTTTTTTGAAGAAGAAAAATCAACAAAATCATTATCTGTAGTAAATAATAAAATTCAAACAACTAAAAGTGTGTTTGAGAGTTTCAATTATTTTTTATCTACAAAAAACAAAAATATTACCTCAGAAAAAAGTACTTATTCTATATCGGTTATTAAAGATGAGTTTCCTAAAATTTCTTTTGAAATGAAATTAGATTCTACTGCAAATCAGTTGTTTTTTAATGGGGAAATAGCAGATGACTATGCTTTAAGTAAACTAAACTTTAATTACACTGTTACTTCAGGAGATAGTACCTTTAGTATTATTAATTCTATTGAAATAAACAAAATTTCCAAAGAGAGTTTTTATCATTTATTAGATATCAATTTACTTAACTTATCCCCTTCTGATGAAATTACTTACTACTTTGAAGTTTGGGATAATGATGCTGTAAATGGAAAGAAATCAACAAAATCACACACAGAAAAAATAAAAGAAGCTTCTGAGGAACAGTTGCAAAATAAGGTTGAACAAGAGGATGAAAAAATAAAAGGAAACCTTGATAACTCAATAGAACTAGCGAAAGAAATACAGAAGGATATAGAAAATCTTAAAAAAGATTTGATTAACAACAAAGATTTGGGTTGGGAACAAAAGAAAAAAATGGAAGACCTTCTGAAAAAACAAAAACAATTAGAAGATCAAATAAAAAAGAATAACGAAAAAAATAAAAAGAACAACAATACTAAAGAGAAAATAAATTCTTCAATTTTAGAAAAACAGAGGAAATTAGAAGAGTTAATGAACAAAGTATTAGATGAGGAAAGCAAAGCTCTGATGGAAGAAATGAAGAAACTTCTGGAAGAAATGGACAAGAAAAAAATGAAGGAGGTGTTGGATAAAATGGAAAATGAAAATTCAGACTTAGAGAAAGAGTTAGATAGAAATTTAGAACTTTATAAAGAATTGGAATTTGAACAAAAACTAGAGGAAATAATAAATAAAATAGAGGAATTAAAAGAAAAACAAGAATCTCTGAAGAAAGAAACTCAGGAGAAGAATTCTGATTCTGAGAAACTTTCCGAAAAGCAAGAAGAGCTACAAAAAGAATTAAAAAAGTTAGAAGAAGATATTAAAAAGTTAGAAGAAAAAAATTCTGAATTAGAAAATAAAAAAGATGTACCGAACACTGATCAGGAAAAGAAAAAAGCTTCTGAGTCAATGGAAGAAAGTAAAAAATCATTAAAGAAGAAACAGAAAAAGAAATCCTCAAAACAACAAGAAGAGACGATTGAACAATTAGAGGAAATGTCTGAGAAATTAAAGAATTTACAAACTTCTGAATCTGAAAGTAAACCAATGGAAGATATGGAAACTCTCAGACAAATCTTAGAAAATTTAATTACCCTTTCCTTTGAACAAGAAGAACTATTATTAAAGATTTCTGATGTTCCTAAAAACAGCAGTAGCATTGTAAAATTCATACAAAAACAGAAAAAATTATCTGATGATGCTCAAATTATTGAAGATTCTTTACTTGCTTTGAGTAAGCGTGTTATACAAATAGAATCTATTATCAATAAAGAAATTAGTTCTATCAATTTTAATATGGAAAAATCTATTACTTATCTGGAAGAAAGAAACATTAAAATGGGAACTTCAAAACAACAATTTGTAATGACTTCTGTAAACAATTTAGCTCTTTTACTTTCCGAAACACTAAAACAAATGCAGATGGAAATGGCGAATAAAAAACCCGGAAGTAAACAATGTAACAAACCTGGAAGTGGGAAAAAACCTTCTTTAAAGGAGTTGAAAAAAATGCAGAAAAAGTTAAATCAGCAAATGAAAGATCAGAAAGGAAAAAACAGAAAAGATGGGAAGAAAGGGAAAAAGAAGGGGGAAAAACAATCTAATGAAGGACAAAATAAAGGTCTTATGCAACTAACAAAACAACAAGAACAAATCAGGAAAAGATTACAGGAATTAAGAGATGAAGAGTGTACAAATGGAGAGAAAGGAAATATTGATAGAATATTAGAGAAAATGGAAGAAAACGAAACGGACATTTTAAATAATAATATAACCAACGAAACAATTTTAAGACAAGAGGAGATACTTACAAGACTTCTGGAAGCAGAAAACTCACAAAGAGAAAGAGAAGAGGAAGAAGAAAGAGAATCCATTGAGTGGAATTATGAAGTTCCGAATAATAATTCTGACTATCTTGATTACATACAAAAGAAAAAAGAACAGGAAGAATTATTAAAAACCACACCAATTCAACTAAATCCTTTTTACAAAACAAAAGTTAATAAATACTTTAACAC